>Ga0208496_1000442_pt1 | contig 15092 bp, 13 predicted proteins | sample CryBogmetaGMA2M_FD_184552 | JGI IMG/M metagenome (GOLD analysis project Ga0208496, IMG submission 184552) | Freshwater microbial communities from Crystal Bog, Wisconsin, USA - MA2M (SPAdes) | ecosystem: Environmental > Aquatic > Freshwater > Lake | place: Crystal Bog, Wisconsin, USA | collected... | reverse complement strand
CAACCAGCAGCCGCTCCGCATGCCTCCCGAAATGCTGCGGGACGAGGGACACGAGTTCGATGCCGCCGTCGCCGATCTCGAGGCGGATCATGCCTGGCGAAACGTCGCTCGGCCGCTGATCGACGAACGGCGAGCGACGATCGCCACAATGGCCGGCGATGAGCGGGACTCGATCGAGCGGTCAGCCGCGGCCTTTCAGGAACTGACGACGACGGAGCGGCGAGACCTCGCCACGGTGGCGTCGGCGCTGGCCGATCCGAAGCGGGACGAACTTCGAGCCGCTGCCCGGCTCTGGCACTTGATCATCGCGGCGAGCGATCCGCCCGATCGCAAGAACATCATCGCGCTGGCTGCCGACGAGCGGCTCGAGTGGCTGGAGCGACGGTCGCGGATGCGCGAGTGGATGGGGGAGCGGCGCGGACAGCCGCCGGCGGGCGTCGAGGGAGGACCGCCGCGCGGGCCGGGCGGCCCAGGCGGCGGGAACGGCGACGGCCGGCCGCGGTGGCAAGGGCAGCGTGGCGAGGGCGGGCCGCAGGGACCCCGGGGAGATGGTGGCCCGCAGGGTGGTCGAGGCGAAGGCCGCAGCCGCGGGGAGTTTCGTTCTGCCCCGCCGCCGCTGGAACCGGCGAGCGAGCAGCGGTCAGCGAAGGATGGATAGAACTGAGGCCACGCCGTCCCGCACCGTCCGCGGGTACCGCGAGACCACGCTCTCCGGAACCGTCAGGGTGTCGAGCTTCCGGAACGTGTACAGACTGCGGGGGTCGAGCCCCCGGCGGAGCGCCGTGTACCAGAGGTCGCACAGCGCCTCGGCTGGACCGGCCACACCGCCGGCGGGAAAGGCGTGAATCCTTGGCGAGACGCACACGAAGACGAGCGTGCCCAGCGCACTTTTTCGCTCTCGGGAGCGGTTGTGCCGTCGCCTCGTGAAGCACTCGATGACCCGGGGCACCTGGGTGATGAACCCGTTGCGAGCGAGCACCGCAGCGCCGGTGACATAGGCATCCGAGTCGATCGCCGCCACCAGATCCTCCACGAGCACGCCTACGGAGAGGCCATACTTTCCCGGCACGTATCGCCGGATGACACCCTGTCGGACGAGCCTGCCGAGAGCCACGTTGATGACGGCTGGCGACGCATCGGCGACATTCGCCAGTTCGGTGACCGAGAAGATCCGCTTGCCCTCCTCCGCCTGCTGGCGCGTGAGGAACTTCTGCCAGTCCGTCGTCTTCACGAATCCCCTCCGCGCGACGGGCCGAGGAGTTGCGTGAGGAGCAGCGACACCGTCGATACGACCAAGCCGCCACCCCCCGCCAGCCGCAGCGACTCGGCGGCCTCGTCATCGAGTTGCTCGCGGATCACGTGATCGACCGCGGCGACATGCCGAGCGTCTTGGGAGCGGAGATCCGCGAGCCGCCGCGCGATGGTCTCCGCACTGATTCGCAAGGAGCCGAGTTTTCGCGCGAGCCGCTCCGCCGCGTCGGGGGCGGCGTGACTCGCGAACAGAAAGATGTCGACGAGATCGCGATGCTCGAGAAACGTGCGGCCCATGACCGCCAGAACTTTGGCCTCCAGCATGTCGGCGTTGGATGCCGTGCGGTAGAGGATGCCGTCCGCGGTTCGCACCGTGGGAGGATCCAGGCATTCCAGGCGGATGATGTCGATGGGAATCTCGAGGCGGCCGAGGTCCGTGCCGATGCTCCAGAAGGCGAGCTCGATCACGGCGGCGGCCGGTGATTCGATCGGGTTGGCCCGCACGCTGCCATCGAGTCCGAACCGGCGACGCACATCGGGGAGGAGGCGGCGGCTGAAGAGATCGGCCAGTTCGCGCTGTTTGGTGTCGAGATCGCCGGACCAGTGGTAGTCGAGATCCACGGATCGCCGCGCGGCGCGATCGAGGAGTCGATACCGGAAGCCGCCCACCAGGCAGAGCCCCGATCCAGCGGGGTGCGTGGCGACCATGGCTGCGGCCATCCGCTGAATGTGCTCGAGAAGTGGTTGGCGGTCTGAGGGCATCGGAGCGGCCGCAGGGTCGTGTAACAAAACAAATCGTATTGGATTTGTTTTGTTACGCAAGCAAGGACTGTTGCCCACAGCGTAAGCCCGACTCGGCGTTGCGTCCGTTCGCTGTCGCTCACTCCGCCGGCACGCAGTCGGCGACGAGAGAGAACACCGGTTCCTGGTCGCCGGCGACCGCGCGGGCGAACTGGGCGACCGTGTAGCCGCGGTCCTGCTCAACGCTTTCCGTGAGAAACCGGAGCCGCAGCCAGAGGTCGCGGGTGCCCAGTAGGCTCTCGGGCAGGGGCCCATCGAGTTCCCAGCTCGCGCCCCAGTTGCGGTGGGTGATGTTGTCGCGAAGGACGATCCACGTGGAGCCGTCGCGCGAGGCCTCGATCGCCGACACACCCCTGCCGAAGCCGCCGGGATGCTTCATGAAGTCCCAGCACTGCGACGCGGTGGTGATCAGGATTCGGGCGGTCGGCCCGGGAAACCGGAAGCGGTAGATGAGCGTGCCCTCGACGTCGTTGGCCGACGGGCCCCAGTAGGAGAGCCGCGGCTCTTCGCGCGGGTCGTTCCACTTCTCCATGCCATGCGCCTCCACGAGATAGCGGTCCGCATCGGCATCGAGCACGCTCGCGAACGCGTGCTGAAACGTCGCGGTGGCGGCCGCGAGCGGGGGCACGCTCGGCGGCTCGCGACGCGGGAGGCTGACGGCGGCCATGACCGCCGCCGCTCCGACGGGCAGGGCCGCGATCCACCAGCGTCGTGGCACGGGCGGCAGGCGATGGAGCAGGAGGCGAACGCGGCCGCCCAGGTCCAAAACCTGCCCGTTCGCGTGATCGTGGAGATCCGCAGCCAGTTCGGCAGCGTCGGCGTAGCGTCGCTGGGGGTCCTTCTGCAGGCATCGCTCGATCACCAGGCTGATGCCGCGCGGCATGGCGGGATCGAGCGGAGCGATCCGGTCGGGACGCCGCTCGCGGATGATCCGGGCCGCCTCGACGAGCGGCTCGCGGGCCACGTCGTAGGGGAGCCGGCCGGTGACGAGCTCGTGGAGGATCACGCCGAGGGCGTAGACGTCGCTGCGGGCATCGGCGGCGCCGCCATCCACCTGCTCGGGGCTCATGTACTGCAGGGTGCCGAGCAGCTGGCCGGTGGCCGTCATGGTCGCGAGGTCGGCCGCCGGTCGGCCCCCGCGGGCGATGCCGAAGTCGATCACCTGCGGATGGCCCGCGGCATCGACGAGGATGTTGCTCGGCTTGAGATCGCGGTGGGTCACGCCTTCGGCATGGGCATGGGCGACCGCATCGCACACCTGTCCGAACAGGCGGATCCGGTCGGCGGCGGGCAGTTCGTGGCGGCGGGCGTAGTCCGTGATCGGGTGCGCGTCTTTGATCAGCTCCATCACGAAGTACGGCAGCTGCGATCCAGCCACCTCGAACGTGCCGGCTGAGAAGACCTGCGGGATCCAGGGATGCCGCAGGCGACCGAGCGTTTGGGCTTCGTGCAGGAATCGGCGGATCGAATCCCGCGTGAGCAGACCGGGCCGCAACACCTTCACGGCCACGGCCCGCGAAGGATTCGTCTGCAGGCCTTCGTAGACCCGCCCCATGCCCCCTTCCGCGATCAGCCGCGTGAGCGTGACGTCACCAATCGTCATGCCGAGGAGCGGGTCGGGAAGCGACTCGGCGGCGCCGTGCTCCACGAGTTTCCAGAGGGCCTCGAGGCCGAAGCTGTCGTCCGCGGTGAACGACGGAGCGTCGTCGCCGGTGGCATCGGGGCCAGACGGTGGAGTCGGGTCGGTCGTCATCGGGGCGGGCTCACTCGGGAAGTCCGCCGGCGAAGGCGTTGGTGAAGCGGCGTTTTGTCTCCTCCCAGCGGCGGCGGACCGTGCGGGGTGAGCAGTCGAGAGCCGCGGCGATTTCGTCCTGCGAGAGACCGAGGTACCAGACCATCTCGAACAGCTCCCGCTCGTCGTCGGGCAGCGACTCGACGAGCTCGTGGAACCGCGTCCACTCGGCGAGCTGCTCGCTAGCCGTGCCCTGGTCGGCGGCAACCTCCACGTGCTGCCGGGCGGAGGCGTCGCCTGCGGCGTTCGTGTCGTGGTTGGCGGCCATCGATCCGGCATGGCCGTGGCGCCGGGTGAGATCGATCAGCTCGCGGCGGACCTGCAGGGCGGCGAGACGGAGGAAGTGCTGGGCGTCGTTCGGGGTGACGGCGCCGAGGGCCCGATGGAGGCGGAGGAGGGCGCCCTGCACGACGTCGTCGGTCTCTTCCCAGCGGCGGACGCGGGCGGAGCCGGCGAGCATCCGATGGGCGAGCGCCCGCATGCGATCGGCGGCGAGGGCGACGAGCTCCTCGCGAGCCTGCGCGGCCGCGGCGGGGTCGGGCGAGGCGACGGCGGCGAGCAGCGGCCCAAGCGGGTCGCGGCGGGCCGCGCTGCCGGAGTCGTCGTCGATCTCGTTCCCGGGGTGCATCTGCTTCGATCCATGGGTGGCGGCCTGACGCGCACCAGGCGGGCGTCGGGTTCCTCCGCGCGGGGAGGCTACCCCGTGTTGGTGTGTCGGTCAAAACGCGGCTGGGAATCGACGGAAAGAGTTTTGGCCGCCGATAGGGCCGTCGTGCGCTAGGAAGGGTGATCGACGAATCGGAGGCCTATTTGATGGTGACGCGCGAGTGGTTCTATCGCCACGACGGGCGCGTGTATGGGCCAGTGTCGCTGGACGACCTGCGAACGGCGCTCGCGCTGGGCTTCCTGCGGCCGACTGATCTGGTGCGCGAGCGGATCGTGGGCGACTGGGTCCGGGCGGTTTCGCTCGATGCGATTGCCGACGATCAGCGTCCCGTCGGCGTGAACCGGCATGATCGAGCCTCGCTCGGTGAAGAGAGGTGCTCAGAGCAGGCGACCTAGGCTCTGAACAGTATGTATTCGCACGCGGGAAAGGACTGCGACATGAGCGGTTGGTTCTATCATCAGCCAATCCAGATGCCTTGGCGTTCTACGGCGATGCGTTGCCAGAAGGTGTTGGTTCCAGTCGAGAAAACTACGTTGCAAATCTTGTCATTCGTCGCGCGTCAGTATGCTCGGCGTGCATCGTTTTCTGAGCCATTACCCGTGCGTGCGCTGTGGGCGGCCGTGGCCGTTTGCATGACTGCGCTGGCAGCCGCCCATGTCACTGCGACAGACTTCTTCACAGAGGTTGAGCGAGACCGAGTCAATGAGGCAATGCGTCTCGGCAACTACCAAGGGGCACTCGATCTGGTCGTAGGCTATGAGCGCGAATTCGAAGACATGCGCAAAAAGGCCTCAAAAGCGGAAATAATAGAAAAGCGTTGGGGCTTCCGCTACCAGGAAGCCAGCATGCACTTACTTCGAGCCAATGCCCTGCGCTGTCTCGGCAGGTACGACGACGCCAAGAACGCCTACGATTTTGCTCTGCAGGATTTCAAGAAGATCGAAGACGAGCTTTGGAAGCGATTGATTCATGCTGGGTCTGTCGCGCGCCACAGGGAGCAAGTGTGGCTAGAGATGAGAGACTGGGCGAATACTACGGGGCGCATACGGCCCCTTGTAAATGCCGGCAGATCGTTCAACGACGCATCAAACCAGCGTGAGTCACTATTGAGATTGTTGTGGGAACTTGTAATCTGCCACGCAGCTGTGTTGGATCAACGCGGGACCATGGAGATGGATCGTGGTAATCTCAATGCAGCGGAGCGATACTTCAGAGGCGGCCTGAAACTACGTGAGATTCTAGGCGACGGCCGCTTGAGCACTGAGATGCTCGGCCCCCACGGATCAGCTTACGCCACCGTGGCAAGAAACTTCGCACGGCTGTATCTCAAGAAGGGCGATCTGGAGAGGGCGGAGGAGTATCTGAGACTAGCTGATGATCGATACAAGGAAGCTGTTCCTGACGCAGACGCGATGCCTGATGCGCACGAGTGCAAACTCGCTAAGGCGGATCTATTGTTCAACAAAGCAGAACTCGTGATCGCGAATGCAGAGCTTGAATCGAGGGTGCCTCAGCCTGACTTGGGGATGATCGACAAGAACCTGACTGATGCGGATGAATGGCTGCAGCAATCATCAACGCTGTTGGAACGGTTCTCTCCACCACCTACCACGTCATCAATTACGGGAAAAAACCCGCGGCGTGGTGACCATCCGTACCTTGTGTTTTGTTGGGCGGTAACGGCCGGCGTGGCCGCGCGACGCTCCGTACTTCTTGGCGAACCGCTGTCGCCACAAGCCGTCCAGGATATGCAGAAGGCCGACAAGCTCATCCAGCACTACGAGATGCCTGAGGACGCTCCCCCGATGTTTACGGTGCGGGCAGAGAAGGAGTGGCTCGATAAGGCGAAGGCGGCACGTGCTAAAAAGAATCGGGCCGGACCCGAGCAGAACAATGGTAAAGCCGACGGCGGGGCCGCTCAACAGAACGCTAATCGTTCAAGACGGACGGCGCGTCTCAGTTCCGGCAAGAGTTTCTCAGCGGATGAGTGCGGGACATCGCCGCGACATTCAATGCTTGTCGCGTTTATGGCGGTGATTGATCCCCTGCCGTGGGGTCTCCTCGGATTACAGCTCGTCGCCGAGGCCGACGCACCTGCCCACGGCGAACGTTCGGAGGCTCAGCAGAATAAATCGGAGGCGCAGCAGCTTATGCCGAAGTCACAGGCCGTTAAGCACGATGTTTGGGTGCTCATCGCAACTCCGCATGTCTCAGTGCCGGACTTACCTCAGAGTGACGTCGACCAGGAACTTTCGAAGCGCGTCACGGCAAACTACGAACAGGTTCCGTTTCGTGAGATAGTGAGCCGGCTGAATGATTTGCTCGGGACGAGTGTACAACTCGACTGGCATGCCCTGGAAGATTTCGGTTTCGATTTAGATGCTCCCGTAACGTTGCAAGTGACGGATGTTTCACTGGCGACTTGCCTGCGCCTTCTAGGGGCCGAAATGGACTTGACTTTTCGCGTCTCGGACGATGAGGTCGCAATTACGACAGTGGAAGACGCCATCTCCAATCCCCTCACACGAACCTACGATGTATCCGATTTGGTCAGCGGCTCAGATGATGCAGCGGAGCAGTTCGCGAGCCTTTTGAGGCATGTCGTTGCCGTCGGAACTTGGAAACACGACGGCGCCTGGGGTTCTGTTGGTGCCTATCAGAACGATAACTCTACCCGAGTTGTTGTTCGGCAGGTGTGGGATGCGCATGAAGAACTGCGGGACTTTCTCAACCTCCTCCGGTATGTCAAGGCGATGCCAGTGGCGGAACGTAGGCCGATCGCACAGGTAGGGTACTGGAGTGATTCTTGCAGGGGACTCCGCCGAGTGCTTGACACGCAAGTGGACGTTGACCTTGAAGAGGTGCCACTTAACGACGCGATAGCCGCAGTTGCTGCTGAGGTAGGGTTAGTCGCGTATGTCGAACAGGCGGCGTTGGAAGATGCACTTATAGACGGGGCAACGTGGCCGATCAGCCTTGCTGCGAAGAAGAGGCCGTTGGTGCAGGTGCTTAACCAGATGCTTAGTCCGTTGGATCTGGCATGGATGACTCACGGCAGGGCTCTGGTTATCACGACGGCTGAAGAAGACCAAAAGAAAGCCACCGCAGCCTTCTACCCAGCGGATTTCATCGTCGGTAAGGAACGCGCGCATGAGAAACTCAAGAACCTAGCAGAAGTTCTTCAGGCTAACGTGACACCCGACATGTGGGATTCGGCAGGCGGTCCCGCAGCGTTATTTCCGGTGGCGGGCGACCTTACGGGCTTGGTCATCCGTCATACTGCTAACGGGCATCGGGAAGTCGACCGCTTTCTTCGCAGTATGCGCTGACGGTACGCGGTCGATTCATCACCAACGGTCGTCGTCGGCGTGAGGCCGCCTAAAACGACGGACTGCCGAACGCTAGGCCAGAGGGATAGACTCTCTGCAATGGTGAGTACCCCATCCCCTCAGCTTCGTCGGCGAGCCCTGAGGGGCTTCACGCTCGTCGAACTGCTCGTGGTGATCGCGATCATCGCCACGCTCGTCGGCCTGCTCCTGCCCGCTGTGCAGACCGCCCGGGAGGCGGCGCGGAACGCGTCGTGCAAGAACAACCTCAAGCAGCTCGGCCTCGCCGCGCTCGCCCATCACGAGGCTCTGCGGACATTCCCCGCGGGCAACGTCCGATGTCCTACCGCGTCGTTCTACGGCCACTCGTGGTGGGTGCCGCTGCTCCCCTTCATCGAACAGCGACCGCTCTACGAGCAGTTCGACAAGACCGGCAAGCAGACCGGCACACCCTATCAGTCCACCGGCTGGGTCGGCGCGGGCGACAGCGTGTTCAACGGCAACAACCAAGCCCTGCTCAACAACCTCGTGCTGCCGATCGGCAAGTGCGCCTCCAGCGTGTTCGGGCCGCTGAGCGCGTTCTCCTCCGGCAACTCGACCTTCGTTTCGGATTACGCAGGCATCGCCGGAAGTAGCGACCACCGTAGTGCGTTTTCGAGCGGCAACTACAACGGCGGCGTGATCTCGGCCGGCGGCCTGCTGATCCCCCAAACGCCCGTCAAGGCGGCGAACGTGAGCGACGGACTCTCGCACACGCTCCTGATCGGTGAGCAGTCGGATTACTGCCGGCTCGCCGACGGCACCAAGGCCGACTGCCGGAGCAGCTGCCTGCACGGATTCACGATGGCCCTGTCAAGCTTCTTTCCCGGCGACCCTCGGGTGTTCAACCTCACCACCGTCCGGTATCCCGTGAGCAAGGATGCATCGCTGGCCAACTCCGGCGGCAACTGCGGCGGCAACAGCCCGCTGCAAGGGGCGCACCCGGCGGGCCCCAACGCCGTGTTCGGCGACGGCTCCGTGCGGCTGCTCGCGGAAAACACGTCGACCCAGGTGCTGAAGGCCATGGCCGACCGCGACGATGGCGGGGTGGCAAATGACGAATGATGCGGTGGCTGCGATCCTCACCGCCGCAGTGCTGCTGACGGCGGGCTGCGGTCGGCCCAATCTAGGCGTCGCCACCGGCGCCGTGACCTCCGGCGGCAAGCCCGTGGCCCGGGGCATCGTGCAGTTTGAAAGCCGCGCCGATGGCCGGGCCTACATCGCTCCGCTCGACGATGGGGGACGCTTTCGCTTTCAGGTGGCGGCCGGATATGGCCTGCCGCCGGGGCCGTATGCCGTGGCGGTGAAGCCGCCCACGACGCTCCCGTCGCTGACCTTCGTGCCACCGCTCGAGACCACGCCGGAAGACTACCCGGAGATCCCGACCAGGTATCACGACCCTGCGACGAGCGGCCTCGCCGTGGACCTGAAGGCGGGCGCGAATGAGCCGTTTCGGTTCGATCTGGAGTAGGTGGCCACGGCATACCTCACGGCCTGGAGGTGGCAGGCCTGCCCAGGGGGCACGAGGGTCGCGCGGTCACCCGCGGGCTTCATACTCGATGCGGAACAGATCGAGCAGGTACAGGTCCACCCGGTCCTTCATCCGGTTGCTCGCCCGCTTGCTCGCGATGATGTCACGGATGTTCGCCACCGGAAAGATTCCCTCCGTGACCGCTCGACGCTTCGCGTCCGAAAAACTCTCGATGCCGTCGGGTGCGAAGACGATGTCGAGGTCGAAAGGACCGTTCGTGAGCTGGACGAAGTCCTTGCCGGCGACGATGTCGCGCTCGACAGCGTCGTCGATCGCGAAGCCCATCCGCCGGACGGCGGTGACGATGCGGCGACCGTTGGCGGGGTCTTTGGCCGGAAACACATCGACGTCCTGCGTGGTGCCGGGAAACCCGAGCAGAATCGCTCCGCCCTTTCCGATGAACAGGTAGTCGACTCCGGCTTCGGCGAAGGCCGCAGCCACTTCCTGCGCCTGCAGCGGATTGAACTGCGCGCGATCGTTCATTCCGGCGGAGCGGGCTGATAGCCGAGATAGGCGGGCAGGTTCGCCACGCACCACGCGCGATAGGCCTCGGTGCTCTGAAACACCCGCGCCGTCGGCGTGTCGAAGCCCGGCCTTGGAACGCGGCAGAAGCCGTATTTCATGCGGTCCTCGACCGACCGTGCCAGTTGCCGCCGGCACTGCTCCCGGAACTGCGCATCGGCAGTTTCATCAGGGGTGGGCGAGTGTGACGGAAGCGGTGTCATACCACGTACAGAATACCAGAGCGACGACCGATCTCCTCAGCCTTGGAGTTCCTCCGCGAGGAACTCGAGCAGCGCGCGGTTGAAGATCTCCGGGGCCTCCAGCGGCACGAGATGCCCCGCCGCCGGCACGATCAGCAGCTTGGCACGCGGCATGATCTCCTCGGCCAGTTCCAGGCACGCCGGGGGCGTGATCTGATCCTCGGCGCCCGCCACCAGCAGCGTGGGGGCCTGCACGCGTCGCATGGCCTCGGTCATGTCGGGCCGGTCGCCGAGCGCCGCCAGCGCCGCCTGGATCGTCGGCACCCGCTGCCGCTCGATGAGCGTGCGGAGCAGGGCGTCGTTCTCCGCCCGGCGGGCGATCGCCGCCGCATCCGCGTCGCTGCGGACCGCCGCCAGCAGCCGCGGGATCATCGCGTCGGCCAGGATCGACTGCCCGAGCCGGCCCACCTTGCCGGCCAGATCGACGCGGTTCGTGCGAGCCTCCGGCGTGTCGGCCTCGAGCCGCGTGTCCACGAGCACGAGCGCCGCGACGCGATCGGGATGCCGCGCCGCCACGTGCTGGGCCACGTAGCCCCCCATCGAGATGCCGCAGATCACCGCCGGCCGCTCGAGGTGCAGGGCGTCGAGCACCGCGGCCACGTCGTCGGCGAACCCGGCGATGCTGTCGGGGACGGAGCCGCTGCCGCCGAAGCCCCGCAGGTCGGGCACGATCAGCCGCACCGACTCCGCGAGCGCCGCCTGTCGCATCCACATCCCGTGATCGAGCGGAAAGGCATGCAGCAGCACCACCGGCAGGCCGCTGCCCGACGTGTGGACGGCGAGGCGGGTGTCGCGGACCTCGAGGTGATGGGTGTGCATGAGGGATAGAGGGGAAGGGGACAACGGAAGGGGTTTTTTGCACAGGTTGAAAACCTATGCCACTTTTGGCGGTGTTTACAGAGGTTGTAAACCTATGCCACTCAGACTGAAAACCTATGCCACTCAGGGCGCGGTGTCGTGGCTCCGGGCAGCGCGGAACCGGTCGAGGTTGCGGCGGATCGTGACGTTGTGCGGCTCCTGGCGGACCGCGAGGAACTGGGTCCGCTCCGCGCCGACCGTGTCGCCCGAGGCGGCGCGGCAATGGGCGAGCGTGTCGAGGTAGCTCGGGCTGTCGAAGGAGAGCTCGAGCGACCGCTTCGAATACCGCAGCGCCTTGCCGAGGTCGCCCTCCGTGTTGGCCACGAGCCAGGCATACTCGTTGTAGCCGTTGGGATCGTCGGGCACGGCCTGAATCTCCTCCTCGATCAGCTCGAGCGCCCGCGTCACCCGCGCCGCCGCCTCGGCCCGCCGGGCCGCATCGCCGGCGGCGAGCCGATACCAGGCGATCAGCGAATCGACGTCTTTGGGATGCGCGGCCAGCGACTCTTCGAGCCGGGTGCGCTGCGTGGCGAGGTCGTCGCGGCGCGCCGCGTCGCAGGCGGCGAAGTAGAGCATCCGCGACCGCACGGCCCGCGGGTCGCGCTCCAGCCGCATCAGGATCTGGTTGGTGTCGTCGCTCCCCCGGCCGTCGAGCACCACGCGGAGCATCGCCGCCGCCTCGGCATCGTGCCCCTGGTCGTGGAGAAACTCGGCCCCGATCACCCCCGTGAGCGCGAGCTCGGCGAGCGGCGCTTCCGGGGCGTCGATGATCGCGCGATACTCCCGCAGGGCCCAGTCGGGGGCCCCCCAGCGGGCCAGCAGCATTGCGGCCTGCAGCCGGCGGCTCAGCTCCACGTCGGCCGCGCCGAGGGCCGCCGCCGCCCGGTCGGCGAGCGCCGCCGCGGCCGTCTCGTCGCCCATGCGTTGGTGGGCCACCGCCGCCGAATAAGCCAGCAGTGGCGCGAACGACTCGGCCTTCGTGGCGACCCGCTCGGCCACCAGGTTCACGGCCTGCGGCACGCCATGGTCGGAAAGCCAGGCGAGTTCATTCGCCAGCAGGTCGTCTTCGGCCGCGGATCCGCGACAGGCGTCGAACAGCCGCGCCGCCTCGGCGAGCGCGGCCTCGGGGCGACCGGCGCTGGCGAGCAACTCCGCGAGCGCGCGGCGGAAGATGCGGGTCGTCTTCGCATCGCCGAGCGTGCCTTCGTCGTCGGCGGTCGCCGCAGCCCGGGTGGCCCCCTCGTCGGCGCGTTCCAGGAGCCTCACGGCCGCGACCGCCTCATCGACCGCGGCCGGAGGTGTCGCCGTCGCGCAGTCGACGAGCGCCCGCACGAGCCGCGATGTCGGCCGCCCGCTCGGGCCGATGCCGGCCGCGATCCGCGGGGCGATCCGCTGCCAGGCCGGGTCGGCGGGATGCCATTCGCGAGCGAGGAGCGCCGCGGCGATCCGCGAGCCCGCCGCCGACCGTTCGAGCCGCACGATCCGCGCCAGCGGCTCGATGCCGGCGTCGTCGTCGAGCCGCAGGAGCCGGTGCATCAACTGCACGCGGGTGTCGAAGTCGCCGCGGGTGTAGCGGTCGAGGAGGCTCGTTACCGCGGGCGGATCGGCGGCCGAGGCGAGGGGCAGGGCCTCCACGAGCCACCGCGCCTTGAGCGCCACCTCGAGATCGTCGCTCGACTCGGCCGCGGCCAAGAGCGCGTCGGCGGCATCGGCGCCGAGCGCCGTGAGCCGGCTGGCCGCCGCCTCGCGGACCGCGTAGTCGTCTGCGCCCAGCTGGCGGATCAGGTCGGCGACCGCGGTCGAGTCGGCCAGATCGCCGCGGGCCGGCCGCACCACCACCGGCACCGCGCACGCGATCGCGACGAGCATCCGGGCGAGTGCCAACAGCCGCATGCGGAGGTTCCTGCGCGGACGGAAGCCGACAGCCGGCCACAGCGCCGACTCTCGAAGCCTATGACTGCGACGGGACGTGGGGCAAGGAACGCACAAAGTGGTCGCAGGTTTTGAAGTGGCCGCAGGTTTTTAACCTGCGGTGAGGCCAGGCCGAGGGCGGTTCTTGTGCAGGTTGAAAACCTGCACCCACGTAGGAGAACCTACACCCACGCTTGAACACGCGCACCCGCGTTGTGTCGGGCAGGGCCGGATTACGTCGCGTCGGGCTCGATGCCGAGGTCGCGGATCGTGACGAGCGCCTCCAGGGGAATGCCGCGGGCGGCGAGTGCCTCGCGGGCTCCTGCCAGCCGGTCGATCACCGCCACGAGCCGCTCCACCACGAGGCCGAACTCCTGCGCCCGGTCGATCGCCAAGAGCGACGACCCGCCGGTCGTGACCACGTCTTCGACGATCACCACCCGTTGGCCCGGCTCGACGGGGCCTTCGATGTATTTCTGGAGGCCGTGGCCCTTGGGTTCCTTCCGGACCATGAAGCCCTTGAGCGGCACCCCTGCGACGCCCGCCATCGTGACCACGGCCCCGGTGACGGGATCGGCGCCGATCGACATCCCGCCCACGGCATGCGGCAGCGGGCCGGCCGCCTCGAGCCGGTCGAGGATCGCACGACCCACGAGCATCGCCCCGTGAGCATCGAGCACCACCTGCTTGGCGTCGAGATAGAAGCTCGCCTCGCGGCCGGATGCCAGGCGAAACGTGCCCCGCTTGAGGGCGCGGGTGGCGACCAGGTCGATCAGGTCGCGGGAACGGGCTGCGGCTGGTTCGCTCATGTCGCTCATGGGGCGGAAGTATAGAGGGGCACGCCCCGATCGTGCCCTGTTTTTGACTCCCCTTCCGGGGAACCTAGAATTCGCACTGATTTCCGACCGGCTGGAGCGTCTTCATGCGGCTTGGTTGTGCCCTCGTTCGCCGCGTCGCGGTCGCCGCCTGGCTGATGGTCGGCGGGGTCGTCGCGCCTGCGGTCGCGGGAACGGTCGTGGTGCCGGTCCGGCTGCCCCTCACCGGCACCCGCGACACGCAGGTCGAGGCCGCTGTCGTCCGCCGCCTCGGGCAGCTCCGCGACAAGGCCCCGGAACGGGGCACGCTCGTGCTGCGATTCGACGCGGTCGAAGGCGAGCCGCCCGGCGGCAGCGACTTCGGCCGGGCGCTCGAACTGGCCCGCTTCCTCGTGGACGAACGACTCGCCGGCGTCAAGACGGTCGCCTGGCTTCCCGAGGGAGCGACCGGGCATGCGGTGCTCGTGGCGCTGGCCTGCGATGAGATCGCGATGCCCGCCGACGCGGTCCTCGGCCCCGCGACGACCGCCGGCGAACGGCCCGATGAAGCGGTCCGCACCGCGTACCGGCTGACGGCCGCGCGGCGGCGGACGGTGCCGCCCGCGGTGGCCGAGGCGTTCGTCGATCCCGCCGCCCGCGTGGTCCGCGCCTCCACGGACGACGGCGAGCAGTTCGTCACCGAGGCCGAACTCGATGCCCTCCGCGATCGGGCCGCCGTGGTGGACGTCGAGCCGCTCCAGCCCGTGCCGCTGGCCGTCGATGGCCGCCGCGGCCGCGAACTCGGGTTCGTGCGGGTGCTCGCGCGAACACCCGGTGAACTGGCTCGCGGTCTCGGCGTCGCGGAATCCGAACTCGCCGCCGACCCGGCCCTCGACGGTGGCTGGCGGCCGGCGATGGTGTCGCTCACCGGTGCCATCGGACCGGAGACGGTGGCGCGGCTGCGGGGCCGGATCGAGCGGGCGATCGCCGACGGCTCGAACTTCATCTGGCTGCGGATCGACAGCGCGGGGGGCGTTCCCGAGCAGAGCCTCGTGCTCGCCAACTGGCTCTCGGGCCTCGATTCGGCGAGCGTGAAGACGGTGGCCTACGTGCCGCGGGAAGCCCGCGGTGATGCGGCGCTCGTGGCGGCGGCCTGCGACGAGCTCGTGATGCATCCCGCCGCGGTGCTCGGCGGCGAGGGAGCCGCGGCGATCGGGGGCCGACGGGCCGAGTCGATCGTGGCCGCATGGCGGGGCGGGGTGGCGAAGCTCCGCGACCGGCCCTGGTCGCTGCCGGCGGCGCTCGTCGCGCCGGGGCTCGTCGTCCACCGCGCCGTCGAGCAGGGGTCGGGCCGCGTC
>Ga0208496_1000438_pt1 | contig 15132 bp, 10 predicted proteins | sample CryBogmetaGMA2M_FD_184552 | JGI IMG/M metagenome (GOLD analysis project Ga0208496, IMG submission 184552) | Freshwater microbial communities from Crystal Bog, Wisconsin, USA - MA2M (SPAdes) | ecosystem: Environmental > Aquatic > Freshwater > Lake | place: Crystal Bog, Wisconsin, USA | collected... | reverse complement strand
GTTGTTTTTACAGTGGTCGGATTTTTTATATTGACTACATTGAAAGTAATCCCGGTTTACTTGGATCATATTAAAGCCAATGCCAGTTTGGAAGGTTTAAAGAACGAGGCTAACATTGCTCAAAAGTCTCCGGATGAAATCAAGCGGATGTTAGAGAAAAGATTGGAAGTCAACTCTATTGACGATATTTCCACATCTGAAAATGTCACTATTGATAAAAGGGGCGGGGCAGTCACAATAAAAGTCGCCTACGAGGTGGAAAAGCCTTTAATCGCCAATATGAGTATCTTGATCAAATTCAACGATACTATAACGGTCGGTGATCCGAATTGACCGGAAAACAGGAGGAGTTGGCAAGAAAGCTGGGAATCCGTTTCAACGATCCCCAATTATTTAAACGGGCATTGACCCATCGCAGTGCCGACAGCCAAAACAATGAACGATTGGAATTTCTGGGTGATTCGGTGCTTGGATTCGTCATCGCCGAGTGCTTGTACGAAAAATTCAAAGATGCTGACGAAGGGGTTCTAAGCCGTCTGAGGGCCACTTTGGTCAACCAGAGTTCCTTGGCACAATTGGCAAGGCAATTATGCTTGGGGGATTATCTCATCCTTGGTTCTGGCGAGTTGAAAAGTGGCGGGTATCGGCGCGATTCAATTTTATCCGATGCGGTGGAGGCGATAATGGGGGCGATTCTCAAGGATCAGGGAATGGACGCTGCAAGGATTTGGATACTGGATTTGTTTTCCGACTCGATCAAGCGACTTTCTTTGGATAACTGGAAAAAAGACCCCAAGACCCGTTTGCAGGAATTCATGCAGGGCAGGGGCTTGGAGTTGCCGATTTACACCCTCCTGTCCCAAGATGGGCAACCTCACGATCAATTTTTTCGAATCGAATGTAGAGTGCAATTTATGTCTCTAACTGCCGAGGGCGATGGCTCCTCGCGAAAGAAGGCTGAACAGCAGGCAGCTGAAAATATGCTTGCCAAACTGGAAGAAACAGGCATAAAAGTATGAAAGTTGGATATATCGCCCTGGTCGGAAGGCCCAACGCGGGCAAGTCCACGCTGTTGAATCATCTTGTCGGACAAAAAATCTGTATTACCTCACGGCGTCCGCAAACGACCCGTCACCGTATACATGGAATCAAAACCACTCCAGCAGGTCAGGCAATATTTGTGGATACTCCAGGAATCCATGCCGAGCAGAAGAAGGCAATGAACCGCTATCTGAACAAGACCGCCAGCAGTGCCTTAGCCGGGGTGGACGTGATTGTTTGGGTCGTCGATAGTTGGAAATGGCATGAGGAAAACGAAGTCGTCCTTGCACAATTGCGCAATGCAAATTGCCCAGTTATCTTGGCGATCAATAAAATTGACCAATGCGAAGACAAAGAGGCTTTACTGCCGTTTCTGGATAGTGCTTCCAAACGTTTTGGGTTTGCTGCAATCGTCCCAATATCCGCCCTGAAAAATACAAATCTGGACCGTTTGGAAGAAACAATCATGGGGCTGTTGCCGGAGGGCGGGCTTATTTTTCCAGAAGATCAGGTCACTGACCGGACGGAACGTTTTTTCGCAGCGGAAATTATCCGAGAAAAACTTATTCGAAGCCTGGGTCAGGAAGTGCCCCACGCAATTGCCGTACAAGTTGAGAGTTACAAGGAGGAGGAAAAACTGACGCGGATACATGCCATAATCTGGGTGGAACGCGAGGGGCAGAAGGCCATCGTCATCGGCAAGGAGGGCGAGGTATTGAAAAAGGTCGGTCAGCGGGCGCGTGAGGAAATGGAAAAGATGTTTGAACGCAAGGTATACCTGAATCTCTGGGTGAAAGTGAAGAAAGGTTGGTCGGACAACGAGGGTGTCATGCAGAGTTTGGGTTATAACGAGTAAGACGGGGTAAACCTATGGAAGCTGTGACTTACGAAACAGATGTGATTGCCTGGGCGCAGGAACAAGTCAGGCTATTGCGGGCCGGACAGTTTTCCTTGCTGGACATTGAACATATTGCCGAGGAAATAGAAGACGTGGGGAAAAGTGAAAAGCGTGAGTTGCGCAACCGCATGTCGGTATTATTGGCTCACCTGCTTAAGTGGCAATATCAGCTTGAGCGTCGAGGAAATAGTTGGCGGCGCACGATCAAAGAACAACGCAAAGCCATCCTTGACTGCTTGGATGAGACACCAAGCCTCAAACCGGATATGCAAGACCCCCGTTGGTGGGAAAGGGTTTGGGCCGATGCTATCAGCGCGATATTGAAAGAAGTCGAAATTGACGGTTTGCCTGAGTCCTGCCCTTGGACTTTTGCTGAAATACTAGAGCCTACGTGGCTTCCTGGTGAGAAAGTTTAGTACCGTAGCGCACAATGTAAGCGTTCACTCCCTCTTAAAAACATAACCAAATAACGGATATTCAATTAATCCTTCAAGTTAACCGAATATTTTGCGCTATCATGCCCACTATCTAGTAATTCTTTGATGTTGAAAACGCTGAAGGATGCTTTTGTATTACATCGCCGAAACTTCCGCGAAACAAGCCTGTTGCTTGACATATTCACACGGGATCACGGTATATTCAGGCTAATCGCCAAAGGAGCAATGCGAGGCAAAGGAGGGCGATGTGGTGTTTTACAGCCGTTTTTGCCTTTGAGCCTAGCATGGACGTCTCGCGGTGAACCGGCAATTTTGACGGGCGCAGAAGCTAGGGGCAAAATTTTTGAACTATCCGGGAAAAATCTGTTTTGCGGGTTCTACCTCAACGAGCTTCTGGTAAAGCTGCTCCCGCCGCACGACCCTCATGAACGGATTTTTGATTGTTACACTCAATCAGTGCAGCGCTTGGAAAGCGGTCTGCGTTTGGACGAAACGTTACGTTTTTTTGAGTTGGCCTTGCTGGAGGAGCTTGGATACGGCCTGTTGTTGGATTGCGAGGCCGAAAACGGTGACGAAATTCGGGCTGACCTTTACTATGCTTATAGGATTGAACAAGGCCCAGTCGAATGCAAGGCAGGCGACGGGGCCATTAGTGGAGCCGCTTTGCTCGGGTTGCGCAATGGCTTTCTGAACGGGCCGGAGGAAACCCTATCGGCCAAGCGTTTGCTGCGGCGGGTACTCCACCATTACCTCGGAGGCAGGCCGCTGAACAGCCGGGCATTATTTAAATACAGTACATTCCTGTAAGGTTAGAATATAAGATGAAAGAAAAACAGGCCATATCGTTAGGCGTAAACATTGATCATGTGGCGACACTGCGCCAAGCCCGTGGAACCCGTTACCCCGAAGTGATACAGGCCGCCCTACTGGCCGAGCAGGGGGGGGCGGACGGCATTACCGCTCACTTGCGCGAGGACCGCAGACATATTCAAGACCGCGACATTGACTTGTTGAAGGCGATGCTAAGCACCCGGTTGAACTTGGAAATGGCGGTAACCGATGAAATGGTCGCGATTGCCTGCCGTGTCCGTCCTGGCGCCTGTTGCCTAGTACCAGAGCGCCGTGAAGAACTCACCACCGAGGGTGGCTTGGATGTGGTCGGTAATTTTGATCGTGTCCGTGCCGCCAGTCAGGTATTGGGCGAATCGGAAGTCGAAGTGTCATTGTTTATAGATGCCGACCCCAGGCAGATCGAAGCGGCGGCGAAAACCGGCGCACCTGTGATCGAATTGCATACCGGACATTATGCGGACGCTGACGGCGAAAAGGTGCGGGAATTCGAACTGAACCGTCTGCTGTTGGCGGCGGAGCAGGCGGATGCGCTGGGTCTCAGGGTTAACGCTGGTCACGGGTTGCATTATCACAATGTCGGCCCAATTTGCCGCATTCCAATGGTGCGAGAGTTAAACATCGGCCACGCTATTATTGCACGAGCCGTATTCACAGGATTGGAAAGGGCGGTGGCTGATTTGAAATCCATTATGTTGGCAGAACGGGGAAGAGGATAGAGAGCGATGACGTTTGTTCTTAGCGTCAACAACTTGCTAATCAGGTCAGGTTAAGTTGCAATACGTTGCTCTTACACTGCATCGTTGCGCTTTTGCGTGAGTAAAAAAGAATTTTTGCCCAATGCAAACAGCCATTCAGTGGGGTAAGGAGGCAAAAAGAAAGTCTCACGCAACGACGCAACGTAAAAGCGGCACTAAGGGCGACGTGCAGATAGACCCTAATGCCAGCAAAATTCTCATGTTGGCAAGAATGCCGGCATCCCGGTCGGAATGACGTGCCGCAATCATCATCTTGGCTCAAAATGAGAATTGCTGTTACGACGAGGCTTTTTTCATGGAATCGCTTATAATATATAGTGCTTACTCCGTTTCATGAGGACACGAAGCGGGGTGGCGTTTGACGACAAAGTGCTCAGGAGCCGGATTTTGCCAGTGGTGATAAAGAATGCAAGACCATAAAAACTACAATCAACCTGTTGGGGATATTATCCTGCGGGATCGATTGCCCGATCATCTGACGCCCGGTATGCCATCGCAGCGCTGGCGTTACTGGGTGTTTGCCATAGTGGCCTTGGTGTTGGCCGTGAGCCTTTATCTTTTGATCAACACTAGTCAGATGGCAACACGATTCCAAGTCAAACTGGCCTCTGTGGAGGACAGCGATACCCTTAGAATTCGCCAATACAACCAAAAGCTTGAAGAACTACAGGATCGCATGACGGTATTTGTTGCCGATTCGGTGGAAACCAAGCTTAAAACATTGGAGAAGAACGTCACCGATGGAAGCGTGGGTATACAAGAAATAAAAATTCTAGAAGACCTCAAGGGCGAAGTGCAATTGTTGGAAAAATACTCCTCAGGCAGAGGAGGCAAACTGACCGACTCATCCCGCCTTGACCACCCTAGGTTTCAAATCACGCCCGGCACCCAAAGCACCACATCAGGCGGCGATCTACTTTATGAAGTCTCCCAAATGAAGCGCCTTCTCTACCTTAGCATAGCCTCTTGTGGATTCGTCGGTTTTTTAATTGGAGGGTATTGGTGGCAGAGTAATTCCCGCATCAAACGGCTTTCCAGGGATATCCCCTCCCCTAGGTTGTTGGTAAGGAAAACAGCGGATGATTAATTAAATGGAAAAAACTTACGATCCCGAAGCCATAGAACAGCGCACTTACCAAAACTGGGAAGGGCAAGGCTGGTTCGCCCCCACGGGTCATGGTTTGCCTTATTGCATCATGATCCCACCGCCTAATGTCACCGGTAGCCTGCATATGGGCCACGGTTTCAACAACACCGTCATGGATGCCTTGGTCCGCTATCAACGTATGAATGGACGTAACACCTTGTGGCAGGTAGGCACGGACCATGCCGGCATTGCGACTCAAATGGTGGTGGAACGCCAACTAGCCGCGGAACAAATCACCCGGCACGATCTTGGCCGCGAGAAGTTTTTAGAAAAGGTCTGGGAATGGAAGGCCGAGTCCGGTGGAACCATCACCCGGCAACTGCGGCGCCTAGGGTCTTCGGTGGATTGGCATCGGGAGCGATTCACAATGGATGATGGCCTGTCCAGTGCCGTTCAGGAAGCTTTTGTCAGGCTTTACGACGATGGGCTGATTTACCGTGGCAAGCGTCTGGTGAATTGGGACCCGAAACTACACACCGCGATTTCCGATTTGGAAGTAGCCAGCGAAGAGGAGAAGGGTTCTCTTTGGCATCTTCGTTACCCCCTAACCGATGGTTCCGGCTATTTAGTGGTTGCCACCACACGACCTGAGACCATGCTGGGCGATACTGCCGTGGCGGTCCACCCCGAGGACCTTAGGTATCAACATCTGATTGGCAAGACGGTAGACCTACCTGTCGCTGGTCGGCAAATTCCCATCATCGCCGACGACTATGTAGACCCTGAATTTGGCACTGGCTGTGTGAAAATCACCCCGGCCCACGATTTCAACGACTATGAAGTGGGAAAACGGCATAATTTGCCGCTAATCAATGTGTTGGATCGGGATGCCCACATCTTGCACGAGTTCACCGTGTTGACCTTTGAAGGCTATGCCGCTGCTCATGGTGAGTTGGCACCAAAGGCCTATGCCGGTCTGGATCGATTCGAAGCGCGTAAACAGATCGTCGCCGAGCTTGAAAGTTTGGGTTTGCTGGAAAAGATTGATCCGCATATCTTGAAAGTCCCACGTGGTGACCGGTCCGGCGTGATCGTCGAACCTTGGCTTACCGACCAGTGGTATGTCAACGCCAAAGTGCTGGCAAAACCCGCCATGGAAGCGGTGCAGGATGGCCGCATCCGTTTCGTGCCTCAGCAATATGAGAACCTGTATTTTTCCTGGATGCGCGATATCCAAGATTGGTGCATCTCCCGACAGTTGTGGTGGGGCCACAGGATACCCGCATGGTATGATGTCCAAGGCAACGTGTATGTGGGGCGCAACGAAGCCGAGGTGCGCGAAAAATACAGTCTGGTGTCCGGTGAAGTACTGCGCCAAGACGAAGACGTTCTTGACACGTGGTTTTCATCCGGGCTTTGGACATTTTCCACATTGGGCTGGCCTCAAGAAACACCGGAATTGAAAACCTTCCACCCGACTTATTTGCTAGTCACCGGTTTTGACATCATTTTTTTCTGGGTGGCGAGGATGATAATGATGACCATGCATTTGGTGAAACACCCGGATGGAAGCCCCCAGGTTCCATTCAAAACTGTCTATGTCCATGGACTGGTTCGAGACGCGGAAGGCCAAAAAATGTCCAAATCCAAGGGCAATGTGCTAGACCCACTGGACATTATCGACGGCATTAGTTTGGAAAGTTTGATTGCCAAGCGCACCGCTGGCCTGATGCAACCGCAAATGGCGCAAAAAATCGAAGCGCGTACCCGTAAGGAGTTTCCGAATGGAATCTCCGCCTACGGTTGCGATGCCCTGCGCTTCACCTTCGCCTCATTGGCTTCCACTGGACGTGACATCAAGTTTGACATGGGACGGGTCGAAGGCTACCGCAATTTCTGCAACAAGCTATGGAATGCCGCCCGCTATGTGCTGATGAATACGGAGGGGCAGGATACTGGCCTTAATGATCTTACCCGTGTTTACAGTTTACCCGACCGCTGGATTCAAAGCCGGATGCATGCAACCATACTCTCGGCCCGTGAATCCATTGAAACCTATCGCCTTGATCTGGCTGCCCAAACAATCTACGACTTCGTTTGGAATGAATATTGTGACTGGTACTTGGAAGCGGCCAAAGTAAGTTTGTCAAATGACGACGAGTCTAAGCAGAGGGGTACCCGACAAACCTTAGTGCGAGTTCTGGAGGGGGTGCTACGTTTGGCCCATCCTCTGATGCCTTTCATCACCGAAGAAATCTGGCAACGCGCAGCACCCTTGGCGGGCAAGGAAGGCCCGACCATCATGAACCAGCCATACCCGATGGGGGAACCGGGCCTGATCGATCAAACCGCCGAGGAAGAGATGGAATGGGTGAAGGGTTTCATCCTCGGTGTCCGCCGCATCCGGGGCGAAATGAATATCCCCCCCGGCAAGCCCTTGCCGGTGTTGTTGCAAAACGGCCATCCCCAAGACCAACAATGGATGGAGAATAGCCGCGAGCTGCTAACCAAAGTGGGGCGGATTGAAGAGATTGTCTGGCTGGAAAAATCAGATGAAGCACCTGAATCGGCGATTGCATTGCTCGGTGACATGCGCATCCTGATTCCGATGAAGGGTTTGATCGACAAGGATGCAGAACTGACTCGGCTTGCGAAGGAGATTCAACGCATTGAGAAAGACCTGCCGCGAGTGGAGGCCAAGCTTCTAGACCCCTCCTTCATCGGTAAGGCCCCCCCGCAAGTAGTGGAAAAGGAACAGGTTAGGCTGGCTGAAATGCGTTCGGGCCTGGGACAATTAAAGGAGCAGGCGGAAAAAATCCGTGGGCTGTGAATTCACCGAAACGCGTCGATGAAATCCCTCCCGCCTAATGCCATAGTACCCGGTGGTCGGGTTGTCCATGCCGTCATGACGAGCTTGCTGAGTGTCACAGCGGCAACCGGACTCATGGGGGTGGCGATTATCTTGTGGCTGCACTTGGCCGAGCGTTTTGGCTTGAATTTGCCTTTTTGGATGGAGACGGTGCTGATAACATCGTCCATCTCGGTGACCGCCACCTTATCGTTCTGGTTCGCCTCGGCCAAGACGCTTTACGCGCAGTTGTCAGAGGAACGCACCCGTTTTGACCATGAGCAGCGTTTGAATGCGGATTTGAAACGGGCCTTGGACGAGCATGCCTTGGTCAGCATTGCCGATGTCACCGGCAAAATCATTTTTGCCAATGAAAAATTCTGCCGGGTTTCAGGTTATTCCCAAAATGAATTGCTAGGCCAAAACCATCGCATAATCAATTCTGGTTATCATGACCACCAATACATAAAAGATATGTGGCTGACGATTACACAAGGGAACGTGTGGCAAGGCGAAGTCAGAAACCGTGCCAAAGATGGCAGTCATTACTGGGTGGACACGACCATCATTCCATTTTTAGACTTAAAGGGCAACCCCTATCAATATGTGGCGGTGAGGCGGGAAATCAACGATCTCAAAAACATTCAAATACGCTCGGAGACTCTGGGCGAACGGTTAAAATGGATTTTGAATGCTTCCCCCTCCGTCATCTATGCCAATGAGAATCTAGATGACTTGGCACAATGCACCTTTATCAGTGGCAACGCCTTCAATGTCGTGGGCTATGAACCTGCCACCATGTTGGCGGAACGCAATTTCTGGTTTCTTCATCTTCACCCAATGGACCGGATCGTCGTCAAGGATTTAATGCAACGCCAAATGGAGAGAGGAAACGTTAGGGTCGAATACCGCTTTCTGTCTGCTGAAGGAAAATATCGCTGGATTTGTGACAATTCTAGAGTTGTTCGCTCGGATGATGGCACTGTCCGGGCGATTATTGGGTCATGGACCGACATAACGGAAAGTAAGGCCAGAGAGCATGAGATACTGCGGCTGCGGATGGCCACAGAGGCCAGTGTCGATATGATTTTTTTGACCGACAAGGAGGGCCGGATCGAATATGCCAACCCGGCGTTTTGCCGATTCACTGGCTGGAAAGCCGACGAATTGCCGGGAAAAACAGCCAGCATACTGGAAAGCGGCAGAACCTCGACTGCGGTTTACCATAACTTATGGGAAACGCTTTGTAGTGGCGAGTCGTGGCGGGGACGATTGCTCAACCGGCGCAAAGAGCAGGTAGACAATGCATTAAAGACAAGTGCCAAAGCCGAGGATTGGCAAACCCGCTTGCCCCGCCGCCGCAAGGAAGACCGGGTCACGCCCGACACCATGCAATCCGACCCCTTGCTATACTGGGCCGATGTGACAATCACGCCGATAAGAGATGACGCTGGCCTGAATCTTGGCTATGTGTCCATCCAGCGAGATATCAGCGAGGAGGTCGCACGAGAGGAGCATCTCGCTTTGGTCCAATTGGACACCCAAGCCCGGTTGGCTGTCGTGGAAATTCTTAACCAATCGGTATCGCTGAAAGAACGATTTACCAAGGTTCTGGCAAGGCTGTTTGAATTGCCTTATTTATCTTTACAGAATAAGGGGGGCATTTTCCTTCGCAACCCTGATGACACAAACCTTGAATTGTTCGTCCATCAAGGAGAGTTCAGTGAGGAGTTCCTCCAATGCGAAGACCAAGTGCCGTTGGGTGCGTGTTTGTGCGGACGGGTGGCGGTTTCCGGCGATGTATTCGTTTCTGATGGCTGTTTCTGCGATCCCCGACACGAGCAACAGTTTGTCGGCACGGTAAAACACGGTCACTATATCATTCCGCTTGCATCGGGAGAATACATTCTCGGCGTGATGTTCCTTTACACCGAGCCGCATCCGCTACGAAGCCCTGAACGGATCGAGATTTTGAAGCAAATCGGCGATACGATGGGACTTGCCATCCTCCGAGACCACACGCGAAAAATGATCGAGCAAGCCCGTGATGCCGCGTTGGACGCCTCCCGCCAAAAAAGCGAGTTTCTTGGCAATATGAGCCACGAAATCCGTACACCAATGAACGGCATTTTGGGTATGCTGGAACTTTTGCGACGGACTCCGCTGGATAGCGAACAATTGGAGTTTGCCAATACGGCGGCTGGTTCGGCTGATGCCTTGTTGGCGATCATCAATAGCATTCTCGATTTTTCCAAGATCGAAGCTGGCAAGTTGGAACTCGACAGCGTTTGTTTCAATCTTCGTTTCTTGGTTGAGGAGGTTTGTGCATTATTGGCATCCCAAGCCTTTGCGAAGGGGTTGGAACTTAACTGCTTCATAGAGCCAAGGCTACCAGGCGAGTTGCACGGCGATCCCACCCGGTTGCGTCAAATTTTTACTAATCTTATCGGCAACGCCATAAAATTCACCCACCACGGCGAAGTGTCTGTGATCGTTGAATGCCTGTCGGAAGATTCTAGGCATGCTACTTTGCGCATTACGGTTGCCGATACGGGCATTGGCATTTCACCAGCAGACCAAAAACGCTTGTTCAATCCTTTTGAGCAGGCCGACGGTGCCACCACTCGTCGCTTTGGCGGAACCGGCCTTGGCCTAAGCATCTGCAAAAGCTTGATAAAGTGCATGGGAGGCAGCGAGATCAATATTGACAGCACTCTTGGGGAGGGTTCGTCTTTCTGGTTTACCATCACATTGGAAAAATCGGGAGAAATAAGCTTGCCTGCTTTGCCAAACACGCTAGATCATCGCAAGGTGTTGATTGTGGATGATAACGCAACCAACCTGACCATCCTCGAACGTCTCTTCAGGGACTGGGGTGCAGTGGTGGGCATGGCGGAAAATGCACCCAAGGCTTTGCATATGCTTAGGATCGCTGTTCAGGAAGGTACACCCTATGAAATAGCGGTCATGGACGGTTTGATGCTTGCCCAAGCGATGTCCGAGGAAGAAGAGCTTGCGGAAACACCGCGCATTTTGCTGAGTTCCGGGGGCGTTGTCACTGAAAACGAGCGCCTCAAAGCAGGCATTCGACATTCCTTGACCAAACCTGTGCGCCAGTCACTATTATTTGATGCGGTGGTTTCCAGCCTGGATGGCGGATGGAGCAAAATCCGGGCAAGCATGCCCCCCCCCTCGGCAGCCTTGCCAAAACTGGCGGGCCGTAGGGTGTTGGTGGTGGAAGATAACCCGGTCAACCAAAAAGTGGCACTGAAAATGTTGCAAAGTTTTGGCGTGTCCCCGTTTTCGGCCAGTAATGGGCGGGAGGCTTTGGAAGAAATGGCGCACAATACGTTCGACTTGGTCTTAATGGACTGTCATATGCCAGAGATGGACGGTTACGCCGCCACCAGGGCATTGCGCGAGCGCGAACGGGCCATGTCGCTTAAGCGGACGCCTGTTGTTGCTTTGACGGCGGATGCCTTGGAGGGGGACAGGGAAAAGTGCATTGAATCTGGCATGGACGACCATTTGCCTAAGCCGCTTATTTTGGATGAACTGTCGAAAACGCTCCAACGTTGGTTATTACCGCCTGTCGATGGCTCCTAGCAGAGGCCGGCTTGGACCAATCCCAAACTATAGGGTGCTTGCGGGAGTAAAGCAACATTAAACCACCTTGCCCCTCGGGATAGGGTGGGGGTGAGGGCAAATCGAAAGTCGCTTTACTTCCGCAGCCATCTATATCCCAATCATCCCTGAATCGCTCCAAACCTAGGAATCAGCAATGCGCTTTTTAGATGTCAAAACTGACTACGCCTTCAAGAAGGTTTTCGGCAGTGCCGGGAGCAAGCCCATCCTCATCAGCTTCCTCAATGCACTGATTGGCTTTCCCAAGGGCAGGGAAGTGACGGACCTCAGCATCGTCGATCCCTATCAAATCCCGCTGCTGCAAGGCATGAAGGACACTTATGTGGATGTCAAAGCCACACTGGCAGACGGTCGGGAAGTGATCGTCGAAATGCAGGTGCTGAACATCAAAGGTTTTGAACAGCGCATCCTGTACAACGCCGCCAAGAGTTATTCCAGGCAATTGCAGGAAGGCGAGGACTATACCTTGTTGAACCCGGTCATCGCACTGACCCTGACCGACTTCATGTTATTTGAGGGGGGCGACGTGAGCAGCCGGTTTCTGTTGCTCGAAAAGGAACGCTTCATCCAATACCGCGACGATATCGAACTGATCTTTTTCGAGTTGCCAAAATTTGCCAAAGATGAAAGCCAACTGACGACGATTCAAGACAAATGGCTGTATTTCGTAAAAAACGCCGGTCGTTTGAACATCGTCCCGCAGGTGTTGGACGAGACACCAATCCGGGAGGCTTTCGCGATTGCCAACACCGCCGCGCTATCGCCGGAGGAATTGGAGCAGCAGGAGCGGCGGCACGATTTCATCCGCCTGCAACGGGGGGCGCAGGAAAAAGCATTCGAGGACGGGCAAGCCTTGGGCGAGGCCAAAGGGCTTGCCAAAGGGCGGTCCGAAGGGAGGCAGGCCAAGGCACTGGCCGTGGCGCGGAATCTGTTGCCGGTGTTGGATGATGCCGCCATTGCCGCCGCGACGGGTTTGGATTTGGAGGATGTGGCACGATTGCGGAGGGAGTGATTAAAAACGACGCAAATCCGCGGCATCGTCCGGTACGCCACATTCGGCGGAAACCGGCCTTAGGTTCCGCACTTTGATGCCGCAATTGCTGAGCAGAGCCTGACGGCAATCGAACTATCTGATCGAAATACTGCCGGTAAAGCAATAGCCCACGCAGTGCTGAGTATGGATAGGGCATTCAGTGCCGGTTTGTGCAATAATTTTTTTGCGAAGCTTGTAGAGGAGTTCATTTAAGGCCCTTCCACCGAATTCGTTTTCGGGATAATGCAGGCTACTGATCAATTGCCTACGCTCGACTGGCTTTCCGTCCCCCTTGGCGAGGAGCAGGACTAGATCGAATTCCTTACCTGTCAATGTAATGTCTAATCCAGTCGGGGAAATAAGCCGTCTAGTCGAGAGGCAAAGATGCCAAGTCCCGTCAAACATTGAAGAAGGGTGCTGGTTGTAGGGAGGACGGCGCTTGGCAAGGCTAGCGATGGCAGCCATTAGCTCTTCCATATTCACCGGTTTGACTAGGTAAAGATCAGCCCCGCTGTCATAGCCTTTGACCCGTTCTCCAATTTCGCTATGAGCGGTAAGTATAATAATCCTGAGATCAGTACGACGACGCACATAATCCGCCAACTCATAGCCTGACTGGTCAGGGAGGCCAATGTCAATCACCGCAACATCAAACGGCTCATTCCCAAGGTAGCGGTAAAAATCCCGTGCGCAGCAAGCACCTATTACATAAAACCCATCGTCAGCGATATAGTGGGTTATGCTTTCGAGTAAATCGGCATCATCGTCAACAACGATGATATTAAATTCTGAATTATCCATGCGGCATTTTCATATCTATTCGTGGTGTCAAATCACAGGCGATAGGCAAGTCTATCGTCACTGTCGTTCCTTCATCAACGCTTTGGATTGCAACGCGACCATGATGTTCTTCAACAATCCGCGCAACCAAATAAAGCCCCATTCCAGTACCCACGATGGTGTTATTGCCAGGTATTCGATAGTTTTTTTCAAACACCCGTTTGAATTCTGCCGGGGGTATGCCACAACCGTGGTCGGTCACGCTAATGATGGCTTGGTTGCCACGGCAGTGTAAATTCACTTCCACAACGCTTTCTATCGGCGAGTATTTTACCGCATTGTCCAATAAATTTAACAAAGCGGTTTTTAAAAGCCGCCTATCGGCTGAAATGACAATTGCAGGGCTATCCCCCTGATAATAATCTAACTGACGCCCCGGCCAGAACTCCTTCGCTTGGGATATTACCTCCCCAACCAAAGCGGACAAGGAGATATCCTCAAGCCTTAGCATGAAATCATCCGTAGCAAACCTTGCTTTGTCTAAATTGATTTCCAACACTTCCACTAGCCTAGAGACCGCCCGTTTCATTTTATTGACAGCAAATGCAAGCGTCTCGTCCGGGTCATGCTTTTTTTTCGATAACAAATCCAAGTTGGTGCGGATGATTGCCAAGGGGGTTCGATATTCATGCGAAACCATGGCGGCGAAGCGCACTTGTCGCTTCAATGTCTTTTCCAAATCTTGTGCTTTTTGTGCCAGTTCCAAGGTCATTTGGTGGGCCATTTTCTGCGCATTGCGCTTGGCGTTGCGCTCGGCCAGCAGGGCATGTTTCTGGTCTAAACGTAGTTTTTCCGCTAATGCCAAGGTCAGCATCAATAAATGGCTGACCGTGGCATATTGGAGTATGTTCTGCTTCCAAACAGTAATCGGGATAAATCCGAACAAGCGGGGGAAATAGATGATGCAGCCAATGAACAGTAGACTGAACGACGCACAATAAAGCCACCCGCCACGAACGCCCCGGCATGCCTGCCGGAAGCTGAGCCAAACCAATTCGCTTATCAGCAATAACCCGAGCAGGAAATTGATTTTTGAAATGGACCCCCAAGGGACGAAAGGTAATATTAGTAACAACAGGCAGGCGGACACTAACAGCAACCGAAGGATCAGACGTGACATGGGGGTCAACAAACTGTCATACAAGCGGTAGCCTAACAGCGTCAAAAACATCCAAACTGAGGTAGCCCCGACACTGACAGCCCAATCGTTCAGGCGGTGGGCAAAATCAGGTACAACCAGCGGCAGCAGTCCAGCCGAGCCAATGCGGTTGATAAACACGGCCATTAAATACAGCGAAAAATAGCCGTAGAGAGGTTCAAGCAAACTGATGCAAAAAATCAGGCTAATCAGGGCGACGAACAAATAGACCGACAGCCATGCCACTTGCTGGATAATGTAGATGTTGGAATCAACGATAAGGATGGCCCTAGGCTTGATTGAACCCAGCAAACTCATGGTGCTAGTGGTTTCGACCCTTACATAAATCCAGCGACTCAAGCCTTCTGGAAGGTTCAGGGGGGCGACAAAATCCGGGTATAGACGATTGCTTTCATCTACGGACAGGTGGTCCCCCAAGCGGTAGATTTTATAGGAATCTGGGTAGGCGTAAGGATTCCTTCGTAAATGAGTAACATCGCCCCAAGTGACAGGGTGGCGTTTGCCAAAATGGACAAAAACGCCCCGATTTTGGCGATT
>Ga0208496_1000437_pt1 | contig 15138 bp, 13 predicted proteins | sample CryBogmetaGMA2M_FD_184552 | JGI IMG/M metagenome (GOLD analysis project Ga0208496, IMG submission 184552) | Freshwater microbial communities from Crystal Bog, Wisconsin, USA - MA2M (SPAdes) | ecosystem: Environmental > Aquatic > Freshwater > Lake | place: Crystal Bog, Wisconsin, USA | collected... | reverse complement strand
CAACAAAAGTACATTCTTTCTCTTTAACTAACTTCATCACATCAGCGACGGTCTTCGTCATGCAAATCTCCTCTATTAACTAAATTCGGAATTCAAACTAAGGCATACACCCTTGTTTATTCCAGGCACCAAACATGCCTTACTGGATGTATGTAATTTACTGAAGCAAACAAATGGGAACACCCATTATTGCACTAATTAAGTGCTAGATTCCCTGCTGAAGAGTCTAAAAACTCTCTATTTGCACTTATTTGGTGCAAACATAAGCCTCTCACTCAGCTGATATCGTGAATTTCATAGCCCAGCTCTTGAGTACCCGCTCTAAGAGCAATCCAAGCGCTTTCCAAAAGATTGGCATTACCCTTGATACCAAGTTCGATGTGGCGCTGAGCATAAACGCCGCCCTTGCTGGGGTCGCCAACCGAAGGCAGACTAAAGACCTTTACCCCTGGAAAGCTAGCCTCAATACGCTCCATTAATGGAGTTAAGGCAGATTCAATACCCTTGGGTACGATGAAGCTCTGCTCTGCCCAATTCTCTTGATGAAAGAGATCTTTGTAGTGGGTATCCAAGCACCAAGCCATCATCGGTGCCGCCATCACCGGAAAGCCGGGAACAAAGTGATGCTCTTTTATCCGAAAACCCGGAATCTGGTTATAGGGATTGGGGATGATGTCACTACCAATTGGGAACTCACCCATCTTGAAGCGATGTTGATTCTCTGGCGTATTTAAATCTGCTTTGATAGGATCGCCCTCGGCCATTGACTGAATCCGTCCTGCAATCAACTCTTGCGCCTTTGGATGTAATTGCGTTTTAGTTCCGAGCGCCAATGCAGCGCACTGACGTGTGTGATCATCTGGCGTAGCGCCAATTCCGCCAGTACTAAACACCACATCACCACTGGCAAAGCTATCTTTTAATGTGGCAGTGATTTGCTCGGGATCATCTGCTACATACTTAGCCCATGCCAGGCTTAAGCCGCGCTCGTTAAGCAAGCCAATCAATGTTGCCATATGTTTATCTTGGCGACGACCCGACAAAATTTCATCGCCAATCACGATCAAACCAAAGCGGCGTTGTGCACTTGGCACATCATGTGGTGAGTCTATTTCGACTTTTTTCATTACATCACTCATTTCATTAGCCATCGTATTAACGATGATGCGGAAGTTCCGTTTCAATGACCCGCGCCTGTACTGTTAAGGCTTGATCCAACTCTTCTTGTCGCAATGCTTTGAGGGCATCTAATAAAAAGTGGCTAAACCAAAGGCCAGCAAAGACAAAGATCAAAGAATAAATCCAAAGAGCGATAAAGCTTACTAGCGGGAACAACACTAAAGCTAAAGCTGATGTGGCCCAGAAGAATGTTGGTACAGCACTAAGTGCTCCTGAAGCAATGCCCATGCAAAACAAAGGCCAGCGATACTTTTCTAATAGTTGATCACGCTCTTGCACACTTGCATGTTTAGCCAATACGTCATACGACATCAGGCGCATCGTTAACCAACCCCAGAGCAATGGCGGCAATACTGCGACTAAGGGAGGCACCCACCACACTGGTAATGTCAGCATAACCAATACAAGGCAGATTAGCGCTGACCATAAGGTATAAACCAGGCTACCAAAAATGCCACCGCCCCGCTTGCATTCTAAATCTTGATAGTGCGCCTGTCTCACCACAATTTTTACGATGGTAGGCACAGTAGAAAAAGCGATCAATACTAGTAAGCTAATCGTAATTAAGGGAATGATTAGCATGACAAAAAATAATGGCGCTATCCAGGCCCTGGCGTTTTCAAACCCCGCCCAAATCAGACCTTCTTGAATCCAATTAGTAAATATAGAGTTTGTCAGAAACTCGCTCAGAATTGCCAGTGCTGGAGTCCATGTGAGCCAAATCAAGCAACCCCAGAGAATTGATACGATCAAGAATGGTCGCAAACTAAGCCACAGCATTCTTGGATGCATCGTTCCTACCAAAGCTAATCCAAGTGATTTAAATACTTGCGGCAATCCAACCATAAAACTCCTATTGCATACCCCTGCGTATGCCTGACTTCATTAATTTACTTTGGCTTGAGCTCTTTTACAGCATGCAACAAGCCCTGCCATTGTTGCATCAAGAGATTATTAGATATGACCAAATTTCTTACCCCTGTAGGATAGATCTCTTTGGGGAAGATGGCAGTTCTAAACAACATATCCCACCAAGGAAATAAAACGCCAAAATTACAACCACCCAATACACCGGGCTTGCCGATTGCCTCATGACCATAACCTACTGCATGATGCATACGATGGAACATTGGCGATACCAAAAGATATTGACCTTTGCCAAGATGTACTTTGATATTGGCATGCTGCCAACTCTGAATAAATTGGCTCAGCACAATTAAGATGATGAATTGCCCTGGTGATACACCAAATAGAAGCGCAAAGAATGCCAGCACTACTGCGCGCATGATGTCATCCAAAAGATGATTACGGTTATCTGACCAAGCGGTCATTACCGTTTGACTATGGTGCAATGCATGCAGTTGCCACCACCAGCCAAAAGCATGAGATGCACGGTGGTAGAGATACTCCACAAGGTCAAGCAGGATCAAATAGACTATGAAGCTCACCACTGGAACTGAGGTAACTCCAGGCCACCAAGATTCGACATTGAAACGATCGAAGCGAAAATCATGCAAGATGGAATCAATCTGGAAAAAGAATCCAGAGATCGTAATAAAAATGAGCCCATGAAAGATACCTAGACGATGAAACAAGGTGTAGAAGACATCAGCTCTACTAGCCTTTGCAAAACGCTCTTGTTTCTCGGCTGGAGCTAGGCGCTCCCAAGTTCTGAGTACAGCGATGATGAGAAATATCTGAATACAACCAAACAAAAACCAGTCGATACCATCAAAGATATCCTCTGCCCATGACATCAAGTCGAATTGATAGAGTAGTGGGCCAGCAATATTGGCAAACAAAAACTCCTGCACGCTGCCATAAGCGCTAGAGATTGCTGAAGTAATAGAATTCAAATCCATGCTTTATTTTGACTGATCTTGAGAAATTTTGTCGGGTTGAGGCAAAAGTCCAAAACAAAAGCCACGCCCTTTTAGATTAACAATCAATTGCTCTAATACCGCAAGAGCCCAAGGGTCCTTTCTGGACCAAATTCCTAGATGGGCCATAGTGACATCACCGTCTTTGATCTCACGACTCGCTCGCTCCAGAAGCACGCTATTTGGGTACTTATCAGAGTTCAACTCATCACCCAAAAAACCGGATGATGCCCATCGAATATGTTGATATCCACACATATCCCCCATCCGAATCAACGTGGGTGAGGTTTTTCCTCCAGGAGCACGCCAGATTTTTTGCAATGGCTGACCCGTTAACTCTGCAAATCGCAAATCTACCCTGCGAATCTCTTTGCACATCGCCGCTTCGTTATAAAGCACCGTTATTCCGGCTTTTGGCCCAAATTGAGGCCTCTCAAAGACTTCGCCTTTAGGACCATCTTTTACAAAATAGGTGTGATCATAAGTATGACTGCCAAAGTGTTGCCCTTCTTTAGCTAGCTTTTGCCAGTAGGCGCGCCATGAATCATCTAAAGCAAAATCACCGCGAAATGTCTTTTCATTGGCTAAGAAAAAAGTAGCTTTGATATCTTGGCGCTTGAGTATTTCAGCTACTTTTTCAGCAACCGACATATTGCCTGTGTCAAAGGTGAGGTAAACCGTTTTATTACAGCTAGCCGTTTGAGCAGTGACGGCAAATGGCAGACTGCTAATTACTAGTGTGGCTATGAGATGACTAAGTTGTTTGTACTTCATGGTGAATGTTATTCCCAGGAAGCTCTGGGATAAAAGAAGACACCATGTGGCGATTTACCTACCGGAATCACTGTCATGAGCTTCATGGAGGGAATATCAATCACCCCAACCTTTTTAGCAAAACGTAAAGTGACCCATAACGTTTTACCATCGGGAGTAATTTCCATATCGTCAGGACCTGCCGGCAAGCCAGTGATATCGCCTACCTTTTCTAAGGTTTGCATATTGACAAGGCTGATGGAGGATGCGATGCGGTTACTCACAAATATATGTTTCTTATCACCCAACGGACGAAAGTTATGGGCACCCTTACCTGTAAGAATGCGCTTGACTTCCTTGCGCGCCTTCCAATCAATTACCTGGACATAATCCTCACCAGTAATACCTACTAATAGGTACTGATCCCCCGGAGTCATCCATAAGCCAGCAGGAACTTTGCCTGTAGGCATCACCCACAGCACTTTTTGCGTCTCAAGATCGATTGCCGCTAACTCACTGGAGTCCTGCAGTGTAATGAAGGCAATTTTGCTATCTGCTGTAAATGCAATATGACTTGGTGTCTTTGCTAACTTGACAGTTTTAGCCAGCCTGAGATCAGCGCCATTCGCAGCATAAATATCTACCCGGTCTAGACGATTACCGTTTGCCACAAACCATTTGTGATTTGGTGAATATCCAATTTGATAGGGATCAATAATGTTTGGAATTTTCCCCGTTAATTCTCCGGTGCTTGGGTTCATCAAAACCACATCATTACCAGCGGCATTAGCGATTAATAATGTTTTCTCATCTGGAGTCATCATTAGGTGATGAGGCTCTTTGCCAACAGGAATGGTTTTGATCACTTGACGAGTTGGCATATCAATCAAACTCACCGATGCTTCACCAGAATTCAGAATCACTGCTATTTTTGGCTGATAAGCTCCAGAATTTACTACGGCAGTAGTTTGTGCAGCGGCAAAGTGGCTTGCTGAGAATAGAGTCAATACAGAGGCGGTCGCAATATTGCTAAAACCTCTAATCGTGATAAATGTGAGCATCCCTCTATTGTAAGCAATGAGGGGCTCATTAAAGACCTCTAGGGTCTGATGGATTTGACTTAGCGCATGCTGGCCAAAACCTTTTCCAGTCGCTTTAAGGACATTGGGGTTGGTGTTTTGAGCTCTTGGGCATATAAAGCAACCCTCAACTCCTCCAATTGCCACCGGAAATCCTGCAAAGCTTGATCCTCAGTCATGGCATAAGAGGCTGAGCCCTTGCTTCCTTGTAGTAACTTTTGCCACGGCCTTGCAACTGACTCCCAATCCTTTTGACATTGGGCATCACGGCTAGGATTAGAGCGCAACTTATCAATTCTCATTGCAATGGCTTTTAAATAACGTGGCAAGTGCACCAGTTGCCCATAGGGAACTTGGGCAACAAAATGAGGGAATATCAAAGCTTGTATTTGGGTCTGCATATCTGCATAGGCTGCAGCAGAGGATGCTTTTGCACTAGCCATCTTTTTCTGGAGATCAGCATGGGCTTGTAATGCATTTAAGGCATGGCGTGAGATCTCTTGAGCAATCAGTGCCAATCGGGGTTTACCAGCCTGCAAGCGCTCTGTAAATTGTGCTGCATTAACTGGCAGCGGCTCACCCATAAATGCACGTTCAAGGGCGAGATTGAGAATTTGATCAATCAATCCCTCTACTGAACCAATATTAATAAAAAGTAGTCCTAGCTCTCGAATGCCTGGTAATTGTTTTTGCAGTGCTTTAAGTGTGTCTTTATTGCTAAATGAAAATAGTCGGCGTAATCCTAAGTGATGCTGCTTTCTGGCTTCTACTAGATCATCAAATACCTCCAAGTCACAGTAGTCATCTCGGTCAACTAATGCAGGATAACCAAATAAGGTTTTGTTGCCCTTTTGAATTTCTAGTGTTTGTGGTAACTCACCGAATTCCCAAGAGCGATAGCCGCCTTGCTCAACTGAGCGAGCCTTTTCGAGAAATTGAGCGCCTCCTCCTTTGGGGGGCTCAGCGCCTAACTCTACTTGTGCAGTCTCTTGAGCAATAGCCTGGAAGGCGCTACGAGCGGTTTCTCCATGCTCAGCACGAAGGCGAGCTAGATTTCTTTCGACTTCAAGTTGACGACCATGCTCATCTATCAATCTGAAGTTCATTGATGAATGTAGCGGTAAGGACTCGGGCCTAAAGTCAGTCCGTTTAATTTCAAGGCCACGCTCTTTACGAATATCGCTAATCAAGCTATCTAAAAAGTCGCCTACTCCGAATTGTTTCTCCTCTAGCTTGCGCTCTAAAAATGACTTCGCATAGTCAGGTAGCGGCACACAATGACGGCGTAGCTTTTGTGGCAAGGATTTGAGAAGGAGAAGGACCTTCTCCTCACACATACCAGGCACTAGCCACTCACAGCGACGGCCATCTACTTGATTCAGTTGCGTTAGCGGCACCACTAGGGTGACACCATCCTTTGGGCTTCCGGGCTCAAAGTGATAGGTGAGGTTTAAGTCTGCACCTCCAACAAGCATTTTCTTTGGATAGCGATCTACCGTAATACCGGCAGCCTCATGACGCATTAAATCTACTTTTTCTAACCTTAACTGCTGGTCCAGATCGGGTGATTTCTTGAACCAGGCCTTGAGATCCTCCCGATTACAGACCTCTTTTGGAATACGTGACTCGTAGAAAGCAAACAGCAAGTCATCGTCCACCAAGACATCTGGACGACGCGAGCGATGTTCTAGAGCTTCGATTTCTTTGATAAGGCGACAGTTATGCCAGAAGAACCCAAAAAGCCCTGGATATTTTTTCTTGGCATCAGCTTCAGTTTCACGATACAACGCGGGCGTATCCATACGACCAAATATTTCTTCTTGCACTAAGGCCTGGCTAATAAATAAATTTCTAGCCTCCTCTGGATGATGAGGTTCATAGCGAACTCGTCTGCCATGATAGATAGGCAATCCATATAGGGTGCCGCGCTCAAATGCCATTACTTCGCCTTGACGATGGTCCCAAAAGGGGTCGCTTAAGGATGTGATGAGGCGATGCGCAGCAACCTTCTCCACCCACTGGGGTTCAATCTTGGCAATCGTACGCGCATACATGCGATTGGTTTCTTGTAGTTCACCGGCCAATATCCAAGCACCCGCTTTTTTACCAATCGTTGAGCCTGGCCAAATAAATGGGCGAATACCACGGGCACCTACGTAGCCACCGGTCTTACTATTACGATCTTGAGACTTTTCATCCTCTTCTTTTTTGGCAACATAGCCTAATAGACCAGTAAGCAAAGATAGATGAACTTGCTCATAAGTCGCTGCGAGCCCATTTTCTTTCCAACCCTTTTCTGCAAGCATAGTGTGTAGTTGCCCATGCACATCTCGCCACTCCCGTAAACGGCGTGGTGATAAGAATTTACTTCTGCATAAATTTTCTAATTGCCGATTGCTATGCTTATGTCGCAAGGCATCTTGATGCCAATCCCACAGCTTTACAAAACTGAGAAACTCAGAGCGTTCATCGGCAAACTGGAGATGCGCTTGGTCTGCTGCTGCAGCCTGATCCATAGGTCGCTCGCGTGGATCTTGCGTTGCTAAGGCTGAAGCAATGATGGTGAGCTCTCTCAGAGCATTTTGCTCCTTAGCGGCCAATAACATTCTTCCAATCCGCGGATCAAGTGGTAGGTCAGCTAACTGCTTCCCAATTGCCGTGAGCTTAAAACTATTATTAACATCTTTGCTATCAGGAGTGTTAGCTTCATCAAACTCAATTGCACCTAACTCATCAAGCAGTTGGACCCCATCTGTAATGGCCCTACCCAGTGGCTTATCAATGAAAGGGAAATGCTCAATCTTTGGTAAACGTAGCGAACTCATCCGCAGCAGTACTGCTGCTAAGGAGCTGCGAAGAATTTCTGGATCTGTAAATTTGGGGCGGCTTTGATAATCAAGTTCGCTATACAAACGAATACAAATACCATCTGATACCCGGCCGCAGCGTCCCGCTCTTTGATTTGCCGCGGCTTGCGAAATAGGCTCAATCTGCAATTGCTCTACTTTATTGCGATACGAGTAGCGCTTGACTCTAGCCAAACCACTGTCAATCACATAACGAATATTGGGGACGGTTAAGGAGGTTTCGGCAACGTTGGTAGTCAGAATGATACGACGGCCATTACCTGGGCTAAAGACCCTTTCTTGCTCGGCTACAGATTGACGCGCAAACAAGCTGAGAATTTCTGGGTGAAAGCGTTGCTGTAGAACATGATCTTTACGCAGTGCCTCTGCGCAATCCCGAATCTCACGCTCACCTGGCAAAAATACCAAGACATCCCCAGCGCTAGATGCCCCTTCACGCCAAACATTAGCTATTTCTTCTGCGACCGTTTCGGGGATTTCTTTTGCGACCTTAGATTCTTTTTTACCATCCGGTTTAGGATCGGGCTCCAGTGGACAATACCGCTGCTCTACCGGAAATAGTCGTCCACTGACTTCAACAACAGGAGCTACTTTGCCATTGATCCCAAAGTGCTCGGCAAAACGCTGCGCATCAATTGTGGCTGAAGTAATGATGAGCTTGAGATCAGGCCTCTTAGGTAATAACTGTCTTAGATACCCCAAGAGAAAATCAATATTTAGACTACGTTCGTGCGCTTCATCAATGATGAGCGTGTCATAAGCTTTAAGCTGAGGATCACGTTGTGTCTCTGCCAGCAAGATGCCATCGGTCATGAGCTTGATCGAGGCTGTTTGACTACTCTTGTCTGCAAAGCGAACTTGATAGCCGACATCCTGACCAATGGGGGACCCTAGCTCCTGGGCAATTCTCTTGGCTGTAGCAGTTGCTGCTATTCGACGAGGCTGGGTATGGCCAATCAGCTTACCGCCATTAATGGTGCCTCTACCAAGGTCCAAACAGATTTTGGGTAGTTGGGTAGTCTTACCAGAGCCTGTCTCCCCACAAACAATCACTACCTGGTGATTCTGCAGGGCATCCTTGATGATTTGCCTTTGACCAGAGACAGGCAATTCCTCCGGAAAGCGGATCTCCAGCCTGCGTGAGGTGTTGGAAGCAGGCACAGGCTTTAGCATTGCTTTGGGTTTTTGTTGGTTTATGGGCTCTTGCACCCTATAATTTTCTCACTATGCCAACAAATGCACCGAACCAGGCCTCAAGTGCCGAAGAATCCACCTCCAACTTCCCTTTTGTAGGGTGGTTGCGCGATGTTGCACCCTACATCCACAGTTTCCGCGAGAAGACCTTTGTTATTGCCTTTGCCGGTGAGCTCGTTCAAGAAATTGGTCTTGAAAATCTGATTGAAGATATTGCCATGCTGCATGCCATGGGAATGCGTATTGTTTTAGTCCATGGTATCCGTCCACAAATTGAAGAGCAGTTATCGCTACGTAAAATCAAAAGTAAATTTGGTAAGAGTGCATTACACAGTTACCGAATCACTGATGCTGCTGCACTTGAGTGTGTCAAAGAGGCTGCTGGTGAATTACGTCTTGATATCGAAGCGGCTTTTAGCCGTGGCTTACCGAATACTCCGATGGCAGGATCACGCATTTCTGTGATCTCTGGCAACTTCATCACTGCGATGCCAATCGGTGTTGTTGAGGGTACCGATTACATTCATACGGGCTTGGTGCGCAAAGTAGATTCGACTTCTATCAAGCTATCTTTAGATAGCAATAAAATTGTTCTGCTCTCTCCTCTAGGCTTTTCACCTACTGGGCAAGCATTTAATTTGGCCTATGAAGATGTTGCTGCCTCTACCGCTGCAGCTTTAAAAGCCGATAAGTTGATTTTCTTGAGCCCTTATGAAGGCCTCCATGATGCAGAAGGCGATCTCATTACCGAATTATCTCTGCCTCAGCTCCAAGACTATATGGCTCAGACTACGGATTTAGATGTTGGTATGAGGAGTTTGCTCAATATCTCCACTAGAGCCATTAAAGCTGGTGTTAGTCGTGTTCACTTCCTACCATGTAATCAAGATGGCGCATTGCTAGAAGAACTCTTTACCCATGATGGTATTGGAATGATGCTCGCCTCCTCCGATATTGAGAACTTGCGCGAAGCCAATCAAGATGATGTGGGCGGTATTTTGCAGTTGACAATGCCACTAGAGGATGAAGGCATCCTGGCTGCCCGCGGTCAAGATGTGATTGAACGTGATATTCAGCGCTTCTCCGTGATTGAGCATGACCGAGTTCTGTTTGGCTGTGCCGCCCTCTTCCCATTCCCTAACGGTGTCGGTGAGCTTGCCTGCCTTGCAGTAGACCCTGATGTTCAAGGCTCTGGTGATGGTGAGCGCCTTCTCAAGCGCGTTGAAATGCGCGCTAAACAAGAAGGCATCAAAAAATTATTTGTTCTGACTACCAGAACAGAGCATTGGTTCTTAAAGCGTGGCTTTAAACGGGCAACTGTTGACGATTTACCCGAAGAAAGAAAACAAATTTATAACTGGGACCGTAAGTCCATGGTTTTAACTAAAGATTTATAAGAACAATAAGAAAGGCATTACAGATGGCACGCATGGTTCAATGCATCAAACTTAATAAAGAGGCTGAAGGAATGGATTTCGCTCCGCTTCCGGGTGAGCTTGGCAAAAAGATTTGGAACCAAGTATCGAAAGAGGCTTGGGCTGCATGGTTAAAGCATCAAACTATGCTGATTAACGAAAACCGCCTGAATATGGCTGACCCTCGCGCTCGCCAGTATCTTCTGAAGCAGGTTGAGAAGTACTTCTTTGAGGGTGGTGCAGATATGGCCGAAGGTTACACCCCACCAGCAGCATAAAAAGTCGCTATTTTGGGTATTGCAGTACAGCATCAATAAATACATAAAACTTGCTCCCAGAGGTTGACTCCCTCAATAGCTAGGCATAGGATGTAGTCGTAGTGAGGCAGATGTAGTGCCCCGCTGCATTGGCGAAAGCCACTTAAGAATGAGTACATCTATGCACTCATAGGCTAAGGAACTAAATACCTTCCGAGCGCCTGCGCCATGCAAACCATGGCAAACAACCCGATGGGGAAGCCCCGTCGGGTTTTTTAATTCTAAAGCACCAATCTCTCTACGCCAGAAGCATTGCTCACTAACAAAATATTTGCTTTTTCTTTAGCAAAGAGTCCAACTGTAATCACGCCCGCAATTTGGTTGATTTGCGCTTCCATAGCGATGGGGTCTGTAATCCTTAGACCTGCTATATCTAATATCCATCCGCCGTTATCGGTAACAAAGGGTTCGCTTGGGGTTTGATTTAAATCTGCACGGGTATTTTTAGCCAGGCGAAGCGTGACCTTGCCACCAAACTTTTCTAACTCTCTAATCACTACACCTTTTGCTAAAGGGATGATTTCTACTGGAAGCGCAAAGCTACCGAGAACAGTCACTTGCTTAGACGAATCGCAAATGCAGATGAATTGCTTAGCCATAGAAGCAATAATTTTTTCACGGGTGAGCGCCCCACCGCCACCTTTAATCATGTGACCCGCTGGATCAATTTCATCAGCGCCATCAACATAGGCGGGTAATTCTTTTACATCATTGGCATCTAGAACCTTAAAGCCATGCTTAATCAAGCGCTCTGTAGTCGCATTTGAGCTCGACACCGTTCCTGCAAAATGATCTTTATGGGGTGCTAAGGCATCAATAAAGCAATTAGCAGTTGAGCCTGTACCAATCCCTAAAATTTGGCCTGATGCCAGCTTTAGGACCTCATCTCGCGCTGCCTCACCCACCATTTGTTTAAGTTGATCTTGATTCATATGCTTGCCAAACACCCTTATGCCTTAACTGGAACTGAGTAATGAATACATCTATCATATGATATCTACAAGAAACTCACTAAAGCAGACCCCTTATTTAGAGCAATCTAGCCATGAATAGCACCTCTTTTGCCACAAACCAACTAGAGCAGCTCAAAAAGCTGACAACGGTCGTTGCCGATACAGGCGACTTTGAGCGATTACAAGAGTTTCAACCACAGGACGCCACAACTAACCCCTCACTCATTCTCAAGGCAGCCCAGCAAAGTAATTACCAAAACCTAGTGAAATCTGTGAAGGCGGCTCATCCAGGCATGAGCTCAACTGATTTGGTGGATTACATTCTGGTGGCGTTTGGCTTGGAGATTCTCAAAATAATTCCTGGTCGCGTTTCTACTGAAGTCGATGCAAGGCTTTCTTTTAATACTAAAGCGACCGTTACTAAAGCTAAACACCTGATCTCTCTGTATGAGTCACACGGCATTGATCGTAAGCGCATCCTCATTAAACTTGCTGCTACTTGGGAAGGCATTGCTGCCGCACAGGAATTAGAGGCTTTAGGCATTCACTGCAATATGACTTTGCTATTCTCTTTAGTGCAAGCTGCAGCGTGTGGCGCAGCAAATGCAAAATTGATCTCTCCATTTGTAGGACGCATCACAGATTGGAATAAAGCAAAGCTAGGTACCAATTGGAATGATGCTAATCATGGCGGCGCAAATGATCCTGGCGTGACTTCAGTAAAGAGAATTTTTCACTATTACAAACACTTTGGTATATCTACAGAGATCATGGGCGCCAGCTTTCGCAATACCGGCCAGATTCTAGAGTTAGCCGGCTGTGATTTACTGACGATTAGTCCAGAGCTTTTGGCTGAGTTGCAAAGCGGCACGGACATGGTGAGTAGAAAACTAGATGCAAGTAATACTCATAGCGAAACTATCACTGCATTAAAGCTCGATGAGTCTAGTTTTCGTTTGCAATTAAATAATGATGCAATGGCGACCGAGAAACTGGCCGAGGGTATTCGTAATTTCTGTATTGATACTGAAAAACTAGAAGTCTTGCTAGCTAAATAGTTGAGATTTCGAGTACAAAGGACTTAAGATGTTAGATAGAAAATTACTATACGTGAGCTGGCTTTTTTTGGTAGCCGGTTGCCAAACTACACCCCAGCAGACCTTTAATAATCCCGGTGGAGATGTGGGTTTGGTTTTTTTTCGGGAGAAGAATTTCTCTGGCAGCCTAAAGGATGCAGAAGTCTTCGTAGATGGCATTCAAGTTTGCTCTATTCCCAACGGAGGAGATTGTAGGTCGAGCACTACGGCTGGTAAACATACCCTGAAGGTAGATGCCACATTCACAATCGGCCATTTTTCTCGTAGCTATATTTTTGAGAGCGGCAAAACCTATCGCTTCAATATTTCTGCAGACAATACCCAGTTAGTTGCCGGATTAGCCGGAGCTGGAGCAGGCTCCTTGGTAGGCGGCGATATAGGCGGCTTAGTGGGGAGCACCGCCGCAGAGGTTGGAGTCTATGAAGCAAATAAAAACGACACCAGTGTGAATAATGGCGTTTTTAAAATGGAGGCTCTAGATAATTAACCTTGATTATTTCTGCGCTGCAGGCTGAACCGGCTGACTATTTGCAGCTGCACTGGGCTGAGCCGAACTCGGATTAGCGCTCGGCATCAATACGGTGACCTGATCAACAAGATCATTACCGTCATATGTCACCTCATACACTCTTAAGCTACCGTCATTAATAGACTCAACTGGAGTAGTAATCACTTCGGTGAGCCCCAGAGTAAATACATCTGCCGTACCCTCTACAAGAGCTCGTGCGGCTTTGTTGCCTTGGCTATAGCCTTGAGTAAACCGATAAATTTCATACTTCTTGCCATTCTTGACGCCACTAGTTGCTGGAACACCAAATTCCGCAATCAAAACATCTCTAGATGTGCCGACTTTAAAAAGGGTTTCATCTTTTTGAGACGGCTGATGTGCCGCCATGTAAACGGAGCAAGCATTTAATAAGAATAGGGATAAAGCTATCGCGCCGAACTTTGCAACTTTCATTTACTGCCTCTCATTTCCAGTTTTAATCATCAATATGGCCAATACTACACTTCATATAAGGCCTTTCAGAGAACTTACTTGGCAGCTTTAGTTGCTTTTACTAGGCGTTGTCTTAATACCTCATACAAACATACGCCACTTGCGACAGAAACATTCAAACTTTCGACTACGCCCTGCATTGGGATACGTACGAGCTCATCACAAGTTTCTTTTGTAAGACGACGCATGCCCTCACCTTCAGCACCCATCACAATAGCAATGGGACCCGTGAGGTCAAGATCATAGATCGATTTCTCAGCTTCATCATCAGTGCCAATTAACCAAACACCTGCTTCTTGCATCTCTTTCATGCTGCGTACGAGATTGGTAACAGTAATTACTGGCATGACTTCAGACGCACCGCTCGAAACTTTACTGACAGTTGCATTGATTGATGCAGAACGATCTTTGGGAATCACTACAGCATCAACTCCTGCGCCATCCGCAACACGTAAGCATGCGCCAAAGTTATGAGGATCGGTTACACCATCTAAAACCAGAAATAAAGACTTTTTCTGGGCACTCTCTGCATCCTCAACCACTTCTGTAATGGTGCGTGCAACTGTCATTTTTTCAGCTAAGGCAACGACACCTTGGTGACGATCATGTCCAGTGAGCTTATGCAAGCGTTCAGCATCAGCAGCGTGCAAGCGTTCACCCAAAATCTCTTCGGCTTGCTTTAAAAAGTCTCCCATCCGCCTATCACGACGACTGGGATCAAAATAGACCGACTTTAGACTATCAGGGTCAACGCGTAAGCGCGCTTGTACCGCATGAAAGCCAACTAATATTTGTTTCATCTTATTTTGATCGCTCTTTATTTACGGCGGGCATTGGTGCTACGGACTGGCGGCTTGCTACCGGCAGGTTTACCAACTGACCTACCGGGCTTTGATTTGCCATTTTTACGACTTGCCTTGCTCTTGGATTGGTTGGCACTTAAATTACCAGCAGACTTGGCAGCATTTACATTAACGCCGCCAGGTTTTTGTGGGGCCTTACTAGCAGGACGGCTCTTCTTAGAAGCAGCTTTCTTGTTCGGCCTACCAGTATCGGTAGCCAAAAGTAGCTGACGACGGCCTGATGACCCCCCCACTTCTGCACCCATCGACTTCACCAGACTAAACTCAATCTTACGGGCATCTAAATCTACACGACTAACTAAAACATGTAAGCGATCACCCAAACGATAACGAATGCCGGTTCTCTCCCCGCGTAATTCTTGGCGAGCTTCGTCATACTGGAAATAATCCCCGCCCAACTCGGTAACGTGCACCATACCCTCAACAAAAAGATTTTCTAGCTGAATAAATAATCCAAAGTTAGCAACACTTGTTACTGTGCCTGCATATTCCTGACCTAAATGGTCACGCATGTAATAACACTTGAGCCAAGCTTCAACAT
>Ga0208496_1000435_pt1 | contig 15166 bp, 11 predicted proteins | sample CryBogmetaGMA2M_FD_184552 | JGI IMG/M metagenome (GOLD analysis project Ga0208496, IMG submission 184552) | Freshwater microbial communities from Crystal Bog, Wisconsin, USA - MA2M (SPAdes) | ecosystem: Environmental > Aquatic > Freshwater > Lake | place: Crystal Bog, Wisconsin, USA | collected... | reverse complement strand
GATATACACAATCTTTTGTCTTTAATAAATAACGATATTGATTTGTATAAAAAACTTCGTTATTATAGAAATCGTGAAATGGTTAGGATAGCTTGGCGTGATATTGCTGGATGGACGAATATCGAAGATACTATGTTAGAAATAACCTGTTTAGCTGAGGCATTAATTAGCGAAACATTAGATTATCTTTTCGCCAAATTATGCATTGAAAAAGGATATCCAATAAATAAATTAGGACAAATTCAAAACATAGTAGTTATTGGAATGGGAAAGCTTGGTGCATGGGAATTAAACTTTTCTTCAGATATTGATCTCATTTTTTTTTACGAAAATGATGGTTTGTTAAATGATAAGAAATCCACTTCTTATTTTGAATTTTATACCAAATTAGTGCAATCTTTCATCAAAGCTATTGATTCTAATACGGAAAATGGATTTGTATTCCGTGTGGATACAAGACTTCGCCCTTTTGGTGAGAGTGGACCTCTTGTTATGAACTATGATGGGTTGGAAATTTATTATCAAGGGCAAGCTAGGGAATGGGAACGATATGCTATGGTCAAATCAAGGGTTATTTATGGTGAGGTAAACGCAGGTGAAAGACTACAGGCTATCCTTACTCAATTTACATATAGACGGTATTTGGATTATCGTGCCATCAGTGAACTTCGTCAATTAAAGAAGAAAATTAATATTGAACTTCAATCTAAAGATAAATTGAATAATATTAAATTGGGATTAGGTGGGATACGTGAAATAGAATTCATAGGACAAGCTTTTCAGCTGATTCGAGGCGGACGAGATAAAATATTACGAGAGCGAAGTATTCTAAAAGTTTTAGATATAATATGCACACTAGGTTTACTTCCTATTGAGATTGTCTCCACACTAAAGGACTCCTATCTTTTTTTGCGAGTGGTTGAAAATCGATTGCAACAATATGAAGATAAACAGACACACGATATCCCAAAAAATATCACTCAACAAAATATTCTAGCTTGTGGATTAAATTACACCGATTGGGAATCTCTTAGTAATAAAATACAATCTGTCCGTTTAGTTGTACATGATATATTTAATCAAATTATATTAAATAGAAATTCTCTATCTGATGAATTTAATATAATCGATTGGTTAGATGCCGATATTTTTTTTATTGCTAGTCATCTCAGAGCACTTGGATACAATAATCCCGAATCTATTATCACTTTGATTATTCAATTTAAGCAATCTTACTCTGTACGGAAAATCACTGCTAGGGGTGTCAATGAACTCAACTGTCTCATTTCTAAAATACTTGAATATATCGTAAATTATGATAATTATATTGATATTTTGTCTCGTTTGTTCAATTTATTCAATGCTTTAGCTGGGCGAAATGTTTACTATACGCTTTTAAATGAAAATAAACTAGCTTTATCACAATTAATTAATCTTGCCTCTAAAAGCTCTTGGATAGTAAACCTGATTTCTAATCATCCTTTATTATTAGATGAACTTCTTGATTCACAGTCATTATATTCTCCTTTAACAAGGCAGAAACTGAACAATGAACTACATTATTTTTTGCAACAAATCAATGTAGACGATATGGATGAGTTTTTAAATGCACTACGGCAATTTAAAAATTCAAATATCCTTAGAATTGCGGCTGCTGACTTATATGGAATTCTATCTATTAGTATTATTAGTGATTATTTATCATTATTGGCAGAAGTTATTCTGGAAATTGTTTTACAGCACGCATGGCGTTTGACAGTTTTGCGTCATGGTACACCACCCCATACAAAACTAGATCAAATTAAAGGATTTGGCATCATTGCCTATGGCAAACTAGGAGGACTTGAATTAAGTTACTCATCAGATTTGGATTTGGTTTTTCTCTACGGTGGCGTGAGTGACACTGCGCTTACAGTAGGTGAAAACCCTATTCCCTGTGCCCAATTTTACGCTAAAGTAGTCAAGCGAATGGTAGTGATTCTCACTACTCATGTTCATTCAGGTACACTTTATGATATTGATTTGCGGCTTCGTCCTAGCGGTAACTCGGGTCTCCTAGTCAGTAGTCTTGAAGCCTATCAAACTTATCAACTAGAAAATTCTTGGACATGGGAGCAACAAGCTCTGGTGCGAGCAAGATTCATTACCGGTGATGCAATTATAGCAGACAGTTTCAATATCATACGACAACGCTCACTATGTAGAAAACGCGATCCAATTTTGTTAAAAAGTGAGGTTCTGGATATGCGTAGTAAAATGCGTAAAAATTTGGAGGTTAAAATTTCTGGAAGATTTGATCTAAAGCAAGCAATTGGTTGTATTGCAGATATTGAGTTTATAGTACAATTCGCTGTGTTAGCGCTTTCGTATGAACATCGTAACCTCATTCGATGGACAGATGTTTTACGCCTATTGGCCTGCTTACAAGATATTGGTTTTTTTTCTGTGGAAGAGACTGAGCTATTGAGCGATGCTTATTGCCAATTTCGCGAACAGTCTCATCATGCTGCTTTGCTTGAGCAATCAGCTACCGCTTCCGAGAACGATTTTGTTTCGATTCGTTCTAGGGTTGCAACTGTTTGGCGTGACAAAATTGAACGAAAATAATATCTATAATCTTTTACTAACATATCTATAGGAGAAAAATCGATGACGATGGACGACAGAGATGGCGTCATCTGGCTGGATGGCGAATGGCTGCCTTGGAGGGATGCCAAGACTCATGTACTGACTCACACTCTTCATTATGGATGTGGAGTTTTTGAAGGTTTAAGAGCATATCAAACAGCAAAGGGTACTGCAATTTTCCGGTTGCGTGACCATACTGATCGATTATTTCGATCAGCAAAAATTCTGAATATTAAAATTCCCTTCGATAAGGATTTATTAGATCAGGTCCAGATTGAAGCCGTGAAAAGGAATAATCTTTCTAGTGCTTATCTTCGCCCAATGTGTTTCTTGGGTGCAGAGGGCATGGGTTTACACGCCTCAAATCTAAGCACTCATGTTATGGTTGCGGCTTGGGAATGGGGAAGTTACCTCGGAAATGATGGCATTGAGAAGGGTATAAGGGTTCGCACATCATCCTACGCACGCAACCATATTAATAGTTTAATGTGTAAGGCTAAAGCTAATGGAAACTATCTAAATTCTATTCTAGCCGTTCAGGAAGCGGTTTCATGTGGCTGTGATGAGGCTTTGTTGTTGGACCATGAAGGATATGTGGCAGAAGGTAGCGGTGAGAATATATTTATTGTTCGCCGCGGTAAGCTTTTTACTCCTGACTTAACTTCAGCGCTTGAAGGCATCACACGCGAATCGGTCATGACGATAGCATCTGAACTTGGTATTGAAGTTGTTGAGAAGAGAATAACTCGCGATGAAGTTTATGTGGCTGATGAGGTTTTCTTTACTGGCACTGCGGCTGAGGTCACTCCAGTTAGAATTTTGGATGGTCGTGAGATTGGAAGCGGAAGTCGAGGGCCAATTACTACACAAATCCAATCCATTTATTTCGACTATGTGCATGGTCGTAGAGTAGACCACAGTGAGTGGTTAAGCTATTCAAGTTGAAATGTGTATCTTACTAGGGTAATCCATGTCTAATCAAACTATCACGAAAGTAGCTTTAGCCTATTCAGGTGGTCTCGACACCTCCGTAATCCTAAAATGGTTAGAAGAAACCTATGATTGCGAAGTCGTTACTTTTACAGCCGATATCGGCCAGGGCGAAGAAGTAGAGCCGGCTCGTTCTAAGGCTAAAGCCATGGGGATCAAAGAAATCTATATCGACGATCTTCAAGAGGAATTTGTCCGCGATTTCGTATATCCAATGTTCCGCGCCAACACCGTTTATGAAGGTGAATACTTGCTTGGAACATCAATTGCCCGTCCACTAATAGCGAAACGTTTGATTGAGATTGTCAACGAAACGGGTTGTGATGCTATTTGTCACGGTGCGACTGGCAAGGGTAATGATCAAGTACGCTTTGAATTGGGCGCTTACGCCCTAAAACCTGACATTAAAGTTATCGCTCCCTGGCGTGAATGGGATTTAACTTCCCGTGAAACCTTGTTGGCCTACGCCGAGAAGCACAATATCCCTATCGAGATGAAAAGGGGAAAGTCTTCACCCTATTCTATGGATGCAAACCTGCTGCATATCTCCTACGAAGGTGTCATTCTCGAAGACCCTTGGGCAGAACCCGAAGAAGACATGTGGCGCTGGACGGTCTCACCCGAATCCGCTCCAGATCACCCTGTTTACTTGGAGTTGACTTACGAACAGGGCGATATTGTTGCCATTGATGGAGAGCAATTAAGTCCGGCGAAGGTTTTGGCTAAGCTCAATTCTGTAGGTGGTGCCAACGGTGTGGGTCGTTTGGACATCGTGGAAAACCGCTATGTTGGTATGAAATCCCGTGGTTGCTATGAAACCCCCGGTGGCACAATCATGCTAAAGGCTCATCGTGCGATTGAATCACTGACGCTAGATAGAGAAGTAGCCCACCTCAAAGATGATTTGATGCCTCGCTACGCCAGTTTGATCTACAACGGTTACTGGTGGAGTCCAGAGCGATTGATGCTGCAACAGATGATAGATGCATCCCAAGTTAATGTTAACGGCCAAGTAAGGTTAAAGTTGTATAAAGGTTCTGTCAGCGTAGTCGGTCGAAAATCGGAAACCAACAGCCTTTTCGACATGAACATTGCCACATTCGAGGACGACAAAGGGGCTTACAACCAGAAGGATGCCGAGGGGTTCATTAAGCTTAATGCTCTGCGATTGAGGATTGCCGGTAAGAAGGGGGTTAAATTTACGGAAATAAAATAAATATAAAATAACCAATGAACAGCATCAAATGGATTATGCCTTGTAAGATATTTGCCCCCCCGCTGACAAAGGTAATGAGGGTAATTAATAAAGTTGCCATCAACAATGTCGAATTAGTGCCATCCAGTCCCAATGTCAACTCCACGCCCTGTGATGACGCGGCAATCAAAATGATGGGTACGGTAAGTCCGATGGTCGAGAGTGTCGTTCCTAGGCAAATGTTGACTGCCCGTTGCATCCGGTTAGCTAGGGCAGCGCGGATAGCGCCTAAGCCTTCGGGGGTCAAGCCTAGGCTAGCGATAATCAAACCTCCCAAGGCGGTTGGGGCTTTGAGTTCGATGATACCGTAATTGACCGCCTCCCCTAAATATTCTGACAGCAAAACCACCGGAATTAACGAAATCACCAACCCGGCACCTAGCTTAAGGAGTGTCCCCAAATTTCTATATTGAATATTGGGGGAGTGAAGTTCGGTGGAATGTGCATTGTTGGATGCTTCCAAATGGTCGAAATAGGAGCGGTGTCGACCGGTCTGGATCATCAGAAAAAGCAGATAGACGACCACGGAAAGTGTGCCTAGGTAGATTTCTTGGCGCAGATCCAGGGTAGGCCCTGTAGAGGATACAGTGTAGTTCGGCATGATCAGTAGCATCATAGACAGCGGTGCGATCAATTGCACAAAAGATAGTGCGCCACGCAAGTTAAACCCTTGTTCCCGGTGTCGCCAGCCACCACTAGTTATCGCCGCGCCAACCATGCCATTCATTGTGATCATCAATATGGCAAAGACGGTATCGCGCAACAGGCCGGGATTATTTTTTCCATTGAACATCATTTGCAACATCAAACTGACTTCAATGATGGTCGCAGCCAGCGTCAATACCAAGGTGCCATAAGGTTCTGGCAACAAGTCGGCCAAATGGTCGGCGTTACGGACCACGGAGAGCACACAACCCAACATCAAGATGAAAATCACCACCCCCAAGCCGATGATCAACGGTTGTTCGTGTAAAATGGGGACCAAATCACCATACCAATGCAGACCCCCCCATAGAATCCAGCCTAGGCTGATTGACGCAATTCCTACAATTTGGCTTGCGGAGTGCTGTTTAGTTGGTGGCGAGGTTAAGGCGGTCTTTGCCCTATGTTTTCTTTTGCGCATCGGCTGGGGCGGGAAGTTAAATGTTATGGCTTAGTATAAGGCAATGTATCCAACAATTCTCACTTTGATCACTCTTTCTTTGATGAAGTTTGACCAAGGAAAAAATTTCCGTTATAATACATTTATAAATAGTCGATGCAATAAGTCGATTAGCGGGGTATAGCGCAGTCTGGTAGCGCGTCTGCTTTGGGAGCAGAATGTCGGGAGTTCGAATCTCTCTACCCCGACCAACCTTTTAGAAGCGCTTGTAGCTCAGCCGGATAGAGCATCGGCCTTCTAAGCCGAGGGTCGCAGGTTCGAGTCCTGCCAAGCGCGCCAATAACCATATTATGGTGACCGTAGCTCAGTTGGTAGAGTCCAGGATTGTGATTCCTGTTGTCGTGGGTTCGAGCCCCATCGGTCACCCCATCTTCGGGCCATTAGCTCAGTTGGTAGAGCAGCGGACTCTTAATCCGTTTGTCGTAGGTTCGACCCCTACATGGCCCACCAAGTAAATCAAAGGCTTACTGTCATTAGGCGGTAAGCCTTTTTGTTTTTCCTAAAATCCTTCCTAAAATAATTTCATTTTACCGAGTCTACGGAACTTGGTTTACGGTCATAGGTGGCTACCATTGCCGCTGATTTATGGCCTGAACCTTTCTGTTTGTCACCTTCATCATCGCTAACCCCCTTTGCCTTGAGGTCATGAAAATGAAAGCGGTTCTCCTCTCCAAGCTCGGCTTGAATCTTCTGCATTAATCTTTGCCATGATGTGTCGAAGGTGGTTTCTAAAATTTGTTGGCCGTGGCTGTCGGAAAAAAGTATCGTGGCGCTCACTGTCCGTTCCTTGTTGATGCATGTCGCCACAGCCGCTCTTAATCGCTCGCTCCAACGGACAATATTTTTAGTTCGGCGAATTCGAAGCCCCTCTGCTAAGGCATCATGCCGCGTTAATGCAAGCACTTCAGCTTTTCTGGCTCTACACAAATAAGCGACCTCCATTGCGGGCCTGATGTACCATGGGGATTCAGCCTGATTGAATGCGAGGTCGTACATTTCGTCTGTAACATATAGCTCACGGGCTTTTTCTTGATTGCGACTAACGCCTGTCGCAGGATTCATTTTGACAATCCCCCGTTCATAAGCCCAAGAGAAGACAAGCTTGATAAATGCTAACTCACGATTGGCCTGAACTTTTGCTGCACGGCGATCCATGTATTTCCTAATGACAGGCGCAGTGATCTTGTCCACATCGCTCTCGCCAAAGTTGCCTGTCTTTGTTGGGGTAGCCGTTATGGTTTCAGCATATCTGGCATAATCTTTTTGCGTTCTGGCTGCTTTTTCTTTAAAAGTAGGTGACTCAAGGTATTTGTCAAAAAGCCATTTTAACGTCCGACGAGTAGCTTTTTCAGCGGTTATGGATTCATAAGCCTCCCAAACCTTCGAAATTGGCGCGTCTCCCGGACAAAATACGATTTCCCCTTTAAATTGCCCGTCATTCCATGGCTTGTAGATATATCGCCCTTTGGCTAGATAGACGTACTTTGGTAGCGGCAATTGTGATTTTCGATGTCTGCCCATGTCATATGAACTCGATTTCTTCTGATGGAGTTGATTCTTTACCACCAATCAGAATTTTGTCAACTGCTGCGATGGTTGTACATATCCTTCCACCCTTACCATAGACATAAGGAATGCGTATATTTTGAGGATGGCGCTCAAGATCGAGCCTTCGGCTAAAACCTAGCCAATTTTTGAGATCATCTTCGCTAAGCAAATGCTGTGGGTTGGAAGTCTGTGTGCTTTGCATCTAAATATATCGCTCAATTATTTTCAAAGGGTTTTCCTCATCGGCCCGCAACATTTCGATTTAGGCATATCCGAAGTGCGCGACAAGCTCACTGAAATCTCCGGTATGCGTGACGTAATCGCCAAAGACCTTTGGGACAGCCAGCAATCCGCCCATGCCCAGATCATCGACTTGCAAACCGGCAAGGAAGCCGCCGCCCAACTGGGCGCATTGCTGCTGACCGCCAGCCTTTCCACCGCCATCAACGCGGTCAAGGGGCTGACCCGCGAGGAAATGGTCGAATGCTTAATCTCGCCGCTGCGCGAACCTTCCAAATATTTGGCTGCATTCGAGGCATTGGAAAAGCTTGCTTGGTATGTCCATCACACGCAGGAAGGCCGCTATTACTTCGACAGGCAAGAGAACCTTACTAAACTTTTGCAAAGCCTGGCCAAAGATGCGCCGCAAAATCAAGTCGATGAACTAGTTCAGCGTCGCTTGCGCGACATGTTCAAGGCCAACCGTAAAACCGTTTATGACGATGTGTTGCCACTACCCTTGCTGAAAGATGCCACCGACCGAGTGCGCTGGGGGCGGGTGTTGCTGGTGTTCAGCCCGGACTCGAAAATCCCGCCCGAAGAAGTCCAGAAATTCTTTGAAGGCTTGAGCCAGAAAAACAATCTTTGCGTGTTGACTGGTGAAAAAACCGCCATGGCCAGCGTGGAGAAAGCCGCTCGCCAGCTTTTCGCCGCACAGAAGGCCGATGGCCGCATCCCCAAAGGCCACCCGCAGCGTGACGACCTTGAGCGCAAACAACAAACTTATGAACAGGATTTCAATGCCACCGTGCTGAACCTGTTTGATAAGGTGTTGTTCCCCAGGCAACGTGCGGGCAGGCCCGCCGACCTTGCCAATAAGCCCTTGGACATGACCCGCGATGCCACCAAGCCATTCGACGGCGAGGAGCAAATTGAAAAGACGCTGACTTCCAATCCACTCAAGCTTTATCTGGATGTCGAAAAGGAGTTTGATGCCATTCTCGACAAGGCGCAGGATTTACTGTGGCCTGAGAATCAAGACGAGGCGCGTTGGTCTGACGTAGTTGATCGTTATGCCGAGCAAGCCGGCATGCCTTGGCTTCCGCCCAAGGGGTTGGATACCCTCAAAACTATCGCTTGCAATCGCGGCCTATGGGAAGACTTGGTCAATGGCTATGTGGCGAAACTAATCGAGCAAGATTGTAGTCAATCCTCATGGATATTTATTGAGTTGCTAAGGTACAATTGACACTTTGCAACCTATCCAAAGAACTCAAAAATAATGGCAAACGCCGACCTGTTAATTGGCTTGGTCAAAGCGGGAACGTCTGGCAATGCAGGCTTGTTTCGGCGGCATGTCGAAGCTTTGATCGCTGATGAACGCGCCAAAAAACACGGCATCCTGGCTGATCGTCTTGTTTCAATACTGCAAAATGGTTCTACCATTGGACTCAGCCCGAAATCTCAAGATCATACTGCATCTTCCTTTTTATTGGAACAAACGCCCCAAAGGTCACTCACTTCCTTGGTCCTTCCTGATGAAACCTTGAAACTTTGCCGTGAGTTGATTGAGGAACAGCACCGTAGCGATTTACTTAAGTCTTATGGACTCATTCCACGCCATCGCATATTGTTGGCAGGGACTCCGGGTAACGGTAAGACCACCTTGGCTGAAGCCTTGGCGTATGAACTTGCCGTACCTCTGCTTGTAGTTCGTTACGAAAGTTTGATTGGAAGTTTTCTGGGGGAAACGGGTAGTCGTTTGCAGAAAGTCTTTGATTATGCCCGAACTCAACGATGTGTGTTGTTTTTTGATGAGATTGAAGTATTAGGCAAGGAACGTGGTGATGCACGGGAGACTGGCGAAATAAAACGTGTGGTTGGAACGTTGTTGACCCAAATTGACCATCTGCCCGAGTATGTCGTCACAATCGTTGCCAGTAACCATCCCGAATTGCTAGACCGCGCAGTATGGCGACGTTTCCAATTGCGCATTAACCTTCCAGCTCCAAACCGTCGTCAGATCGAGCAATTCATCAACAACTTCACCGAAAATCATAAATTCAATTTTGGTTTAGCAGCTTCCACCATGGCGGAAAAAATTGTGGGTCATAGTTATGCAGAAATCGAAGAGTTCTGTGTGGATATCCTAAGGCAAGCAATTTTGTGCGGTCAATACGACAATCCAAAAAATATAGCCCAGATTAAGCTAAAACAATGGCAGTCAAGAGCGGCAGTGCGAGGAACAGTGCCACCATCCTCAAGCTCAGAGTGACTCGCTGTTTTTTCAACAACCCGAATAAGCTTGCCAAAAAAAGGATTCGATGACCATGGCTGAAAATCTCCCTCTTCTGATCTTCCCTAAATTTACAAATGCCCAACGTGATCCTGGAAAAGGTCGTGGGAAGATGCCACACTGTCCTAACAGAGCTGCTCAAGATCAAAAATTAGGCCCAAAATTTGAAACCTTGCAAAAAGCCTTTGAGGCTGAAAGGCTGGCTGTTCAAGAAGATATGCAAGGCTTGGCTCCAGAATTTGTATTAGTGATTGAAACTCGTGGACGTATCGAAAATTTCCAAGCGGCTGCGCGTAATATTGGCATGGACTGGCTTAGCGAAATCGATTTGGAGGATTTGGACCCGGATGAGGATTTCTATGAATTGGATAAAAACGACCAACATTCCAATAAAAAATTAGATGGGCGGCTTTATCTCGCCATGACCAATCAGCAAGCGTTGGCAGAATTATTGAGATTATGGACACGCTACCGGAATGACCAGCCTCTAGGGGATAACAATACTAAGTGGCGTGATCTTTTTGATTATGCCAAAGACATTCGATTGTGGGGTGCAAAGGATAGGTTGATAGATTCGGGTATTCTTGATGAATGGGCTGCTTGCAGTACGGATGATCCGCAAGCAACTACTTTTTTTCGTTTGGAACTATGGTTTAAAGAAGGTGAGGCTGGTAATAATGAAGAACAAAATACTCGCTCTTTGATTGAAAAAAGCGGGGGCAAAGTCACTGCTTCATGCAGGCTTGAAGATATTCGATTTCACGGTTTGAAGGGGATGATTCCCGTATCATTGGCAAAATCGGCTTTGCAGGTCAAGGACAGCGATGACGAATCTTTGCTGCCAGCGTTGTTCCGCCGACAAGGTATAAGATATTTCCAGCCTATCGCCCAAGGGGTTGCAACCTTGCCGCAAGAAACGGAAGCGTTTGAGTTTACCATGCCTCCACCTGATCAAAAACCGCCTATCGTTGCCTTATTGGATGGGTATCTGTTTGCTAGCCACGACTTTCTCAATGGTCGGCTTGAAATCCATGACCCAGACGATTTGCTAAGTCGTTATGATCCCCGTGAAATGCGACACGGCACAGCAATGGCATCGTTGATAGTCAATGGTGAATTGGATGCCAAGGAAACATCCTTATCTAGAAAGATATATTGTCGTCCTATACTCGAACCAGATTTGTCTAACCGTCTATGGCATAGCGGAGTTGCGGAAATTGAACATATCCCGGAAACTTCGTTTGCGGAGGATCGTATCCATAGTGCAGTGGTGGAAATGTTCGAGGGAGAATCGCCCATCGCCCAAACAATTCGCATAGTCAATCTTTCCGTCGGAGAACAGCCATTTTACAGGGAGATCAGCCCTTGGGCTAGATTAATTGATTGGCTTGCCTATAAATACAAACTCCTGTTTTGCATCAGTGCTGGCAATCAAACTGAAGACTTATTGATAGGCATTGATAATGCTTCTTTTAGTACCTTGTTAGACGATGACAAAATTGACATGACTATCAAATCAATAAGTCAACGCCAATTTAACTCTAAACTCTTGAGTCCAGGCGAGGCAATTAACGCTTTGACGGTTGGTTCTCAACATATGGATAGATCGTCGATTCCATACATAGGGAATCGTATAGACTTATTTCCATCGACTAATATTTTTAGTCCATTAACTCGTCTTGGCCCTGGATTTCGACACGCTATCAAGCCCGACATTCTCATGCCTGGCGGTCGTCAACTTTATCGCCACAAGATGATGGAAAGCGGATGTTACGAAATATCACACGCATCACAAGCGCCAGGCCAAAAGGTAGCTTCCCCTGACAATACAATTACGGGAAAAACCAACCAAACTATTTGATCACGAGGTACGAGCAACGCAACAGCTCTGGCCAGCCGGGCGGCAGCGCGGCTATATGAAGTATTGGAGGATATCAGAACTGACATGGGAGGCGATTCAATTAACCGCGAGACGACAGCACCCTTGTTGAAAGCACTGTTGGTACATGGTGCCAGTTGGCCGAATGAGGTTACAGAGGCCATCGACAATGCTGTTCCTTCCAAGAACAAGAAGCGCACACGAGCCAAATTCATGGGTTATGGAATAGTGGATTTGTCTAAAGTCGAAAGTTGCACTTCTCAAAGAGCTACTGTATTGGGTGCTGGCTTATTGAAACAGGACGAAGCACATGAATACCGTTTACCTTTGCCAATTGAATTGAGTGGCGTAAAGGTAAGTCGGCGATTAATTATTACTCTTGCATGGCTTAGCCCAGTCAATTCGAACCATCGGGCTTATCGCAAAGCAAAGTTAAGCTTTTCTCAACCGACTAACAGCCACTTGCCATTCAGTCGAGAACAAGCAGCGGATCATCATCAAGTAAAAAAAGGAACAGTACAACATGAAATTCTGGAAGGAGAGAAAATTGGAGCATTTCAAGATGGAGATAGTATACTTATCAAGGTTTCCGCCCAAGGGGACACCCAACAACATTTCGATGAAGCGATTCCCTATGGTCTAGCAGTCACTCTCGAAGTGGATGAACAAACTGGTATACCTATTTATCAGCGAATTCAGGAAAAGCTAAATCTTGGTGTTGCTATCCTAACATAAGCATTAGAAGGTATGTCGTCACCGAAACCGATAGCGCGTTGCGCGAGGGCAGTTACGTCAAAGGGACGGTGCTGCTGGTGCTGCGCAAGCGGCTAGGCAAGCTGAAAACCACCCGCGACGATCTGGCTTGGGAAATTCAAGAAGAAGTGGAAGCCCAAATCCAGGCACTGACCGGCTTGAACCAACAGGCTAAGGGTTGGTATCGTGACGAAAACGTCTTTGAAGATGCTGATATCCAAATGGCCGGGTATGCGGCGGCATTGCGGGTGCTGACCCGCTACGCGATCATTGACGGGCGCGACATGACCACCGAGGCAGTTCGCCCACGCGTCAGAAATGAGACGACTTTTGTGGACGGCCTGATTGCCTTTGCCGTGGACACAGCCAACCAGTGCCTAGTGCCGCAAGGCATCCCCCAAGCGCATTGGGACAAGCTCGCCGGCGCGGAACGGTTTTATCTGAAAATGCTCGACATGGAAGCACGAGGCGCGAAAACCTTGGACAATTACCAAAACTTCGCCAAGGCGTTCAAAGTCCGCGACTTCAAGCCGTTGCTGGCGAGTCAGAAGGCCAACGAGGCACGGCTTAGAAGTGCGGCGGAATTTGGCCGTGCCGAAATGGGCGAGGGTTCGGAACTGTACCAGTCGGTGCTGCGTTCCGTGCTGTATGCCGTCATGGAACTGCTGGACAATGTGGACGGCAACGACGTACTAGCCCATCTGCGAATCAATATCCCCAACTATTATGGCGACATGACCCAGCGTCATTTGGCGGTGGAACTGGCGGATTATCTCGCCAATCGGCTCACCGGCTTGCGATCAGAGGAAGCCGACGCTGCGCGTGTGCTGTGCGAGTTGGTCAAAAACCAACAGTTGGGGTGATGGGGCGATTATCCTTATGTTGACACACACTACGGCAATTTAAATGGGGAAAAACATGACGCAATTAATCTTAAACTGGATGATGTTCAGCCTCATATTCTTCGATCAAGTTTCCAAGGTGATCTGCAAGACTGGCTAACGGGTGTGTTTCGTCTGCCCCACCCGCATCAAGCACTGCATCCAGTGCTTCAACCATGGCTTGGTAATCCGCTTCGGTGTCGGGGTGTTGCAGCAAAGGCGCAACAAAAGGCCAATGGGCCAACGCAGTTGAAATTCTATCGTTCATTGCAAGCCCTCCAGTCTTTTCCAGTTATTTCTATCATAGTCAACGTGAGTCAGTATATGCCGGATGAAGATTTTACCGGTGTTAAAATGAATAGCTGCGATCAATCGTAGCTTGTTTCCTCCTATGTCGAACACGAATAGCTTCCCTACCTTATCGACACTGCCAAAAGTTGAACGGAGTTCCGAAAAATCTCGAAAGCTTGAACTTCGCATGGTTCTGTACCAATGATCCAAAGCCGTTGCAGACTCGGGATGTGCAGATTTTGCATCGTTTATCCGTTTTTGAGTAATGACATGCATTGATTTGCTTATGGCTAATCCAGTAATAGTCGATGTAAGTAAACGCTTGAAATCCGTCCTTTTGCTAAACTCTGCGTTGGGTCGATCTAATGTAATACTTACAGCAATGAATTTGAAGTCACCCAGTTAGATTTTTCATAAGAAATTAACCCATGGACACCATCAATCGCTTCTTTTCCCGTCGCCAGCGCCTAGACCATGCATTTCTCAGTGCCAGACTAAAGGATGCAAAATCCTACAAGCGCATCGCCGGCTATTTCCGCAGTTCCATTTTTGAACTGGTGGGCGAAGAAATTGCAGCCATCCCCAAAGTTCGAATCGTCTGCAATAGCGAACTGGACGCAGCCGATGTGCTTGTGTCAAAACATGTCCGCGACACGGCACTGAAGGAACGCTGGAATGAAGCCCCCGCCGAAGTCGAGGCACTGTTGCACCGTGAGCGCTACCGGCGTCTGCACAAATTGCTGACCAGTGGTCATGTGGAGATTAGGGTGGTTCCGAAGGATAGTGTCTTCATCCATGGCAAAGCGGGGGTCATTGAGTCTGCGGACGGCTCCAAGACTTGTTTCCTTGGCTCAATCAACGAAACCAAAAGCGCCTTTGCCCAAAATTACGAGATTCTATGGGAAGACCCAACACCTGAAGGCGTTACTTGGGTCGAGGAGGAATTTGACGCGCTTTGGCAGGATGCCTACCCGCTGCTGGATGCCATCGTCGAGGAGATCAAGCGAGTCGCCGAGCGTGTGGAAATTCGCTTTGAGGACACCTTGCCCCATGAATTACCGTCCGCCGCGTTAGCCGAAAGCCCGATCTACCGGGGTGGCGAACAACTTCAAGCTTGGCAGCGCTCGTTCGTAACGCTTTTTTTGCAACACCGCGAGACCTACGGCCACGGTAAATTTGTTCTGCCCTTATTCAGGTACCAACCGCGACGACTGGGCAAGCGTTTTTTGTCATTTTCAGATAATCGAAGACCAAGCGAGTGTTC
>Ga0208496_1000431_pt1 | contig 15192 bp, 18 predicted proteins | sample CryBogmetaGMA2M_FD_184552 | JGI IMG/M metagenome (GOLD analysis project Ga0208496, IMG submission 184552) | Freshwater microbial communities from Crystal Bog, Wisconsin, USA - MA2M (SPAdes) | ecosystem: Environmental > Aquatic > Freshwater > Lake | place: Crystal Bog, Wisconsin, USA | collected... | reverse complement strand
GAGGGTTCGATCCACTTCCTCAGGCGAGATCTGCCTGAGCGCAGGGTTGAGCCAGATTTCCCAATGAGAAGCGATGGCCACGCCGGCAGTGGTGCTCATTCTGGAGTTCCATCCGACAACGAGCCTTTCCGCAAGGGGCGGCGCCCAAGGCAGGATCACTTCCCGCGCACGCTTTTCCAAATCGGCATCGCGGGATTTGAAGCGACTGCGCCGTGCTGGAACCTGTACGGAGAAATCCCCGGAAGCGAGTTGAGCCAGGCGGGAGAGGATCCCCTTCATCACGCCTTCGACTGCCTCGCAATCACCCGGGCAAGAGCCTCGATTGTGGAATCGATTTCCTGTTCCGTCGTGTGACGGCCCATGGAGAACCGCACGGTGGAACGGGCCATCGATTCCGGAACCCCCATCGCAAGGAGGACGTGCGAGGCCTGGATCGATCCGACCATGCAGGCCGATCCGCTGGAAGCCGCCACCCCCTCCAGATCGAGCCCCATAAGCATGGTCTCGCCATCGCATCCGGGGAAGCTGACATTGAGCGTGTTGGCGATCACCGGGGCATTTGCCGCATTCCTCACCGCGGCGGGAGAGATCTCCCTGATCCCCTTCCAGAGACGCTCCCGCAGGCTCACCTGACGCGTCGTCTCCGATCCCGCATCAATTTCCGCGAGCGCCAACGTAGCGGCCACGGCCATCCCGGCAATCGCGGCGGCATTCTCGGTGCCGGGCCGCCGCTCGTTCTCGTGGAATCCCCCGTGCTGGATCGGCTCGATGGAAACACCCGAGCGCAGCCAGAGAAATCCCGCGCCCAGCGGTCCGTAAAACTTGTGACCCGTCACGGAGAGGGCATCGACGCCCAACTCAGCAGGCAGACAGGGGATCTTCCCAAAAGCCTGCACGGCGTCGGTGTGAAAGAGGATACCCCTTCCGCGACAGAGCGCGGCCAACTTGGCTACAGGTTGGATCACGCCGGTCTCGTTGTTGGCCATCATCACCGAGGCAAGGAGCGTCTCGGGACGGAGCGCTGCCTCAAAGGCCGCCGGATCGACCAACCCCTGCGTATCCACAGGGAGGATCGTCAGGTCAAATTCCTCGCGCGAAGCAAGCGACTGCATGGCATGGAGTACCGCATGATGCTCGGTGGCGGCGGTGACGAGATGATTTTTGCCGACCGCACGATGACGCCGGGCAAGACCAAGGAGCGCAAGGTTGCAACTCTCGGTCCCCCCGGAGGTGAAGATGATCTCGTGGGACTTGGCCCGGAGCAACGAGGCGATCGTGTCGCGCGCCTCGTCGATCGCGGCACGGGCGCGGCGTCCCGGCGCGTGGATGCCGGAGGGATTGCCCAGCGCCCCCTCCATCAGGGGAAGCATGGCCTCCCGTGCCTCGGGGCGGAGGGGCGTGGTCGCGTTGTGATCGAGATAGATCATCGGGAGGATGATTTCCCAGAAAGGGATCACCCGCAATGTCCCAACTCGGGATTTTTCCGTGAATTTTCAGGAACGGAGGAATGTGACACTCTTGCCTTCCTCCACCCCCTGCTCCAGCATGAAGGGCTCAATGACTGCATCGCCCATTCTTCCCGACCTCCAGGCGGCCATCCTCTGCGAGGATGTGCGTGCCGAGATCAGCGGTCAGCAGACCCTTGTCGGCGTGATCGGCGCCATCCCCGCGGCCACGCTCCCCCTCGGATTTTTCAAGCTCTGTCTCTGGACTCGCTGGTGCGGCGGCATCGGGGACTTCGTTCAGAAGTGCCTCATTTACGATCCCGAGGAGGATCAGGCGATCGCCCAGGCGGAGATCCCCTTCTCACTCGCCGACCTGAACGCCCACGCAACGAATGTCCATTTCTTTGGCGGAGTTCAGTTCCAGAAATTCGGCACCTACCATGTAGAGATCCTGCTTGATGACGAAATCAGGCTCCGGATTCCCCTCCCAGTGATCCATGTCGAGAATCCGGGAGCACCCTCCCAGGGCTGATCTGATTCTAAAAGTCGAGCACCTCGCCGTCTTCCGGCAGGAAGACATCGCCCACATTCGGTAGGAGATCCTCAAGGTGCGCTCTCAGATCGGCCCGGTCCGAGGCATACTCTTCCGAGAGATGGACAAGACAGAGTGCATGGATCGCGGCAGGAGCCAGCACCGAAGCGAGTTCCTCGGCTCCGAAATGGGAGAGTTCGCTGACTAGGACAGTCACGGGTTCCTTCACCAACGGGGCAAGATCCTTCGCCCCGGAGATGTCTCCGCTGAAGATTCCCCGGAAGTCCCCGGCTGCAATCTCCAGCGAGTAGGAGTGGCATGGGCGGCCAGTGTCTGCTCCCGGGAGACTCCGGTAACATTCGACCAGGTGATTGTTTGGCCACGGCGTCAGCCTGATCCCACCGCCAAGGGAAATACCCTTCCGATCCTCCCAAGGCACCCAGGTCAGCGGAAAACCAAGACCCTCCTCGGTGAGGTGAAGCGCGGCGATCCATGCCCTGAGGGGGGCCACCATGTCGACCGGAAGATAGATCACCAGTTCCTTGGTGCGCTCCAGCAGCATGCATCCCTGCAGGAGGGCGGGAATCCCTCCCACATGATCGACGTGGCCGTGGGTGAGTAGTACGGCGTCGATCTCGCGGATCAGTCCGCCACGGTCGCGGAGCAGGTGGACACACGGTTCGCCGGCATCGATGAGAAGATGCTTCCCCTCCAGAAGAAGGAGACTGCTGGAGAAAAACCTGTCCGCGGAGGGGAGTCCGGAACCGGTGCCAAGAAAGCTGACGGAGGGCATGCTGGAAACCTCCCCTCTCCTTGGGGAAAAGCGAGCCAAAATCCCAAACCGGAGCGCCGGAAAGCGACGGGGTGAAAAAACCTCTTTTCTCCTTTGACAGAAGGGAATCCTTTTCCTAATCTCACCAACCTTTCCCGAAATTCCAATGAAGACTTTTTCTGCCAAAGCTCCCGAGGTCAAACGCCAGTGGTGGGTGATCGATGCCAAGAACCAACACCTCGGCCATATCGCCGTCAAGGCCGCCAACCTCCTCCGCGGCAAGCACAAGGCGATCTTCACTCCCCATGTTGACACCGGTGACTTCGTCGTCGTGATCAACGCCTCCGAAGTCCAGATCGGCGGCAAGAAGGAGACCCAGAAGACCTACATGAGCTTCTCCGGATTCGTCGGCGGTCACAAGTCCGAGACCTTCCGCCAGCGCCGCGAGCGCCGTCCCGAACTCCTCATCGAGCGCGCCGTGAAGGGAATGATCCCCCACAACCGCCTCGGCCGTTCCATCTACGGCAAACTGAAGGTCTACGGAGGCGCCGAGCATCCCCATGCCGGCCAGAATCCCCAGCCCACCAAGTAATTCCTGACCGGAACCAGTTTTTCCAAACCACATGTCCACCGCAAAAACCGCCACCACCGGACGCCGCAAGACGGCGGTCGCCCGCATCCAGATCGCACCGGGCACCGGCAAGATCAGCGTTAACGGAAAGAACTTCGACGAGTACTTCACCACGACCTCGATGCAGAACACCGTTCTCAAGCCGCTTGAGACCGTGAACGCCGCCAAGAACTACGATGTCGTGGCCAAGACCTCCGGCGGAGGGCTTCAGGGTCAGGCCGGCGCTCTCAGCCTCGCGATCGCCCGCGCCCTCAACGAATTCAACGAAGCCGACCGCCCCGCCCTCAAGGCAGACGGCCTGCTGACCCGCGACCCCCGCATGCGCGAGCGCAAGAAGCCGGGTCGTCCCGGAGCCCGCAAGCGCTTCCAGTTCTCCAAGCGCTAAGAGCCCATTTCATCCTCCGGCACTCCGGAGTACCGAATCACCGAAGAGCTTCCCGAGAGGGAAGCTCTTCATGTTTCGGCCCGAAACTCCCGATTCCCCGAAACCATCTCCCCTCGCCCGATCATGGACTCCCACGACGGATCACCGCATCACGGAGCCCATGTCCTTCACCATGCGTGGAGATCGGCCCTGAAATCGCTCCGCGCGAACCTGATCCCCGGGTTGATCCTCCAGTTCCTGATGGCCTTCATGGGAGCGGCCTATCTCTGGCATCCCGGAGCAAGACGTTTCTTCGACGGACTGGGAGCGATCCGCACGGAGTGGGGATTCTTCTTTTCCTTTGTCGGCACCTCCGCCGCGTCGGCATTCCTTCCGGAACTCCTGCGCCTTGTCACCAGGAGCAAATCGCAACCCGATCCCCAAGGGCATGGGCATGGGCATGGACTCGCGGCGCGCCTTCTCTTTGCCATCCCCTTCTGGGGGCTGATCGGAATGCAGGTCGATCTCTTCTACAGGATCCAATTCTGGATCTTCGGCCCCTCGGAGACCTTCTCCGTGATCCTCCGCAAGGTGCTGGTCGACGCCTTCCTCTACTGCCCTCTCATCGCGATCCCCGAAGCGGTCGCAATCTTTCTCTGGCGCGATCATGGATTCACGACCCGAGGCTTCCATGGGTGGACCCCGGGACGCTTTTACGCACTCAGGATCTTTCCCGTGCTCATGGCCAACTGGATGGTCTGGATCCCTCTGGTCACCATCATCTACTCCCTCCCCGCGTCGCTCGGAGTGGCGTTCTTCATCATCGCCCAGTCGTTCTGGGTCATGGTCTTCACCACCCTCTCCTCCTCTCACGCGAAGAAGGCGTGATTGCCATTCCGGAAAAGGGTCTCTTAACTCAACGAGATCTCACCGACCATGGAACCAACCCTCCTCCAAATCCTCTTCCTCGGCCTTGTCCAGGGAGCCGCCGAACTTCTCCCCGTCTCCAGCTCCGCCCACGTGATCGTGGCCGAGAAACTGCTCGGGCTCGATCCGGCAAGCCCCTCCATGACCTTCCTGCTGGTGATGCTCCACACCGGAACGATGTTCGCGGTGATCCTCTACTTCTGGAAGGCGTGGAAGAGGACGTTCTTCAGCAGTGCGGAGAATTTCAAAAAGATGTGCCTCCATGTCGGCGCCGCCACCCTGATTACCCTGATTGTGGGATTCGCCCTGAAACTCCTCATCGAAAAAGTGATCATGCACGGCAGCAGCCATGACGAGATGGAGGATCTCTTCGGACACCTCCCTTCGGTCGGCACGGCTCTTTTCACGGCCGGCGTCCTGATCCTCGTTGCAGGCTACCTGAAGGGACGCAACGGAAACAAGGAGCTGACCCTCACCTCCTCCCTCTGGGTCGGAGCCTCTCAGGGACTCTGCCTCCCCTTCCGTGGGCTCTCCCGCTCCGGCACCACCATCTCGACCGGAATGCTCCTGGGACTTTCCCGCCAGCGTGTGGAGGAATTCAGCTTCGCACTCGCGGTCGTGATCACCCCTCCGGCCATCGCCAAGGAACTCCTCCGCTTACTCAAATCCCATGACGCCGCCGCCTCACCCGCCCAACTCGTCCACCTGCTCGGTCCGGGGCTCTTCGGAATGGCGGGCGCCTTCGTCGCCGGACTGCTTGCGCTGAAACTCCTCTCAAGTTGGCTGGAGAAGGGACACTGGGCATGGTTCGGCTACTACTGCGTCGCCTTTGCGGGATTCGTTTTCTTTCTCGCCTCGCGCGGTTACTAGGGAAGCGCTGATTCAATCGCATAGAGGCCGTTGCTGGAAGAATGGGCCGCGGGCAAGGCGGCTTGGCACGAGCATCCCCGCAGCGGGCTGTAAGTGCCAAGCCAACACAGTCCCCCGGCCTGTTATCCCTGCAACCCTATGGGCTGAAGCCAGTTATCGATTTTTGTGGCGTTACTCGCTCAGGCGAGACCGCTGCGGGTATCGCCCAACGCTCGCGCCTTCAAAAATCGGCAACTGGACTTTAGCGGCCACCATGGGATTTAATCAGTGCTCCCCCAAGCCTTAAAACATTCCCAGATGAAACCGATCCTTCCCTCCCTCGCCATCGCAGCCCTCCTGCTCGCCGGATGCGCCTCCCAGTCCAAGGAAACCCTCCTCAGCGCCGCAGGCTTCCGCACCGTCGTCCCGACGACCCCTGCCCAGATCGCCCAACTCAAGAGCATGCCCCAGTACAAAATCATTCCGGTCAGCAAGAACGGGAAGACCGTGTTCATGTATGCCGATGCGGCCCGAAACTCCCTCTTGGTCGGCACCCAGAAGCAATACCAACAGTTCCAGCAGTACAACCTCCAGTACAAGATCCAGCAGAGCAAGGAGGACGCCGCAGCCCTCAACGCCGACGCGGCGGAATGGGGTGGTTGGGGCGGAATGGATGGATTCTGGGGCCCCGGATTCTATTGATCGGACTTTCCAAGTGTTAAAAGAATAAGGGGCGATCCTTCTCAGGATCGCCCCTTTTCGATTCGTCCGATCAACCAATCTTACTCGCTGGGAGTATACTGCGAGATCTTCGTTCCCTGAAGGCTGAGGCCGGCCATAAGCCCCTTCTGGCCGAAGAAGAAAGCGTAGATACCCTTCTGCAGGGTGGTCGTGCTGAGGGAGCGCGAGAATCCTTCATCCGCCACCACAAGACTAGGGGCACCCCCCACTTCGAAACCACCGCTCTTGTTCAGATAATGGAGTGAATCTTTGTCCATGAAAAAGAGGGCATAGGAGAACTTCTGAACCCCTGCCTGCAGTCCGTAGGAAGCGGCGGTTGAGTTGTAGTATCCGGCCACCTTTCCATCCTTGAAGAGGATACCGTTGCCGGTCTGCGCGCCGACAAGGAAGCCTGCCTTGTAAACATCGGGAAAGATCAAGACAGCAATCGCCTTGTCTCCAATCTCACGCGCCTTGTGGTTGCTGTCGTAGAGGCGATGAAGGGCTTTTTCCGAGCTCGCACGGAGTTCACGGGAGGTTTCGGCCTTGGCCTGCGGAACGAGGATCAGGGTCGAGATGAGAGCCATCAGCGAAAGGTTCAGTGCTTTCATGAGGAGTTATGGGGTTTGTGTTGGGTTTGTGTTGGGTTGGATTGAAAAATCAGCGTCTGAGCATTTCCTGCACGGAGGCGTTGTTCATCACAAGATCGAGAACACGCTGTCCGGGAAGTGGTTTGGCGGAGAGGCAGTCGAGATTTCCGTCACGACCGATCACGGCGATCGCAAATCCCTTCTGCACATCGTACGCCGTGGCCGTGGCCGTGGGATCGTTCACCATGATGAATGGGATGTTGGAAGGGATGCGGCCATCCTCCACAGTGAAGGCGGCAAAGCAGAGGAGCCCCTGGGCGGCGAGGCGCTCGTAACGATCCTTCAACTCCGCCAACTGGCTCCGGAAAGCCCGGTCACGGGGCGAGGGAGCAACGAGCAGGAGAACCGGCTTGCCGCGAAGGGAGGCAAGGGTGATTGTCCGCCCGGCGGAGGCTCCCCCAGTGAAGGCGGGGGCGGCATTCGCCACGAGCGCATCCTTGGCAATTCCCGAAACAGGAGTCGTGAGAAATGCTGTCACCGAAAGCACGGCGGCGAGTACGGGGAGACGGAAAGCGTTCATGGAGCGCGAGACAATTCGTGAAAGGAAATCCTCAGACGGTCATCAACTCCGCTTCCTTGGTGGCGACATGCTTGTCGATCGACTCGACCTGCTTGTCGGTGAGCTTCTGAATCTCCTTCTCCGCTCGCTCCAGGTCATCCTCGGTGATGACCCCTTCCTTCTGGAGCTTCTTGGCCCCGTCCATGGCGTCGCGGCGGCATGCCCTGACGCGGACGCGGGTCTCCTCGGAGATCTTGTTGATCGTGCGGACGAGGTCCTTGCGGCGCTCCTCGGAGAGTTCGGGAATGCGCAAGCGAATCAGCTTCCCGTCGACGGCCGGATTGATGCCGATCTTGCTCTCCTGGATCGCCTTCTCGATGTCTTGGGTAGTACCGGCGTCGAAAGGCTGGATCACCAAGAGACGTGGCTCGGGAGCGGTGATCAGGGCCAGTTGCTTCAGCTTCATGCTGCTGCCGTAGGCGGTGACGTCGATGTTCTCGACGAGTGCGGGGGATGCCTTTCCGGTACGGATGGCATTGAACTCATGCATCATGAATTCGGCGGCCTTTTCCATGCCGGCCTCGGCTTCAAACAGGACTTCTTCTGCGCTCATGGTGGTGGTGTGTTATTTGGCGGGTTTGTCGTCGATCACGAGGGTCCCGACTTTTTCCCCGCGCACGGCACGGATGATGTTTTCAGGATCGGACATGTCAAAGACGATGATCGGCATGGCGTTGTCCATGCAGAGGGAGAAGGCAGTGGAATCCATCACCTCCAACCGGCGGCTGATCGCCTCGGAGTAGGTCAGCGTGTCGAAGCGCACCGCGGCGGGATTCTTCTTAGGATCGCTGTCGTAGATCCCGTCAACCTTGGTGGCCTTGAGGATGACCTCGGCGCCGATCTCGTTGGCCCTCAGGGCGGCAGTCGTGTCGGTCGAGAAGAAAGGGTTGCCCGTACCTGCGACGAAAATCACGACGCGGCCGTTCTCGAGGTGGCGGATGGCTTTGCGGACAATGAAAGGCTCCGCGACATTATTCATCTGGATGGCGGTCTGGACACGGGTCGGATGACCGAGATCCTCAAGGGCGCTCATGAGGGCCATGCCGTTGATCACGGTGGCCAGCATTCCCATGTAGTCGGCGGTGGCGCGGTTCATGCCGCGATGACTGGCCGCCAGTCCGCGCCAAATATTCCCTCCCCCGACGACGACGGCGACCTCGATTCCCATCTTGCGAACCTCGGCGATGGAGGCCGCGACCTTCTGCACAATCTGCGGGGAAACGCTGTCGGAACTCCCCTTCTCCTTCAGTGCCTCGCCGCTGATCTTCAGGACAATGCGTCGGTATTTCTTGGGAAGTGTGGATGCCTCGGCCATGACCCATGATGAAACCGCAGGATCTTCCCGAGGCAAAGTCAAATCACACGGCAAAAAACCTCGACCCAACTCCCCCTCGTCACTCAAGGACAAGCGCATGACCCCGGGCAAAGGAGGAGGAGTGCATCACCCCCTTTCCTTCCGGTTGAACCCTGCCGAGCAAGAGGCCTCCTTCGCCGCAGGCGACCAGAACCCCTCTCCCATCGATCCTCAGAATCTTCCCTGGAACACCCGAAGCGCGGCGCGCCACGATCGCCGAGTGAATCTTGAGAGTCACCCCCTCGCCATCAACTGCAGGAAGAACACCCACGCCTCCCGGACGGGGCTGAAGTGAGCGGATTTTTCTCTCGAGCTCGATGGCCGGACGCCCCCAATCAAGCAGTGTTTCCGCGCGGGTAATCTTGCCCGTGACGGTCGCCAAGGAGTGATCCTGAGTCGCACGCGGAGCCTTCCCCCCGGCGAGAAGCCGGAGCGCCTCATCAAGGGCCAAGGGCGCAAGGGTGGCGAGCCGATCGGAAAGCGAGCCGCCCGTTTCACGCCTCCGCAGGGGGATTCTTTGTTCAAGGATCACATCCCCGGTATCAAGCCCCTCGGCCATGTGCATGATGGTGACCCCGCTCTCCTGGTCGCCGGAGGCGATCGCCGCCTGGATCGGCGAGGCCCCCCGATGCCGGGGAAGCAGGGATGCATGGATATTCAGGCAGGCCAGGGAAGGAGCCTCAAGCAATGTCACGGGAAGAATCCTTCCGTAGGCCATGGTCACCATCACCTCGGGAGCAAGCCCCCTCACCCAGGTGAGCGCGGCCGGATCGCGTGGTGATTCCGGTTGGAGCAACGGAATACCCGGCGCCAGCTTGAGCAACGACTCCTTGATCGCAGGAGGCTTCAGTTCGCGGTGACGGCCTGCCGGTCGGTCGGGCTGGGTCAGCACCCCGAGCAGCTCGTGCTTTTCGGCCAGATAACGGAGCGTCGGGATCCCGATATCCCCGGTGCCGGCAAAAAGTATCCTCATGGGCGTCTCAATTCGGAAGGTCGTAAGGCGGATGGCGACCCTGTCCGGCGGCGGCCATGGGTGCCCAGCACCTAGGAAGCCGATTCCTCGAGAAGCCCCCCGAGGATCGCGTGGAGCACCTGCAACGGCGTCATCGAGGCATCGATGTCATGGCGCTTCACGGAGGAATAGTGTGCCAGCATCGGCTTTGATTCGGAATCGTAGGTGGCCAGGCGACTGCGGATCACATCCTCGTTGGCATCGTCGAGACGGTTGTCGCGGAGAGCACGCTTCTTAAGCCGCGCCACAAGCTTGTCTCGGTCGGGGCAGGAGAGATGGAAGACACGGCGAACCTCGATCAGTTCCTCCATCAGAACCGCCTGAGCCACATTGCGGGGGATCCCATCAAGGATCAGGTAATCACGTTCGGGCTTGAATTTTCCGGATTCCACCGTCTTTCGGATCGATTCATGCCAGAGGCGCACAGTCATCTCGTCGGGGACAAGTCGCCCCTTGCTTGAGAATTCCAAAAAGGCCCCCCCGAGTTCGCTGGAGGGGTCAAGCGAGCGGAAGACATCGCCGCAGGCGCAATGATAGAATCCCGGGGTTTTGCCCAGGATTTTGCCTTGCGTACCCTTGCCGCTGCCCGGAGCACCGAAAATGAGGATGGTTCGATAACGCGCCATGAATCCTTTTTAGGGAAGCCCCGGCCGAAAATCAACGGCAGTCTCCAAAGGGCTCCGTTGACAAGAGGGAAAGGTCGTGGATGATACAGGGCTCGACCCCCGGACATGCCCGCCAACGAAGACTACATCATCGAGATCCTCAAGGATGTCGGCCTGCTGACGCAGGAGCAGATCGAGGAGGTTCGCGGGAAAACCGCCGGCCTCCACATGGTCGAGACACTGATCCGTGAAAAGATCGTGAGCGAGGAGGATGTGGCCAAGACGCTTGCCGCGCAGAACGGGATAGACTTCATCGATCTCGCCCATGTCACCCCCTCCCCCGACCTTGTCGGGCTCCTGAGTCCCGAAAACGCCCGCAGGTACAAGGCCATACCGGTCACCGAGCGCGACGGATCGCTCGTTCTGGCGATCGCAGACCCGATGGATTTCGAGACCTTCGACAGTCTCGGGTTTCTCCTGAAGCGTCCCGTTGAGTTTGTCTGTGCCGTCCCGCACCTGATCGATGAAAAACTCGAGATGCTTTATCCGGCTGGCATGGATGAGGATGGCAACGAACCCTCCGGGGTCGAGGTCGACGAGAATACGGGTGACGACGCCCCCATCATCAAACTGGTCTCCAACCTGCTTATCGACGCCCAGAACAGCAGGGCGAGCGACATCCATATCGAACCGCTGGAGAAATCCCTGCGCGTCCGTTTCCGCATCGACGGCAACCTGCAGGAGGTGCCGAGCCCCCCGAAAAAACTTCAGGGTGCCATCATCAGCCGTCTCAAGATCATGACCGGCTCGATGAGCATCGCCGAGAAGCGGGTGCCGCAGGACGGCCGCATCCAGATCAAGGTGGGAGATAAGGCGGTGGATCTCCGCGTCAACAGCGTCCCCACGGTTCACGGCGAGAGCATCGTCATGCGTATTCTCGACAAGTCCTCCCTCATGCTCGGACTTCCCGAACTCGGTTTCCTGAGCGACGACCAGGCCCTCTTCGAACAACTGGTCCAACTACCCGACGGAATCATCCTGGTGACCGGTCCGACGGGTTCGGGAAAGACGACCACGCTCTACGCGTGCCTGAACTACATGAATAAGCCCGACCGGAAAATCATTACGGTCGAGGAACCGGTCGAGTACCAGATGGCCGGCATCAACCAGGTCCAGGTGAATTCGGAAATCGGCATGACCTTCCCGGCGGCCCTGCGCGCCATGCTCCGCCAAGCGCCCAATGTGATCATGTTGGGAGAAATTCGTGATCAGGAGACCGCCTCCATTGCCATCAATGCATCCCTCACCGGGCACCTGGTGCTTTCCACCCTCCACACCAACGACGCGCCCGGCGCCATCGCCCGACTGGTTGACATCGGGGTGCAACCCTTTCTCGTCTCCAGCGCCGTGCGGGCCGTGATGGCACAGCGCCTCGTGCGAAGACTCTGCGGCAACTGCAAGGAACCGACCGAATTGAGCGAATACGAAATGCGCTCCCTGAATCTGGACCCCGGACAGCTTTCGCGCGCCACCCCTATGAAGCCGGTCGGTTGCGAGAAGTGCAGGGGTCGCGGCTTCCGCGGCCGATTGGGAATCTTCGAGATCTTCGTGGCCGACGACGAGATCCGCCAGATGATCAACCGCAACGCCACCACCCTCCAGCTCCGCCACAGGACCCGGGAACTCGGCATGAGGACGCTCCGCGAGGATGGCATCCGCAAGGTCCTGGCGGGGATGACCACGGCGGAGGAAGTCATCTCCAGCACGATGGGGGACAGCGGCCACTGAGCGTGACAATCGCATGAATCCACATCAGATCATCGAAATCTTCAAGCGCTCGGGAACCGTCAACGACGTGACCGCAGAGGAGCTTCTGGAGGAAGCGCTCAACTCGGGCCGCGAAATCGACGAGATCATGATCGAGCAGGCGATCGTGACCCCCGAAGAGTTTTCCCAGATCATCGCCACCGAACTGGGCGTCGACGCAGTCAATCTCAGCGGCTTCGAGCCCGTCCCCGCGCTTCTCCACCTTGTGCCCGCGGGCATGGCGCGACTCCATCAGGCCATCCCCCTCACCGCCTCGGGAAACATCCTCACGGTCGCCCTCGGCAACCCCCTCGACACCCAGGCACTTGACGACCTCCGCTTCACGCTGAACCGCGAGATCGTCCAGATGGTGGCTCCCCGCGCCCAGGTGGAGGAGTTGATCGCCACCCATTACGGCTCGGAAGAGACATCGATGGACGATGTTCTCAAGCAGTTGGGACAGACCCAGGTCGAGGTGATCGAGGCGCAAGAGGAGCTGAACGCCGCCACGGTGGCCGCGGAGGCCAACGCCGCCCCCATCATCCGCTACGTCGACCTGATCCTCGACCGCGCGGTGCACGCCCAGGCAAGCGACATTCACTTCGAGCCCTTCGAAAAGGATTTCAAGATCCGCTACCGTGTCGACGGCGCGCTCTACGAGATGGAACCCCCACCCCGTCATCTCGCCCTGCCGATCACCTCCCGCATCAAGGTCCTGGCCAACCTGAACATCGCCGAGAGGCGCGTTCCCCAGGACGGCCGCATCCAGCGGCAGATCGCGGGGAAGACGGTCGACCTGCGTGTCTCCACCCTCCCGACCCAGTTCGGAGAGAGCGTCGTGCTCCGTATCCTTGACCGGAGCGCCGTGAAGCTCGATCTGGAGACCCTCCAGATGCCCGAGGAGATTTACGACTACATTCTCCAGGTCATCGAGAAACCGAACGGCATCTTCATCGTCACCGGCCCGACTGGCTCGGGAAAGACCACCACGCTCTACGCCTGCCTCAACAAGATCAACACGATCGACTCCAAGCTCCTCACCGCGGAGGATCCCGTGGAATACGAAATCGACGGCATCATGCAGGTGCCCGTCAACGAGGCGATCGGGCTCTCCTTTGCCAAGGTTCTGCGCGCCTTCCTCCGTCAGGATCCGGACCGCATCATGATCGGTGAAACGCGTGACCTGGAGACCGCTACCATCGCCATCCAGGCATCGCTCACCGGACACCTGGTCTTCACGACCCTCCACACCAACGACTCGACCGGCGCCGTCTCACGCCTCGTCGACATGGGGGTCGAGCCCTTCATGATCTCGGCCTCCCTCGAGGGTGTCCTGGCCCAGCGACTCGTGAGACGCATCTGCACCCACTGCAGGACGCCCTACGAACCCGACGAGGCGCTTCTTTCCCGACTCGGCCTCACCCCCTACGACATCGGTGACAAGACTTTCTACTTCGGCAAGGGGTGCAACGAATGCAACCACACCGGCTACAAGGGACGAAAGGGCCTCTACGAACTCCTCAAGGTCAGCGACCCCATCCGGTCCCTGATCAACGACAAGGCCCCCAACGTTGTGCTTCGGCAAAAGGCAATGGAGCTAGGCATGAGTACCCTGCGCGCCGACGGCCTACGCTGTATTTTCGATGGCGTAACGACCATTGAGGAGGTTCTCAAGTACACCTGATTGAGTCCTTCCGCCAGGGAAGGCGTCCGGCATTCTCGGCACGGGAGCCGGCGACGCAGCCCCCTACTTGCTCGGAGCGGGTGACGCGGCGGGCGTCACGACAGGGGCCACGACCGCGGCCGGCTTGGCGGCGACAAATGGTGCGGGCTTGGGCCTGGATCCGGAAACCGGCGGAATCCAGAGACTTTGGGCGATCAGGTTGGGCTTGATCGGAGCGATCAGGCTATATCCCGCCTTGCCATCGGGAAGCATCGGGGTGCCCCATTGGTTGCGGCAGACCACCTTGGTGGAGGGAATTTTCTCACCGGCCAGCGTGTGATTGTTGATCACAGGGGCCTCGGGAATCTCAAGATTGCCCAGAAAAGAGGAACCACCCGCAAGGAAGAGAGTAGGGATCAGGAGAAACGGGGTCATAACGATTCAGTAATACTCAACCCCCTCTATGGAAACAAGCCCCCATAAAACCCCTCCAATGATCCCATCAAAGAGAACTATCCTCCATAATTCCAGAAAGCCTTCAGGCCATGGAGAATGCTTGATCCGACACGCGCAGGCAGAAGACGCGGATCCCGTGGAGTCGGTGTAGGCTCCGGCTTGGGAGTCGGCTGGGGAGCCGCCTTGAGAACCTCCTCGCTAAGCGAGGGTGGGATATCGATGGCCAGCGAGAGTTCGCGGGGCGTCAGCACAGGAGGCTCCCCATTTTTTGAGACGTGAAGAAGGAGCGGTTTCGTTGTCACAACGCGCCCTGCGTCGATGAGGCGGATCGGAGGAATCTCGTAATCACCTGACTTCATCGCCGTGATCCAATATCGAGCGAGCCAGACATCACCCTCCGGGGTGTTCTGTAACCTCATGCGGCGGAGCGGGCGAACAAGGATCTGGGGCGGATTGTCGATTGACAGGATTGCCGGTTCCTTGGCGTTGCGGATTGTCACGACGAGTTCGACCTTCTGGCGAGGCTTGGCCCCGCGGCGGGAAAGCGTGGCCATTGCAGAAGGGAGGAGTTCCTTCGTCTTGGACGCTTCCATCTCCTCGGCTCCAAAAAAAGAAAGAGTCATCAAGCAGACAACCCATGTGATGCGGCGGTTCATGAAAATTCCAGCGTGAGTACCAAGAAATTCGTGTCCTCTGGCAAGCCGGCTCTAGTTACAATTCAGACACCCCGGAAAACAACCTCACCACTGGGCGAAAAGATCCCCCTGAATGGCGTCACCCGGCTTGGGTGTCGGCGCTGCTTTGGTCCCAGCCCTCTTGGGGGTCTTTTTCTTGGGCGGCTCAAAGG
>Ga0208496_1000429_pt1 | contig 15225 bp, 11 predicted proteins | sample CryBogmetaGMA2M_FD_184552 | JGI IMG/M metagenome (GOLD analysis project Ga0208496, IMG submission 184552) | Freshwater microbial communities from Crystal Bog, Wisconsin, USA - MA2M (SPAdes) | ecosystem: Environmental > Aquatic > Freshwater > Lake | place: Crystal Bog, Wisconsin, USA | collected... | reverse complement strand
CTTCTGCAGGGTCGCGTCATCGGCGGCGGCGTTGCAGCGCGGCCCGGCTTCGCCATAGCGCGCCTGTTGCCGGGCGCGGGCGGCGGCGATGCGCGCGGCGACCTGCGCCGAGGTCTCGCCCGCCGGGGCGCGCGCCAGTTCGGCCAGCCGCCCCTGCCAATGCGCCAGTTCGGTCTTGTAGCTCTTCTCGTCCAGCGCCAGCGTCAGATCGAGTTGCGAGAGCACGTTGCGCCCGTCGGTGTCCACGCGCACCATCGGCGCCACCGCCGACTGGTGGCCCTGGGGCGATGCCAGGCGGTTGCGGATGGCATCGAGCACCACCTGGCCCACGGTGAGCTCGCGGTAACGGTCGTCCGAGCCATCGATCAGCACCCACGGTGCCCAGGCGGTATTGGTGGTGCGCAGCAAGTGGCCGGCTACCTCCTGCAACTGGTCGTAGGTCTTGAGCCGGTCCCAATTCCACTGGGTTACACGCCAGGCGGTAAGCGGGTCGCGCTGCAGCGCCTTGAGGCGCTTCTCCTGCCCCTCCTTGGTGAGGTGAAACCAGAACTTGAGCACCAGCGCGCCTTCGCTCACGAGCATCGATTCAAAGCGGTTGATCTGCGCGGCGCGGGCGTCGAGTTCCTTGTGCGAGATGGTGCCCGCGATGCGCTCGCGGATCGGGTCGGAGTACCACGACCCGGCAAATATCCCGATGCGCCCCTTCGGGGGCAGACTGCGCCAGTAGCGCCACATGGCGGGGCGTTCGCGCTCTTCGTCAGTGGGGTCGGCAAACGCCAGCGTCGAGAGAAAGCGCGGGTCCATCCACTCGTACAAGACGTTGATGGACTCGCCCTTGCCCGCGCCATCTTGCCCGCTGATGAGCAGCACCACTGGAATCTTCTTGTGCTCGTACAGGTCGATCTGCGCTTCGAGCAGCGCCGCGCGCAAGGTCGGCACCGCTGCCTTGTAGCTGGCCTTGTCGATCTTGTGGCCAATTTCTGCAGACTCAAACATCAGCACCCTCCATGTAAAAAGGGGTTGCCTGCGCCGCTTTGGCGCTTAGTTCCCCGTCACCCGGATCTGGATCATGCGCGGCGCATCGGCTGCGGATGAACTGCTATAGCTGCCGCTGGGCGCGGCCTCACCTTCGGTGGCCACCGTCATCCACTCACCCAAGGTGACGTTGAACGAGGTCACCAGTTGGCTGCGTGTCTGGTTGGGTAAATCGGCGGTGCTGCGCGCGTCCACCGACGCGGTCTGCATATCGATGTCCACCTGCACCGGCTGCTTGCCGCCAAGCCAGCGCGGCGTTACCACCAGGTTGTGCCCGCCGTCCATCCACACCAGCGCGTTGGTCACGCCTGCACCGCTGTTTTGCCCGGCGGCAGCAGACGCTGCTGCGGTGGGTGCGTTGGCGTAGCTCTCGACCTTTTGCACCCATTGCATGGGCATGGCCACGTTCATGCGCACCGTGGCTTTTTCGCCGTTGCGCACCAGAAATTTTTGCGACTTGAGCAGCGGCACGCGCGGCTTGGTGCCCACCGAATAGCCGCCACCCTGTTCTTCCACCTGGCGGATCTCGACCGTGAAATCGCGCTTGGGCAATTCGGCCCAGGCCAGGTTCGCAGCCAAGCCCACGGAAAGCGAAACGGCCAGAGTGTGAAGGCGGGATAAACGCATGGGGCTAACTCTAGCGCATTTGCGGTGGCTAAAACCGCGCAAAAGGCGGCAGATTCCGGGCCAGACCGCAAAAATGTCACGCCACCTTGGGTGTGCTGCCCTGGGTGGCTTGGCGGAAGGCCATCACCAACTGGCTGCGCAAGGTGCCCAACTGCGAAAACTCGCGATCTGACAGGGTGATGGTGCCGGCTTCGGGCTTGTCGGCGTAAATCAGGCCGATGGTGATGTCCTTGTGGCGCAGCGGCAGCAGCAAAAAGGTGGGCGCGTTCACGCCGTTGCAATACCACTGCGGCAGGCGCAGCGCCAGGCTGGGCACGTTGGCGTCGGAGATCAGCGTATCGAGCCCCTTGTGGCAGACGGCGGTAAACAGGTCGGCCTGCGGCTGCAGCACTTTGACCAAATCGATCTGGAAGCGCTCGGGCATGTACTGCGCGTCTGTGCCCAGCGCGATTTTGCCGACCAGCTTGCCGGCCTTGGGGTTGCGCAGGCAAAACACCACACGCTCGAACTTGAAGGCGCGGTACATCGTCTCCAGCGCCACGCGGATCACGGCGTTGAGCTTGAAGTCGTCCTCCACCATGGAATTGATCACATCCGAAATACCCGCCGAGAGCACGTCAATCGGCTTGGTCGCCTGCGGGTAGGCGTGCGTGGACAGGTCTTGCGCGCCATCGGGCAGCGCCAGGGCCTGCGTGGCGGCGTCGGACTCGGGTGCCAGCGGAACAAAGTCGCTGGCGTGGTCCATCCAGTGTGAGGCCACCGAGCCCGCGCGCACCGGAATGCGCAGCGCCTTGACCAGCTCCTGCATGCGCGCGCGGCTGCCCGCCACCGCCGCGCCCAGTTGCTTGGGCGTGAGGCCCATCGCCTTGTCGTAGCGCTGGGCAATCTGATCGATGGCAGTACTGAGTAGATGCTCGTCGCCCCACTGCATCACCTCGACCAACTCGTGGGCCGCGCTGGCGAGCAAGCGCATGCGCTCGGCCGGCTCGCGCGGCGGGTTGGGCTCGGTTTGCAACGGATAGCGGCGCATCGAAAACACCAGCGCGTCGGGCAGGCCCCAGCGGATGGCCACACCCAGGCCCAGGTCGCCAAAGCCCATCTTGATGACCTCGTTGACCACCTTGTCCCAATCGGCCGGGCCCGGCCGCTGGCCCTTGAACTGCTTGGCCATCTGGCGGCGGATTTCGCGCGACTCCTCGGGAAAATAAAACTGCACCAGCATGCGCCCGAGGTTTTGCATCAGGCCGCTGACAAAGGCTTCTTCCGCCTCGGCCGCAGTAGCGCTGAGCTCATTGGCCAGCGTGCCCATTGCCAGGCCGCGCAGCAACTCCTCGTACAAGTGTCCCACGTCTTCCTTGTTGCGCAGCGTCTCCATCACCGCCAGCGACAGCGCCAGATTGCGGATGCCCTGCAAGCCGATGAGCGCCACCGCGCGCGACACCGTGCTGATGTTGCCGCCCCAGTGATGCCGGTAGTAGGTCGAGTTGACCAGCCGCAACAGCTTTTGCGTCAGCGCCACGTCCTTGAGAATGCTGTTGGACAGGCTGGCAATGCTCTCGTTTTCGGCGTCCACCAGCGACACAATGCGCTTGACCGACTCCGACAACGTCGGGAAATCCGGCTTGTGTTGCATGCGCAGCATCATGAAATCAAGGGCGGCAGAACTGGTGGTCATAACGGCATTTTCCATGCAACGGCAACTTCATGCAGCCCAAAGGCATGGATCGCCACGGCCTGGCGGCCTCGCGAAGACGGTCAAGGTGGGCGTGTGGCCTCGCGATGACGGTCAAGGTGGGCGTGTGGCCTCGCGATGACGGTCAAGGTGGGCGTGTGGCCTCGCGAAGACGGTCAAGGTGGGCGTGTGGCCTCGCGAAGACGAGAGGCTGTCACTGCGAGCGTAGCGCGGCAGTCCATGCAGGCGGCGTTTCGTCACCCCCTTGCCAGAGCCTCCAACTGCACGAAGTCGAGTTGGCGGGCGGCTTGGCGCACTTGTTGGGCGTAGGCTGCGCAGGCGGGCACCTCGGTTTCTAGTGCTACGCACCAGTCTTCCATGTCGCTGATCTCGCCCAGGCGCACCAGCCTAAGCAGGTCTGCCAGGCGTTGGGCGTCGGGCTTGGTCGGCGGCTGCAGTTTGGGCACCACGCTTACCAGCACATGAGCCAGTTTGGAAGGCTCTACCGGCTTGCTCAGGAAGGCGTCAAACGCAATCTGCGCTGGCAGCCCGGCGGGGCGGTGCGGGTTGATGCCCGAGACCAGCACCACCGGCAGGCCCGCACGGTGCGCGCGCACGTACTGCAGCACGTGCCAGCCATCGCCATCGTCCATGACCTGGTCGGTGATCACCAAGTCCCAGCGCTGGGGGTCGCGCGCCAGAGCCGCCACTGCCTGATTGCCGCTGGCCACACTATCGACCGCGCAACTCAGAAACTCGGCCGCATCGGCCAGTGTGTTAAGCGCCGCCGGGTCGTCGTCCACCAGCAACACGCGCAGCGTTGGCTTGCTGCTGTACAGCGGCACGCCAGGTGTGGACGTGGCCATGGCAGCCTCGGCAACCTCCGCCGCCTCAAGCACCTCGGGTGCCTCTACCGTTGGGCACGGGATGCCAAAACTGAAGGTGCTGCCCACGCCGGGCAGGCTTTCCACACCGAGTTTGCCGCCCATCAGCGTGACCAGCCGGTACGCGATCGCCAAGCCCAGCCCCATGCCCTTGCGCGCGGCCTTATCGGCACCGTGCTTCCCCTGGAAAAATGGCTCAAACACATGTTGCAAATCTTCGGGCTCGATGCCTTCGCCGCTGTCCTTTACCCAAAACTGCAACATCACCTGATCAGTCGCGTCGGCTTTGCGCGCCGCACAGCGCAGCTCCACGTGGCCTTGGCGCGTATGGCGATTGGCGTTGGAAACCAGGTTGTCCAGAATCTGGCGCAAGCGTGGCGCATCCACCTGCACGCCTGCAGGCAACTCGCCGTGGCGCGTCAACGCAAAGGTGTTGCCCGCCGCCTCGCCCGCAACCCTGCCCGCGCGCTCCACCTCGGCCAGCCAGATTGAGAGCGCCAGCGGCTGCGGCCTGAGGCTCAGTTGCCCGGCCTCCAGGCGCGACTGGTCCAGCAGCTCATCAATCATTGCCAAGAGGCGCACGCCATTGCGCTCAATGTCGGCCGTGCCTTCTTGCAGCGGCAGCCGCGCCGAACCCCGGCGCAACAGGCGCGCATAGCCGATGATGGTGTTGAGCGGCGAATGCAGCTCATGGCTGACCTGCGCCAGAAAGTCGGACTTGGCCCGGCTCAAGGCGTCACTCTTGCGCAGTTGCATGCGCAGCGTACGGGTGTGCTCACCAAGCGCCAGAAAGAACATCGGTGCGGCCAGCAGCAGCGCCCAGGTCAGGCTGATCTGGCTGGTAAACGGGATATTGACAATGCCCAGGGTAGAGATGTCGCGCAGGCCTTCGAGCACCCAGGTAATGCTGTAGCCCAGCACCAGATAACCCGCCGTCTTGCTGCCACGCCGCCAGGCAATCATGGCAATAGCCAGCGACGCCACGCTCACCGCGATCAGCCCGGTCGCGATGAGTTGGATTGCCCACGGATAGTTCACCGCGCTCATCGGCCCGGCAACAAGTATTGCCAGCGCGAATGCAAAAAACAGCTTGTCCCAGCGCGGAAAAGCCGTTTTCATTGCCAGAAACTCGCGCTGAACCAGCATCAGGCTGAGTATTCCGATGATGCCCGCCACAATGTGTGCCTGGATTGGCAACGGCAGGTTGGTGGGCCAAAGAAAGCGCTCCCATAGCCCTTCGCGGCCCAGCTCAAGCAGGCTCGTGAAGAGGTGCAGCAAGCTGAAATAGAGGTAGGTGGATTGGCGCAACTGCGCAAACACCGTAAGCGAAATAAAGGCAACAATCAACGAGCCACCCGCGCCTGCGGCAATCATCAGTTGGCGCTTGTCGTCAGCTTGCAGGTAAGCCGTGGGCTGCCACAGCCTGGCGTTCAAATCCAGCGCGGTGCGCGAATGCACGCGCAGCAAAACAGTCCGGCTCTCGCCGGCAGCCAGCGTCATGGGCAGCACCACCCCCACCGCGTCGGTCGGCTTGTTTTGCAGCGCCACCTGCAGGCCCGAACCCACGCCCACCCATTTACCTGCAAACAACTGGTAGAGCGTGACCGCCTCCAGGCGCGGGTGGCCTACGGCAAGCCAGCGCAGCGTACTCTCGTGGCCGGGGTTGTGCAGCGTGGCGCGTAGCCAGAACACCCGCGCGTCGTAACGCCGGTGCAAATCGGCACCCTGTACCGGGCGAAACCTGTCATCCAGGGCGGCAACGTCCACCGCGCTGAGCGCGCCTGTGTCTTCAATCAACACCTCGGCGTTGGCGCTAAAGTCCTGGCTGGGTGCGGTGTCCAGCACGATCATGGCGCTGGCAGCGTGCGCCACGCCACCGACCAGCAGCGCCAGGCACCCCAAGACACGCAGCAGCAACAGACGGATGCTCATGGCGTTACAACTCCGTCATTGCGAGCTTCCTGTTTCGAGGCCGAAACTGCAAATGAACCATGAACCGCAATTTCGTCATTGCGAGAAGCGAAGCGACGCGGCAATCCATGCAATCCGGGATTCATGGATTGCTTCACTTCGTTCGCAATGACGGGGAGGAATAGCACAATGACGGGGAGGAATAGCACAATGACGGGGAGGAATAGCACGATGACGGAAGGTTGTCATTGCGAGCCCGCAGGGCGCGGCAATCCATCTCTGAACTGACTGGGTGTGCCGTGGAAGTGCTCGCGAAACGCGGTCGAAAAATTTTGCGCTGTGGAGTAGCCCAGCGTTTCGGCAATTTCGACAATCGACAGGTCTGTGCCCACCAGCAACTCGCGCGCGGTGCGCAGGCGTTCGTCGCGTAGCCAGCCAAAAACGGTCAGGCCGTATTGCGCGCGAAAAGCCTCGTTGAGCTTTCTCTCGCTGCTGCCAAACTGCAGCGCCAACTCCTGCGCCGTAGGCGGGTGTGCCATGTTCTGCAGCAACACCTTCTTGGCCGCGTGCACCAGCGCAGCGCCAGGCAGCACGTCGTTGACTGACGGGTCTTGCGGGTCTGCACCCACGTGGTGGCCCGAGCGCTGCAGGCAAATGGCAATGCGCGTGGCAATCTCTTCGTCGTTGGCGTACGACTTCACGATGTAGTCCTCTGCCCCCAGCAGGAGCCCAGCAAGCCGATCTTGCTGCTCGCCCGCGGCCGACAAAAAAATCACCGGAACATGGCGCGTTTGCGCATGCGCCTTGAGCAGCCGACAAGTGGCAAAGCCGTCCACCACCGGCATGTTGACATCGAGCAGGATCAGGTCAAAGCGCGACAGCAGCGCCTTGTGGTAGCCGTCCTTGCCGTTGAAGGCCACCGCCACCGACCAGCCGCGCGCGGTGGCAATTTCGGTCAGCAGGCGCAGGTCGGCCATCGAATCGTCAATCAACAGCAAGCGCACTTTGGTGGCGGCGGGCATGGCGCGTAAAACTCCCATTCAAGGTTTCCAAAGTCTGGTAAATCGCCAAGCATGACGCCATTGGCACTATGCCAAGTTTGCCGCAGCAACAAAACCGTTTGATTATTTACCAGGAATAGCAAATATTTCTTATACAAGACAATTTTTGCGCTGTAGCAAACCGTGAACTGCTCGCGCTGTTGCGAAAAAGCCAACGCCAATGTTTGCGTATCACACCTATCTGTTTTTTCTACAACCCTCGGCGTTTTTTACCGGCGGGGCTGACTCTGCGTCGCTTGGGTGCAACCGGTCGTCACCCAGCATTCCGCACAACAGCGTGGGGTGAGCCGACAGCAAGCCGCCGCACTTGCCAGCGACTTGCCAGCGGTCTTTTCTGCGGTTTGCCCGTGCTGTGGTTTCGTTTGCTTTTCATTCCAGCGCAAAAAAAGTCGCCCGATCAAACGGTTTTGTCGCCCGATCAAACCAACCCACCGGGCGCAGCGTCAAAGATGGCGGCATCACTTGCTTTGCTCGCACTTAACGCCGTATGCCTGCCAACCCCCATCTTGTTTTTGTTGACTCCACCCTGGCGGACCTGCACACGCTGCTGGGCGGCTTGCCCCCGGATGCGCAGGTGCACCTGCTGCCAAGCGGGCGCGACGGCATGGAGCACATTGCGCAAACGCTTATCGGGCGCAGCGGCATCGACACCCTGCACCTGCTGTGCCATGGCTCGCCCGGGCAATTGCACCTGGGCTCCATCACGCTGGGGCGGCTGGAGCTGACCCGCTACGCCGCCATGCTCGACCTCCTGAGCGACACCATGGCACCAGACGGCCAATGGCTGATCTACGGCTGCGACGTGGCCGCAGGCTACGAGGGCCGCCGCTTTGTGGAAGCCCTGCGCCTGATGACCGGCCTGCACGTGGCCGCCGCCAGCCACAAGGTCGGCGCTGCCGCCCTGGGCGGCAACTGGACCCTGGACGACGCCCGCCACCCTCCGCACCACGCCCTGGCCGTGCCGCAGTGGCAGGGGGTGCTGCGCGCCGCGATGGGTTGCCGCGCTGCGCTCCCGTGACAACTCCATACCTATGAAATTCCCAACACTGATCGGCTGCATTTTGCTGGGGCTGGCACACTTGCCAAGCGTGGCGCTGGCTGGCATTGATCCTTTGCCGTTGCTCATTGAGCGCGCGCTTGCTGCGCATCCCAGCGTAAGAGCGCAAGAAGCGCTGGTGGCTGCGAGTCGCTCGGGGGTTGAGAGTGCACGCTGGCAGTACTACCCCACGCCCTCTGTTTCGGTGCAAAACGCCAGCACCAGCGCATCTGACACCAGTTACCAGGGCGATCAGCGCATCACCGTGGTGGGTCTGAGCCAGCCCATCTACACTTGGGGTCGCCTGAGCGCATCCTTGGCTGGGGAAATGGATTTCCACGTCGCTGTGCTCGCAATGAATTGGTCGCAATAGCGCATCCGCACTTGAAACCTCCCAAAATGCCCTTATGATTAGCACTCGTTGGGTTTGAGTGCTAACAGCGCCATTCCCACAAGTTAATGAGCGCCAACTTTTGGTTGGTGCCGATGTTCCACCGTTTCAATACCTAGGAGATTCCTCATGAAACTGCGTCCTTTGGCAGACCGCGTCATCGTCAAGCGCGTCGAAAACGAAACCAAGACTGCTTCCGGCATTGTCATTCCCGATAGCGCCGCCGAAAAGCCGGATCAAGGCGAAGTGCTGGCCGTGGGCCCTGGCAAGAAGAACGACAAGGGCGAGCTCATCGCCATGAACGTCAAGGTCGGCGACCGCGTTCTGTTTGGCAAGTACAGCGGCCAGACCGTCAAGGTCTCGGGCGATGAACTGCTGGTGATGAAGGAAGACGACCTGTTCGCGGTTGTGGAAACGAAATAACTTGCGGGACCGACCGAACGGTGCGCACCGCGCATGGTCGCTCGGTCCTCAACTGATTAAACACTCGGAGAATCAAAAATGGCAGCAAAAGACGTAATTTTCGGCGGCGAAGCCCGCGCACGCATGGTTGAAGGCGTAAACATCCTGGCCAACGCGGTCAAGGTGACCCTGGGCCCCAAGGGCCGCAATGTGGTGCTGGAGCGCTCGTTTGGCGCCCCCACCGTGACCAAGGACGGCGTGTCCGTGGCCAAGGAAATCGAACTCAAGGACAAGCTCCAGAACATGGGCGCGCAGATGGTCAAGGAAGTTGCTTCCAAGACCTCTGACATCGCTGGCGACGGCACCACCACCGCTACCGTGCTGGCCCAGGCTATCGTACGCGAAGGCATGAAGTACGTGGCCGCTGGCATGAACCCGATGGACTTGAAGCGCGGCATCGACAAGGCTGTCACGGCCCTGGTTGCCGAGCTGAAGAAGGCCTCCAAGGCCACCACCACTTCCAAGGAAATCGCCCAGGTTGGCTCGATCTCGGCCAACTCCGACGAAACCATCGGCAAGATCATTGCCGATGCCATGGACAAGGTTGGCAAGGAAGGCGTGATTACCGTGGAAGACGGCAAATCGCTCGAATCCGAACTCGAAGTGGTCGAAGGCATGCAGTTTGACCGTGGCTACCTCTCGCCCTACTTCATCAACAACCCCGAAAAGCAAGCCGCCCTGCTGGACAACCCGTTTGTGCTGTTGTTTGACAAAAAAATCAGCAACATCCGCGACCTGCTGCCCACGCTGGAGCAAGTTGCCAAGGCCGGCCGCCCGCTGTTGATCATTGCCGAAGACGTGGACGGCGAAGCGCTGGCCACCCTGGTGGTGAACACGCTGCGCGGCATCCTCAAGGTCTGCGCCGTCAAGGCGCCGGGCTTTGGTGACCGTCGCAAGGCCATGCTCGAAGACATCGCCATCCTGACCGGCGGCAAGGTGATTGCCGAAGAAATCGGCCTGAGTCTGGAGAAGGTCACTCTGGCCGACCTGGGCACTGCCAAGCGCATCGAAGTGGGCAAGGAAAACACCATCATCATCGACGGCGCTGGCGCTGCTGCTGACATCGAAGCCCGCGTCAAGCAAGTGCGCGTGCAAATCGAAGAAGCCACCAGCGACTACGACCGCGAGAAGCTGCAAGAGCGCGTGGCCAAGCTGGCTGGCGGTGTGGCCGTGATCAAGGTTGGCGCTGCCACCGAAGTCGAAATGAAGGAAAAGAAGGCGCGCGTCGAAGACGCCCTGCACGCCACCCGCGCTGCTGTGGAAGAAGGCATTGTGGCCGGTGGTGGCGTAGCGCTGCTGCGCGCCAAGCAAGCCGCTGGCAAGATCAAGGGTGACAACGCTGACCAGGACCACGGCATCGCCCTGGTGCTCAAGGCGATCGAAGCGCCACTGCGCGAAATCGTGTTCAACGCCGGCGGCGAAGCCTCGGTGGTGGTCAACGCGGTGCTGTCGGGCAAGGGCAACTACGGCTTCAACGCTGCCAACGACACCTATGGCGACATGATCGAAATGGGTATTCTGGACCCCACCAAGGTGACCCGCACGGCGCTGCAGAACGCCGCGTCGGTTGCGTCTTTGATGCTCACCACCGAGTGCATGGTGGCCGAGGCTCCCAAGGATGAGTCCGGCGCTGGCGGCATGGGCGGCGGCATGGGTGGCGGCATGGGTGGAATGGGCGGCATGGGCGGCATGGACATGTAATTGCCCGCCCCGCGTTCAACCAAACGCAAACCCCGCAGAGCGCAAGCCCTGCGGGGTTTTTCAATTCTTGCGCACACCGCTTGCCCGCGTTGCGATTTCGCAACCTGGCTTATCCACGCATCCATAGACTGACCTCTACTTAACTGGAGGGCAATCATGAGCTTATGGGTACAACTGAAAAATCGAGTGTCACCGATTCACGCAGTGCGGGTCGCGCCTTTGCTTCTTGGGCTGGCGCTGGTCGCACCGTGCGAACTGGTCAATGCGCAAGGCAGTGGCGATGCGGCGGTGGCACAGACGCGCGATCAGGTCAAGCGCGATCGCGATGAGTTCATCAAAACGCATCGATGGGATGCCGTAACTGATGGCTGGGTACTGAAGTCTGGCGCTGAAGCACCCACAGGGATGAAGACGCGCGCCCAAATTCGGGCCGAGCGCGACGAGTTTCTGCGCAACAACCGTTATGACGCAGGAACCGATACTTGGGTACCTAAAAAAGGTGAGGCGCGCACCCCGAGCGGAAAAGGCCGAGAGCAGGTTCGGCAAGAAACTCGCCAGTTTTTGCGCACCCATGAGTGGGATGCAGGGACTGAAGCGTGGGTTGCCAAGCCCTCCGGCAAGAAATAGTTCCCAGGCAAGCGCCGCGGGATGGCGATCGCTGGCGCAGGTCAGGGTCGCACTCCGGCCCCGGGTGCTTCGAGCGCACGCTGGTGACGCATCTGCTCGTCCCACTCCATGCGTTTGGCTGACAGGTATTCCTGCCGGTCCAACTCGTGGAGTTGCAGCGCAAACCGTTCGGTGAGTTCAAACCAGCGCTCAGTCGCGGCTTCAAAGCGCTTGCCTTGCGGAAGATTCGCGCTTTCCAAATATGCCTGAACCGCGAAGTAGTAGCGCACAGCGTTGCGTTCAACGATGCCGCGCATGCCGCCCACGTATTCGGGGGCGGCATCACGCCCGGCATCAACGCGGGTAAAGCCAGACTTGCTGCGGCCCAGCGTTGCCAGATACGCACTGGTGGCCATGCGGCTCAGCGTTGACGAGCGAAACGAATAACTCACGTGCACAAAGCTGCCACGCGCAAGGGGAATTGCGCCCAGCCTGATGCGGTAGTCGTGGGTGCCAAAGGGCCCGTTGTCTGCGTCCAGGCTGATCTCCAGATGGCCCGCGCTGACATCAACCTTCTGATAGGCAAAGCGCAAGGGGAAAGCTTTTTCGGGCGGTTGAAATTCCTTGCGGCCACTGTAAAAAGTGAGCCAGTCGCGCCCTGCTGCGCGCTCGCTGGTGCAGGTTTTGACGTTCAGGTGCAACAGCGCAACCTGGCACCACTCGGCGGCCACGCCAAGCCGCGCCATGAGATTGTCAAAGGGTTGCTCCAGCTGGGCATAAACGTCGCCCTCGACCTTGTTGCCGTCATCGCGGGAGCTCACCCACACCGGTATGCCCACAGAGACCATGCGGGTTGGCGTTGCAAGCAGCGCCTGGTAACGCTGCGCCAAAGCGTCCGCTGCGTTTTCCTGGCCATACGCCGACGCGCCCAGCGCGCAAAGCGCCAGCGCACGCGCCAACGCCCCCACACCCGGGCGTGAAACCTTTGTTGCAGGATGAATACCGGCCCCCCATCATCGTTGAGGAAGCCAGAAGATACGCGGCGCGGGCCGTCCCCCCGTTGTGAAATCGCAAGCAAAGCGAGCCCGCTATTTCGGGTGACCGAAACTGCATGCGGACCATGAACCGTGGTTTCGTCACTGCGAGCGCAGCGCGGCAGTCCATGCATTTGAAAGGCATGGATTGCTTCACTTCGTTCGCAATGACAGGGAAGTGGCCCGCGATGGCAGGGAAGTGACCCGCAATGACGGGGCTGGTTCATGGAGAGCACGCCGACTTTCAGGCACACTCTCGGTCTCCCATTTATCCAAAATTCCAAGGGGACAAACCATGTTGCGGATTCATCATTTGTGGGTGCCGATTGCGTTGGTCGGTCTGCTCGCGGCTTGCGGTAAAAGTGCTGGCGTCGGCGGTGCGTCCAGCGACGCCAGTGCCACCACGCTCCAAGCAAACGCGCAGTTTGCCAAGGAGCTCAAGCTTGACGACACCCAGGACTTTGACGACGCCAAGCGCGGCTTTATCGCCAAGCCCAGCGGCAAGATTCTGGGTGCCGACGGCGCGGTGCTCAAGGACTTTGACGCCTACGGCTTTCTAGAGGCCAAGGCACCCGACACCGTCAACCCCAGCCTGTGGCGGCACGCGCAGCTCAACGCGCAGGTGGGCCTATTCAAGGTGATGGACGGCGTTTACCAGTTGCGCGGCTTTGACATTGCCAACCTGACGCTGATCGAAGGCAAGACCGGCTGGATTGTGGTGGACCCGCTCACCACGCGCGAGTCGGCGCGCTACGCCATGGACTTTGCCGAAAAGCACCTGGGCAAGAAGCCCGTCACCGGCATGATCTTCACCCACGCCCACGTGGACCATTTTGGTGGCTCTTTGGGCGTACTCTCGCCCCAGGAAGTGGAGCAGCGCAAGATACCGGTGGTGGCCCCGGCCGGGTTCATTGAAGAAGGCACCAGCGAGAACATCCTGGCCGGCCCCGGCATGGGCCGACGCTCGATCTACCAGTTCGGGCGCGACCTGCCGCGCAGCGCCAAGGGCAATGTGGATACCGGCCTGGGCAAGGACGTGGTGTATGGCTCCGTCGGCATGCTTCAACCCAATTGGCTGATCGTCAAGCCCACCCAGAACATGCAGATCGACGGCGTCAACTTCGTGCTGCACAACGTGCCCAACGCCGAGTGCCCGGCCGAGCTGACGTTCAGCATCCCCGACCTCAAGCTCTACGACGGTGCCGAAAACCTGTCGCAAACCATGCACAACCTGCTGCCCATTCGCGGTGCCAAGGCGCGCGACGCGCTGCGCTGGTCCAACTACATGGAGCAGGCACTCGACCAGATGGAGGGCATTGACGTCTACATCGCCTCGCACAACTGGCCGATCTGGGGCAACGACAAGATCCGCAAGTTCATCACCATCCACCGCGACGTGTACAAGTACCTGCACGACCAGACGCTGCGCCTGATGAACCACGGCTACACCGCGCGCGAAATTGCCGACATGGTCAAGCTACCCCAATCGCTCTCTGAGCACCTGGGCGCGCGCGGCTACTACGGCGACATCCGCCACAACGTCAAGGCGATCTACCAGTTCTACATTGGCTTCTACGACGGCAACCCGGCCAACCTCAACCCACTGCCGCCAAGCGAGTCCGCCAAGCGCTACCTGGAACTCATTGGCGGAGCCGACAAAGCCGTGGCCGCAGCGCAAACCGCATTCGACAAGGGCGACTACCGCTGGGCTGCCGAACTGCTCAACCACGCCGTCTTTGGCGACCCCGGCAACAGCGCCGCCAAGGAACTGCTGGCCAAAACCTACGAGCAAATGGGCTACATGGCCGAAGCCGCCACCTGGCGCAACGCCTACCTCACCGGCGCGCAGGAACTGCGCAACGGCCCGCCCGCCAAGGGCGTGTCCAAGGCGCTGATGATGGACATGCTGATGCAAACCCCCACCGAGCGTTTTCTGGAAGCCATGGCCGCCAGTCTCAACGGCCCGGACGCCGACGGCAAAAACCTCAAGGTCAACCTGGTGCTGACCGACAAGCAGCAAAGCTTTGTACTGTGGCTGGACAACGCCGTGCTGCACTTCAAAAGCGCACCCCCGGCAGCCGACGCCAACGCCACGCTGACGCTCACGCACAGCATCTTCGTCAAGATGATTGCCGGCACCGCAGGCATCAAGGACACGCTGACGAGCGACGACCTGAAAATCACCGGCAGCAAGATCGACCTGATTCGATTCTTCAGCCTGATCGACAAACCCGACGGCAAGTTCGCCATCGTTACACCCAAGTCTTGACCAGGTCACTGCGATCCACGACCTCTTTTCGTCACGGCGCGTCATCGCGAGCGAAGCGCGGCGATCCATGACTTCCGAACGCATGGACTGCCGCGTCGCTTCGCTCCTCGCAGTGACTGCCTTTCGTCAGCGCGGGGCAAGGGGCCAGGGCGGCGGGCGATTTTGCGGGCCTTTGACGCCATGAGCCCGCCGCCCTGGCCCCTTGCCCTGCCCAACCGACGCTACGAACGCAGCAGTTGCAGCAACCCGGCGGTGGACGCATCCAACCCGGTGACATCGCCCGAGGCCAGGCGCGGCTCGATGTCCTTGGCCAGCACCTTGCCCAACTCCACGCCCCACTGGTCGAAGCTGTTGATGCCCCAGACACTGCCGCTGATAAACACCCGGTGCTCCTGCAGCGCAATCAGGGCGCCCAGGCTCTCGGGTGTCAGGTCGTCGAGTAGCAGGAAGGTGCTGGGCCGGTTGCCCTCAAAGTGCTTGTGACCAGGCGCAACGCCGCCAGGCAGTAGCTCGCCGGTGGAGTTCTTGCCCAGCAT
>Ga0208496_1000428_pt1 | contig 15263 bp, 16 predicted proteins | sample CryBogmetaGMA2M_FD_184552 | JGI IMG/M metagenome (GOLD analysis project Ga0208496, IMG submission 184552) | Freshwater microbial communities from Crystal Bog, Wisconsin, USA - MA2M (SPAdes) | ecosystem: Environmental > Aquatic > Freshwater > Lake | place: Crystal Bog, Wisconsin, USA | collected... | reverse complement strand
CGATTTCACCACTCGGGCTCGCACTAGCAGTAACTGCCGCGCTAAATAAATCAAGACAAATGAAATTTTAGCACGCGAGCCCAGAAAGACTCAGGAAGCGCTAAGTACCGAGAGCCAGGGCTTAATTCACTAAAACCACTAAACTATCATCATGAAATCCCCTGGTAATTTGACTGTCCTTGGCAAGTTTTTACGCTTCCTCTTATGGGTAGGTGGCTTGGCATTGGTAATCTGTCTCGTTAGTACGATTGCTTACCTCTATGCAGCCCAAACCAGTCCTTCTGGCAAACGGGTCATCAAAGGTCTTGGGGATTCAGTGGTGATCACCTTTGACGAAGCAGATATCCCTCATATCAAAGCAAATTCCCCTACCGATGCCGTATTTGCTTTAGGCTATTTACATGCCACTGAACGATCATGGCAACTCGAAATCAATCGCCGCTTAGCGAGTGGCCGGCTTTCTGAAATCTTAGGCAATGACACCGTCAGTATCGATCGCTTTATTCGTACGCTGGGTGTTAAGCGCGCTGCTGAACGCCAATTTGATCGATACCCTGTTGCAGCCAAACGATTGCTTCAGGCCTATGCAGATGGCGTAAATGCCGGTAATGCCCATTTAGGCTGGGCACTTCCAGTCGAATACTTTTTAACTGGATCAAAACCCGGTCACTGGTCTCCAACAGATAGTGTTGCCTGGATGTTAATGATGGCCTACGATTTAGGTGGCAATTGGCAAAAAGAATTGCAACGCTTAGAGCTCTCACAATTTCTGAGTACCAAACAAGTATGGGAAATTACGCCTCCATACGATGCAGGTGAACCGGTTAGTAATATGGACTTTGCCAAAATCTACCAAGATCTCAAAGTCTTTAATCCAAATGCAGGTCCAGCAGAAGGCAAGTCCAATAAACTCCCTTCCACTGAACTTACCTCGATACCCCTTCCAGGAGGTAAAGAGGGTATTGGCTCAAATAACTGGGCATTAAGTGGCAAGCTTACGGCCAGTGGCAAGCCTTTATTGGCGAATGATCCCCATTTGGGTTTATCTGCACCTGCGATCTGGTACTTCGCTCATCTCAATGCCCCAGGATTGAATGTGATTGGCGCGACCCTACCCGGCATTCCTGCGGTGGTTTTAGGAAGAACCGATAAATTGGCGTGGAGCTTCACCAATACCGGCCCCGATGTTCAAGATTTATATATTGAACAAATTGATCCTCAAAATCCTGGCATGTATCGAGGTCCCGATGGCTATCTGCCATTTAAAGTTCACCAGGAAATTATTGATATTAAGGGAGCGCCTTCACTTAATTTCCTAGTGAAGGAAACTCGTCATGGTCCAGTTATCTCTGACTCCTATGCGCGCGCGAAGCGCACTATCGATACCAGTCGATTTGCTTTAGCACTTCGCTGGACTGCGTTGGATCTTGAAAACCAATCTGTTGTTGGTTTACTAGATATGAATCGTGCCAAAGATCTGGACACCTTCAAAGAGGCGCTACAGAAAAACTATGCGCCTATGCAAAACGTGGTGATGGCAGATCTAGAAGGAAATATTGCCTATCAAGCGGCTGGGGTTGCCCCAAAGCGAGTATTGCATCAAGGTTTATACGGTGTTGCTCCTGCCCTTGGATGGGATAAGCAATTTGATTGGAACGGCTATGTCCCGTTTAATCAATTACCCTCTAGCAACAACCCAGAGCAAGGATGGATTGCTACCGCCAATCAAAAGATCATTGCGGTAAATGACCCAAATCCGTTGACAGCTGATTGGGAAATGCCCACCAGATATGACCGCATTGTGGAGCTCATCAAATCCAAAAATAGCCATGATGCGGATTACATGAAAACAATGCAGGCAGATACCCTTTCCCTAGGTGCTACCCCTCTATTACCCCTATTTAAAGCCACTCAGTCAAACCATAAGCTCGCTTCTCAAGCTCTGGAGATCAGTAAAACTTTTGCTGGTGATATGAAGGTAGATAGTGCTGGTGCGCTGATATTTAATGCATGGGCTGACCAACTCACGCGCAATTTATTCTCACGCTTAGGCTATTTATTTACTGAAAACTATGGCTCACGTAATTTCAGAAACTCGCTTATTCTCGCCTTACAAAATCCCGATAGTCCTTGGTGTGACAATCCGAAAACCACTGTGGTGGAATCTTGTAGTGATGCCTCAAATAATGCTTTTAATCAGGCGCTCGACTATCTTAGTAGTCAATACGGCAATGATCCTAAAAGCTGGGCATGGGGTAAGGCCCATATCGCCATCTCTGAACATCGCCCTTTAAGCAAGGTACCTTTAGTTGGGGAGTATTTCAATATCAAGACACCTTTTCCAGGGGATGGGTTCTCCATCAATGTCGGTAGACCTGAATTACTTAAATCCAGCAACCCATACGAAACGATTCAAGCGCCGAGTTTACGTACTATTTATGATTTTTCAGACCTAGAAAAGTCCTTATTCATTTATCAGACAGGTCAATCCGGTTGGGTACAGAGCAAACTCTATCGAAACATGAACCCGTTGTGGGCGAAGAATGAATACCTACCCTTGCAAATGAAGCCGGAAGATAGCAAACGTCAGCTCGAATTGGCTATCAAGTAAAACTTCGCTAGACCTAGGCTCAAGACGTTTAGAATGTCTTGTTGAGATTAATAAGCACTATTTAGGACCATTACACATGAAAAAATTTAGCCCTCTTTTAACTAGCTCTATTGTGATCACTTTATTGTCTTTAACTAATACTGCTTATGCAGAATGGAAAGAATTGGGATCCAACGATGTGATGACTGTATACGCAGATCCAGATACTATGAGTGGTAGCGGAAACAAAGTTCAAATCATGTCGATGCTGGATCTTAAAAAACCAGGCGTTAATCCAAACAATAAAGAGGCGGTTAGTTCTATTGTTGGCCTTAACGAATATAACTGCCCAGACATTAGCTACCGCCCGATTGAGTTCAAAGAATTTGCTGGCAACAAAGCTAGTGGTAAAGTAGTTTCAGATAGCAAGACTCCAGATAGTAAGTTTGAGCCTGTTATCGATGGATCCTGGACAGCCGGGGTTTTCAAAGTTGTTTGCAAATTACAATAAGCCCCGAACTCAATCCCAACTAAAAAATTGGGTTGGTCTTTTTCTTATCCTGAGTTTGGTCTGTTTACAAGGCTGTGTCGCACCCCTTGCAGCAGTAGGCGCTTCAGGCTCAGCTGCGGCTAGCACAGCCGGAACAACTGCGGCTTCTGCAGCGGTTGCAAACCCAGTCACCGCTACCAGCCTTGCTTCTACTGCGACTACTGGTAAATCCCCTCTAGAGCATGCTACCTCGGCTGCTACTAAAAAGGAATGCAGCTTTATCAATGTACTCTCTGCCAAACCTATTTGTGTAGATATTCCAGTTCCTACCATTACCGACAACAGCTCGCCCCTATTAGGACCAGCCGACTTCGTAATACAGCCTGTCCGGCAATAAGGCGCCCGTCCTTACTTTTTACGTAACAGTCTAAAATTAGGTTTTACTAGCAATTATTGAATGATCCAGCCATGACTACTGAAAATTACTACCTCACACTGACGTGCCCAAATAAGCCAGGCATTGTTGCTGCTGTATCCACTTACATTTTTCAGGCTGGCGGTGATATTGAAGAAGCGCAACAGTTTGATGACAAAGATTCGAAGCGCTTTTTTATGCGCGTGAGCTTTAGTTGTCCAACTGATGGAAATACCCTGAGGTCTGGTTTTTTAGAGATCGCCAAACGCTTTGAGCTGATTTGGGAATTACGTGCTGTCAAAGATTTGAAGCGGGTATTAATCATGGCATCTAAGCTAGACCATTGCTTGGTGGACTTACTGTATCGCTGGCGTATTGGTGAATTGCCAATGATTATCTGTGGAATTGTGTCAAATCATCCACGGGAAGTGTATGCAAGTATCGATTTTGCTGATATCCCCTTCTATCACCTCCCGGTAACCCCTGAAACCAAGGCAGCACAAGAGGCAAAACTGCTGGAGATTGTTGCTGAATCCAAAGTAGATATGGTGATTCTTGCCCGTTACATGCAAATTTTGTCCGATGATTTATCTACTAAATTATCGGGCCGCTGTATCAACGTGCATCATTCATTTTTACCAAGCTTTAAAGGCGCTAAGCCTTATCATCAAGCCCATGCTCGTGGTATCAAATTGATTGGCGCAACAGCCCACTTTGTCACCAGTGATTTGGATGAAGGTCCCATCATTGAGCAAGACGTTACCCGCGTAACCCATGGCGATACACCTGAAGACTTGGTGCGTAAGGGTCGTGATTTAGAGCGTACCGTTCTATCGAGAGCACTGCGTTACTACTTGCATGACCGTGTCTTGATTAACGGAGCTACTTCAGTCGTCTTTTCAGACTAAGGGCAGTCGATTAAGGTCTTACCCCTGGGGTCTCTATCGGTAGGCCATTTGCGCGCCACATCAAAAAGAGCTCCAGTTGTGCCATCTCTGGCGAGCCATAGGCAAACTGCTCGGCTCTAACGCCACTCATGCAATTGCGTAAGCGGCGCTGCAATGATCCCAAGGTCTGCCATTCAAGACGGTAGATCGGATAGGCATTCGGGTGTCCTTGAGGTATAGGGCTACCTCCCAGCTTTAGCCCAGCTCTATCTTCATGACACTGAGCGCAGGATAAATTGAGTTGACCCATTCTTTCATTAAACCAACCACGACCCTTTTGAAGATCGACTCTATTTGTCGCAGTTTCTTTAATAGCAATAGGCATTCCCTTGGATTGATTGGCAATCAATACTGTAAGGGAGAGGAGCTCTTTATTCTCATATGGAAGTGCAGGCGCACCTTGTCTCGCTACTCGACATTGATTAATTTGACCCTCAAGAGTTTGTAGCTTGCCTTTCACCACTTTAGGAAATTGCGTGGCTACACCCCGCATAGATTTTTTAGCATCACCATGGCAGCTAGAGCAAGACATGCGCTTTTCGCCTGACTTTGCATTCCATAGACTTCCTCCCTCACTAATCCAAAACAGGGCTGGATTCAGACTGGGATCATCCTGCATCGCCCGATTTTCAGGGGACATTAACTCGTAGCTAGATTGTTTTTGCTGCGTAGGAAGGTCTGCTGCTAAAGCGTATGAGTCTGCCATCAATAGAAGGCAGCTTGCCAGGAGAAATGGGTAAATCCCTTGTTTCACGAAACAGTAATTCGCGCCTGATTAATCGCTTCATATCCATCATCACCAACCCACTTGAATTCAAGTGTGCCGGTTTCAGTAGCGATAGTAGTGAAGATCATTAAAGGATTAGCGCCAATCCCAGAGTAGAAATCGGCTTTAAATATCTCGACATTGTTATAAGAGCAGGTAAAGACGTGAATAATGTCTCGAGGAATCAATTTGCCAGATTCTGTATAACGAAATCCTGACTCCATATCATGCTGAGCAATTGCTCGAATTTCAATAATAGAGCCTTTCTTTGCAGTAGTAGGCATGGTGATAGAGGTGCGTGATGTTTTACTCATACCATCTCCGTACATGCGGAAAGTGTTACGAACGTCTCCGCAGAGCCTCGCCAAAAACTACCATCACTCATTTGTGCAATAGCCAAAACCCGTTGACTATCAGCTAAACGAACGCGCGTAGTGATGCTGGCGGTACCTGAACGAGGCGATAAATACGCGGCAAAAATATTGGGGTATGGGTTGCCTTCTGCGACTACATGAATAACTTTGACATAATCATTCGCTGTCATCGGGCTATTCACGCTCACCTTCAAAACTACTAAATTACCATTCTCTACTAATGGTGGAATGACCAAGGTAACGCGCCCATCTTTGATAACTGCGCCGCCAGTAATTTTTTTGATCGCCTCATCAGCATCTTCCTTCTTAGCAAATACCAATGAAGGGGTCATCCAGACTCCAAGGGCTATGTAACTCAGCTTTTGGATTGTTCGGAGCCAATTACGGCGCTGTATTTTAGGGGAGGAACTCATATTCATCTTCATCTTGAATTCTGGGTATTAAGACTGACCAGGAAAGCGATCACATCTTCAATCTCTTGACCATTTAATATGGTTTGTCCTGTAAATTTTGGAGCAACACGATTCAGGTTTTCGGTTTTGTAATAAGCCGGCATGATGGTATTCGAATTAAAACGACTTGCATCAACAATACGCGCCCTTAATTGCGGCGCGCTAAGTTGGGCACTGCTTACAGTTAGTTCTGGGGCTAAATTTCCCTGAAACCGCTCCTCAGGAAAAGGTCCACTATGGCACAGCAAACATAAGCCAGTTTGACGGCTGGCAACGATCGCGCGACCCTTGCTTGCATCCCCTGGCGTAGAAGAAAGGGATTCATATATTGAATCCCCCACCACGGTTTGAGCCTGCACCGAACTGAGATTAAGGAAGACTAGCAACAGCGATACTAGTGCATACCTCATTCTCATCGTTGCAATTTCACAGTGAACTTCTTAAACCAACTTAATGCCGCTATTTTTCAAGGGCACTGTACGCAAACGTTGTCCAGTAGCACGGTAGAAGGCATTTAAAACTGCTGGCGCCGCAACTGCGATCGTTGGCTCACCTACACCGCCCCATTCTTTACCGCCACCTTGGATGATGATGGTTTCAACGGGAGGCATTTGATACAGACGAATAGAGCCGAAGGTATCAAAGTTCTTTTGGACGACTGCGCCCTTTTCGATCGTGATCTCTTCCTCGAAAAGCGCGGATAGTCCGTACATAAATGAACCGGATACCTGACGTGCAACCTGTGCTGGATTAACGACATACCCAGGGTCCGTTGCTGCAACAAAGCGATGAATTTTCACTTCATTGCCATTTTTCACAGACAGTTCACACGCTGCAGCAACATAACTACCGAAGGAACGCATCTGTGCGACGCCACGGAACACACCTGGCGCTGCTGGCTTAGTCCAACCAATGCCGTCTGCTACGGCATTCAAGACAGCGATTGCACGCGGATGATTGCCCATATGCTGGCGGCGGAACTCCACTGCATCCACACCGATTGCCTCAGCCATTTCATCCATGAAGGATTCGATAAAGACGGCATTTTGGTTTACGTTCACACCCCGCCAGAAACCTGGTGGAATATGTGTATTACGCATTGCATGATCTACCGTGATATGCGGGAAATTGTAGGTGAAACCATGCTCACCGCTATCCTCCAGACCTTGATACGCTAAAGGATCTTTACCTTTGTTTGCAGCAACTACAGCAGGACGTACAGCAGCCAAAATAGATTGGCCAGACAAACGCATATTGATACCCATTACCTTCTTATTGCTATCTATTGCTGCTGTCAACCTACACATCATGACCGGGTGATATCTACCCTGCGTCATATCTTCTTCACGAGTCCAAATCAATTTAATGTGTGTGCCTGGCATTTGCTTAGCAATGTTCACCGCTTGAGTTGTGAAGTCCTGGAATGCGCCCCGACGACCAAAGCCACCACCAAGATTTACCTTATAGGCATTACATTTTTCAGCGGGCAATCCGGAAGCAGCAATGACAGCTGCCAAAGAAGCTTCACCGTCTTGAGTAGGTACCCAGGCATCACAAGAATCTGGAGTCCACTTTGCGGTCGCTGTCTGTGGTTCCAGAGTTGCGTGATTTAGGAATGGATAGAAAAAAGTAGATTGAAGCGTCCGAGCTGCTCCAGCAATCGCAGTTTTGATATCGCCATTAGTGTTATGCACAAATCCGTCAGGATGCTCTAGGCCATCTTCCAACATTTTTTTAATAGAAGCACTAGAAATATTCACATTGGGGCCACTATCCCAAGTGATATTCACTTGATCCATTGCCATTTTGGCTTGCCAGAAAGTATCGGCCACTACTGCTACTGCCGTATCACCGACTTGCACGACTTTTTTAACACCCTTCATGCTCTGTGCTTTTGCAGCGTCATAGCTTTTTACTTTGCCACCAAAGACTGGAGATTCTTTAATGGTAGCTATCAACATGCCTGGAAATTTCAGATCAATGGCATAAATTTGCTTACCAGTAACCTTATCTGACAAACCATCAATACGAGTCACTGATTTACCAATAATCTGCCAATCTTTTGGATCTTTTAAAGGAATATCCTTTGGCACCTCTAATTTAGACGCAGCAACAGATACCTTACCGAAGCTTGTCTTACGTCCTGATGGCGTATGGGTAATGATGCTATTTTTAGCGACGCATTCGGATGCGGGCACATTCCATTGATTGGCAGCAGCCTGAACTAACATCATGCGAGCAGCTGCGCCGCCCTTGCGCACATATTGTTCGGAGGTTCTAATCCCACGACTACCACCAGTGGAATAGCTACCCCAAACATTCTTCCGCTTTAGACTTTCTGCAGGTGATGGATAGTCGTAGGACACCTTCTTCCAATCGCACTCCAGCTCTTCAGCAACCATTTGTGCCAAACCAGTAATAGTGCCTTGACCCATTTCTGAGCGAACAATACGCACAATCACATCATCATTTGGTTTTACGACAACCCATACCCCAATTTCAGGTGAAGCTAATGGGGTCATTGCAGTGGTACCAGTACCCATCGCTGCATTAGCAGACGATATCAGGGAAAGATCAAAGCCAATTGCCAGGCCAGTTGCTATTGCGCTAGAGCCAACAATAAAGTGGCGACGAGAAGTATTTGTAGTTGTAGTCATCTATATCCCCTTATGCCTTGCTGACAGCATGAATAGCTGCACGTACTTCTTGGAAAGTACCGCAGCGACAGATATTCGTTACCGCTGCATCAATTTGAGCATCAGTCGGTTTCGGTGTATTACGTAATAGCGCAGTCGTTGCCATTACCATGCCCGATTGACAATAGCCGCACTGTGGCACTTGGTTATCAACCCAAGCTTTTTGCACTTTAGAAAGCTGACCGTTCTTTTCCAAACTTTCAATAGTTTCAATTTTCTTGCCTTCAGCAGCTGATACCGGCAAAGCACAACTCCGTAGTGCTTGACCCTCAAAAAGGACTGTGCAGGCTCCACATACACCAATGCCGCAACCATATTTGGTGCCAGTAAGACCGATTTGCTCACGGATGACCCATAACAATGGGGTGTCGGGGTCTACATCGACCTTATATTTCTTGCCGTTGACATTTAACTCAGCCATGAGTGATCTCCTATCGTTTTTGTAATTTAGGAATCCTTCCCTTAAGAATGAATTCCTAGTTTTTTATACCCTACTTTTGTTGTGCCTATATTAAACAAGAATCAATTTATTGCTATGCAACATAAAAATGAGGCTGTAAGATCAAGGCATGATTTCCGGCCTTGTACAAATTCTTCTGTTCCAAAGTATTGGTGAATTAGTTTCGAAGTTTCTCTTACCAACCTTGCCGGGCCCAGTGATCGGCTTAGTACTTCTGGTGTTATGGTTGGTATTCCGAAAAGGGGTGAATACCGAGCTTGCCTTGGTTGCTGATGGCTTTAGCCAATACCTTGGCCTACTCTTCGTACCAGCGGCCGTAGGGGTGGTGTTATTTCTTCCGCAATTACAGGCAAATGCGCTAGCTATTATTAGTGCTCTCGTAGGCAGCGTCATTCTCACCATTGGGTCAAGTGCTTTGGTCGTTCGCTTTTTGAGTCGGAAGGATGCCCATGAGTGAAAAGCATTCAATCGTGGAGATTTGGGTTTACCTCTCCGGCAGTCCCCTCTTTGCGCTCTTTATTACTTTGGCAGCCTATCAAATTGGCTTAACTATATATAAGCACGCAAAGCAAAATCCTTTGGCAAACCCAGTAGCGATTGCGATTATTTTAGTAGCTACGACCATTCAATTTATTGAGATGCCTTACTCGACCTACTTCGAAGGGGCGCAATTTATCCACTTCTTATTGGGATCAGCAACCGTCTCTTTGGCCATTCCGATTTATCGAGGATTAGCAAGTCTAAAGGGGCGATCTATCCCTCTCATTTTCTCATTGGCAACTGGGGGGTTGGTTTCCATCGCCAGCGCTGTCGGCATTGCAAGTCTTTTGGGGGCCGACTCGAGTATCACAGGGGCGATGTATCCCAAGTCAGTAACGGCTCCGATTGCAATGGGTATTGCTGAACGAATTGGCGTATCACCAACCCTTACCGCAATCTTTGCAGTAAGTACCGGAATCATGGGGGCAATCCTGGCACCCTTTGTTCTCAATGCACTCGGTATGAAAGCATGGTGGCAAAGAGGATTTGCGATCGGCATCGCCGCGCATGGTATTGGTACCTCAAGAGCTTTCAGCATCCACCCTGAAGCAGGAACCTATGCAAGCCTTGCGATGGGATTAAATGGTGTAATCAGCGCTGTTGCAATTCCGGTGATTTATCACTTATTTAATAAGTAAGTTTCAGTAATTAGCTGGTCTTCATTGCGTCATCTACCGCATCCCCAAGAACACTACAAAGGAATTCCACTTCTTTTGGATTAGAAATAAACGGTGGACCCACCGCAATACATTCGCCAGCAATGCGTACTAAAGCACCTCTCTCGATACAGGCTTCTAGAACTTTCATTGCTCGCAGTCCCGGTTTACCAGGGATCGGATCCAACTCAATCGCACCTGACAAGCCAAAATTGCGAATATCCAATATTCCAGACTTGCCTTTAAGCGCGTGTAGTGAATTTTCTAGTACTGGTTCCAGTGCTCTAGCACGATTTACCAAATCATCCGACTCAAAGATATCCAGTACTGCGTGAGCAGCTGCGGTAGGCATCGGATGCCCTGAATAGGTATAGCCATGGAAGAACTCAATCGCTTGTTCCTGCCCCCCATTTGCGATGATGCTGTCATAAATATCACCGCGCACAATAACGCCACCTAAAGGAATGACACCATTTGTAATGGCTTTCGCAAATGTAATCATGTCCGGTACAACACCAAAACGATCAGCTCCAAAGTTTGCGCCCAAACGACCAAAGCCTGTAATGACCTCATCAAAAATGAGGAGTATTCCATGCTTGGTACAAATGTCCCGAATCTTTTGCAGGTAACCCTCTGGCGGAACTATCACACCAGTTGAGCCTTGCACTGGCTCTAGTATTACAGCGGCAATAGTATTTGCATCATGCAAGGCAACGATCTTTTCTAATTCATCCGCAAGATGTGCTCCCCAAGTAGGCTGCCCTTTTGAAAAAGCCATCTGCGATAAATTAAGTGTGTGTGGCAAATGATCCACTCCAGGAATCATCAAGCTCGTAAACATTTTGCGATTCGCAACCATCCCACCTACAGAGATACCACCCATACCTACTCCGTGATATGCACGATCACGACCAATCATTCTGGTGCGCGCAGCATTACCCATTACACGGTGATAGCCAATCGCAATCTTTAATGCAGTATCTACCGCCTCAGATCCAGAGTTAGTAAAAAATACCTTATCTAAACCTTTGGGTGCCATCTTGGCTACGCGGTGAGCCAGACTAAAGGTTGCCTCGCTTGCCATCTGAAATGCAGGGCAATAATCCATGGTTTCATACTGCTTGGTGATGGCTGCACCAATACGTGGATCAGCATGCCCCAAGGGAGAGCACCAAAGCCCAGAAAGACCATCAAAAAGCTTACGACCTTGATCATCAAAGTAGTAAGCTCCTTTGGCTGACTGCATCATCTTTGGATGCTGATGGAAATAGCGATTCGGGGTAAATGGCAACCAATAGGCTGACATATCAATCCCTTTTGGGCTGTTACTAGAAGTGGTCATTTGACTCTCTATTTGAATTTATGAACTGCATACTGAATATCCAATACTATATTACCCATCAACCATACGGACACTTAAAATGACACACCTAAAATCCTTACTTCTGAGTATTTGCCTACTTTTAAGCTTGTTTGGCTCTACTCAAGCAAGTGCAGATACGGATTGGCCTAAGAAACCGATCGTCGCTGTACTTGCCTTTCCTGCTGGTGGCTCTACAGATATATTTGCCCGGGCGGTGTTGGCACCACTTGGTGACTTATTAGGTCAAGCTATTGTGATTGAAAATAAACCGGGCGCCGGTGGCATGATTGGTTTGCAAGCTGCAGCTAAAGCAGTGCCCGATGGCTACACTATTCATTTCAGCGCACTTACCAATCAATCGATTTCTTCAGCCTTGTTTAAAAATCCGCCCGCTGATCTTCAAAAGGATTTTGCGCCAGTAGCATTAGTTGGCACTATCCCCCATCTGATTGTGGTGAACCCCAGCGTACCGGCAAAAAATCTTCCCGAGTTGATTGCTTTCATTAAATCTAAAAAGGGAGACTTTAATTACGCATCGCAAGGTAATGGCAGTCTTTCACACCTAGAGTCCACTTTGTTTATGCAGCGTATTGGAGCAACAGGCACTCACATCCCCTACAAAGGCAGTAGCTTTGCCCTGCCCGACTTAATTGCCGGCAATACATTAATGATGTTTGACAGCGTGACTGCGTCATTGCCCCATATTCAGAGTGGTAAATTACGCCCTATCGCTATTGCTGCAGCTGAACGCTCCCCCCTCATGCCAAACGTACCTACCTTGGGGCAAGATGGTATGAAGCAATTTGATGTTGAGAATTTTTATGCCCTATATGTGCCCAAAGGAGTACCACCTGCCATTATTTCTAAACTAGAACATGAAATCCGCAAGATTCTCACTAATCCTGATTTCAAGGCACGTATGGCAGCTCAAGGTATTCATCCGCAGTTTGCAAACTCTGAGAAATTGGCAGAAATTACTGCGAATGAAGCCAACAAATGGGGGAAGGTAGTAAAGTCAGCGAATATTAAAGTTGATTGATAAATACCCATGTTGATTTCTCCCCCCTTTGGTGGTGGTCGTGCCCCAGTACTAGCCAGAAATACCGTTGCGAGTTCTCAGCCGCTTGCCACGCAAGCAGGCATTGAGGCTCTTCAGAGTGGTGGTAATGCGGTTGATGCTGCACTAGCCACCGCCATCACCTTAACCGTGGTTGAACCCACTATGAATGGCTTAGGCGGCGACGGCTTTGCCATTCTCTGGGATGGCAAGAAGCTCCATGGCTTAAACGCCTCTGGTCGTGCCCCTGCTGCTTGGACATCAGAATATTTTTCTGGCAAATCGGCGATGGACTTAATCGGTTGGAAAACCGTTACGGTTCCAGGTATGGTTGCTGGCTGGGTTGAGTTATCTCGTAAATTTGGCAAACTCCCCTTTGCACAATTATTCAAGCGTGCGATTGACTATGCTGAAAATGGTTTTCCAGTTTCTCCCGTAATTGCACGTCAATGGCGTGAAGCGATTCCGATTCTCAAGAATCAGCCTGGCTTCCCAGAAGCATTCTTGATAGACGGAAAATCCCCTCAAGCTGGTCAGATCTGGAAATTTCCTGAGCAAGCAAAAACTCTGAAGGAGATTGCTGCTACTGAAGGGCAATCTTTTTACAAAGGGTCACTTGCACAAAGGATGGTGGACTTTGCACAAGCCACTGGCGGTTGTTTCACCATGCAAGACTTTGCAGATAACACACCGGATTGGGTTGAGCCACTGGCATTTGATTATGGCGAATATACCCTCCATGAAATTCCCCCTAATGGCTCTGGTATTGCTGCGCAAATCGCTTTAGGTATTTTGCAAGCTGCCAATGTCAAACAATACCCAGCCAATTCTGTAAAACGCATCCATTTGCAGATAGAGGCCATGCGCATGGCCTTTGCAGATGCCTATGCTTATGTATCTGATGCCCGCTCCATGACTATGCCAGCAAGCGCATTACTCGCTAGAGAGTATTTAGCTAGCCGCGCGGCACTGATTGATCACAATAAAGCAGGCTCTTATGGTCCTGGCGATCCTCATTCAGGTGGCACCGTCTATCTTTGCGCCGCAGATGAATCCGGCATGATGATTTCGTATATTCAGTCGAACTTTAAAGGCTTTGGTTCAGGTGTTGTTGCCCCTGGTGGTATCGCCTTTCATAACCGCGGCATGAGTTTTAGCTTGGAAGGTGGCCACCCAAATCAAGTTGCCCCAGGTAAACGCCCTTTCCACACAATTCTTCCTGCCTTCTTAACTAAAGATGGAAAACCGACGATGGCTTTTGGTGTGATGGGTGGCAATATGCAACCCCAAGGTCATATTCAATTTGTCATGCGCTTCATTGATGAATATCTCAACCCTCAAGCATGTTCTGATGCGCCCCGCTGGCGCATTGATGACTTAGGCAAACTCACCGTTGAAGCGGCAATGCCTACAAGCGTCATCGAGGGGCTGAAAAATATGGGGCATGAAGTCACTGTGATGCCTGTGAACAGTTTGGATTTCGGAAGTGCACAAGCAATTGCGAAGATCAGCGATGAGGCTGACTCTGCTTATATTGCCGGCAGTGATCACCGCCGAGACGGCTTAGCTGCTGGGTTTTAGAACTGATTTAAATAGCAAAGGTTTCTTGCAAAACCTCTAAGCTGGCATGCAAAGTTTTAGTGCTTGCCATACCAATTTTTTTAATTAAGCGCGCCTTATCAACTGTTCTAATTTGGTCCAATAAAATAAGCCCTTTTTTGCCATCATGGCTAATGGGAATACGAAACCCTGCTGCTCGTCCCTTACTAGTCATTGGCGCAACTATCACAGTACGAAGATAATCATTTAAATCTTGTGGTGAGACGACTATGCAAGGACGAGTTTTTTTAATTTCGCTTCCAATGGTTGGATTTAAATTAACTAGCCAGATCTCTCCACGCGAAACGATACTTTTTACCAAACCCAATCCTTATCCTCTTCATTACTAAATTCTCCAAGCACCAGCTCATCTTCCCCGGCTTGTGAAATAGCTTTAGCATCTTGACTCCACTGCTTGCGCACTGCTTGTTTAGGCTTGCTGAGTATGATTTTTTCTCCCTCTACAGACATTTCAACCACTCCCTCTATTCCAGATTGTTCAAGGATAATCTTTGGAATCACCACACCTTTAGAGTTGCCAATAGCCCTCACAGCAACATGCAGTGCAATACCTTGTTCATTTGCAGGGAGGCGTTTTTTATTCATAGTAATAACAATGTTATTACATTAAGGAAATGTTGTCAAATAGGCTTACAGACCTATTGGGATGGCAAGCAGTTTAGGTAAAAACGTTTGATCTCTTGATCACAACTCACATCCCTTGGCTCAATCGGTCTTTGTAGAGAAATGCCTTCAATTGTTTTGCAGCGGCTTAAGGCAACATAGACTTGACCTGATGCAAAGGCGCCAGAAGAAAGATCGACCTTCACTTTATCCAGTGTCTTGCCCTGACTCTTA
>Ga0208496_1000427_pt1 | contig 15272 bp, 11 predicted proteins | sample CryBogmetaGMA2M_FD_184552 | JGI IMG/M metagenome (GOLD analysis project Ga0208496, IMG submission 184552) | Freshwater microbial communities from Crystal Bog, Wisconsin, USA - MA2M (SPAdes) | ecosystem: Environmental > Aquatic > Freshwater > Lake | place: Crystal Bog, Wisconsin, USA | collected... | reverse complement strand
GGGATTTGTAATCCCGTCCGTAACGTTTTGTGCAACGGCAGGACTCTGGTCTGTGGACATAACGTTCGGGTCGGGATTACAAATCCCGACCCGCATCAGGTCCGTAGGGCGCAATAGCGTATTGCGTCCTACGGCGGCTACACATCAAACGGATGCTTTTACGCCGTGCCTACTACGTGAAAATCCAAATAATCCAGCCAAAACCGGGGCGACAAAGAAAATCGCCGCCGGAACCGGTACGTTAGACGAGGATGCACTAATACTTAATACGGAAGTGCTACCGTCCCCGCTTTGGGTGGTGAAGTCAAACGTGCCAAGGGTGGGGTCAAAACCATTACCGGTCAAAATGCCTCTGCCATACAAGTGAAGTAGGTCTGCTCCGCTTAAAGGATCAACCACGATGCTTGTCAGTTCAAAGTTGAAGCCGCCCACGGTCCACAATGGATCGGTCGGGTTTGGGCTTAAAGCGGGTTTAAACGAGAAATTTTGGAATGTAGCTATATCAAACATTCCGACATAGGATGAAAAATCACCCAAACCGAATACCGCTTCCTGATAATTTGGGGCTGTGTTGAAATCCAGTATTGCAGCGGTGGTCAGGTCGCTTGAAAGTGCTATGCCTGAGGCATCTTCAATGTTCGCGGAGCCGTCGAAAGTGATGGAACCATTGATGCTTTGTGCCTGTGCCTCAGTACCCATCGCGAATAGGACACCAAGCGCCAAAGAAACGACACGTAATTGCATGCCTTTCTTGAGTATACTTTTCATGAATAGTTGCTCTCATAATTAGAGATTGTCAAAAGTCACAACAGGGCCATCAAGGAATTCGTCGCTCCCTGTCGGTTGTCTAACTGATGATTACTGATTGTGTTGCTAGGTTTATAATACCAGACTGAAATAGTCTAGTCTAGTAATTGTTGGCAGAAATTATCATTTTGGCGCAAATGCAATCCCTGTCGGTTTACGGTGCGCACGGTGGCAATGGTTATGGGCAAGATTTTCCTGTGCGCAACCTAATCCGACATCTAAAGGTCTATTGCCAAAATAAAGCTGCTGTATAGGCGTATGGGTGAGTGCGTGGATAAATAGTGAAGCCTTTTTGTATTGAATGGTACATCCGTGAATTACCGCAAACTACTAACCCCCGTCTTGATGACCATAAAGCCATAAAAGACGGGGAAATCGCTAAAGACTCCCGCGCCGGTCAGATCAGGCGACGAATCAAGCGGACGCGTTTGCGCTTTTCTTACGGCGTGAAAAGCCCAACAGGCCAAACACCACCGGTGCGGATAGCAGCATAGCAGCAGGTACTGGAACTGCCGTTACGGACCCGCTGTAACTAACTTGTGAGCCACTGGCAATGGGTTGGGACGAGAAGTTGAAACTTGCCAATGTTGGAGTATAACCAACCCCGGTCAGCAAGCCAGTGCCAACTAAAAACAGTGCGCCTGAACCCGTGACCGTTTCGGATCTCAGGGCATTCAACGTAAAGGTATAACCGCCCACTTGGAACAAGGTCACAGGGAGCTTGCTGATCGAAGCAGGGAGTCCATTGAACGAGAAACTGGCCATGGCGAGGGTTGTCCGTGCGGCAATGCCGGAAAAAGTTCCCGATGATCCAGCAGTGGTTCGCGTTGCATTAGTCACGGTCACGGGAGGCGTACCCGATGTGTATTTGCCGAAGTCCAGTGCTGCCGCACCAGTCAGGTTAGTATTAAGTGCTTTGCCTAGGGCGTTTTCCACCGTCACAGAACCGGCGAAATTAAGCTGTCCAGTAAACACGCTATTTGCCTGAACACCCTCACTCATCATGAACGAAGAGGCAATCGCCAAAGAAACGCCATACAACCGCAAGCTTTTCTTGTTTAAAAGTTTCATGAAGCTATACCTCAATAAGAGATTGGTTAAAAATCATAAAGCACCCATAAAGCCCCCACCAACGGAATTCTTGCGGCGCAACCAGCCAAACAAGCCTGCCAGAGCCGGAGCGACGAAGAAAATCCCAGCGGGAAGCGGTGCAGCCAAGGGGGGGAACAGTGGTCCACCCGGGATCGGTCCGCCGTCGGGATAAATAGGGCCGGTAGCAGAAGTCCCCGCGCTAAAACTCAATTCCCAAGTGCTGCCGTCGCCGTTTTGGCTGGTGAAATTAAAAACCGAATCGGTGGGATCATAGCCTTTTCCGGTCAGGATGCCTGCACCGATCAAACTAAGGTAGCCCGAATTTCTAGTATCAATCGCAATGCTTGTCAGTTTAAAGCTGAAACCGTCCACTGACCACAATGGAACGACCGGGCTTGGGCTTAAAGCGGGGCTAAACGTGAAATTTTGGAAAGACACGTTATCCCACATGTTTACGTAGGGTTCAAAATCGCCCGTGCCGAATGTAACTTCCTGGTAGTTGCTGCCTGTATTGAAGTCCAGTGCCGCAGCGGTGGAAAGATCACTTGTAAGCTTTGCGCCCGTGCCATCTAGCACGCTCGCGGAGCCATCAAAAGTTATGTTTCCGTTGATGCTTTGCGCCTGCGCCTCAGAACCTATGAAAAACAGGGCTGCAGCCGCCAAGGAAAAGCCAAACACTTTGCAGGCTCTCTTGGGTGATAATTTCATGAAGTTAACTCCTAATACGAAAAAAAATTAAAGCTGCCAGGATGGCAACGGTTGGAGGTCGATTTTTATTTCCTTATAAAAAAACCTTATAAACCTTAGCGATATTGTAAACTTTTGAATCTATCCTGTCAATACTGCTTTTTAACTTTGATAGCTTGAACGCCTCATCAGTTTAAATGACTTGGCTTTCTCACACAGTAATAATATTGCAATATATAAGCCAATAATTTAGCCAGACTGTTGCTTGGCGTTCCCGCTGTGAAGAGGCTGCTGATTGGTTCGTTTTTCATTATGCATTGCAATTTGCGAATTTGATGTCAGAATGCAATTCAGCACCTAACCAAAAGCGTAGAAAAGTCGCTTTAGTTCCGCGCCACATTTATAATGAGCAGAATTAACAAAAACCGGAACATGACACGCTGATTGATAACCGGAAAATTATAAGATGACCCTATCCGAAATTAGCTTTTGGCTATGTTTGGCCTGTATATTTTACACCTACGCCTTGTATCCGCTGGCCATAGCGCTTGCAGCAAGGCAAACCCGCCGTGTTCCGCTCATCGCAGACCGGTTTGCAGGTTCTGTCAGCATCTTGATACCTGCTTATAATGAAGAGTCTTGCATCGTTCGCCGGATTGATGAATTCACCGCTACACTGTCCGCAACCGGGCTAGATGGCGAAATCATAGTCATTTCCGACGGTTCGACGGACCGCACAGCCGCCTTGGCACGGGAACGCGCAGGCCAAGCCGTAAAGGTTCTGGACTTGCAACAGAATGTCGGTAAGGCTGAGGCGCTTGCCTACGCTAGGGAAGTTGCGCGGGGCGATGTGATCGTGTTGGCGGACGCGCGCCAGCACTGGGCACCGGATGCCTTGGAAATACTGTTGGAAAATTTCACCGACCCGGAAGTTGGCGGAGCCAGCGGGGAACTGGTCATTGATAGCGGTCCGGGAATGTTGTCGGGTGTCGGCCTCTACTGGAAATATGAAAAATGGATCAGGCAAAACGAGAGCAAGTACCACTCGACGGTAGGCGTGACCGGCGCGATTAGCGCGGTGCGCCGTGAATTGTTCCCTATAATACCTAAGGGAACGGTGCTGGATGATGTCTATTGGCCTATGCAGGTGGTGATGCGGGGCTACCGTGTGGTTCACGACCAAAAGTCTCTGGCCTATGACCGGCTTCCCGAAGGGGCAGGCGATGAATTTAAGCGCAAGTTGCGCACACTGACCGGGAATTTTCAGTTAGTGGCGCAATTGTCGGCGCTTTTGCTGCCGTGGCGCAACCCCATATGGCTCCAGTTCATGTCGCACAAAATCATGCGGCTGGTAGTTCCTTGGGCGCTATTGGCACTATTCTTTAGCAGTGTCGTGTTGCACCAACCGTTTTACCGTCTGGCATTGGTGGCGCAACTGGCCTTCTATGGCATTGGATTGATGGGGATTTTGCAAACGGGTAAATCTCGCTTGCGGCTGGCATCAACGGCGGGTTCCTTCATCATGCTCAATGCCGCAGCTTTCCTTGCTTTTTGGGCTTGGATTCTTGGCAGGGATTTCACTCGTTATTGGCACAAAGCTTCCTATAAGAGAACCCTATGATTCGAATTTACCGACATTATATTTCTGGAATTTATCTCATTGTCTTCGTGATGGAATTGTTTGTGTTTTCCTCGGCATTCTATCTTGGCGACCTTTTGCGAGATTTCAACCGCAATCTAATCTTCTTTATTAGTGACGGGATATGGCTACCCTCGCTGGTCTTTTGTGTGGTGATGCTACTTAGTTCGACCGGAATGGGGCTTTACCAGCGTGCGCATGACATTGGTGACATGGCCTTGCTATTACGGATTATTGCGGGCTTCCTGGTTGGAGGGGCGATCCTCAGCGTATTATTTAATTTCTTTCCTCAGCTTTTCCCTTGGCATCGCATCACCCCTTATGCCATGGTTGTTTCTTTGGCGGGAATTTTGGTTTCGCGCTTCTTGTTTTTCAAATCGGTCGATAGAGGGTCCCTTAGACGTCGCATATTGGTCTTGGGTGCAGGCAACCATGGCCTTATGATCCAGACATTCGAAAGCAGGAACCTTCCTAGGGCATTTAAAGTGATCGGGTACCTTCGGATGGGCAACGAACCTATACTAGTCGAGCCGGAGAATATCCTGGCATTGGACAAAAACTTGTTGGCGATTGCCGATGACGAGGATATTGACGAAATCGTCATCGCACCGGACGACCGCCGGGGTAACACCAATTTCGATCAGATACTCGACTGCAAAATAGCAGGCTATCATGTCGTGGACTTGCTGTCTTTTTTCGAGCGGGAGGCCGGCTTGCTTCCGGTGAATATCCTACAACCCGGCTGGCTGGTCTATTCCGACGGGTTTCGCCTTGCCGGAATGGCGCAGATTTTCAAGCGGTGGTTTGATGTCTTCGCAAGCCTTATATTATTGATTGTCACTTGGCCGTTGTTTTTGTTGACAACCTTAGCCATTATTATCGAAAGCGGTTGGGGGGCACCCGTGTTGTACCGGCAGGTTAGGGTTGGGTTGAACGGGCAACCGTTCAGCGTCATCAAGTTCCGCAGCATGCGCACTGATGCTGAAAAAGACGGCAAAGCCCGATGGGCGCGGGTAAACGACGACCGCATCACACGGGTCGGGAAATTCATACGCAAGGTTCGGATTGATGAGTTGCCGCAACTCTATAATGTATTGAAGGGTGAAATGAGTTTTGTCGGGCCGCGGCCGGAACGCCCCGAATTTGTAGCTAGTTTTTCGGAAACGATACCTTTCTATGCAGAACGCCACCGGGTAAAGCCCGGCATTACCGGTTGGGCTCAGTTGTGCTACCCCTATGGTTCAAGTTATGAGGATGCCATCGAAAAATTGCAATACGACCTCTATTACATTAAAAACTATAGCAGTTTCCTTGATTTACTGATTATGCTTCAGACTGTTGAAGTGGTGTTATGGGGAAAGGGGATGTAATTACACAAAAATTCGCTCAAAGCCGCCGTTGCCTGCCTGCTCTGCTCCACATATTGCCAAAGCCAGTGATCGCCCAGCACATACAGGCGATCTCGACGGCAAGGTAGTAACCATCACTACCGCTTTTACGTTGCGTCGTTGCGCCGTTGCGTGAGAAAAAAATCTTTGCCAGACTCCACAACCAAGCTGGTACGGCGAATAAGAAAAAAGAAGGCCTCACGCAACGGCGCAACGTTAAGAGCAAAATATTATGGTTGCGTAGACACCTCTGTTTGAAGCCATCCGAAACAATGCGCCTTTAATTTATTCCATTTTATAAAACGCATTTTTATACCAATACCCGCTCAATGCCGCCGTTGCCTGCCCGTTCCACATATTGCCGCAGCCAGTCTTCACCCAGCACATGCTTGGCGATTTCGACGACTACATAGTCGGCATCCAACTGGTCCACGTCATCCTTGTAGCGCTGCAGTCCCTGAAGGCAGGACGGGCAGGAAGTCAACACCTTGACCGGCCCACCATAACCGTCGACGCACAGCTTGCCCGCGTCCAATTTTAATTCTTCTTCCTTGCGGAAGCGGACTTGAGTGGATATGTCTGGCCGGCCAATTGCCAACGTGCCTGATTCGCCACAGCAACGTTCAGACTTGCCGACTTTGCTACCGTCGGCTGTGCCGATCAAAGCGTTCACGGTTTTCAACGGGTCTTGCTGCTTCATCGGGCTATGGCAAGGGTCGTGGTAGAGATAGCGTGTGCCGGTTATGTTATCTAGCTTCACGCCTTTTTCCAGTAGGTATTCATGGATATCGATGAGACGGCAGCCGGGGAATATTTTGCCAAATTCATAATCGACGAGTTGGTCCATGCAGGTGCCGCAACTGACTACTACAGTCTTTATGTCCAAGTAGTTGAGGGTGTTGGCTACACGGTGGAACAGTACACGGTTGTCGGTGGATATTTTCTCTGCCTTGTCGAACTGGCCGGAGGCGCGCTGGGGGAATCCGCAGCACAGATACCCAGGGGGTAAAACGGTCTGTACGCCGATTTCATAGAGCATGGCCTGGGTGGCAAGGCCCACCTGTGAAAATAGGCGTTCGGAGCCGCAACCGGGGAAGTAGAAAACCGCTTCGGAATCCACTTGAGTTTTGCGCGGGTCGCGGATCACGGGGACGATTTGGCTGTCTTCAATGTCAAGCAAAGCCCTTGCGGTCTTATTGGGTAGCCTTGACGGCATCTTTTTATTGACGAAATGGATGACTTGCTCGATTACCGGCGGCTTGCCCAAGGATGCCGGGGGTTGGGCTGTCTGTGCCCGGCCTAGGCGGCTTAGTAGGGTGGCACCCAAGCGCTGGCCCTTGTAGCCCCAGTCTATCATCACTTTGCGCATCGCTTTGATCGTCCTTGGGTCGCTGATGTTCAAAAAAGCCATCGCGGCGGTTTTGGCCGGGTTGAAGCTCTGCTTGCCCATCTTGCGCAGCAAATTACGCATATTCATTGAAACATTGCCAAAATCGATGTCCACCGGGCAGGGGCTGTAGCAACGGTGGCAGACCGTGCAATGCTCGGCTACGTCCTCGAACTCTTTCCAATGAGTGATCGACACGCCCCGGCGGGTCTGCTCCTCGTACAGAAACGCTTCGATCAGCAGCGAGGTGGCAAGTATCTTATTGCGCGGCGAATAGGGCAAGTTGGCTCTAGGCACATGCGTGGAGCAGACCGGTTTGCATTTACCGCAGCGCAGGCAATCTTTGACCGAGTCGGCTATCGCGCCGATGTCGCTTTGCTGCATGATGATAGACTCGAAGCCCATCAGGCTGAACGACGGTGTATAAGCGCCGGTAAGGCCGGAACCCGGCATCAGCTTGCCCTGGTTGAAGCGACCTTCGGGATCGACTAGGGCTTTGTAGGCATGGAAAGGCGCGACTTCTTCCAATGCCAAGAATTCGTATTTAGTGATGCCAATGCCATGCTCGCCGGAAATAACCCCCCCCAGTGAACGGGCCAGTGCCATGATTCGGGCGACTGCCGCGTTGGCCTCTTGCAGCATTTCGTAATGGTCGGAGTTGACTGGAAGATTGGTGTGGACATTGCCATCGCCCGCATGCATGTGCAAGGCGACGAATACCCTGCCGCGTAAAATCTCCTTATGGATGGCCTTGACGCGCTCGGTTATCGGACGGAAATTGTCGCCCGCGAAGATTTCCTGTAAAGGCGCTTGCAGTTGCAACTTCCAAGACACCCGCAGCGAATGGTCTTGCAGCCGGTGGAACAGCGTGGGGCTTTCCGCGCGGTTAATTAACCCGCCTACTTCGATTCCAAGCCCGGTAAACGCCACCTCGGCTTCGGCCAAGGGCAGGTCCAAATGGTCAAGGAGCCATTGCCAGCAGGTGCGGACATGCTCGACCGTATCCAAGGCACGGGTCCGGCGGTCATCAATCAATTCGGCCCGGTCCATGCTATCCTCGTAATCCCTCATCGGCAGGTCGCCCGCGAAGAACCCGGACAGAGCGGCGCATAAGCGCAGTTTGTTGCGCAGCGACAATTCGATGTTGATGCGCTCGATGCCGTCGCAATAATCGCCCATGCGCGGTAGCGGGATAACCACGTCCTCATTGATTTTAAAGGCGTTGGTATGCTTGGCGATTGCTGCCGTGCGAGCGCGGTCTAGCCAAAATCGTTTGCGCGTCTCCTCGCTGACGGCAATAAAACCCTCGGCCCCACGGGCGTTGCACAAACGCACCACCTCGGCGACGGCTTGGGCCACGGCGTTTTCATCGTCGCCGACCACATCACCTAGCAACACCATCTTAGGTCGGCCATGGCGCTTGGCCTTGGTTGCATAGCCCACGGCTTTCACATAGCGTTCGTCCAGATGTTCCAAACCTGCGAGCATGACGCGGCGAGCGCCGATTTTAGGTAGGCTTTCCAGATAATCCCGCACCTCGACTATCGCTGGCACTGCTTCACGCACTTGGCCGAAGAACTCCAAGCAGAACGTCCGCGTGTGTGGCGGCAGTTGGTGCAAAATCCATCGGGCCGATGTGATGATACCGTCGCAACCTTCCTTTTGGATGCCGGGTAACCCGCCTAGGAATTTATCGGTCACGTCTTTCCCTAAGCCGGTTTTGCGGAATGTTTCGCCGGGCAGCTTCAATACTTCCTCGCGCAGTGCCGTTTTGCCGTCGGCGGCAAAGTGCCTCAGGCGGAAAGACACCTCTTGCTGTTCATGTATCTTGCCTAGGTTGTGATTGAGCCGTTCGACTTCCAGCCAGTTGCCGTCCGGTGTGACCATGCGCCAGGAAGCCAAGTTGTCTAAGGCCGTACCCCACAACACGGCTTTCTTGCCCCCCGCATTCATCGCTACATTACCGCCTATGCAAGAAGCATCTGCCGAAGTCGGGTCGCAAGCAAACACTAGACCGGCCGACTCCGCCGTTTCCATTACCCTTCGGGTGACGACCCCTGCACCGGTGAAGATCGTGGCGCAAGTGCCTTCTGCACCAGGCAGCAAGGTCTGAAGTTCTATCTTGCCTTTTTCCAGTAGTTTTTCCGTGTTGATGACGGCAGACAGGGGCGAGAGCGGCACGGCCCCGCCAGTGTAGCCGGTGCCGCCGCCCCTGGGGATGATGGTCAGGCCCAATTCGATACAGTCGCGCACTAAATGCCCCACCTCTTCTTCAGTGTTGGGATAAAGCACGACGAAGGGATATTCAACGCGCCAGTCGGTGGCATCAGTGACATGGGCGGCGCGGGCGAAGCCGTCGAAGCAGATATTGTCCTTGCGGGTGTGGCGGGACAGTAAGGCAAGTGCGCGGCGGCGCAGTTCGCGTGTGTGTTCGAAATGTGCTTCAAAGCTATCCACTGCCTGGTGCGCAGCCTGGATTAGCAATGCCACCCGGATTGCCCTCTCGGGTCTAGAATTGGACAATTCTAGCCGACGCACCTCCATCTGGCGCAGGCGATGGCGCAAAGCATCCAGCAGCGCTAGGCGGCGACCGCGGTTGTCGAGCAAATCGTCTGCCAAATAAGGATTGCGCTGCACCACCCAAATGTCACCCAACACCTCGAAGAGCATGCGGGCGGAGCGACCTGTCACCCGCTCGCCGCGCAAGGCGTCCAGGATGTCCCAGTTTTCTTCCCCGAGCAGGCGGATTATAATCTCGCGGTCGGAAAAGGACGTATAGTTGTAGGGAATCTCGCGCAGACGGACGAGGCTGGGTTCTGCGGAACTTGCTTGCGGGGCTTTAGACATGGGATGCCTTAAAATGCAGGGGGTTGGATCAGTTGAATCAGTATGAAAGTATAAAGATTATAACTGATGTTACGTAGGCATAGTCAAAAGCCGTAGGCATCGGGTTGCCATGAAAGAACTGCGGGAGTGGTTTTTAACCGCGACCCAGGCTTAGAAGTCGCGGTTAAAAACCGCTCCCACGGTTGTAGTCCCGGTCGGCCGCATCTCTTTGGCGGGGATGCCCACACGCCATTAAGTTAGCGGCTCATCATGATGTAGGAACGGGCTTTAGCCCGCGATTAGACACCCATCGCGGCCTAAAGGCCCGCGCCTACGGAAACTTAATTTAATGGCAGTGCCGGAGAGCCAATATAAAAAATCCCCCCTTTTCTAAAAAAAGGGGGGGATTTTTTTAGGCATAAACCGGCGCAAATGCCTTTTCCGGTTCGGTAACGGGGCCGTTCTCGCCCCAGTAAGGGGAAAGTCTGCGCAATTCCGCCACGATGGGCGGCACGGCAGCAATCACTTTGTCGACTTCCACCTGCGTATTGTAGCGCGACAGCGAGAAGCGAATCGTGCCATGGGCCGCCGTGTAGGGAATGTCCATCGCTCGCATCACATGGGAAGGTTCCAGCGAACCCGAGGTGCATGCCGAACCGGAAGACGCGGCAATGCCTTCTTTGTTCAGCAACATCAAAATACCCTCGCCCTCGATATATTCAAATGCGATGTTGGCCGTGTTGGGCAAGCGGTTGTCTGGATCGCCAGTGACGAAGCAATTCGGCACTTGTGCGAGTATTCCTTGTTCCAAGCGGTCCCGCAATACCTTCACTTGGGTGTTTTCAAACTCAATGTGTTCCAGTGCCAGTTCGCATGCCTTGCCCAAACCGACTACCGATGCCGCGTTTTCAGTGCCGGCGCGCCGTCCACGCTCTTGGTGGCCACCGCGAAACAGTGGACGGAAACGTGCCCCGCGTTTGAGGTATAACACGCCAATGCCTTTGGGGGCATGTAACTTATGACCAGACACCGAGAGCATGTCGATTTTGCTGTTTTTCAGATTGATAGGCACTTTGCCGACGGCTTGCACGGCATCGGTGTGGAACTGAACCCCCACTGCATGGGCCATTTCCGCCATTTCTTCCACTGGGAACAGGGTCCCGGTTTCGTTGTTGGCCCACATCACCGACACAATGGCGACGTTAGGTGTCAGTAAGCGTTTATATTCCTCTAAATCCAATCGACCCTTGCTGTCCACCCCAAGCCGATGGATGGTATAGCCTTCTTTTTCCAACTGGGCGCATAGTGCCAGCACCGCCGGATGTTCGACCGTCGTAGTGATGATTTCCTTGCGGTTCGGAAAGCACTTCAGTGCCGACAGAATGGCGGTGTTGTCGGATTCCGTGCCGCAAGAAGTCAGGATGATTTCTGAGTCGTGCGCTGCGCCCAGCAATGCCTGAATTTGTTTACGCGCCTTGCCCAAGGCACGGCCTACGCCGGCTCCGAAACTGTGGATGGAAGAGGGATTGCCGAATTGTTCTAGAAAAAACGGCAGCATGGCCTCGACCACTTTGGGGTCGCATTGGGTCGTTGCGTTATTATCCAAATAGATATCAGCCATGGGCGACCTTCCTCGGCGGCTGCGCCAGTTTTTCCGCAGGAACGACTTTAATGAACTCGCCCAATTCTTCCATTAAACGCTGTTGGATGCCGCCTATCGTCATGGAGGCCATGCCACAACTGGAACAAGCACCAGTCATCTTGATATAAATCGTATTGCCGTCCACTTCAACCAGTTCGGCATCGCCGCCATCCATGCGTAGATTGGGTCGGATGGATTCGATCACTGCCTCGATGCGGCGGATGCGTTGCACCGTGGTCATGCCACCTTTGGCGGCGAGCGGCAATGGCTCAGGCTCGACAATTTCCGGCACACTGTCGGCATTGAATATCTCGCCGCGTTCCTCCATCACGCGCATCAAAATTTCCTCAATGCCTTCATGGCAGGCGCAACAGCCACCCCCGGCCTTGGTGTAATTAGTGACTTCCTGGACGGTGCGCAGGTTGTGGTTGCGGACCAAGCCTTCGATCAACTTCTCATCGACGGCAAAGCATTTACACACCAACGCGCCTTCCTCATGGTCGTCCGCCCACGCCTCGCCCTTGAAATTGGCAATGGCGGCTTGCAAGGCTTCCCTGCCCATCACCGAGCAATGCATCTTCTCTGGCGGCAAGCCATCCAGAAAATCGGCGATGTCGTCATTGGTGACCTTCAGTGCTTCTTCAACTTTCATGCCTTTGATGATTTCGGTTAACGCCGAAGAAGATGCGATGGCCGAACCGCAACCGAAAGTTTGGAACTTTGCATCCTCAATCACATCGGTGTCTTCGTTGACGATGATGCTCAGGCGCAGCGCGTCGCCGCAGGAAATGGAACCCACATCGCCGATGCCGTTGGCTCCTGGCAAAGCACCGACATTACGCGGCTGAAAAAAATGTTCTTTGACTTTATCTGAATAATCCCACATGGTTTTAGTCTCCTGGCTTCAGGCGGAAAAGGATTTGCCGCAAGAACAGGGGTTCTTGGCGTTCGGGTTGGTGAATTTGAATCCTGAGCCTTCCATGCTCTCGACGAAATCGACGGTAACCCCAGCAATTTGGGGCGCGCTGGCAGGGTCGATGAAAACCTTGACACCGCCTGATTCTACTACCACATCTTCCGTGGTGGCTGCTTGTTCAAGCTTGAGTCCGTATTGCATCCCGGAGCAGCCGCCGTCGCTGACCTGGATGCGCAATCCGCTGGCCCCGGTTTCGGAACCGGTAATAAATCGGTTGATGGCCTTTATGGCGTTGTCGGTCAATGTAAGCATGTTGTCTCCGTGAGGATTGGTGGGTCATTGTCCACTTTCCATGGATGGCATCCGTGGAAAGTGGCACTGTCTTTGTAATGCAATATGGCAACCGCCGTGCCAGTTTTCATCATCTCTGCATGTCATTGAAATTAAACGATATTGATATACGGGCAGACAATTCTGACACAGAAGGATGCCTACAAAGGTAGCGCGGAAGTGTAAGCTTTACGACATTTAACCCTAGCAACATAAAAATTCGGGAGAAACTACAATGGTCAACGTGGAAACCTTGGAAGACGGCGATGTGGTCTATGCCGCCAACTCCATTTATAACGACGGTGGTCTGGAGGGCATCGAAGAAAACGCCCTGCTAGTCCCCGCCGGCACGCGCGGCGTGATCGTGCGGAAAGGGCATTTGGAACAAGACGAGAGGCGCAGTGTTTTCTTGGTGCGTTTCGAAGACGTGGAAAAGAACTTGGCCGAACCCATCGGCTGCTGGACGGAGGATCTGAGGGCGGATGAGGGGTAATGAAGCGGCGTTGATACTGCCAAGGATAGGGTCGAAAATAACTTCCTTGTTGCTCGTTCCCAAGCTCCTAGTCTCGTCATTATACACAAGTGTTTAAGACCCGTCATTTCGGCAGGGATGCCGAAATCCAGCGTCCAAGCCTGTCCTGAGCTTGTCGAAGGGGATGGCAAACTCGGGGCCACGACAGATGCCCCTGCAACCGCGAACATGAAGCTACGGTATGGCATGTTACCTGAACCAAGCATTTGCACAACCGACTTGTTACCGTCCATTATGGCCTGGATTTCGGCATCCCTGCCGAAATGACGGCTTTTCCGGCTTGCCCGGACTTGTGTATGACAACGAGAGCCGGAGCTTGGGAACCAGTCAGCCTTCACTTGCGCTTTTACGTTGCGTCGTTGCGCCGTTGCGTGAGACCTTCTTTTGCCTTTCTCACAATGCGGCATATTCATTCATTCAGCATTTTGCCATGCAACCTAGGCCCGTCATTTCGCCGGAAACGCCCGCTGGCGCGGACTTATTCCGGCCTACCGCCGTTGCTAATTCAACAGCATTGGGCGGCATGGCGGGTTACGGTGCGCTGTCTTGGCCAAAGCAAACGGCAAGTATGGCAGGAGCACACCTAACATTCATGTCGATACGTATCGACGCCCCGACGATGAGTTGCCATACGGCAACCCACGGATAACATCCCTCCCAGGGATGTTATCCGTACTTTCGTGGCAACCCGCCCTAAACCGGATGGGCGTTCTAGCCAAACTTAGAATTGCTGGTAACATATGCCATTTAGGACAAGCTTTGGAGGGTGTGCTAAATGTGCGGAATCGCTGGAATTGTGTTGCGTGGGGCAAAAGTTGATGAAACCCTGTTGAAGCCGATGGTAGAACGGCTACGTCATCGTGGACCGGATGGCGAAGGGTTTTTCACCGAGGGTCCGTTCGGGCTGGTCCATACCCGTTTGTCAATCATTGATCTCAGCGGGGGCGCGCAGCCCATTCTCGGCAACGGCAACCGGCTTGCCGTCGTCGCCAACGGCGAGATATACAACTACGTCGAACTCCAAGTCGAGTTGGAGAAGGCAGGCAGGGTGTTCGCCACCCACTCGGACAGCGAATGCATACTGCACGCCTATGCCTTGGATCAAAGGAACTTCGTAGACCGTCTGCACGGCATGTTTGCCTTTGCCTTATATGACGGCGACCGGCAAAAGCTTATCTTAGGGCGGGACCGGTTGGGCATCAAACCGCTTTTTTATGCCCTGTTGCCTGACCGCCTAGTGTTCGCATCGGAATTGAAGGCCATTTTACCGCTGTTGCCTAAACAACCGGAGATCAACCCAGGGGCATTTTCACAATTCCTCCACAATCATTGCAGTAGCGGGGAAGAAACCATCTTCCAAGGCATACGGCGGGTTGCGCCCGGTGAAATCATCGAGGTCGATGCAGAACTGAACCTTCAGCGTCGCCGCTATTGGAGCGCGTTAAGTGTGACGCCCCGCGAAATCAGTTTCGCCGAAGCCGAAGAGGAGTTCGAGGGGCTTTTCGAACAAGTGATGAAGGAACACGTACGCGCCGATGTCCCCTACGGGCTGTTCCTCTCCGGGGGCAACGATTCCGCGATCATGCTGGCGATGCTCGCCCGTTTCCAAGACAAGCCGGTGCGCACCCTTTCCATAGGCTACGCCGATGCTGAAATGAGAGACGAATTGGACGATGCCGAGTATATTGCCCGTGCATTCAACAGCCAGCACACCTCCATCCGCTTGCCCCGTGCCGATTTTCTCAAGCGCATTCCGCATACCGTCTGGGCTGCCGACGATTTGATGCGGGACTACGCAAGTTTGCCAACCTCGATTCTTTCCGAGGCCGCAAGCGCGGAACTCAAGGTCGTGTTTTGCGGTGAAGGGGGCGACGAAGTTTTCGGGGGTTATCGCCGTTATCGGCAGAATCGGTTGGTCTGGTTTTTGAAAGACCTTTTATCCCCCGGTTCGGGCGGCTTTCGCACCCGTAGCGAGTGGTGGAGAAAAAAATCAAGGCTCCTGTTCGGTGCCGAGCTTGCCGCACAC
>Ga0208496_1000426_pt1 | contig 15297 bp, 14 predicted proteins | sample CryBogmetaGMA2M_FD_184552 | JGI IMG/M metagenome (GOLD analysis project Ga0208496, IMG submission 184552) | Freshwater microbial communities from Crystal Bog, Wisconsin, USA - MA2M (SPAdes) | ecosystem: Environmental > Aquatic > Freshwater > Lake | place: Crystal Bog, Wisconsin, USA | collected... | reverse complement strand
GGAACGATGCCATGCAATACTGTTGAATTAAGCCGTTCGTGGTGATCCTGTCGAACCATGAACGGCTAAGTTCCAGCAAGTTGGATTTTTCCGATCACCCTTCGACAGGCTCAGGGCGAACGGTAAAATCATTAATTCAACAGTATTGACGATGCCATGCCAACCTCTGACATTAGAGCCTAGTACCCCAACCCCCTTGCCCCTTGGTAAAACACAAAGCAAACGACCCAAGCCAATAGCAGGGACCAGGCTATTGAAAAAAACATGAAAGCATAGCTTTTCGATTCGTTGCGCAGGGTCGCAACGGCAGACAGGCAGGGGGTGTAGATTAGGGTGAATAGCATGAAACTATAAGCCTGCACCCAGTCCAGCTTTTGCGCCATCAATCCCATCAAAGAGTCGCCCTCCAGACCGTATATCGCGGCCAGCGAACCGATGACGATTTCTTTGGCGACAAAGCCGAAGATCAGTACGACGGATAATTGCGCATCTATGCCAATCGGCGACAACAGCGGTGACAGCAAGGTGCTGACATGCCCTGCCAATGTGTCGGCACTGGATGGAGGGACATCGCTGGGGACATGGGTCAGTATCCACACTGCAACGACGCCGAAGGTGATGAACTTGGATGCCCGCTTTAGAAAATGGCGGACTTCATGCCATGCCCGCGAGATGATTTGCCGTGTCGTCGGCAACCGATAGGGGGGCAACTCAATGATAAATGGCTCGGTGCTGGGGAATCGGTGTTTGAACAGCACGGCAGTCAGCAGTGCGGTGGCAAAGCTCAATAGGTAAAGGCTGAACAAGACGATAGGCGCGGCCCGCGCGGTGAAAATAGCCGTAATCAGGAAAAGGAACACTTGCAGCCGTGCCGAACACAAGGAAAATGGAATAATCAACATCGTCAGCAGGCGCAAGGAACGCGAGCGCATGATGCGCGTACCCATCAAGGCAGGCACATTGCAACCAAAGCCCATGAGCAACATTACGAAGCTGCGCCCGTCAAGCCCCAGCCGGGCCATCAAGGCATCCATCAAAAATGCGGCGCGGGAAAGATAGCCGCTGTCTTCCACCACCGTCATTACTAGAAAAAAAAGAATAATGACCGGCACAAATGCGGCCACGGTGCCAACGCCATTATAAATGCCGTCCAGCAACAGCCCTTGCATCCATGCTGGGAGGTTTGCAAGCAAGGGTTCCAAGCCTAGGGTCCGGGCTTGCGACAGCAGCCAGGCCATGCCGTCTTGCATGGGTTTGCCGAGGGTGAAGATGAACTGGAACAGCAAAAACATGACTAAGAAGAACAGCGGCAAGCCGAAGAACGGATGCAACAGGATACGGTCCAGGTTGGCCGTCATGCCTTTGGGCATGGTTTTCGGCATCCGTACGGATTCGCTGAAGATTTCTTCCAAGGCTGCTTCGATCTCATCATCGGCCCTGAGGTTCTCGCGTAGCTTGGCCGGGTCGGTTGGGCAGTTTGCCGATAATGCCTGGGCTATCAGCGTACTTGCCGATTTAAAGCCTTCGCCATATTTCGCGCTGACCCAGGCGACCGGTATTTTCAAACGCGCCGCCATTTTTTCGATGTCCACAGTAATGCCTGCCCGCTTCGCCTCATCAGCCATGTTAAGGAGTAGCACCGCCGGTAGCCCCAATTGCTGAGCCTGCAATGCAAGGCTCAGTTGGCGTTCCAATTGGACACCGTTGAGGATAATCAACAGCAAATCGACGCGGTTGTTTTCCAAAAAGTCGCGGACTACCTTTTCGTCTTCGGAAAAGCCGTGGAAATCGTAGATGCCCGGCAGGTCCACCACGCGCACGACCTGCCCGTCCAAGGGGATTTTTGCCGCCAGCAAATCAATCGTAATGCCAGGCCAATTGCCAACCCGTGCGGAAGCACCTGTAAAACGATTGAAAAAGGTGGATTTGCCAGTGTTAGGCATCCCCAGCAAGGCAATGCATTTCATTGGGCAGTTTGATGGCTAACGCGTATTTTGTCCGCATCGCAGCGACGCATGATGACTTCGGTGGTGCCGACACGCACTTGCAAAGGTCCTCTGAACCGGGCACTGCGAATCAGGTGAATTTCTTTGCCGACGCGAAAGCCTAGCGCCAAAAGCCGGTGATGCAAACTCTCTTCGGCAGAGATGGCTCTGATGATCGCGGAATCACCGGGGTGGAGTGAACTGAGCCTGGGTTCTGACATGAGAGTAATTCCAAATGATAACGATTCCTAATTATCTCATGTGAAGGATTAAATACAAGACATTTTCTGTTGTTTTAGCAGTAATGTGATAGGAAACGGTCTATTCAAATTATAGGCGGCTGCGGAAGTAAAGGTAAATTCGATTTGCCTTCATCCCAACCCTCCCGGGGCGAGGGCATATAATGTTACTTTACTTCCGCAGCACCCTATAACAAGGGATGTAATCCGTACTTCATGGCAACCATTGAAAATCATTGGGAAAATACCAAGTCGATGGTTAGCGATGAAGAAACCAGTGTCCTTTTGTCTATCAAGTGGGCTATAACCTTCGCGGGTCCGGGGCGCAACCCTTTAAGGGTAAATGCATCATCGTTTTGAGAAAGGATGCTAATTTGGCTTCTGTCGAATTCCAGGTCCAAGACATAATTGAATTGGCCTTTGTCTTGGTCCGTGACGAGACGGACGTTCACTGTCTGCCCTATCGGAGCGTTCCGGTTGCTCACCATCACTGATCGAGGCTTGGGCGCATAGGCGGCAATGTTGGATGCCAAGCGGCCTTCGACCAGGGATTGGAGCGACTTGGCTAAAGGTAGAATATTCAAGGCTGTATTCGTGGCTTCTATCTGGAAAACCACATTGCTAAAGTACCAAGCTACGCTGTCAATTGGCTGACCGGCGGTTAACGATAAAGTGCCAAGATTGGCCGGCCCTCGAATGTAAGGGATGGCAGCCATTGTGGTTTGGCTTACCTTGTCCAGCAAAAACATCCGGGCTGCATCCTCGCCCGCTTGAGCAAGAAAAATAGTGAAGACCAGCCGTTCGCCACCCCGTCCGAGTATTTGATTCTTGATGCCGCCGTTGCGTTCCCACCAAGTGGTGTCTGCCAATATTTGCCACTGCGGACCCAAATCCGGTGCCTGCCGGATGTCAGGCCAAGCAACCACAACCCCTCTGGAGGAATGCTCGACAGGAGGGAGTTTGTCAAAGCCTATGTTATTTTTGAAGTGTTCGAGCATTGCTTCTCTATAAGAATCCATGTCTTCACCAATCATTGTATTCGTAATGAGAAAAACCGCTATCAGCAGAATAGCCAGTTGTGAGCGTAATTTCATACCACCTTGGACACACCGCCTAGGGTTTGAATATCGGTGTGTTTTCCGGGTTTAAATCCACCAGTGTACTTGGTTGTGGTTGTGTCAATCGCAGCCGTCACATATTGAGCGGTTGTCTCAGTGCCAAGGTGTGGGCCGGCGCATGAGTCAAAAACATTACCCGCCAAACCATCAAAAGCGTGATTGCCGAAACCTGTACGCTTTGGATCGTTGATATCAATGACCGGGGTTGTCCCATTGCTTTTATAAAATGGATTATTACAAGAGCCGACCCCGACGAGATTTGTGGTGTTAATATATCCATAAGGATTGAGGTAATACCAATCCAAGGCAATACCTAATGCGCCGGAAAGCGATTGCACTCCGGCGGCCTGATCGTAACAATTCACCACCGATGTTATTTTATTGATATAGTTGTCCAGCATAAACGTCCCACCACTATTGCTGACACCAAACTTCGGGGCACCCCGCATTGTGTCATAGCTTAGGCTATGGCTGCTGTGACAATATTGAGCGATTTTCGAACCGCTCTCTGCCCCTGTTTTCACGCCAACCACTCCGACCTTGTCGCACAGAAACCGCAAAACTTCGGTCCACACGCCGGGAGGCTCATAGTATGCAGCCGGTTTGTCCAATATTACAAATACTTCAAGTCGAGAGGCATTATCGAGTGTGATAGTAGAACTTAGGTCAGCTACTTCAAGTCCCCAGGAAACATCGCCTTGATACCATTGGACGCTATCGGGGAGTTCCTTGATTTTGACGTTAACCGAGTGTTCTCCAATGCTTGTCGGACATTGCCCTTGCATGGCCAAATTACCCAATTGCCCTGTTAATGTACCCGTTCCAGACACATTTTGGTTTTCGGTGATTTGCACTTTGACCATTAGGGTATCGACTCCTTTGCCTTTTATCAGGTACACCCCCGGCCGGTTCGATCCAGCCCCGTCGTGGACATTATCGCCGAGCTTCCAATGCGGGGGGTTCACCGTTTTCTTGGCGTAACTAACACTAATTCCGCTGGTCCAATTTACCTCGGTCACCATACCCTTGAGTGATTTCGCATAAGGGCAACTCTGAATAGAGCTATTACAAGGGGTGGCATCCCCCGCTTTGGAGTTGGGAGGCGTAGGGTCGTTTCCGTTTGTCATGCTGGTTTCCCTTTATCGTGATTAGCCAATACATGCTCAAGCCAAATTAAAGCGTTCTTTTCCAAAAGCGTGGCCTTGGCTTCAGGTGTTGGAGCAGAGTCACCCTTTAGAGTATTTGCGATCCATGGATAGAGGAGGTCGTTGCCGCAGCCGTGACCGAAAGCAAACATCAGCATAATGATCAAAGTGACCCCGCGAACCGACGTGAAACGCTGCCGTTGCGCTCCGCCGATGCCTTTGCGGATCAGTGCGTCGAGTCCTTCATTGCCCACATAGGCCGCTTTTTGCGGATAGATGTTCGTAATCTCCCTCATCATGTCGGCAATAAAATTTTTTGGCGACAGGGGGGGCGGTTGTCGAATAAAGAATGCGATGTTTCTGAATGCTTCTAGCGCATAGGCAGACTCTGGGCCGGACACCTGCTTTCGATAGTCCATTACTTTCTCGTAAAGCAATTCTGCGCGTTGCATCTGGAAGCTTGCATTCTGATTGCCAAGAATTGCGGCAGCCCAATGAAATTGCGGATCGGTATCGAAATGGCTACCGAACAACAGCATCAACTCAAGGTAAAACCTGACTGGGCCACGAAACGTGAATCCATGGCTACCCGCCCGGTCGATACCCAAACTGATCACCTTGCTCATTTGTTCTTCCCCGACCGACTTGCATAGCAGGAGCGAAAAATTGCCAAGATGGGCCTGCATTGACTTCTCGAAGTTGCGCTGTGCCTCTTTGCCGAACATCTCCATTTGGTCTTTGCGAATAACTAGCATTGCTTCCCCTTTGGCTGACGATGAAAACATCCGGGTTAAGTTATGGATGGGGTTTTCCATCAACCCGCTTTAGTAGGGCGAACAAGTCGCTATTGGTTGACAGCACAATGGTAGAATCGCCACTGATGACCTTGCCATAGGTTTCCATGCTCTTTAAAAACCGATAAAACTCCGCTGCCAGTGGGTTTTGCGTATAAGCTTTGGCATAGATGCCCGTCGCTTTGGCATCCGCCTCGCCCCGGATTTCCTGCACCTGCTTATAGGCGGTCGATTCAATCTCGTTGATGTCGCGTTGCTTGTTGCCGTTGATGCGGGCTGCCTCGCCTTCCCCCTCGGAGCGGAAGCGTTGCGCTATTTGTAGCCTCTCGCTGATCATCCGTTGGTAAATGCGATCTAGCACTTCCGGGTTGTAGTTGATCCGCTTGAAACGCACGTCCAGCAATTCAATGCCGAATTCAGCCAATTTAGGTGCGGCGGCATCAAAAATGCCCCTTTCAATTTCCACCCGCCCATAGTGGATGGGTCGTAAAAGGCCTATGGCCCCTCCGCTGGCGGCAGCCAAGCTTTCGTCAACTTTGGGTTGGCGGTCTTTATCGGTGCGGACCACTTCGATCAACTCATGGCGGGCAATTGCAGTGCGAGTTTCGCTACCCAATATGTCTTCAAGGCGGGATTGCGCACTACGTTCATCACGCAGCCTCAGATAATATTGCATGGGCTTGGTGATGCGCCAACGTGCGAAGGTGTCCACTTGCACATAGGTCTTGTCTTTCGTGGACATCTCGACCATTGGCCCGTCCCAAGCCATGTAGCGCTTGTCGAAACGGTTCACTTGTTGGACAAACGGCAGTTTGAAATGCAAACCGGGTTCGGTAATCGGAGCACCGACCGGCCTGCCAAACTGGGTGATTATCACCTGCTCCGTTTGGTCCACCGTATATGCGGATAGCAAGGCAATGATGCCAAGCACGGCAAGGGCAAGCGTTACATAGGGCGGGTGTTTCATTTTTGTTCCTCCACAGGCTGTTGCGATGCCGGGGTTTGAACCATTTGTGCAGGGAGGGGCAGCATCGGCAATATCTGCTGGATAGTATCGTCGACAATAATAGTTTGCTTGGCATTCGGCAGAACCTTCCCCAAGGTTTCCAAATAGATGCGGGCACGAGTGACTTCAGGTGCCTTGATGTATTGTTCCAGCACGGCACTGAAAGCAGATGCATCGCCATCTGCCTCGTTGACTCGCTTAAAGCGATAACCTTCTGCTGCGCGAACTTTCTGGTCGGCCTCGCCACGGGCACGGGGCACTGCTTTGTTGTATTCGCCGTTAGCTAGATTGATCAAATTCTCGCGGTCTTGCTGAGCCCGGTTCACCTCATTGAACGACGGTTGCACAGGCACGGGCGGGTTCACATTCTTCAATTGCACTTGGTTAATGGTTACGCCGAGTTGATAGCGTTTGGCCAGCGCACTTAACCGGATTAGCACGGTTTCTTCTATCTCTTGCCGACCGATGGTGATGATTTCGTCAACCGTCCGGTCGCCAATGACTTCCCGCATGACAGATTCGGAAATGTCCCGCAGGGTTTGCCCTGGATCGCGGACATCAAACAAGTAATTCTTCGGGTCGGTGATGCGATATTGCACGATCCATTCGACTAGCGCCGAATTTAGGTCGCCGGTAACCATGGATTTTTCAATTCCGGGTTCTTGGCTCGCTTGATCTGCATTGGTATAGCCCTGTGTAGTGAAGCCAAACTCAAGTTTTTGCTGGCGTTGGGTCGGTATCGCAATGACGCTGTCAATGCCCAATGGCAGCTTGAAATGCAGGCCGGGGGGAACCTTGTCAATGTATCTTCCAAACCGCAGCAGCACCCCCTCTGACTCGGCGGGTATCGTGTAGTAAGAAGTCCAAGCAGACAAAAGGGCAAGAAAGCCGATGATGACGGGTATCGGCGAAATCTTGGGCGAATTGGGAAGCATATCCCATGGACTTTTTTCGCTATTCACGCAGTATTCTCCTCTGCAAAAGAGCGGCAAACAAACTCTGGCACAAATGTTTTAACACAGTTTGGCGGTGATAGCCAAAGAATTGGGGCGTTGCGCCTCGGGTAAGCATGTCGTGCGACGATGGGTATCCATTGCTCAACCAGATTGGCATTTAAAACACGGTATCTATAAAAACGAGCAATACTTTACATGTCCTTTGCAAGTTTCTCCACCCAGTGCCGTACTTGTGTCCAAGCCCATAGTCCCCAGTGTTTGGAAAGCTTCATCATCAAAGGCAATTGCCGCCGAACTGCCTCGACAACTTCGAACCATAAGGCGTTCAAACCTGACCAATCCAACTTCCGGTCTTCCATCATTCCTCGCCTAATCAGCCATTGCACCAGCCCGGTGATGTAAAGGCATAGAGGTGTTAGGCCGGCGAAAAACCATGACAGCCTGCCCAATGGTCCGAAATATTCCCCAGTGTGCAAAGGCCAAAGACTGCTGACCAGGGTTTGGCCTAGGGTGAACTTGTTGGGATTGCGCACGTCGCGAATCTGCCCGCTCCAGCGGTCAATCCAGACTAAAGTAACCGGGTGGCGAATGTTCACTTCGCCAGGCCGACGTAGGTTGACCCGGTAAGTGCCGTCTTCCCCGGCTGGGGTGGCAATCCGCCGGATTTCAGCATGGGGGAAGAGTCCCCGCGCAATGACCACGGCCTCGGCCAGACTCACCGGTCGGTTGTTGTGTGCCGCCGTGCTGCGTATGGCCGGTCCTTCTTCCCCGTGGCCCATGCCGGAGGCCCCAGCCAGGGTTTCAAGGACTTTTGGAAAGGCCAAGTGAAAGCCGGTAAAGGCCAAGAGCAGCAAAATTAGGGCGCTAACCAGACCCAGCAAACCGTGAAAGTCATGGGCAAACCGGCGTAGCCCTTCTTTGTGGTGAAGGGTGTATGCTTGGCGTAGCCTATGAGAAATCCCCCCCAACACCCCTTTTTCAGAGGGGGCGCGGGGGTATTTCAATTCCGCCCACCATAGATAAAGCCCACTGATGGCGGAAACCATCAGCCCCAAGCCGATAATGCCCACTATCCTCGCACCACTAAAACCCAGTTGGATCTGGGTATGCAAGTCTTCGACCCAAGTGGTGAAGGTCTGGCCCCAAAAACGGCTGGCGACGACCTCGGCGGTATAGGGATTCACCGAAACCATCAACGGCGCGTAATATTCGCCAAAAGTTTCATGGGGTTTTTCATACCAGGCGGTGACCATGCCCTTGGGTGAACGGGGCATTTCCAGCACCCATTCACCGTGGCGGCTCGGATGGGCTGCCTGCACTGCTGCCATGATCTTATCTAGGGGTAGGTATTGGCCTTTTGGGGAATCCACCGTCAGACGGGGATTGAGCGCGGCATCGAGTTCTTCCCGGTAAATGCTCAAGCTGCCGGTAAGTCCCAGCAGCGTAAACAAGAATCCTAATGCCAGCGCTAGGGTGACATGGGCTTTTTTAAGCACTTCATCGCTTTGTCGGTGTTTGCGGGGGTTTGGATACTGCTTTCTGTACGACACTGTCAATCTGATTGTTGCGCAAATAAGTGCGAACTTTATCCGCGTCGGCCAAAGAGGTAAAGGGGCCAATCTTTACCCTATTCCAAGCTGCGTTTTCTATTTTGACGTTTTCAATGTGAGACTTGATTTTTAACGCGGTCAGTTTTTCCTTCATTTTTACCGCGTCTTGAGGATTGGCAAAAGACCCTGCTTGGAGCAAATATTGTCCGGCGCGTGATTTATTGCCTTGGCTTTCCGCCTGCTTGAGATTGGTGATTTCACTTTCTGGAACAATCGCCTCCTTTTCCGGCAAAATTTTGTAGAAAGTGAACCTTGGTTCTGCAAGGGTTGCAGAGCCTGGATTTGCATCCTTTGCCTTGACAGGTTTTTTGACCCCAGGCTTCGCTTCTGCTGGCTTGGCAGACAGGGCGACCGGGTTTGCATCGGTTTTCGCAGACGGGTTTTCCTGTTGCGCCGCCGTTATCGGCTCTTCTTTGTGACGAGTTACAGCCCAGCCCGCCGCCACGGCGATAAATACCACAATTATGGCGAGTGTGGCCCATAGGCCGACTCGGCTTTTCTTGCGTTCCGAGCGGTATCGATAATCTGGGATACGGTGTTTATAGTCCATGGAATGCGCTACATCGATTCAGGGGCGCTGACATCCAGCAGGCGCAGGCCATTTAGCAGCACCTGCCGCACGGCGGCGATAAGGTTGAGACGGGCATCGCGAAGCCCCGCGTCTTCCACCAGAAACTGGTGGGCATTGTAATAGGCGTGGAGTTCCGCCGCCAATTCACGCATATAGTGTACCAGATGATGGGGCGAATGTTGCAGGGCAGAGCTTTCCACCACATCGGGATAACGGGACAGGGTTGTCAACAGGGCGGCCTCATGGGACTCGGACAGTCGCTTCAGATGGTTTATCCCCAGAACGGTGTCGCGTGTCAAGCCCTTTTCGTCTAACTGGCGGAAAACACTGCAAATGCGGGCATGAGCGTATTGAACGTAATAAATCGGGTTTTCGTTGGATTTCGAGGTGGCCAGTCGAAGGTCAAAATCCATATGCTGATCGGACTTGCGCATCACATAAAAAAAGCGTGCCGCGTCTTTGCCTACCTCGTTGCGAAGTTGCCGCAAGGTGACAAACTCCCCGGACCGGGTGGACATTTGCACCTTTTCATCGCCCCGGTAAAGTACGGCGAATTGCACCAGCAACACGTCTAATTTGGCAGGGTCGCCACCCAGTGCTTGGATGACCGCCTTGATGCGGGGGATATAGCCGTGATGGTCGGCGCCCCATATATTGATCAATTGACCGAATCCACGTTCCAGCTTGTCCATGTGGTAGGCAATGTCAGAAGCAAAATACGTCATCTGACCGTTTTCGCGCACGACGACGCGGTCCTTCTCGTCGCCAAACTGGCTAGACGCGAACCAAGTCGCCCCGTCTTTTTCATACAGATGCCCACCGGTGCGCAACGTGTCCAATGCCCGCTCCACCGCCCTCGATTCGTCCAGACCGCGTTCCGAGAACCATTCCTCGTATTCCACGCCAAACTCCCCCAAATCTTGACGGATGTCATCGAGAATACTGTTGAGTCCGGCATCGAACACATGCCGGTAAGCTTCCGGCCCCAATAATCCTTTGGCACGGGCGACCACGGCATCAATATGGATTTCCTTGTCGCCCCCCTGCGGTTCGTCCGGTGGCAAGCCTTCCATGACCTTAGCCGCAGGGTGCAGGTAATCGGAGCAGGCTTGTTTTAGCAAATCCGCCGCGATATCGCGGACATATTCTCCGCGATAGCCGTTGCAGGGAAAAGCCAACACTTCGCCGCATTCCTCCAAGTATCGCAGCCATACGCTGGCGGCGAGGATATCCATCTGTCTGCCTGCGTCATTGACATAGTATTCCCTATGTACCTTGAATCCGACCGCTGTGAGCAGGTTAGACACCGCCGAACCATAAGCCGCACCGCGCCCATGACCCACATGCAAGGGTCCGGTTGGGTTGGCTGAGACATATTCCACTAGGACGCTTTGACCGGCACCGACTTCACTCAAACCAAATTCACGACCCTCATCAAGGATTTGCTGTACGATACGGAATTGTGCGCGGGGGTCAATGAAGAAATTGATAAAGCCAGGGCCGGCGATTTCAGTTTTAACCACAGAGGGTTCGTTGGGCATTGCGCCAATGATTTTCTCCGCCAATAGGCGGGGGTTGATTTTCGCGGCCTTTGCCAGGGTCATCGCCAAGTTAGTGGCAAAGTCGCCATGGTTGGTGTCGCGGGTACGCTCCACTTTGATATCAACCTCCAAGTCGGTAGCCAACTCACCTTGGGCTTTTAGGGTGTCGATGGCAGATTTCAGCAGGTATTCCAGGCGTGTTTTCATTATCTTGGCGAATTCAAGTTCAGCATAGCTAGGGATAGGATATTATCCTAAATTACCCGGCTTGTCGGCAATGGACAATGTTTTTATAGGAATTGGAGAATTGCCCCATATCAGCAATTACGAAGCGCGACAGGGTTTGCAACCTCGCCGCTTACTTTTTGTGTGCGACCATGCCTGTCTAATCACGAAACGTTACGGACGGGATTACAATTCCCGTTCGGCTTCAATAAGCAATTATCGTCACAAGGTAGGCTCATGGCAGAAACTGGTTCCCTATTTTCGTGCAACAATGAGGAGGCATTAGATCGTATCGCCGATGCCTTGAAAACCACGGGCTATATCATACTTCCCGACTGTATTCCCTTTGCGTTGTGCGAGGCGTTAAGCGAACAAAGCATTCTTGTCGCGGATGAACTCAAGTGGGCGGGGGTGGGGCGCGGACAGGCGTACAATTCAGATGGTTTAATCCGCATGGATGGCATACGCTGGCTGTGCCCGGACTCGCCTGCGGAAATTGCCTTTCTAGCCTGGATGGAGTTATTGAGGCTGGGTTTGAACCGTCGCTTGTTCCTTGGACTGTTCGATTACGAATCCCATTTTGCCGTCTACGATGCAGGGGCTTTTTACCGCAAGCATCTGGACGCTTTCCAAGGTTTGCCCAATCGTGTGTTATCAACGGTGTGTTATCTCAACCCATATTGGATGCCTGATGATTGCGGCGAATTGTTAATCTATTCTCCGCATGACGATACCCTAATGGAAACTGTTCCACCCGATTTGGCAACGATGGTGATTTTCCTGAGCGACGTTTTCCCCCATGAGGTCGCTGTCACCCATCGCAAGCGTTTTAGTATTGCGGGGTGGTTTAGGGGGAGGGAATCAAGTGAGTGATTAAAAGTGATGCTGGAGTGCAAGGCTTGCCTTGCAATGGGTGTTTAAGCAAGGCAAGCCTGCACTCCCGGCCTAATTTCAAGCATTGCCAAGTCCGGGTGCGTCATTTTTAATAGCACCATGGAATAAACCTAGCCCTTGACAAAATTAACCGATAAAGCAATCATCCTAAAGCAGATGATTAGGTTTGATTTCCAACATTTGATGGCATCTATCAATTGGTTTCGATGTAGATTGATTTATGCTTCTAGCAAGATTAATTGAAGCCCGGTAATGCCAATAACGTCTGGGGTGATGCGTGAAGGATCGAATTGTCTCTGTTAAACGATTGATTCAACTAGACAAACTTGACCAAGCTCTTGGGGAGTTGTTGATTGTTTTGGGGGATGCAGACCGTAATCTTAGCGATGAACTTCTCATTCACCAAGCAAAGCTCAAGAAACTCCAAGCTGATCGGCGTCGTGGCCTGCTCTCATGGAAAGAAGAAGAATTTGAAAGAAATCAAATACGGTTTGCTATTTTGGAGGTGTTGTCGGATATTCCGGTGACAGCCATCCAACAGTCTAAACCATTGACGGATGTAGAAACCGAAACGCTATTGGCTATTAATGTTAGGCCACCCAGTGTATTCATCTCCTATAGTCACGCCGATGAAGCGTTCGCTTTGCAGATTAAAACCGGGTTACGAGAACGTGGCATTGCTGTTCGTATAGACACTGATGATCTTCAGCCGGGGGAGGACATCCAGTCTTTCATTTTGCGATCAGTGCGGGATAGCGGAGCAACTCTGTGCATAATTTCCCGAAAAAGTCTTCTTTCAACGTGGGTCGCCATGGAAACTGTGAATACCTTTGCTCTCCAGAAATGGACGCAACAAAAGCGGTTCATCGTTGCTTACTTGGATGACGAATTTTTCCAGCCCTCGTTCCGGCTTGATGCCACTGCGGAAATTGATGCCAAGATACGGGAAATTGATGTACTGATCCCGCGTTATATGCAGCAGAAACTAAACCCCGAAGACCTTCATCAGGAAAAATCGCGTTTGTTCGACCTCAGAAACAATCTTGGCAACATTCTCCAGAGGCTGAAAGGCTCGCTCTGCCTCGATTTACGCCAGCCTCATTTCGACAATAGCATCGAACGGATCGTGGCGGCCTTAAAGTCCGTCAACGAAGTTTCCGCAACCCTGGGCTGAACTAGGCATAACTTGGTTTGTAGGGCATGATTTCCTCAAACAACATCGCCGAGAGACACCAGGAAATCCAGTTTCTTATCGCTGGCGACGATTTTCCGCAGGCGGTCAAAAGGCTGATGGATTTTGCACGGGATTTCTCTCAAGACAAGGACGATATCAACGACGTCATAGTGATTAGTGCCACCTATAACCGTCTGGAAAAACACGAACGCCGAGGCACTCTTGTGATTTCCGAGATAGAACAGCAACGCAACCAATTGCTGTATAAAGCACTTGGGCTTCTCGATGCCATCGTGGAGCAGATTAGCTTTGATACAGCGGACGCGGCCTGAACCCATGGACCAAAATCTAAGCCAAATCGTTGAAGAGATAAAAGGCAATCTTAATGCCGATGTGGCGGAGGGTGCCATGTCGCTCATCTTTTTCGCGACCACTTACGCCATTACTAGCGAACTTCGACACAAGGCACTGATCCTGAAGCTCAATTACGCCCGTGCGGAAAGCGGGGAACAAAAGCTGCGTCTGCAAGATGAAATGCTTAAACTGGTAGATGATATTGCCTTGGATTACGAAACCAAGGCGGGGATCAACGGGGCCATTAGCATGGAACAGCTTGTGCTGACAGCCCAAGACCGCCTAAGCAACATTCCGCCACCGCACGGTGTCGTATTTGCCTGTGAAAGATTGGGGAAAACCTATCGAAAGACTGGATTCACCCTCCATGATGTTTCTTTGCAATTGCGCCAAGGCGAAATCACCGGGGTTGTCGGTGAGAATGCCAATGGCAAAACCACGCTGTTTAGGCTCATCGTCGGCGACCTTCGCCATGATGCCGGTAGTCTGGGTTTTCCGCTATTGAAACAACATACTAGTACCAGCATTGATTGGGCGTTGGTCAAGCAAAGCATCGCCTATGTACCCCAAGAACTGCCGCGTTGGTATGGTTCCTTGGAAGATAATTTGCAATATGAAGCTGCAATGCATGGGATTTTGGGGGAGGAAAACCTGCGTGAGGTGAGTTTCATCATTGAACGCCTAGCCCTAGCCGAGCATTTGGAAAAAAGCTGGGCCGAGCTATCCGGCGGTTACAAACTCCGTTTTGCGTTGGCTAAGGCACTGGTTTGGAAGCCTAGCTTGTTAGTGATCGACGAGCCATTGGCGAATTTGGACTTCAAAGCCCAGCAGGTTATCCTGAAAGATTTGCGCGACCTCGCCAATAGCCTACGCCATCCCATGTCCGTGCTGATTAGCTCGCAACATCTGCACGAAGTCGAGGCCATCGCCAACAATATCCTATTTCTGCAAAAAGGGTCCGTCACTTTCAACGGGCCGGTCGAGGAAATTGGCATGGCCCGGCAGGCCAATACGTTTGAACTCGGCACCTCCTGCGACATCAACCGACTCCGCATGCACTTGCAAGCGTTGGATTGTCATCAAATCAATCATACTGGGGTGGCTTATGTCATCAGTGCGCCATTGCAAGTCAACGGGCCGGTTTTGCTTAGGCATTTGTTGGATGCCGGCATCCCAGTGGATTATTTCCGCGACATCAGCCGTTCCATCAAGCAGCTTTTCCACTGAGCCGACCAATGGCCTACCCTGATTTCAGTCTCGATAAACCGTTCACGGGTGTCAACAACCGGAAACCGCGAGGACTGGCCTATCGCTGCTTGGTCCCTGCACCGCTCTGGCAACTGGACCGATACCTGTTGTTGCATTACCCGATTATTTGGCGGACCAAAGTCCATTTCTTCATCTGGTTTTCCTTAATCCTTGGCTATGGGCTGCTATTTGGACTCGGTGAGTGGCTGCCGTTGCAAACTACAAACCTGCCCACGCTGCAACAAGTGGATGGTGGGGTTGCGGTACTCAGGCTGCTAGGTGTCATGGTTTTGGCTTGGTGGGGTTATACGCAGTTTCGCAGCCCGATGATGGAAAGCCATGCCCGTCAATTGCTGCTGACGGGCCTGATTTATTTCTTGTGTTTTTTCTCGGTGATGATTAACCCGCTCGCGCTGGTTGTGCCAGTGGTGCATAGG
>Ga0208496_1000425_pt1 | contig 15302 bp, 7 predicted proteins | sample CryBogmetaGMA2M_FD_184552 | JGI IMG/M metagenome (GOLD analysis project Ga0208496, IMG submission 184552) | Freshwater microbial communities from Crystal Bog, Wisconsin, USA - MA2M (SPAdes) | ecosystem: Environmental > Aquatic > Freshwater > Lake | place: Crystal Bog, Wisconsin, USA | collected... | reverse complement strand
CCGATTTGGCTGCCGTCTCCAACAGTTTCACCCGCTTGAGCAGGTCGGCAACCAGATGCCCACCTTCCTTGCGTCTCATCGCACTCATCCGATCGAGTGCCTGCACAAGTGCGGTCTGTAACGCCGGCCAGAGCTCCTCTGCTACAGGGAACTCTTCGGCTGGATTCTTCAGCACGCCCGGGGATCGCAGCACCAACTCCAGCGAGATCTCACCAAGAAGGGCCAGCTCGGAGCGCAGCTCCTGCAAATCCCTCAGAACCCTTCGTGCGGCCTGTCGATCGACCACGCTCTGCGAAGCTGCTGAGACAGAGGGGCTTTCCAGCGTGATGGTCAGATTGACGCGGCCCCGAGTGACCTTCTTCTGAACTTCCTCCCTCACCTTGGGCTCAAGTACGGAAAGAGGCTTCGGCAGCGCCACGGCGATTTCGATGCCCTTGCGGTTCACGGAGCCACACTCCACCGTGAAGCGCCATCCGTTGGATGAAGAATTTCCCCTTCCGTGTCCAGTCATGCTTTCCATTAATTTGATTCCTGTGTTGGTGCCGTGATCGTCTTGCGTAACCCCTGACCCGCTGTCCAGATCCAGGGGATGCCGTAAAACCCAAGCGCACCTGAGTCCTGCTTGCCAAGTCGTGAAGTCGCCCACCCTGCCGATGGAGTCGGAAGAAGTTGCGCCTGGCGGTTCCAGGCGATCCCCTCCGCAAGCATCATGCTGGATGTACTGCCCCCGTTCGGCATAGCCAAAGCAAGCAGCAGGTCCGGCGCCGATTCATTTCCCGGCCCCGTGAAGCCCACCTCTGGTTGACCAAGAGATCCTGTGATGGTGATTGCACAGAAACCACGCCGGGTGATCCCGTACGCAGTCGCCGTGAGTGTGCCAGATTCCTTTCCCTCCTCTAGCCGTACGGATGCTTCTGGAATGATGAATCTCCCTGAGGGGAGTTGTGCCTGCCACTGGTTGGCTGTGAGCGTGCCTGTCATGCGTGGAGATTGTGCCGGGCCTTTGAGCTGCAACTCCATGGCCAGCTGTGGAAGGTCCTCCGAGATGGTATTCGTCATCGTGGTGGTCGTTGGTAACACAGGCAGCTTGGACGCGGTTTTTACCACGAGCTCGAATTGCAGGTTCGGAATGCCGTTGCTCTTAGGTGATCCTTCCGCAGGGGTGCGATTCAGATACATGCCGGGTGGAGCAAAAGATGGCACCAGTGTCGGGAGTGGTGACCCGGCGAGAGCACTTAGAGAAATCGTACCACCGAGCGTTGGATGATTTGTCCCCTTGGACGTTAGCGTCAGTGCCGCTGTGCCGACGGAACTCAGTCTCCTTTCGGCGTTGCTGTTACCACTCTCCATGTGCTCTCCGAGCCCCTCGATCTCAATTGGGAGATCTTTTCCAGCTAATTGAATCTGGAGCGTTCTTTCTGCGCTTCCCCAATCAAAGGTTCCACTGACGCTAAGCGGTTTCCCTTGGTAAGCCGCTGCACCATCCGTCAGTTGAGCGGCGCTTCCCTTCATGCGGAAGGGTGCCACAAGCTGCTTGAGTTTCTGGGCTCCGAAAAGCTCCACCTCTCCCGCCTTCATCGTGATGCTCCCCTCCAAGGCAGGCTTCCCTATCACTCCGGATGCTGTGACTGAGCCATCGAGCGTGACTTTGCGAAGTGGTGAGCTATTAATCCCCACAAGGCTCATCCATCCATCCATCGGGGCCTGACGAAATGTGGCCGACATACTGATCGGACCTGCAGTGTCAGTAAGCAGGAGCCTTCCTTTCTCCTTGGCGAGCTGAAAGGGGCCCTCCGCTTTGATGTGCACCGGCGCCTGAGCTACCGGCTGTTCCATGAGTTCTGCGGTGGCCCGCCCTTTGTCCACGTCGAATGCAATCGCCAGCTCCTTCGGGGTGTCTGTGCCACTTGCTGCAAACTTACTGATTTGTAGGGCGCTGTGCACCACAGGTTTCTCTGTTGTTCCGGAGACGACCAGCGTTCCATCAAGGGTTCCAGCAAACTTCTTAGGCTGGCCCAGCAGATCGGTTAGTTCCTCTGCTTTGATGCCATGGAACGCCAAGTTCATCGTGACATTCTCCTCCATGGCTAAAGTTCCTTCCAGCGATCCGCTTTGCCAGAAATTTGCTGCATTGAGTGGGAGTGCAAACGATCCCTCGACGAGTGGTTTTATTTTTTCCCCGCGTAAGGCGACCATTTCCGTCGCCTCGAGCTTGGTCTCCGAAGCGACGAGCTTGAACCCAAGCCTTAAGTCTTCTTGTCGTAACTGAGCCTTCGTGAGTTCGAGCCGGCCCTTGGCATAAGAGCCCTCGCAACTTCCCGATATGCCTCCTTTAGTCCAAGAGCTAGTCCATTCGCTTACCGAGGCTTGGAATGCTCCGGCATGTGATTCTGTGGATCCCTCTCCATGCCAGGTTCCATTGACGGATCCTGCTCCTATCAATTCTGCGGTGACCACTCCGATTTGTGAAAGCCTCTTTGTGAGGCTCTCGACGGCCACTTCCGCCGTGGCTTGATAGGCGTGAGGTCTCCGATTTGTCACTGTGCCTTGGATTGCCAAGTGATCGTTTCCGCTCCAGGCATCCAGATTGCTCAGACGTGTCATCTCACCTTCAAACAGGAGGCATGCATTCATCCAATCCACCGGAAGCTCACGGATCCGCAAGGAGTTACCAGTCACGAGGCAATATCCATTGGCCTTGTTGTCAGCCCCCTTGATCTCGCCATCTAAAGAAAGTCCTCCTCCGAGCTGTGAAAACTGAGGAGCAACAAGCGCCCCCAAAGCTCCTGCATCTGCGAGCTGTGCACGGAAGCGTACTGTGAAGGGTGCCCTTAATGCGGCCCTCCAATCCTCCGGAAGCCTGCTTTGCCCTTCAGCGGTCAGTTCATTCTCGTGTTGTTGAAGGCTGAACTCCGATACCGTCAGATTACGACCGGTCAGCGTGGCCGCAAGGTGGAGGGATTCCCATCCACGACCTTCCCACTGGAAGTTCTCAGCGACAAGTCGCAGCGAACTGGCTGCCTCCAGTGGATGCGCCGTGTCACCACGGAAGGTGAGGCGCGCCTGACTGATGATGCCGGAAGCTTGATTCTTACGACTCATGAGCGGCGAGAAAGCATCAAGCGCCAACCTCTCTCCGACCAGCGTCACCTCCAGGTTGTCGCGATTGCCTCCCGCACCGATCACGCCATCCCCACGCAGAAGCCCCTTTCCAACCGTCCCTCGGATACCGAATTCCAAACCTTCGCCACTTGGAGTAAGCGTGAGCTCTTTCAAGCCAAGCTCACTCCCAAGATTGAGAGCTCCTAGACGGAGTGTGTTTCCCTCCAGGAAGGCGGCAACCCGCCCCATTGGTATGGTGCGATGCCAGGAACCGACATCGACTGTCCCCTCGCTAAACGACATCTCTCCTGCCCAGCGCTCGGGAAGAGTGAAATATAGTCCGCTGACCGCTACACGATAGCTCTCTCCAATCACGACCACATCCACCGGACCCGCGGAGCAGGAAGCGGGGAAAAAGCTGAGTTGCTGTTTGGTAGGTTCCGTTGCTGCAGGAGTCTGCGTATTTTTTACCGATACTGGTGTTTCCCGGTGATCAAGCAGCAGCTTCGTTGTTCCTGCCACGAATTCACTAATTACGCTGGGCTGCTGATTCTTTTCTGGTCGGATCAACTCCCAGACAGATGTTGGGCGAAGAACGAGCCAGTCGCTTTTCCACGAACTTCTGTGGTTTTTGGGTCCGTAATTCCATTCGACCTCGCGCGCCAGAAACGACCCGTCTGCTTCGAGGGAAAGCTTGCCGATGTGTAACTGTTCTCCGCGCAACCAACTTGCTGCTACGAAACCAGACTTCAGCAGCGTGCATGCTAATGGATTAAAAAAGAGCCATGCTGCGATCACTACGGCAAGTAGCGACAACGCGGCCCATGCCGATCTAGTGCTAGATAATGCTGGTGGATGTTCTTGCTCTTCGGAAATTTCGGATCGGGAGGGCATGGGAACGCTATTTAAGGGAGGGAGGAGTATGCCTACTCTCTCTTGGAATGACCCGTTTATTTGGCTGTCCTGCGCGAAATCTGTCGGGGTATCCCCCTGAAAAGATACAGGCCGCCGCACCCTAAGGTACGACGGCCTGTTGTTCCCCCCAGAACAATCTTTCGATAAGCAGAACTTATAGCTTTTGGTGCTTCATGCAACTTATTTTTAAGAGAAATCGTTTTTCCCAGTTTTTTCCGCTCTTCGACCACTAAGAGGAGCCATGAATTCCCATTATTCCATTCTTAAGGCGGCAGCAGGCGAAATTTTGGCGGCTTTCAGCGCAGGGAAAAGTCCGGCGGCAAGTGCTGCAACAATCATCCATAAGGGCAAGAGGGCTAATTCCCCCAACGGGTAGGCCAAATCGATACTCCAACCGAAGAAAGCCTTATTGATCACCCAAGTCAGGACTAATGCCAGCACGGCCCCACTTGCCAAACCGACAAAGCTAGAAATCAGTCCGATTAGCGTGGCCTCGGAGAGCATCACCCCGACGACCTGCCTGGTGGAGGCACCCATGGAGCGCAAGACGCCAATATCTCGCGAGCGCTCCAGAACCAGAATACCCAGCGTCAGCATCACCCCCCCTATAGCCACCGCGATGGAGATGGTGCGCAAGACGGCCGTCACGGCGAAGGTCTGGTTGAAGATCTCCAGAATGCGCGCCTTCAGTGCTCGATTACTGTAACAGATGATGGCCTCCTTCCCCCCGAAAGCCTTACGGAACGCGTCACTCTCGCTCTCCATGACGGCAAAGCTAGTGCCCGCACGAAAGGTAATGGCGAGTGAGTGAACGCCCTTGATTCCCCAGACACGCTGGAAGTAGGGGTCTCCGATCATCGCAATTCCGCGGTCGCGTGTGTAGTCGCGGTAGAGGTCGAGCACCGGCAAGGAGATTGGACCATGAGGGCCCACCAAGTGGAGCGTGTCTCCTCTCCCGAGATGCAATCGCTGGCCGAGACTCTCGGAAAGTGCTACTCCCTCGCCGCGAGCTAACGCTTCGGTTTTTGACTTGGTATCACCGTGAAGAAAATCGATATCACCTCGCGCAGATCCCGAGACGACTCCTAGCGTCACCTGCTTGCGATCCAGCGACTCGACCTCCACCTCACGAAACGTCGCCACGTCCTTTACGCCGGTGCGATTACTCCACCATGACGCCGCCTGCTCCGGAAGTGTGTGCTCTAGCCCCAAGAGCTCATTGGAAGCCGGTGCAATGAAGAGATCGGCTTGCAGCGTCCGTTCAGCCCAAGCAAGAACGCTACCCCGAAAGGAGTGGATCATCACGCTGATACCGACGGTCATTGCGACGGCTGCCGCAAGCGCCGCAATGGTAGGAGCTGTCCGATGGAGTGACTTCATCGACTGCTCCAGGGCAATTCGAATGATCGCTCCTCCTGAAAAATGCTGTGCATTCACCAGTTTCCGCAAGAGTGCTGCTACCACCATCGTCACGAGCGGAACCCCTAATGAGAACCCCGCCAACACACAAAAGGCAGCACCGAATCCCAACAGCGCGGGCCCTCCGTGAAGTGATCCCAGGGAAAGCATCAGGGCCATCAGCAGCATTGCCACCCCTAATGCGGCGAGTGGCCACGCAGGCATGGGGAAAATCTCGGGTGCTGCACCTGGGTGCAGGACTCGGCACGGGTCAACCCGCGAGGCTTGTCTTGCAGGAATCCATGCGGCGACCAGCGCAGCACCCACGCCAGCGGCGATCCCTGCTAATGCCTCCACCAAGGTGGGCCACCCACCGTGGGCATCGACCGGAAGATACAGGGACGAGACTGTCTGCGCAACGGGTGCCGCCAAGACGCCGGCAAGAAGTGGTGCTGCAAGAACGCCGAGCAGCGAGCCTATCAACCCGCAAAGCGCAGCCTCCGCAAGCACCATGCCGAGAATCATTGAGCGGCTCGTACCAACAGCCCGCAAGATTCCATGGGCAACACGGCGCCGGACGACGGCTGCTGCCGCTGTGTTTCCCACAAAGAACATTCCCACCATCAACGAGACGAGGCTGAGCGCAGTCAGGTTCAACGTGAAGGCGCTCAGCATGACATCCACTTGGTGCGTCCGCCGTGATGGCGGTGCGACGGTGGCATCTGCAGGGAGGAGAGCTTGTAGCCTTTTGAGGACCTGAGCTTCTTCTTTTAAGGAGTGAATCTTGACGAGGATGGCAGTCAGCATCCCTTCTGGACCGAGCCATTCTTGAGCAGCTGCAAGATCGATTGCCACTACTCGTCCACCGTTGCCTGCGACCGCATCATCACTGTGAACTTGGTAACGAATGGTCAGCCACCTGGGTGCTCCTGGCCCCTGAAGGCGCACACGTTCGCCAACCTTCATTCCATGTTTTTTTAGAAAATCAGGTGCCACCGCCAGGGCATCCCCGGCCGAAAGCCAATCCGCAAGATCTCCCTGACCTTCTTCACCCATGGATGGCTCCATGGATAAGAGTCCGCTGGCTGAAAAGGGATCAATCCCAACCAGATGGAGCGTCTCCCCGGGGAAATCCGGCAGTGTAACCATCCCCTCGATCAGCGGCGTCGCGGTAATTACCCCCTCGCACCCTTGGACAGCAGGGAGTAGAGATTCTGGCAGTCGCCCTCTGATCTCCAAGTCCGCCTTCCCCGTGACCATGGCAAAGGCTTTGTGAAAGCTCTCCACCGCACTCCGATTGGCAATTGTGATCGAGAGAAAGACCGCAACCCCCAAACCAACGCTGAAGACACTAAGTAATGAGGCACGCGGGTGCTGGATGAGTGGTCGTATCGCACCCCTCCACGAAATTGCAATCCTGCTTGCTGCACTCATCGTTCACCACCCGATCTCGCCGATGCCACGCGAAGGCGCCTTTCGAGGCGCATGAGTGCATTACGCTCCACAATTTTACCACCCTCTTTGTTGCGAAGATAGAAAACATCCAATGCCGCTTTTTGTTCGGTGGCAATGCGAGCAGCGTCAATGGAAATACCGCCGTGGGAAATGGCTCGCAGGAGATGATAGAGAAGTCCCAACCGATCCGGTGCTTGAACCTCCAAAATGGTGCAACTGGGGTGGGCGTTGTTGTTGACCACGACCCATACCGGCAACTCTTCTTCCTCTTCAACGATACCGTCGGTCTTGATCAGCTGCTTCGGCTCGGGAACAAGTCTGCTTCCTGGAGCGAAGAGAAGTTCACTCAGCTTAAGTTCAAATCGCTTTCGATCCCGTTCTCTGGGAAGCGGCTCATTGCGGTGATTGCTGACCTTGAAGATATCAAGGGCCAGTTTATCGCTTCGCGTGAAGACATCTGCGCCGAGGACATTGATGCCTGCATCTAAGAATGCCGCCGCGATTCGCTCCAGGAGACGCTCTCTATCCCAGCCGCAGACGAGCACCTCCGCATGTCCAGCTTCGGGATGGTCAATCCACTCGATCACCGGATCGAGATTAGGACCATTCTCATGAATGCTCTGTTCGAAAAATTTACGGAAGAGCTTAAGATGAGTACAGATATCCTTGGCATCCTTGGACTGGAGATATCGCTCAGGCATGCCTTGGAAATGAATCTCGATTTCCTCCTCGTAGCTTGCTGCAAGCGTATCCAAAACTTCTCTGTGGACTTCGTTGCGCCGTCTTTCTCGTTCGTTACGGAAGCCGGTATTGTCGGTGATGTAGGCCCGTGTCTGCCAGTAGAGCTGCCAGACCATTTGTTCCTTCCAGTCGCTCCATCCCTCGTCGCTGGTTCCCATTCCGTCTGCCAGCGTGATGACCATGAGGGCATCTAGGACAAGTGGATCGCGGATAATTTCAGCAAACTCTTCCACTGTAGCCGGATCCTCCGTGTTTCTGGATCGTGCTATACCGCTCATCTCCCCATGGAGGTTGACCAGTGAGACTAGCAGTTTCAGCCGTTGAGGTGTGAGCTGCAGGCGACGAGCAACTTTCTGCGCTGCAAGCGCACTGGCCTCTTCGTGACGTCTTGTGTTTGCCGCCTTGCCCGTATCATGCAGTAGCATCGCCAGGTACAGGATCGCAGGATCTTCAAAGTGGCGGAAGATCTCTGCGTAACGGGTCAATTTGGGATCTGTGGTTAAAAGCAGGGCATCGATCTTGTCGAGGCACCTGAGCGTGTGTTCATCCGCCGTGTAGCGGTGAAAGAATTCGTGCTGCACAAGACATGTGAGCGGTTCGAATTCCGGAAGGAACTTTCCCAGGAATCCAAGATCGTGCATGAGCCTGAGGATACGGCTTACCTCGCCTTTCTTGGAAAGGATCGAAAGAAAAATGGTTCTGTTCTCTTTATTGTATTGGAAGGTCCTGTCCACGAGCGGAAGCCTCCGCTTGATCAGATCTTCAAGCTCTGCGGAAAATCTAAGCCCGTGCTTTTGTGCAATCTGAAACGCCTTCATCATGCGCGTCGGATCCCGGTTGAAGATATCGCGTGCTTTCGGAAAGAGTTCCCCCCTGCTTATCACAAACTCGTCTCCAATCTCTTTCGTTTTTCCGAGCAGTTTGGTCAGCAGATTGACCTTCATTCCCTGCTGTTCACGAATGCGTCCAAGCGCAAGGGTTGTGTTGAGATTAATCGCACGCGTATGCCCGTAATAATCCCTCATGAAGGCCTCGCAACGACGCAGGATATTTTTCTGGGGATATTCGAGGGCGGTTGCAACTTTGCCCTGAAGTTGGAGTGTCAATTGATCGGATGCTCTACCTGTCTGGTAGTGCATCTCCGTACGCACTCGGAGTAAAAAATCATGCGCTTCTTCGAGCGCTCGCCGTTCTTTTTCTCTCAATACCTTCTCTTCCACCAGACGCTTCATGCTGTAAGCCCCCGAGTGGAACATCCCCGTCCAAACCAGATTCTGATAATCTCTCAACCCTCCACATCCTGCCTTGATGTTCGGTTCTTGCATGAAGACGCTGGCACCGTACCGATTTCGCAACTCCTTAAGATTCTCCATCCTGAAGGCGATGTAGTCCCTCTCTTTTCCCAGAACGCACAGTTCCTCGAATTTTTTTCGGAACTCCTCGAACAGTTTTTTATCCCCGGCAAGCCACCTGCTTTCAAGCATGGCTGTCTTTGCCATCATGTCCTTGTTGGCTTGCTCGATTGCTCCTTTGATGGAGCGTGTGGCGTGACCTACTTTGAATCCAAGGTCCCAAAGAGCCATCAGACAAACAGAGATAACCTTCTCCATCGATTCTGTTGGTTGTGGCCCTTGATGAAAAAAGGTGATGTCTACATCACTGAACGGATTTAGCTCTCTCCTTCCGTATCCTCCGAACGCACTGACCATGAAACCGGTAATCTCTTTTTCCTGCGTTTCCAATCTGGTAGCTAATCTAAAAATCTCCCGGAACAAGATATCGACGAGTTCTGTTCGTCTACCTGCTATCTCCTTCCCTCCTCCTCCTGCGCGATGCCATAACTTGAGGCGGAGTTCTTCTTTTTTTCGGAAGTTCTGAAGTTTTTGGATAGGAAGCGCTGTTTGGCTGTCCATCACCGCTGCCAATTGTTCCCCCACCTCCCTCTGAATCCTCGCGCGGTGCTCCGCTAGCGGAATGATGGCCTCCATAAATCTGTTTATTTAGCGTGTTGATATCACGATCTCAACACGTCGATTCAGTTGTTGCTCTTGCACCGAAGCAGTTGCCGGGACAAGTAACCGATTCTTTCCAAATCCAGCTGTTGTGATGCGATCCTGATCAATGCCCATCTGCAGCTGTAACCAGGTCTTCACTGCCTCAGCCCGACGAAGACTCAACCCCTTGTTGTACTCATCACTCCCAAAAGAATCGGTGTGCCCCTCAATTCGAAATGTTGCCTGCCCATTCTTCTCAATCAATGCTCCCAGTTTCTTTAACGATTCTGCTGCTGCTGGCTTCAAAGTATCTGCGTCATATTCGAAAAGAAGATCTGTGGGCATCAGAATCGGTGCTGTTTGGGAAGAGACTGATTCGTTACCGGCCAGGAGTTGTTCTAGATTGCTGAATTCCCCTACATTTGTCCCATGCAGTTCTCCTGGATGACGTATTTCCCTTCCTGTCTGAAGAACCTGTTGATTTGCTCCCTCCTTGATCTGTGTCATCACTTCACTTTCTTTTAACCCCTCAGGCTCCGGAAGATTGATTTCCGTATCACTAGCCTTGGGTAGAATAATCACCCCATCCTTCCCGGTCGGTTCTCCTTTAGGTGTGGAGGTTGCCATCAACTGATCCAGTCCTGAGGAGGATGGCTTCGTGAGCAGGGGCATAGACTCAGCAGGCGTGAGGCGATTTTCTACCGTTGGCTTCTCCTGATCCAGAACCACAGGTTGAGGAATTCGTTCTTTTTCAAACTTCGTCTCAGTTTCTTCTAGTAGCTTGGGATCTATCTCGACGCGCTTCATCCTAAACGTTCTAGGAACGATCGTGTCATAGCTGGTTGCTGAAAATCCCATCACCTTCCAGCTTTGAGATTTGATGTAGAAAAAGAGATGTGCCAGGAGGGAAAAAAACAAGCACCCTAGAAACAACCAAAGAAAAAACGTCTTGGTTCTCGTTGGTTCTCGTTTTAGCGATGCTGATCCCATGAGAATGAAGAATCTAATCCGATGCTATGCCTGTCTGAAAGAAATCTTGTTCTCTGGGGCCGCTATGCCTCAAACCGGGTGACTGGAGCGTTTGAACACAAAGCGATATTCACATCGATTATTGATAGATTTCTTTTTGAAAGAGGTACTTCTTAATCATAATAGTGTGAAGAACCTGTGCAGAGACCCTTTAATCACTTCAACCATAGGGAACTACAGAGCAAATAATCGTGTGAATCAGTCAAAAGCTTTTGCGAGTGAACCCCGCAGATGATGTTCCATGAAACAAAAGAGCTTCAAAACTCCACAGTAGTTCACAGATTCTTCCCACCTCATCCACGCAGATCTCATTTTTATTAAATAATACATAAGTAACTGTATAAAAGAAATTTATGTATTTGTTCCACGTGGAACATGAAACAACTCGACCTTTATGTTTATCTATCCAGAACAGTTTGATGTCTTGGTCATCGGTGCAGGCCATGCCGGAGTAGAGGCAGCCCATGCCGCTGCCAAGATTGGAGCTAAGACACTTCTTCTTACCCAAAATGCAGACACGATCGCTCAGATGTCTTGTAATCCCGCTATAGGGGGACTTGCCAAGGGTCACATGGTGAGAGAGATCGATGCCCTTGGCGGACTCATGGGATTGAATACGGATGCCACGGGAATTCAGTTTCGTATGTTGAATGCCTCCAAAGGTCCAAGCGTCAGAGCACCCAGAGCGCAGTGTGATAAAAAAGCTTATCAGTTTCGTCTGAAGGCACTCCTGGAAAACCTCCCCAACCTCTCACTAAAGCAGGCCAATATTACCAATCTCTTGGTAAAGAATGATCGTGTTACCGGGGTAGAAACGAATCTTGGTCTCAGCTTCACGGCCCATAGCGTGATCATCACGACAGGCACATTCATGCGTGGGTTGCTGCATGTCGGTTTAAAGACACAGGCTGGAGGGAGGATGGGAGATTCCATTTCAACGCTTAGTGACCACTTGAAAGAGCTTGGTTTCGAGGTAGGGCGATTCAAGACAGGGACCCCCTGCCGTCTTTTGGCTAAGTCGATTGACTTCTCAAGGTGTGAACGTCAAGACGGGGATACGCCAATTCCTCTCTTCTCCCACATTCCAGAGAGCATTAGCAGAGAGAATAATGAAATCCACACCCTCAATCATTATAGGGATGGAATGTTCCATGTGGAACAAATCCCGTGTTGGATCACGTACACGACCGAGCATACCCACGAGATCATTCGTTCAAACCTGCACCAGTCTCCACTCTACGCTGGGGTCATTGATGGGGTCGGTCCAAGGTATTGCCCATCCATCGAAGATAAGGTGGTCAAGTTTGCGGATAAAACTCGCCACCAGATTTTTCTGGAGCCAGAGGGACGACACACAGGGGAAATCTATGTGAATGGAGTCTCCACGAGTCTTCCCTACGATGTGCAATACGAATTCATTCGTTCCATTCCAGTATTAGAAAACGCAGAAATCCTCCGACCCGGTTACGCTGTGGAGTACGATTACTGCCCCCCCCATCAACTCCACTCCACCTTGGAAACCAAACGCATCGAGGGCCTTTATTTTGCGGGACAAATCAATGGAACATCGGGGTATGAAGAAGCTGCCGCTCAAGGGCTCATGGCCGGGATCAATGCAGCCCAAAAAGTTCAAGGGAAGGATCCCGTAGTGCTTGGGCGTGAAGAGGCCTACATCGGGGTGATGATCGATGATCTTGTCACAAGGGGTACACCGGAGCCGTATCGTATGTTCACCAGTCGCGCCGAATACAGGTTACGCCTTCGCCAAGACAATTGTGATATTCGACTGACAGGCAAAGCGTTAGAATTAGGGATAGCTTGCGATTATCGAAAAAAAGCTTACCTTGAAAAAAGGGATTCGCTTGTATCGCTTCATGCAGAAGCAGCTCGTATTCAACAAGATGGGATTCCATTAAACACGTGGTTGAAGCGCACGGAGAACGCCCCCTCCAAGCTCCCATCTGTTTTGCAGACACGATATTCGAGAGAAGTCTGGGGATTGGTTGAAACAGACTTGAAATACGAGGGGTATCTGAAGCGGGAGCAGGATCAGATCGATCGGCAGCGACACCAAGAGGAGAATACCATCCCCGCGGACTTGGATTACGATGCGATTCCGAGCATGAGACTAGAGGCGCGCCAAAAGCTGCGTGATTACTCACCGGGAACATTGGGGCAGGCCTCTCGAATCAGCGGCATTACCCCCGCCGATATTTCTGTCCTCTCCGTCTGGATACGAAAGCTAGAGGGAGTGTGTAGACGAACGTAAAAAGAGGATAGTCAATCCATTGCCCGGTAATGGGGAGTCAACCCAGCGAAGGCCAAGCGCGTTGGAGAGCGCGCCTACGTTAAGCTAAACGCGCGGCAGCCAACGCAGGAGATGATTCGATGATGAAAAACTCTTCCAAACCCGCGAGCTGAAAAAGCTGCCGAACGGGGTCGCTAAGGGAGGCGAAGGCAACCCCCCCACCTTCTGCGGAGAGGTTACGAAGGGCTGAGAGAAACACTCTAAGGCCGGCACTGCTGACGTAGGAAAGCTCCGCGCAATCAAAGACAACCTGATTGCTCTGATCATCTGCGAGAAGGCGTAGCCGCTCTTCCAGCAAAGGACTCGTGGATGCATCAAGCCTGCCACATAGCCGAAAGATAGGGATATCTCCAACCAATGAGAGCGTGATTTCCATCTCTTTACCCTACTGTGACATGGCAAAAAGTCTTCCGATAAAGTGAATGGTCCCGAAATGGGGAATTGATCCTTTCGCGAGAATCTTTTTGACGCAGGAGCGACCTGCTAAGAATCTCTTGGCAACTATGTCCACGACACCCTACGACCTCATCGTCATCGGCGGCGGACCCGCCGGCTATGTCGGCGCTATCCGCGCCTCCCAACTCGGCAAGCGCGTTGCAGTCGTCGAGAAAGAGCGTGCCGGAGGCACCTGCTTGAACTGGGGATGCATTCCCACGAAGGCTCTGCTCAAGAATGCAGAGCTTTACTCTACGATCGGCCACCACGCAGCAGACTTCGGACTGGAGGTCTCTGGTCTCAAGTACGACTGGGACAAGGTCATCGGACGCTCACGCAAGGTTGCTGACAAACTCGCGGGCGGCATTGAATTTCTGCTCAAGAAGAACAAGGTGGATTACATCAAGGGAGATGCCAGCGTTCCCAAGGCAGGAGTGGTCGAGGTCAAGGGGACAGACGGCAAGGAGCAGACGCTCACAACGGCAAAGGTCCTCATTGCTACCGGCGTGGTCACGCGTGAGATGCCGGGCTTCGCATTCAATGGATCCAGCGTCATTGGTAGTCGTCATGCACTCGTCATGCCCAAGCAGCCGAAGGAGCTGATTGTTATCGGAGCCGGGGCGATCGGCATTGAGTTTGCCTACTTCTTTAATGCCTTCGGAACTAAGGTCACCGTCGTTGAGATGATGCCCAACATCCTTCCGGTTGAAGATACCGAAGTTTCTGTGGCCTTGGAGAAGTCCCTCATCAAGCAGGACATCCGCATCCTCACCGGAACCAAGGTTGAAAAGGCTGAGACCACCAAGGATGGAGTGAAGATTACCGTTTCTGGTGGAGCCAATGAAACCCTCGCGGCAGATGTCGCGCTAGTGGCGATCGGTGTTTCTCCGCTTCTTCCAGGAGGAGCAGCTCCCATTAAGCTCGACGACCGCGGATACATAGCTGTCAGTGACCGCTACGAGACCAGCATCCCGGGTGTCTATGCAGCTGGAGACATCATTGGGCCGCCATGGCTCGCCCACGTCGCAAGTTGGGAGGCCGTCCAGGCTGTCGAAGGAATGTTTGGCAGGCGGACGCCAGCCCGCAAGCGTGCCTTCCCGGGTTGCACCTACTGCCATCCACAGGTCGCCAGTGTTGGATTGACCGAGCGCGCCGCAAAGGAGAAGGGCCTCAAGCTCAAGATCGGCAAGTTCCCCTTCCAGGCCAGCGGTAAAGCCATGGCTGTGGGTGACACCGACGGATTTGTGAAGCTACTCTTCAACGAGCCACATGGCGAGCTAGTCGGCGCACACATCATTGGAGCCGATGCCACGGAGATGATTGCCGAAATGGGATTAGCTATCACGCTGGAGGCTACCTACGACGACATCGCCTCAACGATCCACGCTCATCCAACGCTCAGCGAAGCGATGTTCGAGGCGACCGAGGCCGCCCTTGGCCACGCCATCCATATCTAGGATTTTAGATCATTAAGTAAGAGGAGACGGCGCGACCCCCATCGCGTCAGAATCCCAATCGACGTGATGGGAGAGCATCTGGTCCTCATCAAAGTGGAAGTACCCCTTGAAGTTCCTCCCCTCCAGCATTCCCGGGAGCCAGAGGATATCGTCAGCCCACATGTCGTGATAAGGAATCGCTGACGGCTCCATCCAGTGCGGAATCGCCTCATCGGTTTCCTTGGGCTCACCCAGGCAACCATCGGCGGTGAAGACCACGCAATGAAGCGACAAGCCATCGACAAACTGGAAATGGAGTTCACCGCGGACGCTTAGGTTCAGCGGGGTGATGCAAAGTTCCTCTTCTGTTTCACGGATTGCGGCATCGAGCGGCGATTCTCCAAGTTCAAGCCGACCTCCAGGACCGTTGATTTTCCCGGCACCAAGACCCCGCTTCTTGCGAATCATCAGGATCTGCCCATCCCGCAG
>Ga0208496_1000422_pt1 | contig 15367 bp, 14 predicted proteins | sample CryBogmetaGMA2M_FD_184552 | JGI IMG/M metagenome (GOLD analysis project Ga0208496, IMG submission 184552) | Freshwater microbial communities from Crystal Bog, Wisconsin, USA - MA2M (SPAdes) | ecosystem: Environmental > Aquatic > Freshwater > Lake | place: Crystal Bog, Wisconsin, USA | collected... | reverse complement strand
CTGCAAGACCACGGGGTTTTCGCGGGCGTTGACAACTTGATGGAACCAATCGCGAATGGAGGCTTCATCCCCCTCGACTGGCAAGAATGCCGTGCTCATGGGGCATCCGGTTTCGCAAACAGCCAATCGTCGATGACTAATATGTCCAGACCGCAGGTCATAAACACAGCCACCGCATCTTCCACCGAATGGACCATGGGTTTGCCCATGACATTGAAACTCGTGTTAAGCAACAGAGGAACCCCCGTTTCCCGGTGAAAGGAAGTAATCAGGCGGTGAAAGCGGGGGTTTAATTCTTCTTTGACGGATTGCAAGCGTCCGGTTCCATCCACATGGACCACAGCAGGAACCCGTGCCGCGGCTTCGGGGCGGAAAAGTAAGGCCCGTTCCATGTACAAGGTTTCTCGGTACTCGTGAAAATATTCAGGCCCATATTCGTGTAAGATGGATGGTGCGAAGGGGCGGTATTCCTCGCGGAATTTGACACGCTGATTGATCCTTGCTTTCATATCAGCATTGCGCGGGTCGGCAAGTATTGAACGGTTTCCTAGGGCGCGGGGGCCAAATTCCGCCCGTCCTTGTACCCATGCGGCTAATTTCCCGGCGGCCAGCAACCGGGCTGTTTCTTCACAAATGGTTGTTGGCAGCTGTCGGATTACCAGCCCTTTGCAATAACTCGCCAAACGGGCCAGCGCCTCTCCCGAAAGTGACGAACCCAAATAAGCCGACAGGGGTGCGGGTAAATTTTCAAAGCGCCCCCCGTCGCTGGCAAAGGCTAGCCATGCTGCCCCTAGCGCTGTGCCATCGTCCGCCGGGGCTGGGGGCACATAGAGATTGCGGAAATTAGTTTTGGAGGTGATTTGGCCGTTGCAAGAGGAGTTTAGCGCACAGCCCCCCGACAGTGCCAGATTGTCGCTGGGGTAGGCAGAGTGAAAGTTTGACAGAATCCCGGTCATGAGTTGGGTAAAATAGTATTGTCCGGTGTAAGCCAGATCGGCGGCCATTTCAGTGTTTTCTAACATGGATCGGCGTTTTTTCTCCAGTTCGGCCAAGGCGGGGAACAACCGGCCCGGCGGATGTTCCAAATTGAGCCCTCGGACTATCAGGATGTCTTTCAGCAGTGCGTAAACCTCCCCATCTAGTTGGCCATAGGGTGCCAGTCCCATGACTTTCCACTCTTCGCCTTGCATCCAATCAAAACCGCACAATGAGGTGATGTGCATGTAATATAGTCCGAGGCTGCCTAAGCCATGGGATTCATGGACCCGTTTGAGTGTTCCGTGTTGATATTGGTAGAAGCACATGGAGCCGTTCTCGCCGTATGAATCCACCACGGCGCAGGATGCCTCGTCGAAGTTGCTCGCGTAACAGGCAGAGGCTGCATGGCTGTCATGGTGGTTGAAATCGCGGAATTCGACGTGGCAGGAGGGATAATGCCCACGCAGAAGTCGTACCAGATTTAGACCCCCGCGGGCAATGCTGAGGCGATTGCAGGCCATCATGTGGTGGATTTGAAGGTTGTCCAGCGGGGAACCCAATCGCTTGATTCCCTGCTGGTGCAGCCCACGCGCACCCAATATGCCGAGGGCGGAAGCGGCTTTCTCATACCAAGGTCTTTGCCTGCGCCAATTGAAGCCCAGCACGAATCGTCCGGCATCGGGGCAAAATTTGCGTAGCAGTCCTGGCAATCTGGCGAGGCTGTCTGGTTCGCAGTTGAGTGCACGCTTATATTGCAGATATCGTTCGCTGGCTTCTGCAAAGAGGGGGTGTCCGGTTTCATTGACGATAGCCAAAGCTGGATCGTGGAATGTTATTCCTAAGCCGATGTAATAGGTCTTCTGGGCCATTGCGATATTTTTTGTGACATAGAATGTATTATACGAGTTGCATCAACAGATTGTTCCGTAATGTGCGAATCGGTATTGAGCCTTTATTGTGTTTTATTTTGCCGCTTTCGACATGGTTTTTTTTGTCTACAGCCCCCCATGCATGGGATTCCGCGCTGATGTGGACTTTACCAGTATGGCTTTGCATCGTTGCCGATTATTTCAGCCCCAGCGATTGCCGCATGCCAAAGACAACTGGCATGGAATGGCTATTGGACGCCCGTCTTTATCTTTTGTTCTCCTTGCAGATTCTGAACATCGCTTTATTGCTGGATGTTGCCAGCAGCTTGGCTTGGCGAACCCTGCCTGATTTCGCAACGGGTTCCGCCAATATTGTCGCTATGCGCATCTTGGCGGGAACAACTTCTTGCTGTTCGGGGTTTGCCGTTGCCCACGAGTTACTTCATCGTCGGGCGAAGCACCTGCGCTGGATGGGTAGGATACTGCTTTGGTCGGTTTGTTACGACCATTTTGCCTTGGAACACGCCTATGGGCATCACCGAATGGTGGGTACTAGAGCCGATCCCGCGACTGCCCGCCTCGGTGAAAGTTTTGCAGACTTTTTCAAACGTTCAGTATTGGGGCAATGGTCCAGTGCGTGGCGGATGGAGAATCAAAGGCTCCAGCATCGTAAAGGCATTGCGTTGCTATTGCGCCACCGTGTATTGCAGGGGGTCATGGCCGAACTCGCTATTCTCATGTTGATTACGTTAAATTACGGAATGGTTGCGTTGATTGTATTCTTTTACCAAGCCGTGGTCGCTGTGAGAATGTTGGAGGCGGTCAATTATCTCCAACATTGGGGGTTGTCCCGTCGCGGCACCCAATATTCCAATGCCTGGACGACTGACTCTTGGTTTACGCTGCATAGCTTCATTGGGCTGTCGCGCCACGCCGACCATCACGCCCACCCCGCCAAGCGCTGTTATCAATTGCGTCACAGCATGCAGGGGCCAAGGCTTCCGCATGGCTATTTTGTTATGATAATGTTGCTCCGCTTATCCAATCAACATTACCTTAGGTTTGCTGAGCGGGAACTGACCGGCTTATCACCGCATTCCAGCTTTTCATAAGCGTTCACCCCCTGGGAGCGCGGGCATCCCGCCCGCTGAGGGTGGCCAAGATGGCCGCACTCCCACGAAAAAGCGGGGGCAGTGAACGCTTGCGCTTATCATGTTTAAAATGAAATCTGATAATACATTGGGGACGATCAATGAGATTTAGTTTATTTGGCCTGGTGAAAATTACTACTGGCTGTTTGTTGACTTTAGCGATAAGCCTTCCGGCAGTTGCAGGTCTTTACAAATGTGTGGACAGGCACAATAAGACTTATTACCAAGATATGCCTTGCCAAGAGATGACCTCAGAGAAGTTGCCATACACTCTGGCGAAATCCCCTAGCGAAGGCGACGAGCGTGCCTTTTTTTGGAAAGCAACGAACGGGAAGGGTGTGCTCTATTTGCTGGGTTCTTTGCATTTTGGGGCGCAATCCCTCTACCCGCTGCCGCAAATGGTCAACACTGCGTTCAACAACTCGGATGTGTTGGTGGTGGAGGCGGATATTAATAATCTCAGCAGCAAGGAAATGGCTGGCGGATTGCCTGGAAAAGGCCGCTATGCCGATAAAAGCAAGCTAGAAGACCACATCAAGCGGATTACTTGGAACAAGACTTTGGAACTAGCCAACAAATTGGAGCTTAACGATGAATTGCTGGCTTCAGCCAAGCCATGGCTTGCAGCTCTTATGCTGAATGCCCAATCGTTGAAAAGTGAAGGCTACAATGCTGAACAAGGGATTGACAATTTTTTTACCCAACAAGCTAGCAACAAAAAACCCGTTATGGAATTGGAGAGCGAGCAGGCTCAAATCAATTTATTCGATCAATTATCGGACTTGGAACAGGAACAACTGTTGCTTCATACCTTAAAAGAGTTAAATCACGGACCTGAATACCACAAGGGAGTAGTCGAGGCATGGAAGAAAGGGGACGTGGAAGCAATGGATCTGATCGTCAAGCAAAGCTTTGACACCGGCCAATTAAGTTCAAAATTGTTCAACATTCTTTTCTTGGAGCGTAACGAAAGGATGGCAAACAGGCTCATAGATTTGTCGAATGACGGTAGGACTTATTTCGTTGTGGTTGGGTCCGGCCATTTATGCGGCGAAAAAGGCATTTTGAAGCTGTTGGAGCAAAAAGGCTTTACCGTGACCCAGCCTTGAGAACCTAGCTGATGTTCGGTTCAACCCCCGGTCGCACTCATATGACGGAAAATGATCGGTTTTTCTGCGAGGTCAAACTCATGCTTTTCCGGCTTGATTTGCATTGCGCCGACAATGGCACTTTTCAGTTTGCCAATATCCGTTGGGTTTACCCTCAATACCTGTTTTAAGTCCACCGAATGTTCGTTGCCTAGGCATAATAACAATCGACCCTCTGCGGTAAGCCTGACCCGATTGCAGGAACTGCAAAAATTATGGCTGTGCGGGGAGATGAAACCGACTTTTGTTTCCGAACCCGCGACACGGAAGTAGCGGGACGGCCCCCCTGTGTTTTCAGTGCAGGGAAGCAAGGTGAAGCGGCGTTCCAGATCGGCACGGATGCTGTCGCTTGAGTAATATTCCTCCGCGCGGTCATGCGAATGAACTAAGCCCAAGGGCATTTCCTCGATAAAACTGATATCGATGTTCTTGGTGATGGCAAAAGCCACCAAGTTACCGGCTTCAAGATGGTTGCGGTTTTTGAGGATGACTGCATTGAGCTTGATGCGCCTGAATCCCGCCTCCAATGCTGCATCAATGCCCCGCAGCACCGTATTCAGGTCGCCAACCCGGGTCATTTGCCTGAACAGCGTTTCATCCAAGGTGTCCAAGCTGATATTGATGCGCTTGACGCCGCAAGATTTCAACTCGTCCGCCATGGTCTGCAATTGCGAGCCATTGGTGGTTAGCGTCAGTTCGCGCAAACCTTGCAAACGGCCAATATTCCGTAGCAAATCCATTGCCCCCTTGCGCACCATCGGTTCCCCGCCTGTAATGCGAATCTTGTCCACGCCCAATTCTACAAACGCACGGCATACCGTTTCAATTTCTTCCAAAGTGAGGATTTGCGCTCGTGGCAAGAACGTCATGTCCTCGCCCATGCAATAGATGCAGCGGAAATCGCAACGGTCCGTGATGGAAACGCGGACATAGTTGACGATTCGCCCGAAACGGTCGATGAGCAAGGTAGGGGGGTTGGTGGTCATTTGGAATTAGGTCGAAAGTGTCAATCGGTTTATTCTTACACATTTAGACGATCTGTCCAAGTTGAAGTTGCAAGGCAAGCCTTGCAACTTCAGATGAAAATGCGATATCTCACAGTGGGGTTGGCTTGGGCAATTTCAAAATGATGGCAGGCGTTTTTTTCCCTACAGGCTTATCGGGTTTGATGGATACCGCTTTGTCAGTTTTGGGTGGTTCGCTTTTGCTTGGTTTAAGGTTGACTCCCTTGATAGGTTTGAGGCCACTATTGCTGGCGGTCTTTGCAACTTCGGTTTTGAGTGGTTTGACCAGTTCGCTATGTGTATTGAAATCTTCGGTTAGGATGCGCTGGGCTTTTCGTGCGCTTTGCTCTTCGGCAAAAGGGCCGGCAATCACTTGGTAGTGCAGGTTTTTGTCGATAGTGCGGGCTGGAATCCTTGGACCCAAATGATTCAGTTCGGCGGCCAATTTTTTCGCCCTGAATTCATCCTGAGTTTCCATCGTTTGGATGAACCAGCTAGTATTATTACGCGCTTGGGTTGGTTCCGGCTGGCCAAACAATTTTTCGGGGCGTTCCAATACCACAGCCTGGGCCAAAATATCTTTAAGGCTGGGGGTGTTCTCGAAGATAGGGGTTGGTATGCCCCGGCTATATTTCAGTGTCTCCGCCACTTTCGGCCAATCTATCTTTCGTTGTGTTTGTTTGGCTATGCTTTGCAGTTTATCCATTAAATTCTTTTCCAAGGATTTCGCATCCACTTCCTCGTAGGGTTGATGCGCTTCTAGGTACAGCACTCCGTCTAGCCAGCCCAACAAATAGGGTTGGTTGACGATTAATATTGGGGTTGAGACAGGGATTTCCTTGAAAGCATGTTCAATATCCTCAGGGTACAGCCGTATGCAACCGTTGCTGGCGCGTAGCCCTATGCTGAATGGTTTGTTCGTGCCATGGACGAGATAACTCGGCTTGCTGAGGTAGAGCGCAAAATCCCCTAGCGGGTTGTCAGGGCCAGGTGGGACGACCGGGGGCAGCGGGTCGCCTTGTTGTTCATGAGTCTTGCGAATGGATGCTGGCACATACCAAGTCGGGTGCTGCATCTTGCGAGCCACTGCCATCGCGCCCAAGGGGGTGGAACGACCCTCCCGGCCTATGCCGATAGGCCAAGTGGACAATGCGGGTTGCTTTCCTCCGTGGAAGTAAAACAAGCGCATGGTGGCAAGGTTGATCACGACCCCTGCCCGTTTTGCATCGGGCAGGATAAATTGCAGGGGCAGGATGGCGTGGGCTCCTTGTTCTGGAACCCATATGTCAAGGTCGGGATTGGCTTCGTTGATATGCTGATAACCCAAGCCAAAATGACGGGCAATATCCAGCAGGGTATCGCCTTCGCGCAAGGGCACTATGCCAATGCGCCCGACTAAGCTGTCCTTGGCGTTTAACTGGAATAGATGCTCTTGAATCGACGCAGTCCCTTGCGTCTTAGCCTGTTCGATTTGATCAGGCTCAATCGTAAAATCAATCGGCGGGGAGTTGTCTTGTTGGAAGAGTTTGTCCATTTCGGCGCAGCCGGATAGCAAACTGGCTAATAGAAGCATGATAAACAGCTTGAATTTCATTTATTTTCCGGTTTGTGGGTTGTCTTGTTTCGCGCACTTCTCTTTTTTGCGTTGACTGCCTTGGGGACAGAATCATCGCCGTTTTTGACAGTGGTGTCAGCAGAGCTTGCTTGGGGCGGGGCGCCAAGCCCCGCAGTGGCTGCCTCGAAGGCTTTTCCCTCTTTCTCGGCTCTGATTTTACGGGTTTCGCCCATTAGGCGAAGCGCTTCGTCCCTTTGTCCGGGGGTGATTTCATTTTCTAGGCTTTGCCGTCCCTTAGCCGCTTCTTGGTCGCCCTGTTCCTCTGCCATGGTGTACCAATAAAACGCCAGGGCGGGATTTTTAGTCACACCATCGCCAGACGCATACAGTGAACCTAGTATGGTTTGTGCGCTGGTTTCGCCCGCTTCGGCAGCTTTTTGGAACCAGCGCGCCGCCTCGGCTAGGTCTTTGTCAATCCCTAAGCCATAATAGTATAAAATGCCCAATTTAGTTTGCGCCATGCGTTCGCCTTGGTCGGCTGCTTTAAGATACCAATGCTGGGCTAAATGGTAATTCTGCTCCACCCCCCAACCTTTCATATAAAGATTGCCTAGGTTGATTTGAGCCGCTACATTGCCCTGTTCTGCTAAGGGCTTTAGGATTTCCAGCGCAACGGTGAAATCACGGCGGACGATGGCATCAATCCCCGCTTGAAGATCGGCGTAAACATTGACGGAGAAAAACAATCCGGCGATAAGAAGAAAACGACCTAGAAATTTCAAGACGACCCCACTTTTAAAACAATCTTGCCGATATGCCCTCCGTCTTCCATTAGACGGTGTGCCGCAGTTGCTTCCTGCAACTGAAAAACGGAATGTACGATGGGCCTGACCAAGCCAGCCTCGATTTTGGGCCAGACATTTTCCAACAAAGCCCTAGCGATCCGGGCCTTTTCCGCTACGCTTCCAGGGCGCAAGGTCGAACCGGTCAAGTTTAGTCGTTTAAGCATAATGGTAGCCAAATTTATTTGAGTTTTTGCCCCGTTTTGACAGGCGTTTTTGCATAGAGCCGACTGTAGTATAAACCTTGCTGCCGAATGCATGGGCCAATTGTAGGGCAGCGACACCGATGCCACTGGTTCCCCCATGGACTAGCAGGCTTTCCGATGGATTGTCGTATTAAATTTAACGCGTAAATAGGTGTTAAGGTCAAGTATAGGTTTCTTTTGCTTGGTGTAAACTATGGTCTTTCATTAATGCCACTCGATTGAACCGTCATGCTAGAAGCACTAGCCCAGATTATCAAAACTGCCGCACAGGAGGAGCTACTCCCTCGTTTCGCCATAGCAGAACGCAGCTATAAATCAGACGGTAGCATCGTCACTGAGGCCGATATTGCGATGCAAAAACGCATCGCCGAGGAGTTGGATGCATTTTCCCCACAATACCCGCTGTTGGCCGAAGAAATGACGGATGCCGAACAGGTCAGCCTGCTTCGAACCGGCGAGGGTGGCTTGTGGTGCCTGGACCCCTTGGATGGGACTAGCAATTTTGCCAACGGCATCCCTTTTTTTTCCGTCTCTTTGAGCTTGCTAATCGACCGAAAACCCTATTTAGGCTTGGTCTATGATCCATTGCGCGACGAATGCTTCACGGCAATAAAAGGCCAGGGTGCCAATCTGAATGGTTTGCCCATGCATCCCCGCCACGCCGGGATGTCCTTGCGCGAAGCCATGGCGGTCATTGATTTCAAGAGGCTTTCACCGCAATTGGCGAATGCTTTGGTGTTACGCCCGCCTTATAGCTCACAGCGAAACTTTGGTTCAGTGGCTTTGGAATGGTGTTGGCTGGCCGCAAATCGTTTCCAAATTTATCTGCATGGCAGACAAATGCTATGGGACTATGCGGCGGGTGCGCTAATATTGGCAGAGGCCGGGGGATGCATGGGAAAATTATGCGGGATGCCGGTTTTTTCGTTGCAATTGCAGCCAAGTTCTGCCGTCGCAGCGACTTCCCCTAGCCTGTTTGTGGACTGGAAGAACTGGATTGACACCCACCAATAGCCGTTGGCGAACTAGAAACAGTCGTAGTCAGGGAAGTTTTCGAGCCAGTCTTTTGGAAAAACGGCCTTGGTCCATGTAAAATGCCGGGTATGCTAGCCGGATTTGAACTTCGAGCCTTCGTCGGCAACCGAATCTGCGCCTATCCCCGCGCACTAACATTTACTCACATGATTTAGGAAATAATAAGATGACTTTCGTAGTGACTGAAAATTGCATCAGATGCAAATTCACTGATTGCGTGGACGTATGCCCGGTTGATTGTTTTCACGAAGGGCCGAATTTTCTCGTTATAGACCCAGATGAATGCATAGATTGTTCCCTGTGCGAGCCGGAATGCCCGGCCAAGGCAATCTATTCCGAAGATGAAGTCCCCGACAGCCAAAAGCAATTCATTGAACTCAACAGGGAACTTGCCAAGCTGTGGCCGGTGATCACCGAAGTCAAAAAACCCGCCGAGGATGCTGATGACTGGAAGGATAAAGCCGGCAAATTAGATTATTTGGAACGATGAAACTACAGCAACTTCGCTATATTTGGGAAATCGCCCAGCACGACCTCAATGTGTCCGCTACGGCGGACAGCCTTTATACCTCCCAACCCGGCATCAGCAAGCAAGTCCTCATGTTGGAATCCGAGTTGGGGGTTCCCATCTTTGCGCGTAATGGTAAGCATCTGACTGAAATTACCGATGCCGGAAAGCAGATTCTCGCCATTGCCGGGGAAATCCTCGGCAAGGCGCAGGACATCAGGAATATCGCCCAGGATCATAAGGACAATAAAGCCGGTACGCTTGCCATCGCCACCACCCACACCCAGGCGCGCTATGCCTTGCCGCCAGTGGTGCGCGAATTCATGGCACTTTATCCGGGTGTGAAATTGCACATCAACCAAGGCACACCCTCGCAAATCGCCGAACTGGCTTCCCACGGGCTGGTAGATATGGCCATCGCCACCGAAACCATTGATCATTATGAAAATCTGGTTTTGCTGCCTTGTTATGAATGGAACCGTTGCGTTTTGGTCCCGAATGGTCATCCTTTGGCGGCAATGGAGAAAATCAGCCTGCTTGATGTGGCCGGATATCCGATTGTGACTTATGTTTTTGGGTTTACCGGACGTTCGCAATTGGATAAGGCTTTTGAAAAGCACAGCATACACCCCCAAGTGGTGCTAACCGCAGTCGATGCCGATGTCATCAAAACCTACGTCCGATTGGGCCTAGGGGTGGGCATCGTGGCAAGAATGGCTTACGATCCGGTGGCCGACAGCGATTTGACCCCCATCGACGCGGAACACTTGTTCGGGCGAAGTGTCACCAAAGTCTGTCTGCGCCGGGACATGTTCATACGCGGTTTCATTTATGACTTCATTCGCCTGTTCGCCCCGCATTTGACCCAGGAAATCATTCACGAGGCTTTGGCATTAAGGGAAAGGCATGAAATCGAGGAGTTGTTCAAGCCTATTCCGCTGCCGGTTAGATAATTTTTTTTTCCTGCGGAAAAAAATATATTAAATCTCCGTCGCCATCCGGGAGGGTTGGGGTGAGCCAAGTAGTCGGGCAACATCTCCACCGTTGCCCGACAATTGAATGTCGGGCGTAACCCAAAGAGATGCGCCCGACGGTATCTACGAGACTGATGCCCTTGAATCCAAGGACGATAAACTACGGGTTGCCATGAAAGTACGGATAACATCCCTGGGAGGGATGTTATCAGTGAATTGCCGCTATAGGAACATTGACATGAATGCTGTCCAAGTTTTACCGCCTTCCGTGCCGGTTGGCAAAATCAAGAGTTTCGGTGTTTTCGGGCCTAAATATGAAATCGGGCAACCGCTTCGTCCATTGGCTGATGGTGACTGGATGGTAAGGATCAAAATGGTGGAAACAGGCGAAGAAGCCGAATATCGTTACACGCATTTGCTAGATGACCCGGAAGCCCGTTAATGTACGCTGTAGCTTTTGACTTGGTAGTGGCAGATACTGAGCAGCATCATCCAAAAGGAGTTTCGCAAGCCTATGCGGATATCGGTGCAATCCTCAATGAATATGGCTTCCGCCGCGTACAAGGGAGTTGTGTGTGACCGACAATGAAACACACTTTAATAATATTTTGTATACTCACTGCCTATCTCTTTGGCATCTATAGCCATTCACAAAACTTATGGCCTGTTGGACTATTACTTGAACTGAAAAAATCTAACCTGCCTAGACTGCAAGGTCGCTATGATGAGTTTGGCAGGTTGATTGATTACCCTAATAAAAAACAAATTCCTTGTCCGGCGCAAACTCCCGACACTCCCGTGTTATTGGTCATTGGGCAGTCTAATTCTGCCAATCACGCCGAAAGAAAATTCAGCACTCAATACCCTGAGAAAGTCGTCAACTATTTCAACGGGAAATGCTATCAATCGGCATCGCCGTTATTAGGTGCGACCGGGGAGGATGGGGAGTTTGTCACACCGTTGGCTGATAAACTGATTCAATCGGGGCGTTTTCAATCGGTGGTTATTATCGCATCCGGTATTGGCGGCACTCCAATAACCCGTTGGCAACGTGACGGGGACTTGAATGAAATGTTGTTGACAGTCATTCGACAAGTGGAAAGAGAATTCAAAATAACCCACGTAATATGGCATCAAGGAGAGGATGATTATATTAAAAAAACGTCAACGAAGAATTATATAAAAATGTTCAATTCGCTGCTCGATACCTTGCGTGAAAATGATGTCAACGCCCCCATTTACCTATCAATTGCAACAAAATGCGGCGGAAACATTCACTGGGATCAAAATAACCCTACTGCACTTGCGCAGTGGCAATTAATAGACAATAAAAATATTTTCCTCGGCGTAAATACTGACGATTTGGTGTCCGATCAAGATAGGCGGGCTGACGGTTGTCATTTTGCAGAAACCGGGCAATTAAAGACGGCGGATTCAATTGCACGGTCAATAACTAACGGCTTGGTCAAATAAAATTTCCCGAAAGAAGCCAAATGTAGGGTGCGTAACATCGGTTAATGCGGAACACTGGTCGAAAATAGCTGTATCACCACCACGCCAAGGATAATAAGCAGCATGCCGAGTACTGCCGGCAGGTCGGGTATTTGACGGTGGATGAGCGCACCGGCAGCGGTGACCAGTACGATCCCCAAACCTGACCATATCGCATAGGCGATGCCGACAGGAATGGTCCGCAACACTAGGGTTAGAAGAAAGAAAGCAGTGGCGTAACCGGTAACGACCACGACGCTGGGCCAAAATCGGGTGAACTCCCCCGTGCTTTTCAGTGTGCTGGTGGCAATTACTTCACCGAGGATGGCAAAGGCAAGGTAGATATAGCCCATGGTGTGTTCTCTTTACGCAGTTTCATTAGCTATGATGCTAACATGTTACAACCGCGCTGCAACGCATAAAATCAATCGGAGGCCATGATGGAAGTGATTTTTAGCTTGGCTGGCCTTGCTTTCGGCCTTTTTCTGCTGTTTTGCCCCGTCGTTGCTCTGGTGATGGCCTTGAATGCGCGCTCCCGAATCACGCTATTGGAGCAAACGGCGGGTAAACTGAAGGAAGAACTAAGCCGTTTGGCCTGCGAATTGGCAGAAGCAAAACCTCGTCCGCCGTCTTCATCCGATGATTCGACTCGTCCCTTAGAGACGGGTTCGGAACCCTCCCAAACCCTTTCGCCGCTGGGGGAGGTAACGATGGCGGATCTACCCAGTTCCATGGATTTGCCTGAAAATTTATCGCAAACCAGTGTGGCGAGTCTTGTTCCAGATGCCGAAACGGCAACATGGCAAAACCCAAAGCTTGATGCATGGCTTGCAGAATCCGACGACGGACAATCTTCTGGCCAAAAGCTAGCGCCCCCCCCGGAATGGCTTATCAAGATTAAAGCATGGCTGTTCGGCGGCAATCTCGTTGCCAAAGTGGGCTTGTTGATCCTCTTCCTGGGCGTTAGCTTCCTGCTTAACTATGCCGCAGCCCGAATTACCGTCCCGATTGAATATCGTCTGGCTGGAATCGTCTTGGCCGATATCGCGCTGTTGTCATGGGCTTGGCGCATACGCGAGGGTCGGCCGGCGATTAGTTTGCCGGTGCAGGGTGCAGCCGTCGCCATTTTGATGCTAGTCACCTTCGGTGCTCACAAGCTTTATGGCTTGTTTCCGGGTGGGGTGGCCTTTGCAATGCTATTTGTATTGACTGCCTTCACCTGTTTGCTGGCGGTGTTGCAAGATGCCCTGTGGCTTGCGGTGTTCGGCATTGCCGGCGGTTTTGCGGCACCGATCCTGACCACCACCGGCGGGGGCAGCCATATTGGGCTGTTTTCTTATTATGTAATGTTAAATGTCGGCATCCTAGCCATCGCGCTTTATCGCTCTTGGCGCTTGCTGAATCTAGTCGGCTTCGCGTTTACTTTCATCATCGGTACGGCTTGGGGGGTGTTGCGTTACACCCCGGAGCATTATCTGTCTGTGCAATTATTCCTCATTTTGTTTTTTGTGTTTTATATCGTGATCCCCCTGCTCTATGCGGCTAGGGAGGCGCACAATCCCAAGCACTATGTCGATGGCACCCTGGTTTTCGGCACCCCGTTGGTGGCTTTTGGGCTGCAATATGGCCTAGTCAAGCTGATGCCTTTTGGATTGGCCTATTCTTCGTTGGGTTTGGGTTTGTTCTATATCACCCTAGCGGTATTGTTGTGGCGAAAGCGCGGGACCGGGCTTAAATTGTTGACCGAGTCATTTCTGGCTTTAGGGTTGGTGTTCGGCACCTTGGCCATTCCGTTTGCGTTGGATGGGCGATGGACCTCTGCCGCCTGGGCCTTGGAAGGGGCAGGCATGGTCTGGGTGGGTTTGCGCCAACGCCAAACTTTAGCCTGGGTTTTCGGCTTGCTGGTGCAGTTTGGCGCTTGGCTGTCGTTTCTCGGTACGGTCACCGGGCTTGACCCGGCTAGTGCCATGCAATCGAATCTATGGCTGGGTTTTTTATTGTTAGCGGCTACTGCATTCTTAATGGCGATCAATTTCAGGAAGCAAGCCAACGAAAGCCACACGGTTGATTTTGCCTCGTTTGCCACTTTGTTTCTAGCTGTTGCAGCAATTTGGATGCTTTCCGGGGTTTGGACGGAAATAGCGTTGCGTACCGACGGCACAGTCCAAGCCAATTTGTTTGCAATCAGCGGTCTTTTGGTGGCGGTTATCTTGAGCATTATCGCTGGCCGAATGCAATGGACGATTGCACGAGTTTTCGCGTTAGTTGCGCAAATTCTGGCTGGCCTTGTCTTCCTTAGCCTAGCTTTCTTTCGGTTTGGCCTCTCTTCCTATGCAGACGGACAAAGCCTGTTTGACGGCCCTTTCTTAGGCGCATTGTTGATTTGCTTTGGGGCTTTTTTCAGTGCTTGGTTTTTTCATAATCAAGGGGGTTTGCCACCATTCCTGTTATCCAACCGGCTATTACTATGGTCGGGCTTTTGGTGGTTTGGCTTTGTGCTACGCGCATGGGCAGACTGGTTGCTAAGCCAATATCTACTTTACCTGAAATTAGAGACCTACCGTGCGGATGGATTATTTTGGTGTGCCTATGGGCTGAGCCTGGCAATGTTTGCTCCGGGTTTCGCACGGTTGGCGGTTCGTCTAAATTGGCCCGCGTTGCGCTGGTCAGGTTTGTCGCTATGGCTAGGCTTAGGCTTGTCGGGTTTAACTATACTCGGGGACTTGTATTTGAACAACGGCATGCCAGACCGGGAAACTTGGGCGACTTATCTGGTGCTGTGGGGTGTGGGCGAGTGGTTGATGGCCTATTGGCTGAAACAAGGCTGGAATATTAACCACTCTTGGCTACGCACATTGCACACCCTTCGCACTACCGTCCCTTGGTTGATGATTTGGCCTGTTGGGCATCGGTTGATTTTGGACTGGCTGGGTTCCGCTACGCCCGGGCAACAAGAACTATTGGCAGAGGCTGGCTGGTTCACGTCAGGCAGTTGGGCTCGTTACTTGCCAGCTTGGGCGATGATGCTGGTTATCGTCTGGGTCATACGGCGCACCCGTAGTGGAGGATGGCCGGTCTATCCGATTGTTGACTGGTATCGGTGCGTGTTGATCCCGCTCGGCGCAGTTTGGTCCATTTTCCTCGTGTTGGTGTGGAACCTGACGCAAAACGGACAGATGGCCCCGCTGCCTTATGTGCCTATTTTAAATCCTCTTGACCTGACAAGCGGGTTCTCTCTGTTATTGGGTGTGGAGGCTTTCCGTCTGCTACGCGAAGAAGTCACCGAAGCGAAGCAACCGTCATGGTTCGCCAAGCTGCCCTGGATTGCCGCGTTGGCAAGTTATGGCTGGTTCAACCTGATGCTGCTGCGTAGCATGGCGGTTTACCTAGGCATTCCTTATCACACAGAGACGCTGTTTGACTCGCAGTTGGTGCAAACATTGCTGTCCTTAGTGTGGAGCGGCACGGCCTTGATTCTGATGCGGGTTGCTGCGCAACGGGTTCTACGCAAGGCATGGACGCTAGGCGCTATATTATTGGGTATTGTGGTAGGCAAACTGTTTTTGGTCGATCTGTCCAACGTGGGTGGATTGGAACGTGTCGTGT
>Ga0208496_1000421_pt1 | contig 15369 bp, 12 predicted proteins | sample CryBogmetaGMA2M_FD_184552 | JGI IMG/M metagenome (GOLD analysis project Ga0208496, IMG submission 184552) | Freshwater microbial communities from Crystal Bog, Wisconsin, USA - MA2M (SPAdes) | ecosystem: Environmental > Aquatic > Freshwater > Lake | place: Crystal Bog, Wisconsin, USA | collected... | reverse complement strand
TTCATCATTCCCCCCGATGTCCGAACAACTTCGTATCGAACCAGCCACTCTGGACGATCTGCCTCAGCTGGCGGATCTGCTTTACGATCTCTTTTCGCATGAGGCGGACTTTGTTCCCAACCGTGACAAGCAGCTCCACGGTCTCCGCCTGATCCTTGAGCAGCCCAATCGCGGAAGGATTTTTGTGCTCCGGAGCGAGCAGCGCATCATCGGCATGATCAATCTCCTCATCACGATCAGCACGGCCGAGGGCGGCTTTGTGCTGCTTCTGGAAGATCTGGTGATCCACTCCGACCACCGCGGCCAGGGTTACGGAGGACGTCTGCTCGAGCATGTCCTCGGCTACGCGCGGGCGAAGGGATTCCTCCGCATCACGCTCCTGACCGACAAGTTGGAGAACCGTGCCCGGGAATTCTACGAGCATCACGGCTTCCGCCAAAGCGGGATGGTGCCGATGCGTTATTACTTCACGAAGCATGAGTAGCGGCCCGGGCGGGGATCGGGAAGGCATCGTGAACCTTGGCTTTGCGCGGGTCGATTCCGCCCGTCGCGAGCGCTGCGGCCGTCCCGAAGTGATCTTCGGCGCGGGAAAGACCGCGGAAGAAATCGCCCGCATCGCCTCGGTGATCAACGAGCGTGAGGGTCACGCCTTGGCCACGCGTCTCACCCCGGAACTCGCCGGGCAGGTGAGCGCCCTGCTTCCGGAAGCCACCTATCACGCTCGCGCCCGGTGCCTGACCCTCGGTTCGGCACCGCAGAACAAAGGAACCCATTCCGTGGCTGTTCTTTGCGCGGGCACCTCGGATCTTCCGGTTGCGGAGGAGGCGGCCATCACGCTCCAGGCCTTTGGGCGCCATGTCGAGTCGATCCACGACGTGGGAGTCGCCGGGATTCACAGGCTCCTGGCCGAGATCGACCGGGTGAGGGCCTGCAGTGTCGTGATCGTGGTGGCGGGCATGGAGGGGGCCCTGCCAAGCGCGGTCGCAGGTCTTGTGGAGATGCCTGTCATCGCCGTGCCGACCAGTGTCGGTTACGGAGCCAGCTTTGAAGGGCTCGCCGCCCTGCTCGGCATGGTCAACAGCTGCGCCAATGGTGTCACCGTGACCAATATCGACAACGGCTTCGGCGCGGCCTGCGCTGCTGATGCGATCCTTCGCCTCATGGAGCGCGAGTCAGCCGAAAGGAATCCCGCCGCATGAGCGCTCCCGCTGCGTTCGTTCTTGCCGCGGGTCTCGGCACGCGCCTCGCGCCGCTGACCGACATCCTTCCCAAGCCGTTGGTTCCGGTCTTTCACAAGCCCCTGCTGACCTTTGCCTTCGACAGTCTCCTCGCGGCGGGCGTGGGGACCGTGGCCCTCAACACACATCATCTTCCCGAGACCTTCTCCGGAGCCTTTGGTGACAAGCCCGCCTATCGCGATCGCTCCCTGAGGATCTTCCACGAGCCGCTGCTTCTCGACACGGGCGGAGGGATCAGGAATGCACGGAGCGCCCTTGGGGATTCTACGTTCTTTCTCTACAACGGCGACATCCTGGCCGATCTCCCACTTGCCGGACTCCTCGCGCGTCATCGCGCATCGGGTGCCTTGGCCACCTTGCTCCTGCGTCCTTCGAGCGGCGGAGGAGTGGCGAATGTCCGCTTCGATGAGTGCTCCCGACGTATCCTTGATCTGCGCGGGGCTCTTGGTGTCGAGGAAGGGGCTCTGACTGTTTACTCGGGGGTCGCCCTCTTCGAGCCCTCGATCTTTGACTGGATCCCGGAGTCGGGTCCCTACTCGATCATTGATGCCTTGATCGAGGCGATGCGCGCGGGTGAATGCGTGGGAGGCATGGTTGCGAGCGACGGACTCTGGATCGACCTGGGAACTCCCGAGGCCTATCTCGCCGCCCACCGCCTGCTTGCCGATCCGGTGATGAGACCCGTTTATGTGGCCGATCCCGAATGGCCCACTCCTGTGCATCCCGAGGCCCGCGTGGCCTCCGATGCCATGCTCGAGGGTGTTGTTTCCATTGGTCCCGGTGCGATTGTGGGAAGCGGAGCGGCGATCAAGGATTCGGTGATCTGGCCGGGAGCCGTGATCGCCCCCGGTGCCCGTCTCGAGGGATGCATCGTGAGTGGCAAGAAGAGCGTCGATGGGCGATTCAAGGGAGGAGTGCTCTGATGACAGCCGCCGAACTGCTTCAGAAAACGGAGGCCGCCTTGCCGGGCTTTGCTCCCGATTCGTTGAGCCCGATCGAGAAGGGGGGATCGAGCCGTTATTTTTTCCGCGTCTCTTCCGGGAACGCTCATGAGTCAAGCCGCTCGGCGATCCTTATCCGTGACCTCGGTGAGAAAGAGGAGAACAGACACTACGCCGCTCTTGCCGGGTTCCTCTCCTCGCACGGCGTTCCGGTTCCCGGGGTGTTGGCGGAATCAAACCGAGAAGGGCTGCTCTGGCTGGAAGATCTGGGTGAGAGGGATCTCTGGGCCTCGCGCAACGATCCTTGGGAAGTCCGCCGCCCCCTCTATGAATCGACCCTGCGCGGCATTGCGCGTCTCCACCGCATTCCCTGCGATAATCCCGAGGCGGAGGGGCTTCATCTCCAGTTGGCCTTCGACGAGCGACTCTACCGATGGGAACAGGAGTATTTCGTGACGCATTGCCTGGGGGAGATTTTCGGAGTGGGGGAGCAGGACCAGAAGGAACTTCTGAATCATCCCTCCATGAAACAACTGGCCCGTGAGCTTGCCTCGCTGCCACGCCAACTCGTTCACCGCGACTTCCAGTCCCAGAACATCCTGATCCGTGGCGGGGAGGCCTGCTTCATCGACTTTCAGGGGATGCGTCCGGGGCTTGCCCAATACGATCTGGCCTCTCTTCTCTGCGATCCTTATGTGGAGATCTCCGCGGACGAGCGGGATCACTTGCTCTCCGCCTACAAAGACATCGCCCGTGATGCCGGCCTCGGGGTGACGGCCGACTTCGACCGCATCTTCTGGCGTTGTGCCGCCCAGCGTCTCATGCAGGCACTGGGGGCCTATGGATTCCTGAGCATCCACCGCGGCAAGCCTGCCTTCCGGGCCCATGTTGCGCCTGCACTCATCCGCCTCCGCGAAGCCCTCGCCAACCTCCACCCGGACGATCGTCTCGACGAAGTGGCCCGGTTGGTGGCTAATCTCAAGAACTGACAACCATGAGCGCTCTTTTTGAAACCGTCGTCATCGAGAATCTCTGGCCTCAGATCGAGGGGGGGCGTTATCCGATCAAGAGGACGCCCGGCGAGGAGATCACGGTGTACGCCGACATCTTCAAGGAGGGTCATGATGTCGTCCGTGCGGTCGTGAAGTGGCGCTCCGTTGGCCAGAAGAAATGGCAGGAGGCGCCGATGATCCATGTGGGCGACGATCGCTGGAGGGGAAGCTTTGCGGCGGGTCCCGTCGGCTTCACCGAGTGGACCATCGAGTCGTGGGGTGATACTTACGCCTCCTGGGTTGAGGAGATCGGGAAGAAAGCCAAGGGGGGGGCAACATCCCTTCCTTCCGAGACCCTCGAGGGCGTTGCCCTTGTTCAGGCGGCCGCGAAGCGTGCCGGCAAGAATGCCGCCGCCAAAAAACTGGCCGATCATGCCGCGCTCCTCTCGCGAGCCTCCGATCCGGCCGCTCTTGTGGCACTCGCTTCGGATCCTGAACTCACCGCGCTCGTGGCGCAGTGGCCCGACCGCTCGCAAGCGTGCGCTTACGGGCCGTTGCAAAAGGTCCGGGTCGACCGTGCCGGCGCCGCCTTCGCCTCGTGGTACGAGTTCTTTCCACGCTCCGCCGAGGGTAAGGCAGGAAGCGGTTCGACCTTCCGCGACTGCCTCGGACGCGTCGATGACGCAAAGGCGATGGGCTTCGATGTCATCTACTTCCCGCCGATCCACCCGATCGGGATCACCGCCCGCAAGGGGGCGAATAATTCCCTGACCTGCAAGCCGGGAGAACCCGGTGTCCCCTATGCCATCGGCGGCCCCGCGGGAGGGCATTGCGCGGTGGAGCCCGAGCTCGGCACTCTGGAGGACTTCGAGTGGCTGCTCGGCGAGATCAAGGCTCGCGGCATGGAGGTCGCCCTCGACTTCGCGCTGAACTGCTCCCCCGACCATCCCTACGTGAAGGATCACCCCGAGTGGTTCTTCCACCGTCCCGACGGGACCATCAAGTACGCGGAGAATCCCCCGAAGAAATACGAGGATGTCTATCCGCTCGATTATCACAATGCGGGTTGGAAGGCCCTCTGGGACGAACTGCGCGATGTCCTCCTCTTCTGGGCGGAGCGGGGCGTGAGGATCTTCCGCGTCGACAATCCGCACACCAAGCCGGTCGCTTTCTGGGAGTTCGCCATCGCCGAGGTGCAGGCGAAGTTCCCCGATGTCATTTTCCTGAGCGAGGCCTTCACCCGGCCGAAGATGATGCAGGTGCTGGCCAAGGTGGGATTCACCCAGAGCTACACCTACTTCACCTGGCGCAACTCCCGCGCCGAGATCGAGGAGTACTTCACCGAACTCACCCGGACGCCGATGCGCGAGTACTTCCGGCCGAATCTCTTTCCGAACACACCCGACATCCTCCCCGTCTACCTGCAGGAGGGAGGCCGCCCGGCTTTCATGATCCGGACCGTGCTGGCCGCGACCCTCAGCGGTGTCTACGGGATCTACAGCGGCTTCGAACTCTGCGAGAACGCCGCGCTTCCCGGCCGCGAGGAGTACCTCGATTCCGAAAAGTACCAGTACAAGCAGCGCGACTGGAACGCCCCGGGCAACATCAAGCCACTGATCACCCGGCTCAATGCGATCCGCCTTGAGAATACGGCTCTTCAGCAGACCAACAACCTCGCTTTCTTCGGCTCGGACAACTCCGCCATTCTCTGCTACCGCAAGTGGTCGCAGGACGGAGGCAATGCCGTGATGGTGATCGTCACGACCGATTTCCGAAATGCCCAGAGCGGATGGATCGATGTCCCGACAGGGGATTTTGGATTGCCACCCGATTCCCCCTATCAGGTCGAGGATCTCCTGACTGGGGAGGTGTTTTCCTGGAGGGGAGCCCGCAACTTCATCTCACTTGACCCGTCACGGCGTGTGGCGCACATCCTGAGGGTGAAGCGGTAACAACGCCCGGATCGGCGTCAATCAACGATGTCTTGGAGGGGGTATTTCCCCTTGCCCCGACCTCATCCTGCCCTAGGGTATACGCCTGATGGTTTTTTCCCGGAGATCCCTTTTTGCCGGCTTGGCGATGCTTCTGCCCCTCATCGGGACGGCGGAGGCTTCGCTTTCGGACATGGTTGACTCTGTAAAGTCGCGGATTTCGGGTGATTCCGGAGCCATGACATCGGGTGATTTTGAGCGGATGGCGATGCAGATCAGGGAGAGGGCCATCCAGCAGACCCGACCCCCTACGGTAAGTGCCCCCACGGCTCCCGTGGTCGGTTTTGGAAAGTATCCCTGGCATCGCAACATCATGACCACGGTCTTCTGGATCGGGGAGCGCCCGACCGCCCGGAACCCCGTGCCGAACAACCGCAGTTCCTGGGACTCCAACTGGGCCCGCAACTACGGCGGGTACGACAATCCCGATCCGCGCTACCGTCGCAACTACATCCCGGTCGGATTCACTCCCCGGCAGAATCCTTTCTACATCGCCCTTCCCTACTGCGATGTCTCCCGCGGCAACACCAAGCCGGAGGCCAAGAGCGTGATTCCGTGGTTCCGGGACTGCTTTGAGAAACAAGGAAAAACCGTGCTCAAGGGGCGGTGGCTCGCAATCCACCACGGGGGCAGGACAGCCTTCGCGCAGTGGGAGGATTGCGGTCCCTTCCGGACCGACCACTGGCAGTATGTCTTCGGCAAGGGTGATGTCCGCCCCCTTCCCAACCTGAACCGCGGTGCGGGTCTCGATATCTCCCCCGCTGTCCGCGACTACCTCGGGATGGGGAAGAACGACCTCTGCGACTGGAAGTTCGTCGATGCCGCCAGCGTGCCCGATGGTCCTTGGAAAAGCTACGGAGACAACAACACCTTTGTGCTCATGCGCAAGGGGGTGAACCTCTACGAGCGTGACCGCAACAATGCGAAGCGTTCCTCCTCGATCACCACGAGCACCCGGCCCAGCACTTCGTCAGTACCCATGAACGGTTCCGCTGCCGGGGTGAGGGTGAGTCCCTCGGTCGGAGTTCAGGAGTAAGTCCTTTAGGCTTTCAGGCTCTCAGGTTGTTTCGTCGGAGCAGGGCAACGGTAACAAAGATCAGTTCGCATCCCACATAGGTCGCCACCAAGGGAAAGCCGCCGGTGCCAAAGCCGTAGCTGTGGAGTCCCGCGCCTAGCACGAAGTTCACCCCGTACCACGCCATCAGCACGCTCAGGAAGGCGAGCACCGCGCCGATCGCCAACCCGAATCCTCCCCACATGCCGCTGATCCTTCCGTGGAGGAGGAAGAGGTAACCGAGCAGTGCGATGAGTGCCCAGGTTTCCTTCGGATCCCAGTCCCAAAAGCGTCCCCATGAGTAGTTGGCCCAGACACCGCCGAGGATGGTCCCGGTGGCTAGGAGAAGAATGCCGACTTGGAGAGTCTTGTAGAGGTAGGTGTAGAGTGTGTCGGAAGGTCTGTGTCCCGCGATGATCCGGCCGAGCGCCACATGGGCCACGCCGAGAGCCAGCGCGAAGGCGGCGTAGCTCAGCGTGATCGAGAGGACATGGGTGGTGAGCCAGAAATTATCGCGCAGGACGGGGGTGAGGGGATGGATCGAGCGGTCGAGGATCATTGGTTGGCTGTCAGCGAGAATAAGCGAGGCCACGGCCACCGGGATCGCCCCGAGCAGGAAGGTGCCCGCGCGGTAGATCGTCTCGAAGATCAGGGCAAAGAGGATCGTCCCGAAGGCGACCCAGATCACCGACTCGTACATGTTGGTGACAGGGGGGCGTCCCGCGATCAGTACTCGGGAGAGAAGCCCTGCCGCCTGAAGGAGGAATCCGCTTCCCGCAAGCACCCACGCGACCTGATAGCCGCGCCGCTCCCAACTGCTCTGGGAGAGAAGAAGCACAATACCAGCCGCCGCGTAGAGGATCCAGGCCCAGCGGAACGGGTGGGCTTTCTGATAGGTGGTTTCAAGCGCGATCTTCCAAGCGGGCGGCTGGGGTGACAGCCCTTTTTGGAGCGAGAGAAGATCCGAGGCCGAACGGTTAAAGCCATGTTGATCGCAGATTGCCCATGCTACCTGGAGCGGATCAAGGAGTGACGTGTCGCGGGAACGATTCACTGGCAGCCAGTCGGTTCCCGCAATCGGTGGAATGACCCGGTAGGAATCGCCGCTCACGAGACTTTCCAGCATGCCCATGCGCATGCCGACATCAGAGGCCTCCTTTTGCAGTCCGGCGAGCTTTGCACGGGGATCGCGCCTGCGTGTCTCCGCGGCCGCAGCCATTTCCTTCGGCAGCACCTCGTTGGAGGAGAGTTCATTCCAGCTGAAGAGTTTCCGCGCGGGATCGAGCCCGAGGTGATTTTTCAACGGGCGATTGGAAACAAGGATCAGTTCTTTTTCTTTCCAGGAGGCGGAGTGATCCATCCAGATCCCGGTGATGATCGTCATCGCATCCCTTCTCCCTCCATCAAGCGGCACCGATGTCTTTCCTGAAAGCGAGCGGAGAGATTCCTCGGCAAAGACGAGATACGGTTTCTTGCGACCACCTTCCTGGATGACCAATGTCTCGAGAGCGCTTGGCGCAATGTCGGCATAAGCCATGCCGAGCGAAGCCACGCAGAGAGTGAGGGTCAGGAACGGGGTCAGGCGCATGGTTTTCACGATCTGGGGCGGAGATAGAACATGGTGGCGATACCGAGGCAGATGGCAAGGGATCCGATCCACTTGAGCAGCCAGCCCGGATCATAGAGTACCTGCAGGGTCGTCTCCTTGAGATCCTGCGGGTTCCATTCGGCTTGGGAGAACTTGTGATTGAATCCGGTGATCGTGGCGAGGAGTCCTCCCGGATAGGAGGCGGGATGGTTCATCCGGATCAGCCCGCTCTTCTCCTCGCCGGTCTTCAGATTCTTGAAGAGCACGCTGGCCCGGAAATCAGAGGGGGTCTCGGTTCCCTCGTCGCGTGGGATTTCAAAATCGCTCAGGGCGATTGAAAAAGGGATCGGTTTGAGTTCGAGTCCGTAGCCAAGCCTGACGAGGTCGTTGCCGATGGTCAGGGGAACAACCTCTCCCGAGGCGACCCATGCAGGATTGCCGCGCACTCCGTCGGGAGTCATGAGAAACGCATGGAACCCCGGCACGCCTCCCGTCTCAGCGGGCGCGGGACTCGAGAGAATCATCCCACCGGGGGTGACCTCCATGACGCGCAGGCGCCAGTCGGCCCATCCGAGCGGGAGTTCCTCTCCGGCCTTGAGCGTCCCCGAGGAGGTGAGGGTGGCTCCGCGACCGAGGCGGTAGGCCACGGTTTCCGATTCCTTGACGGGGGTCAGATCGAGCCATGGTTTTTTATCCGAAGCATCGTGGAGGGGAAGGGATGCCTGGTCCTTGGCCAAGGTGATGCCGGCCCGTCCGAAGAAATCGTGGGTGCGTGGGGATCCCTCGCCGGTGCCGAGTCCGACATGCAACGACTGGCGCATCATGCCGCTGGAAAATCCGATCAGGATGGCGGTGCCTCCGCCGCCGGTCTTGGCGATCCTTGGTTCGGGAATCAGATGCTCCGAGACGGTATCGATCCCGATTCTCAGCTCCGTGCCTGGAACGGGAAGCGTGACGGGCGAGTTGGTGGTGGGATGGAGGAAGCGCGTGTCGAGAGGCAGGAGGTAGAGGTAGCTGTCGGCGGGACTCTCCACCTGGAGACAGCTTTTGTTGGTGATGATCCTGCGCTGGGGTTGCCCGTCGGTGCGGAGGGTGACATTCCCCTCGTAGCCGAGCTTTGATCCGATGACGGCCCCGATGAGAAGAAGGATGATGCCGTAGTGGGTGATGATGAATCCGGCATGCTTCCCCTGCCAGGGCCAGCGCGTGAGGGTGACCGCGAAGAGATTGATGCAGAGGACCCCGAGCCAGGCGATGAACCACGGGGCCTTGTAGATGTAGGCACTGGCGACAGCGGAATCGAAGCGCGACTCGGTGAAGGTGGCGACCGCGCAGGCGATCGCGATCGTGGCCAGCAGGACAAGGGCCAGCTTGAGGGATCCGAGCAGATGGATCAGTCGCCAGACCGGCGATCGGCGCTGGCGATCGGCGATCATGCCGGCCCTCGAGAGGGGGCGTGTGATCGGGGTGCCTTCGGCGGACATCAGACAGAGATTAGGGAGGCTGTGCATGGGAAGCAAACAGAAGGCAAATTCACAGCGATGAGGGGTCCCCTGTCTCTTCTTCATCCCCGTAAAAAATATTCGGGTATCCTGACGGGAACCTGATCAAGAATGGTGCATGGACCAGCAGTTGGAGATCCTCATCAATCGCAGCTGGATCGCCCCGTGGGCCGATCACTTCATGGCTTTCCTCACGAATTACGGGGCATGGGCTCCCTGGCTTCTTGCGTTGTTGGTGGGGGGCGTGATCTTCGGGAACTTCCGCCTCAGGGCGGCCATCCTAGCGGCGGGTCTGGCCATTGGTCTCAGCGATGGCGTCGGGGTGAACCTGCTCAAGCATGCCGTCGCCCGTCCCCGACCAAGTCAGATTGAGCCGGGGGTCCGTGTCGTCGAGTTGGGCAAGGCTCCGGCGGGATTGCCGAAAATTGCAGGGATTCTTTCGGAGCCTGTGGTGAAATTTCCCAACGGCACCGAAAAACCCGAGGTGCCCGGCATGCTGACTGCTGAACGTCCCGCGAACGGTAGATCCTTCCCCTCGGGTCATGCCGCCAACAATATGGCGGTGGCCACCGTGCTGATTCTTTTCTTCGGATGGCGCGGGGCGATCTACCTGCCGATCGCGCTGCTGATCGCCTACTCCCGCATCTACACGGGATCGCATTGGCCCCTCGATATCGTTGCCGGAATCCTGCTCGGGATTGGGGGAGGCTGGATCGCCACCCGCATCGTGCAACTGCTCTGGCGTCGCTTCGCCGGGAGGCTCTTTCCCCGAGTGGCGGCATCTCATCCCGAACTCATCCCATGAAAGGCAAGAACAGCAAGGGTCATCCCGTGGGAAAGAGTCAGGCCGTGATGCTCTGGCTGGCGGTTGCCGCCCTGACAGCACTCCGGGTCTCCGTGGCGACAGGCGGGAGCATGAACGAGGGTGAGGCTTTTCTTTCGGTCTGCGCCGCCCATCCCGCGGGTGGGTATGTCGAAGGGGCGGCCGGGGCACCGCTTCTGCTCGCGCTTCTCAAGTTCCTCGGGCTTTCCGGTGCCGTGGCCCTCCGCTGGATTTCCCCGCTTGCGGCTCTCCCTCTCTCGTGGGCGGTCTGGTGGATCGGTCGCCGTGTCGCGCCGCATCGACCCGCCGTGGCCCTCTGGTCGGTGCTGGCCGTGAATCTCCTTCCTCCGGTCACCATGGCCTCGCTTGTCATGAACGGAGCCATGGTGACGGCAGTTCTGATCCTGCTCTCGATCGTGGCCGGATGGCATGCCGCTCTTTCCGAGGGGAGGGCATCACTCGGTTCATGGGCGCTTTTCGGCGTGGCCCTGGCGGTCGCCACCCTCTTCTGGTTGCCGGTGGGAGTGTTCCTGCCCATCGCCGTTGCCTTCCGATTCGTACAGGAAGGGATGAAGGCTTTTCCATGGAGGGGAATTCTGGCGACGATCGGATTGCTGGCCTTGGGATGGATCGCTCCGCTGGCTTGGAATGCCCGGCATGACTGGATCCAGTGGGGCAGTGTTGCCGCGGGATTCGATGCCATCACGCTCGGTTCCCGCACGGTCTCCCTTGGGGTGTTAGTCGCTCTCTGCGGAGTGGTGACTCCGTTTCTGGTGCGGTTGGCCTATGTCGGAAGAATCTGGGCCATTGTCATTCTTCTGGTGGGTGTCGCGACCTCCTCACTGAGTGGTCTTGTGATGATGGCTCCCTCCATGATTCCTGCGGGGCTTCCTTCACCGGTGGGAATCACCGGTGTCGGCGAACTCGCCGAGACGGTCGTTGCCCTGCAAAAAGAGCGCCCCGATACAAAGGGTGCCCACTCGTTCCTGATCGCTTCCACGCCGGGGTTGGCCTCGCTGGTTGGATCCAAGATCATCCTCGACTACCCGGAGCGCCCCGGCGCCCCCTCGGTCTTTGCTGCGGAGTCGCCGAGCCTGAACAGTTCGTACGCTCTCTGGCCCTCCTACGCCGATGCCGTCGCCGCCGGCGTGGCAGACACTCTCTACACCGAAGAGAAATCGGCCAGCCCCTTCCTCGGTCGCAACGCCCTTTATATCACCACCGAATCGAAGGAAGAGTTGCCCCAGACGATCACCGGAGCTTTCGGAGCGGTCGGATTGCTCAAGGAACAGCCGATCATGGTCAACGGAAGGCCGCAGGTGATCCGGATTTATCAGTGCGAGGAGTATCGCTCCTTGGCCCTTTAACAAAAAAACCCCCGGCCACCTTTTCGGCGACCGGGGTTTTGAAGTTTCGGATCTGACGGCTAAGAGACTTCAGTCTTCAGCCTATCTACCTAGTAACGGTAGTGCGCCGGCTTGTAGGGCCCTTCGAGGGAGACGTCGAGGTACTCGGCCTGCTCCTTGCTGAGTTGGGTCAGCTTCACGCCGATCTTGTCGAGGTGGAGTCGGGCGACTTCCTCGTCGAGCCTCTTGGGCAGGACGTAGACGCCGGGCTTGTAGGTGTCGCGGTTCTTCCAGAGCTCGAGCTGGGCGAGCGTCTGATTGCTGAAGCTGGCGCTCATGACGAAGCTCGGATGGCCGGTGGCGCAGCCGAGGTTCACAAGGCGCCCCTCGGCGAGGAGGAAGATCTCGTTGCCGCCAGGGAAGGTGTACTTGTCGACCTGTGGCTTGATGTTGGTGCGCTTGACGGTCTTGTCGCTCTGCAGCTTGTCGACCTCGATCTCGTTGTCGAAGTGTCCGATGTTGCAGATGATCGCCTGGTCCTTCATGCGCTTCATGTGCTCGAAGGTGATGACGCCCACGTTGCCGGTGGTGGTGACGTAGATGTCGGCGCGGCCGAGGGTCTCCTCAAGCGTGGTGACTTCGTAGCCCTCCATGGCTGCCTGGAGCGCGTTGATCGGATCGATCTCGGTGATGATGACGCGGGCTCCCTGTCCGCGGAGGGACTGGGCGCTGCCCTTGCCGACGTCGCCGTAGCCGCAGATGACGGCGACCTTGCCGGAGATCATGACGTCGATGGCGCGGTTGAGTCCGTCGACAAGCGAGTGGCGGCAGCCGTAGAGGTTATCGAACTTCGACTTGGTGACGGAGTCGTTCACATTGAAGGAAGGAACGAGCAACTTGCCCTTCTCATGGAGCTTGTAGAGGCGGTGGACGCCGGTGGTGGTCTCCTCCGAGACGCCGCGCCATTCCTTCACCATGTCGTGCCAGCGGGTCGGGTTCTCCTTGTGAACCTGCTTGAGGAGATCCTTGATGACCTGCTCCTCGTGGTTTCCGGAGGGGGTGTTGACCCAGTTGTCGCCCTCTTCGAGCTCGTAGCCCTTGTGAAGGAGGAGGGTGACGTCGCCGCCGTCATCGACGACCATCTGGGGGCCCTTGCCGCCATCGAAGGAGATAGCCTTGTAGGTGCACCACCAATACTCCTCGAGGCTCTCGCCCTTCCAGGCGAAGACAGGAACCCCGGTCACGGCGATCGCCGCCGCCGCCTGATCCTGGGTCGAGAAGATATTGCAGCTGGCCCAGCGGACATCGGCACCGAGGTCGGTGAGTGTCTCGATCAGGACCGCCGTCTGGATGGTCATGTGGAGGGAGCCGGTGATGCGGACGCCCTTGAGGGGCTTGTCCTTCGCATACTTGGCGCGGATGGACATGAGGCCGGGCATTTCCTGCTCGGCGATGGAGATTTCCTTGCGACCCCACTCGGCGAGTGTGATGTCGGCTACTTTGTAATCGGTGGTGCTCATGATAAAAAAGTGAAAGGTTAAAAGTTGAAGTTGAAGGTTACAGTTTGGCGGCGGCGAGGGCTGCCTTCTTGAGGGCGGAGGCCTTGTCGGTCTTCTCCCAGGTGATGTCGGCGTCGTTCTTTCCGAAGTGACCGTAGTTGGTGGTCTTCAGGTAGATGGGGCGACGGAGCTTGAGCTGGGTGATGATCTCGGAGGGCTTGAAGCCGAAGGTCTTCTTCACGGCCACCTCGATGGCTTCCTCGGGAAGCGTTGCGGTGCCGAAGGTGTCGATGTGGATGGAGACGGGATCGGGATGACCGATCGCGTAGGCGAACTGAACCTCACAACGTGCGGCGAGACCGGCAGCCACGACGTTCTTCGCCACATAGCGGCCCATGTAGGCCGCCGAGCGGTCGACCTTGGTCGGATCTTTGCCGGAGAAGGCGCCTCCACCATGGCGGCCCATGCCCCCGTAGGTGTCGACGATGATCTTCCGGCCGGTGAGGCCGGTGTCTCCCTGAGGCCCGCCGATGACGAAACGTCCGGTCGGGTTGATGAGGAACTCGGTCTTCTTGGTCAGCATCTTGGCGGGGATGACCTTGCGAATGACCTTCTCAATGATGAATTTCCGGATGACTTCGTTCTTCACTCCTTCGGCGTGCTGGGTGGAGATGACGACATTGACGACACGGGTCGGCTTGCCATCCACATACTCGACGGAGACCTGGCTCTTCGCGTCGGGGCGCAGCCACTTGGCCGAACCGTTCTTGCGGAGGCGGGTCAATTCACGGCCAAGGCGGTGGGCGTACATGATCGGGGCGGGCATCAACTCCGGAGTTTCATCGCAGGCGTAGCCGAACATCAGACCCTGGTCGCCGGCTCCCTGCTCGGCGGTCTTCTTCCCCTCGGCCTTCTTGGCATCGACGCCCTGCGCGATGTCCGGGCTCTGGGCGGTGACGATGTTGTTGATGAAGACGCGGTCGGCATGGAACACATCATCGTCGTTCACGTAGCCGATCTCGCGGATCGCCTTCCGGATGATCTCGTTGTAATCAAGCTTGGCCTTGGTCGTGATCTCGCCGCCGACCACCACGATGTTGCTCTTGGCGTAGGTCTCGCAGGCGACGCGGCTCATCGGATCCTGCGCCAGACAGGCGTCAAGGATGGCATCGGAAATGGTGTCGCAAACTTTGTCGGGATGGCCTTCGCCGACTGATTCGGAGGAGAAGATATAGCTGCGTGACATGGGTGGTGGGGTTGGTGTTTTCTTGGGTTGGGTGAAGCCAACGGTTTTCCCGAGGCTTTACCTATGAACATATTTGTATATGTAAATGGGTATGGCGTCAATTCTCCAATCACTCCGGGCTCTTGCCGAGCCGACCCGCCTGCGTCTGCTGGCACTCCTGATTGAGGAGGAGTTGACCGTTGCGGAACTCCAGGAGGCCCTCGGCATGGGCCAGTCCCGCATCTCGGCCAGCCTCGGGATGCTCCGCCGTCAGGGGCTCGTGCTCGACCGCCGTGTCGGCAAGAACATCTACTACGCCGCCGTCCTCGCCGCCATGGCGCCGCTTCGGCAGGCACTCTCGGCGGCGGTGGCCGAACTCCCCGAAGCCGAGCGCGACCGGCAGGCCCTGCAGTTGGTTCTGAACAAGCGCCGCGACCGCGCCGCCGACTACTTTGACAAGCTGGCCGGGAAATTCGGCCGCACCTACGTGCCCGGCCGCTCCTGGCAGGCGCTGGCCCACGGACTCCTCCGTCTCATGCCTCCCATGGTCATCGCCGACATGGGCGCGGGTGAGGGGACGCTCTCCCAACTTCTGGCCCGCACCGCCAAGCAGGTCATCGCCATCGATAACTCTCCTAAGATGGTCGAGTACGGGGCGCGCGTCGCTAAGGAGAACGGCTACACGAATCTCGAGTACCGCCTCGGGGATCTCGAGGAGCCGCCGATCGAGTCAGCCTCCGTCGATGTCGTCCTCTTCAGCCAGGCGCTCCATCACGCCGCCCGTCCCCAGCGGGCCATCGAGAGTGCCTTCCGGATTCTCAGGCCGGGCGGCCGCATCCTGATCCTCGACCTTGCAAGCCATACCTACGAGCAGGCCAAGGAACTCTACGCCCACGTCTGGCTTGGCTTCTCCGGCGTGGAACTCCATGCCATGCTGGAGAAAGTCGGTTTTAACGACCTCGAGGTGAGCGTCGTCGCCCGTGAGCAGCAGGCCCCGAATTTTCAGACGATTCTGGCCACAGGACTCAAGCCCTAGAGCTACTGGCTCGGGATACCGGCGGATAGCTGCGTTGTTGATCACTCGCCGTAGGGCTACTACGGCTTCGTTCTCACGCCTTGCTCTCCATACGATCTTACGAGCCCGGTCTACCGGATGTTACAGGGAAACGA
>Ga0208496_1000419_pt1 | contig 15415 bp, 14 predicted proteins | sample CryBogmetaGMA2M_FD_184552 | JGI IMG/M metagenome (GOLD analysis project Ga0208496, IMG submission 184552) | Freshwater microbial communities from Crystal Bog, Wisconsin, USA - MA2M (SPAdes) | ecosystem: Environmental > Aquatic > Freshwater > Lake | place: Crystal Bog, Wisconsin, USA | collected... | reverse complement strand
ACTAGCGATAAATCAACCGCAGGGAGCCCTAGTACTCCAAGCGAGGCATGGCCTCCGAGGGCTTCTTCTCCAGCGCGGCCTTCTCGGCCCTTTTGCGCGCTTCCTCCTCCTCGACCTTTTCCTGAAGGAAGGCCTTTAGTTCCGGGATCCCCTCGCCCAGTTCGGCGCAGACAGGAAGGATGGTGACCCCTTTGAATTTCTTTTTGAAGATCTTCAGGTTCGCCTCGGCCTCGGGCATGTCCATCTTGTTGGCGACGATGCACCAGGGACGGGCGGCCAACTCGGGGTTGTAGAGTTCGAGCTCCTTGCGGAGGGCGTTCAGATCGTCGAGAGGGTTGCGCCCCTCCGATCCCGCCATATCGAGGACCATGAGCAGGTAGCCGCAGCGCATGACATGGCGGAGGAACTGATGTCCAAGGCCACGATTCTCGTGGGCTCCCTCAATTAGTCCGGGAATGTCGGCGACGGTCGTCTTGTGATAATCCTCGAGATCGACGACACCCACCTGGGGATGGCGCGTCGTGAAGGCGTAGGAGCCGACCTTGGGATGAGCGCGGGAGATGGCGCGCAGGAGGGTCGACTTGCCGGCATTCGGATAACCGACAAGACCGGCGAAGGCAATGGAGCGCATCTCCAGCAGGAACCATCCCTCCTCGCCCGGAGTTCCCTCGGTGAAACGGCGCGGCGCGCGGTTGCGGGAACTCTTGAAGTGGATATTACCGCGACCTCCCTTACCTCCGTGGCAGATGATGAATTCCTTCCCGACTTCGTCGAGATCGGCAACCAGATCCTCGGGCTGGGGATCTGGCAGGCCTTTCTTGGAACGCGGTTCGGAGGAGGGCTCCTCTTCGGGAGGTTCGGCCAGGGGGTCGATGGAGTCGGGTGTCGGAAAGCGGTAGACCAGGGTGCCGATGGGAACGGGAACGACAAGGTCCTGAGCCGACTTGCCGTGCCGCTGGCGGAAGGACCCCTTGCCTCCCGGCTTGGCCTTCAGGATCGGCTCAAAGAAAAGATTGGCGAGTTGGTCGACATGGGTGTCGGCACGCAGGATCACATCGCCGCCATCGCCACCATCACCGCCGTCGGGGCCGCCCTTCGGGATGAATTTCTCGCGACGGAAGCTGGCGGAGCCGTCTCCCCCGTCGCCTGCCTTGGCATGAACCCTGACTCGATCGATGAACATCCCGCTACGATGCCAGAAGCTTCCGGTAAAGTCCCTCAGTTTTCCGGGCAATGGCATCCCATCCGAAAAACTCCTCGGCCCGCTTCCTGCCTGCGGCGCCCATCTTCTTGGCAAGGGCCGGGTCGGCCATCAGAAGATTGATCTTGGCGGCCAGATCGGCTGCGAACTTTTCAGGCTCCGTCGCCTCGAAGGGGCTCTCCGTCATCTGCTTGAGCGGCACGAGGAATCCCGTCACCCCCTCCACCACGACTTCCTTGATGCCACCCACGGCACTGGCCACCACAGGCGTTCCGCAGGCCATCGCCTCGAGGTTGATGATGCCGAAGGGTTCGTAGATCGAGGGGCAGACAAAGACCGAAGCTCCCGAGTAGAGAGCGATCGCCTCGGGACGGCTCACCATCTTGTCGATCCAGACGATGTCGGAATGATGCCCTCTGGCCTCGGCGACGGCCTGCTTCATCTCCGCGGCGATCTCGGGAGTGTCGGGGGCTCCGGCGCAGAGCACGATCTGGAATCCGGGATCAAGATGACGGATCGCGCGCACGAGGTGGATGATTCCCTTCTGGCGGGTGATGCGTCCCACGAAGAGCACATAGGGACGCTCGGGATCAACACCGAGGGCGCGGAGGGAGTCGGGATTCGTGGTGGCGCTGTACTCGGCGAGATCGATGCCGTTGTGGATCACGCTGATCCGCTCCTCCTTCACATTGAAGAGGGAAAGGATATCCCGCTTGGTCTCCTCGGAGACCGCGATGACGGCATCGGCCATCTCGAGGGCCGTCTTCTCAACCCAGAGGCTGAAATCATAACCACCTCCGAGTTGCTCGCGCTTCCAAGGGCGGAGCGGCTCTAGCGAGTGAACGGTGATCACGAGCGGGATGCCGTAGTTCAGCTTTGCCATGATCCCTCCGAGGTGGGTGTACCAAGTGTGGCAGTGGACCAGATCGGCGGTGATGCCCGCCCCGTTGAAGTCGACACACCGTCTGGAGGCTCCGAGAGGACTCTGCAAGGGCTTGGGACAGGTCATCTCCGGCGTGCCGGGAGCAAATCCCCTCACCTGCAGATTTCCAAGATCCTCCTTCTGCTCGCCAAAACAGCGGACCTCGACCTCCATCAACTTGGCGAGTTCGCGGCTCAGGTAGTCGACATGAACACCGGCCCCTCCGTAGATATGAGGGGGATATTCGTTGGTAAGCAGGAGGGCTTTCATCGGGAAAATGGATTGTTTCAGAGATACTTCACCGGCAAAAGAAACTGAAGGATTCCCGATCCGAACTGAACGCGGGGAAGGTTAATGCAGATCAGGGAAGCCTTCCCTACCTGGACGGAAGGACTCCGCGCAAGACCGGTCAGGGCGGCGATCAGGGCGCTGAAATCTGGTTCATGACCCACAAGGAGGATGCTCTTGAACCGGTTGTGGGCCTCGATTTCGGCAAGCGCCCGTTCGGGCCCCATGCCACAGGCAGCCCAAGGGACCTCTATGAGGTCGACCTTGCCCAAAAGCTTGCCGACGATCTCCGCCGTCTCACGCGCACGAACGACCGGGCTTGAGAGGATAAGATCAGGCCGCAGGCATTGTTCCTTCATGAAGCATCCGACACGCCGCGCCTGCTTGATCCCGGTCTCGGTGAGTTGTCGGGAAAAGTCATCGGGACGATGCGGCTCCGCCTCGGCGTGTCTGAGGAGGTAGAGAAGCACGTGGGGAAAAGTATGAAGTCAAAAGGATGAAGTATGAAAATCAGAACAAACGGTCAGTGCACTGAAGTTTCATAATTCATAATTCACAATTCATATTTTTCTTACATCGCCATGCCGCCGTCGACCGCGATCACCTGGCCGGTGATGTAGGAGGCGGAGGGACCGGAAAGGAACTCCACCGTCGAGGCGATGTCCTCGGGTTGACCGAACCTCGCCAACGGGATCTGCGAAATCGCGCCTTTGCGGATCTCCTCGTTGAGGACGGCCGTCATGTCGGTCTCGATGAAGCCGGGGGCGACCACGTTGACCGTGATGCCGCGGCTGGCGACTTCCTTCGCAAGGGCCTTGGTCAGGCCGATCATGCCGGCCTTGCTGGCGGCGTAGTTGGTCTGCCCGGCAAGACCCATGAGCCCGCTGACGGAGCTGATGTTGATGATGCGTCCGGAACGCTGCTTCATCATGGTGCGGAGCAGGGCGCGGATAAAGTTGAAGGCCCCCTTGAGGTTGGTGTCGAGGACGGCGTCCCAATCCTCCGAAGCCATGCGCATGAGGAGGTTGTCCTTGGTGATGCCGGCGTTATTCACCAGGATGTCGGCGCGGCCGAAGTCGGCCACGATCTGCTCTCCGACCTTCTGGACGGCGTCAAAGTCGGCTACGTCGACGGCGTAAGCCTTCGCGGAACCGGGACGGATCGCTTCAAGCGCTGCGGCAACCTTGGAGGAGTTGGCCTCGCTGCGGCTGACAACGGCAACCTTGGCACCGGCCTCGACAAAATGACGGGCGATGGCCTCGCCGATGCCGCGCCCGGCTCCGGTGACAACGGCAACTTGATCCTGCAGGGGATGGTTTGTGGTGCTCATAAAAGGTGGTGGTTGGGAAAAACGGTTCGTAATGCGACCTTATTGGGGTATCCGACCGGAAGGGTCGGGGCAACGCCATTCTCGACCCGGGGGCGCGATCGTTTCGGGGACTTTCTGCGTGACCAAAGAATGCCTACGAGGCATTTCTGGAGGCCGATCCATTCCAATCATGGGAACTTTCGCCGCATTTGAGAAGAAGATGGCCACCGCCGGCATGGGGGACGCCGTGATCAGGGCCTTCCGCCGCAACTACGAGGCCCTCATGCGCCGTGAGACGGGGATGATCCCGGAGATGTCGATCACCCCGGCAGAGCGACTTCCCTCGCTTGAAAAGATTTCAGCAACCGGCACAGTGGATCGCCCCCTCCTCTCTCAAGCCGTGGTGATCAAGCTGAACGGGGGGCTCGGGACGGGGATGGGATTGCAGGGACCGAAGAGCCTGCTCTCCGTGCGCGACGGGGTGAACTTTCTCGATCTGATGGTGAGGCAGATCCTGGATCTGCGGAAAAGTAGCGGGGCAAACGTCCGGTTGCTGCTGATGAACAGCTTCAGCACGAGCAGGGAGACCCTGGGACATCTGCAGCGCTACCGGAGCGAAGGACTCGCCGAGGCTTCCGACGTGGAGTTGATGCAGAACCGCATCCCCAAGATCGATGCGCGGACCATGGAGCCGGTCGCATGGCCCTCCGATCCCGAACTCGAGTGGTGCCCTCCGGGTCACGGCGACCTGTATCCGGCGCTCGTGGAAAGCGGATGGCTTGATCGCCTGCTCGCGGAGGGGGTGAAGTACGCCTTCGTCTCCAACTCCGACAACCTGGGGGCGATCCTCGATCCGGCGATCCTGCGCCATTTTGCGGACTCCGGCGCGCCGTTTCTCATGGAGGTCACGCGGCGGACGGCAGCGGACCGCAAGGGAGGCCATCTTGCGGTGCGAAAGGCCGACGGAAGATTGCTCCTGCGCGAGGTCGCCCAATGTCCCGAGACGGATCTGGAGGCATTCCAAGACATCGGGAGGCATCGGTATTTCAACACCAACAGTCTCTGGATGCGCCTGGATCTGCTGAAGCGGCAACTCGAGAAGGATGGCGGCGCGCTGCCCCTCCCGATGATCAGGAACATCAAGACGGTGGACCCCCGCGACAGCGACTCGACGCCCGTGGTTCAACTGGAGACGGCCATGGGGGCGGCGATCGAATGCTTCGAGGGGGCGACGGCGATCGAGGTTCCCCGCAGCCGCTTCGCGCCGGTGAAGACCACCGCGGACCTGCTGGCCCTGCGCTCCGACGCCTACGAGGTGCTCGGGGACGGCCAGGTGAGGCTTGCCGCCTCCCGGCAGGGAGTCCCTCCTGTGATCACGCTTTCCGAGGACTACAAGTTGGTGGACGGGATCGAGAGATTGGGCGTGCCCAGCCTGATCGGTTGTGGATCCCTCAACGTCCAAGGACCCATCCGCTTCGACCCCGGGGTCGTCATCAAAGGGGATGTGGCATTCAAAAACACCAGCGGGGCGACTCCGACGGTGATAGCCGGACTCTATCAGGATCAGCAGATCCTGTTTTAAGACACCAAATCTTTTTCAACCCGGCGGCGCAACTGACCGCAGGCGGCGTCGATGTCGTGCCCCTTCTCCCGGCGGATGGTCGCGGCAATGCCCTTGTCGCGGAGAATCGAGAGGAATTCCTCCTGCGCCGCCTCGGAGGGACGTTTCCACGGAAGACCTTCGACGGTGTTGTAGGGGATGAGGTTGATTTTGGCCCGCAGTCCCTTCGCGCGATCGGCCAGCAGTCGCGCCTCGGCGAGGGCGTCGTTCACCCCCTCGATCAGGATGTATTCGAAGGTGATCATCTGCTTCTTGCGCTCGCCATAGTAGGCGCACGCATCCATCAACTCGGCCACGGGGTGCTTCTTGTTCACCGGCATGATCTGACTGCGGACCTCGTCACTCGCCCCATGGAGCGAGATGGCCAGCCTGATCTGGAGAGGTTGATCGGCAAGGTCCCGGATCCGGGGCACCAGTCCGCTGGTGGAGACGGTCATTTTACGGGCACCGAGACCGACACCCCACGGGGCGTTCAGAATCGAGACGGCCTGGAGCCAGTTCGTGTAATTGGCCATCGGCTCCCCCATCCCCATGAAGACGAGGTTGTTGATACGCTCTCCGGAGATCTTCTCGGCAAGCAGCACCTGGGAGACGATCTCGTCGGCGCTCAGGTGACGCTTCCAGCCGTCAAGGCCGCTTGCGCAGAATTTGCAACCGTAGGCGCATCCGACCTGGGAGGAAACACAGAGGGTGCGGCGGTCTGATTCCTCCCCGTAGAGCGCCGGGGAGGCCGGGATGAGGACGGTTTCTATCAACTCCCCGTCATGGAGGCGCAGGAGGAGCTTGCGGGTGGTGTCCTCGGAACCGCTGACGGTGAGAACCTCCGGAACACGGATCGGGTGGCGTTCCTTGAGCGTGGATCGGAGCGCGGCAGGGAGATTGGTCATGGCGTCCCATGATTCGACCCGTTTTTCGCGGTCATAGGCCCACTCCATGACCTGCTTGGCCCGGAAGGAGGGCTGGCCCGACTCCGTTAGGGTCGTCTCCAGTTCCCCAAGGGTCAGGGAATGGAGGGGGCGGATGGGATCGGGGTCACTCATGGAAGGGATGGATCGAGAGGACTAGAGTGGGAGAAATTCATTGCTCTGCAAGCAGGGATTGCTACTATTTCCGACCCTTCCGCCGTCACTTAAAAGGAGTCACGTCCGGACAGGTTGGTCACAACCTCTCCGCGGAAGTTATTAAACACATCATGACAACATCAACCGCTGACTTTCAGCAACTCATCGCCGCCTCGGTAAAGAATTACCGCGAAGGCAGCATCGTCAAGGGGCACATCCTCGAGAAGCGCCCCAAGGAATTTCTCATCGACATCGGCTACAAGTCCGAGGGCGTGGTTTCCGCATCCGAATTCGACGATCCGGACGAAATCCAGGTCGGTGACGAGGTCGAGGTTCTCCTCGAGCGCCTCGAGAACGACCAGGGAATGGTCATCCTTTCCAAGCAGAAGGCATCCCAGCGTCAGAACTGGTCGAAGATCGTGAAACTCTTCGAGGCCGAGGGCATCATCAAGGGCCGCGTCAAGTCGGTCGTGAAGGGCGGTCTGATCGTCAACGTCGGCGTCGAGGCCTTCCTCCCCGCCTCCCAGGTCGACATCAATCCCCCGAAGGATCTCACCTCATTCGTCGGCAATACCTACGACTTCAAGATCGTGAAACTCAACGAGGACCGCAAGAACGTCGTCCTCAGCCGCCGCGAACTCATCGAGGCCGAGCGCAGTGAGCGCCGCCAGCAGTTCCTCGGCACCATGAACGCCGGTGACAAGGTCGAGGGCACAGTCAAAAACATCACCGATTTCGGGGCCTTCCTCGATCTCGACGGGATCGACGGACTCCTCCACATCACCGACATGTCCTGGGCCCGCCTCACCCACCCGAGCGAGGCCGTCAAGCCCGGCGACCGCCTCACCGTGGTCGTCCTCGAGATCAACAAGGACAAGGAGCGCATCAGCCTCGGCCTCAAGCAGCTCCAGTCCAACCCTTGGGAGCGCATCGAAGAGCGCTTCCCGATCGGCCAGAAGGTCAAGGGCAAGATCACCAACCTCATGCCCTACGGCGCCTTCGTCCAGATCGAGGAAGGCATCGAGGGACTTATCCATGTCTCGGAGCTCTCCTGGACCAAGCGCATCACCCGTCCCTCCGACATCCTCACCCTCGGTCAGGAAGTCGAGGCCGTCGTGCTCGGCGTCAACAAGGAGGATCAGAAGATCTCCCTCGGCGTCCGCCAGCTCGAGCCGAATCCTTGGGACGAGATCGAGCAGCGCTACGTCATCGGCAAGCAGGTCCGCGGCCAGGTCCGCAACATGACCGCCTACGGCGCCTTCGTGGAGCTGGAGGAGGGCATCGACGGCATGGTGCACGTCTCCGATCTCAGCTGGAACAAGAAGATCAACCACCCGAGCGAGATCCTGAAGAAGGGCGACGAGGTGGACGCAGTCGTCATCGACATCGACAAGGCCAACCAGCGCATCAGCCTCGGCGTCAAGCAACTCGAGACCGACCCCTGGAAGGAGATCGAGGGTAAGTACAAGGTCGGCGATCTCGTCAAGGGAACCGTCTCCAAGATCGCCAACTTCGGCGCCTTCGTGGAGCTTCCCGGCGACATCGACGGACTCGTCCACATCTCGCAGATCAGCGAGGACCGCGTCGAGAAGGTCAAGGATGTCCTCAAGCCCGGCCAGGAGGTCGAGGCCCGCGTCATCAAGATCGACAAGACCGAGCGGCGTCTCGGCCTCTCCATCAAGGCCACCGGCTACAGCGAGGAAGCCCTTCGCAAGGAGAGCGAGGCGCTCGAGTCGGTCAAGAGCGGCGAGGACATGGTCAGCTTCGGAGCGGCTCTCACCGCCGCCGAGGAGGAATATCGTCCCGGCCAGGGGAAGAAGTAATCCCTTCACGCCTCACCAGCCATGTCACAGCACGAAATCACCGCCTATCTCAAGACCACCTGTGGGTGGAGCAACGGAGTCCGCGCGGTTCTTGCCAAATACTCCCTCCCCTATACGGAGAAGGACATCATCAAGAATCCCGCGTTCCGCTTCGAGATGGAGCAGAAGAGCGGCCAACCCCTCTCCCCCTGTGTGGAGATCAACGGGATCATGCTGCCCGACATCAGCGGCGAAGAGGTTGAGGCCTACATACTGGCACAGAAGATCGTCTCTCCCAACGGAGTTTCGACCGATGTGCCGCTGAACGCCCCCTGCACAGACGCCCAGCACGCCGCCATGGCTGCCGGAGTGAAGATGAACCTCTGAGGTTTACGCGATAACAATCACAGAGAGCCGTGCCTGAAAGGGCACGGCTCCTTTGCGTTACAGGGATCGTGAGTTTTTCCCGCAGAGGCGCGGAGGCGCAGAGGTGGGATCAATGAAGGATCTACTGAGGCATCTAAGGACAAAATGGCCTTAAACACCTCTCTGAATTACTTCCCTCTCAGCGCCTCTGCGCCTCCGCGGGAAAATTATTCGGCGATACCGCCTACCTGCTTGGGTTCGACCCAGCGTGCGAGCCAAATACAAGCCTCATAGAGCACCACCATCGGGACACCCATGAGGAGATAGGTCACCAAATCGGGCGACGGGGTGATGAAGGCCGCCACGGTGAAGATGGTCACGATGGCCGCCGATCTGGTTTTGCGAAGCTTCTCGGAGGTCAAGACACCGAGCTTTACAAGAGCCAGCACCACCATGGGCATCTCGAAGGCGACTCCGAAGGCGATCAGGAACTGAGTGGTGAAGGAGTAGTACTCGCGGACAGTCCAAGTCGGGGTCCAGTGCATCGCCTTGGCATCCTTGAAGAAGAAATCGAGCGTTCCGGGCAGAACAACGAAATAGGAAAACAAGACTCCCCCGAGAAAGAGGAAGAGTCCGAAGGCCGAGACAGGGAGAAGAATTCTCCTCTCACTCGGCTTCAGCGCGGGGAAGAGGAACTGGGCAAGCAGGAAGATCAGGATCGGGAAGGAGAGGATCATCCCGGCGTAGAAGGAGAGCTGGAGGGAGATGGTCATGGAGTCGGCCACCCCGAGCGACTGCAGGGAGGCGGCTCGCGCAGGATCGACCGCGACCAGCGGTCGCTGGATCACCGATGCCAGAAGATCACGGAAGAAGAAGGCTCCGATCATGGCCGCCACGAGGATCGCGGCCATCCGGATGATCATCAAGCGGAGATCCGCGAGATGGTCCATGAAGGGACGCGCCTCATCCTCCGACTCCCGGAAGGAGAAGATCTTGTTCAGCTCCATGGAGTCCCGTTCCGCTTACTTGGCGGCCAGCTTCGATTTCCAGTGAGCCAGTCTCTTGGCGACATTCTCAGGGGAAGGTCCGCCGACTGCGGATCGCGCCTTGAGGGAGCGCTGCGGGTCAAAGAGTTCCTTCCATCCCTTAACCAGGCCCGGGCAGAGTTCGTGAAGCAGGTCGACAGGAAGCTGATCAAGCGGCACTCCCTTGCGGACCGACTCGGCGGCGAGTTTTCCGACCACATCATGCGCGGTGCGGAAGGGCATCCCGTCGCGGACGAGTTCATCAGCCAGATCGGTGGCGAGCAATGCAGGGTCACCGGCGGCGCGGGCGGAGGCTTCCGGATGAAAAACCAATGCCTCCATCATCTCGGCCGTGACGGCGAGCGCCATGCGGGCGGTGTCGATGGAGTCAAAGACCGCCTCCTTGTCCTCCTGCAGATCGCGGTTGTAGGCCATGGGAAGGCCTTTCAACACGGTCAGGAGGGTGAAGAGATTGCCGTAGAGTCGCCCTGTCTTGCCGCGGGTCAACTCCGCGATGTCGGGGTTCTTTTTCTGCGGCATGAGACTCGACCCCGTCGAGTGACGGTCACTGAGCCGGGCAAAGCCAAACTCCGCGGTGGTCCAGAGAACGACATCCTCGGAGAGGCGTGAGAGGTGCATGCCGAGGATCGCGAGATTGGAAAGCAGTTCGACGGCAAAGTCACGGTCACTCACCCCGTCGAGGCTATTCTGGGTGATCCGGGAGAAACCAAGTTCCTTGGCGATGGCTTCACGATCGAGGAGCAGGGTGGAGGCCGCCAGCGCACCCGAACCGAGAGGCATTTCATTCATCCGCCCGGCGCAATCGGAGAGGCGCCCGTGGTCACGCTCCAGCATCTCGACGTAGGCGAGAAGATGATGCGGCACAGGGACCGGTTGGGCCCGCTGGAGATGGGTGTACCCGGGGATCAGAAGATCCTTGTTTGCCTCGGCGAGGCCAACCAGGGCCGACTGAAGCATGCGGACACCTGTATGCAGCGCGGCAACCTCATCACGCAGGTAGAGTCTGATATCGGTCGCGACCTGGTCATTACGGCTACGGGCCGTATGAAGCTTGGCCCCCGCATCACCGATGCGGCGTGTCAACTCCGCCTCGATATTCATGTGGATGTCCTCGAGGTCGGTCGAGAAGGTAAATTTTCCCGCGGCAATTTCCTCGCCGATGGCATTGAGTCCCGATTCGATGGAGGTGAACTCGGTCTCCGTGACGAATCCGGCCTTTTTCAGCGCCCGGGCATGGGCGATGCTGCCCCGGATGTCATGCCGGTAGAGTCTCCAGTCAAAGGAGATGGATTCCCCATAGTCCCGGAGGAGGGTGGACATGGATTCTTCGAAACGACCGTGGCGCATGGAAAGACTTCTACCCCTTTTTCCCTGAATCGGAAACAAGAATGCCCAGGGCTTGTTCAGGTAATATCAACACAACAGAAGGGAGGGGTGTCTGAGGACTACGGCAAGAGAGAGCCGGTTGCCGTTGCTGCATTCCTGCCCTGGCGGGGTTCGCCGGTCTATCATCCATAGCCCCAGACGCTTTTTAAAGTACCCTGACAAGGAAAAATGACAACCAAGGAAAAAGAAATGACTTTGAAGCTTGAGAGTGGCGCCTCAAGGCACTAAAAAGTTTATCCCCAATATTTTTCCCCCAACGATTTTCCTCGTGCAAAAGATTCTCGTCATCGCAGTCATTGCCCTTTCGCTGGCCTCGGCAGGCCTTGGATACCTCAACAGGGGAAAACTAGTCGAGACCAGGGCCGAAAACACGAAACTTCTGTCGGATGTCTCATCGAAGACCAAGGAGAATGCCAAGCTTTCCTCCGACCTTAAGGGAGCCAATGAAAAGATCTCCATTATGGGCACCGATACGGAGAAACTAGCCACGGAAAATACAGATCTGAAGGGGCAGGTCACGAAGGCCACCGCAACAATCGCTGACGTTCAGAAGCAGAGCACCGACAAAGACGCCACCATCGCCCAGCAGAAGACGGACATGACCGCCAAGGATACCCGGATCTCGGAACTTGAGAGCAAAAGCAATTCGGCCAAACAGCCCGGGAACGATCCCACCATCGAACTCAAGAAGCAGCTTGAGGAGAAGGATCTGCTGAACACCAGCCTCACCGCAAAACTCAAGGATCAGGAGTCCCAACTCACCGCCCTGAAGGAGAGGGAGGCCCAGCGCAGGGCAAAAACCATGCGCGTGGGGCTTGAGGGGCGCATTCTCGCCGTGAACGCCTCCTGGAACTTCGTTGTTCTCAGCCTCGGCGACCGCAACGGCGTGGTGAATAACGCCGAGATGCTGATCAAGCGCGGTTCCCAATTGATCGGAAAGGTTCGCATCACCTCCGTGGAACCCTCCACTTCGGTAGCCGATATCGTTGCCAACAGCGTCCGCCCCGGCCTCACTGTTCAACCGGGTGACAGCGTTATTTACGGGGGGCCGGTAGAGGAATCCGAGGTCAAGAATCCATGAGGATTTCACTTCTTCTCTGCCTGACGTCACTCCTTCTCTCGGGATGTGAAACGCCGCAGAATGAAACGGCTTCCTCGGCAAGCACCGGGGTCAGCGCCATTCCTTGGAACAAGCCTGCCAGTTGGGAAGGCTCGGGAGCCCTTGGCGGGTTCATGCCTCAAGGCGGGCACTAAGAGCGCCCTTGGCGCGGGCTAAAGGGGATTTTCCCCGATGTTTACCCCGTCTCGTAAAACCCCTAGGATTCCGGCATGCGCATTCTGGCCGTCGACCCCTCGTTGAGAGGAACAGGATTTGCGGTGCTTGAAGAGACCGGTTCCAAGGTTCGCTGCCTTGAATATTCTGTGATCAAGAATCCCCCCTCCCTGTCGCAGGAGGGTTGTCTGATCGCCATTCATGAGGCCCTCGAAGCGGCCATCTCCCGACACCAACCCGTCGCCCTCGCAATTGAAAAGGTGATCTTTGTCCAGAGTTACGCCACAGCCATCATCCTGGGGGCCGCCCGGGGCGTCGCCGTTCTTGCGGCAGCGCAACGCGGCCTCTCCATCCACGAATACCCCCCTAAGCGCGTGAAACAGGCCGTTGTTGGACGGGGAGCGGCGGCCAAGGATCAGGTGGCTTTTATGATCCGCGCCCTGCTAGGACTCACGGAGACACCCCCGAGCGACGCCGCCGATGCGATTGCCATCGGATTGACCCACCTGAGGACAATCGCCTCCCCCGTGCCGCGCATCACCGCCACCCGCAAGCGATGAGCCGGGAAGTTTCTGCCAGATGGCTCGGCAGGATCTCCTACGACCAGGGCCTCGACCTGCAGGAATCCATCCTAACCGGAAAAGTCGCGGGCGATCTCAAAAACCACCTGCTCCTTCTCGAGCATGAACCCGTCTATACGATGGGGCGCAACCGGGACAATTCCAGCCTCGGTGAGGAAACCCTTCTCCCCCACCCTGTCCACCGCACCAATCGCGGCGGTCAGGCCACCTACCACGGCCCCGGTCAGTTGGTAGGATATCCCGTCCTCGACCTTGATCTCTTCGGGCGCGATCTCCATGAATACCTCCGCTTTCTGGAAGAGGTGCTGATCACTCTCATGGCCCGCCATGGCGTTGAAGGCACACGTGTGGAAGGAAAGACCGGCGTCTGGGTGGCAGACCGAAAAATAGCCTCTCTCGGTGTGGGAGTCCGCAAATGGATCTCCATGCACGGCTTTGCGATCAATATCTGTGGAGACCTGACCCCGTTCAACCACATTACCCCGTGCGGACTTCCCGGAGTCACCATGACATCGCTTGAAGCGGAGGGGGGCAAGAATGTCAGCGTCGAATCATGCGCCCGCGAAGTCGCGGAGATTTTTAACGAGTTACTGCAGAAAGATTTTCCCGCTGAGGAGCAGAGACGCTGAGAAGATTTTTGTCAGGAAATCAGGAAGGCAGGAACTGAGGAAAAACATATCTGTCTTTTGCCTACGGGGAGTTCCGATCAAGATCACAGTCAAAGCAGGATCGAATGAATAGCCTGTGGCCAAAAAGGCTTGGAAGTTTGGATGCAGGGCAAGGCGCGCGAGGGCGGGCGTAGTAAACCTACGCCAACCGAGCAAGCAACGTCGCCCCGCGCCAAAATCCCAAGCCTAAACCTTCAGCTTGAGGAAATTGGCGAGAAGTTCCTTGCCGTGGGTCGTCAGGATCGACTCCGGATGGAACTGGACGCCCCAGACGGGTAGCTCCTTGTGACGCAGGCCCATGATTTCTCCCTCGACCGTCTCGGCCGTGATCTCAAGGCATTCGGGAAAGGTCTCCCTCTTCACCAGCAGGCTGTGGTAGCGGGTCGCCTCAAAGGGATTAGGCAACCCGGCAAAGAGATCCTTTCCGTTGTGAAGGATCGGCGAGGTTTTCCCATGCATCAGGCGGCCGGCACGGACAACCTCTCCCCCGTAGACATCCCCCATGCATTGGTGGCCGAGGCAGACCCCAAGGATGGGATACGTTCCGGCAAATCGGCGGATCACCTCACAACTGATTCCGGCCTCCTTCGGCGTGCAGGGCCCCGGCGAGATACAGATACGATCGGGTGCGAGTTCCTTGATCTCCTCGAGAGTGATCTCATCATTGCGCTTCACCAAGGGGTCGGCCCCCAGTTCCCCGAAGTACTGGACGAGGTTGTAGGTGAAGGAATCGTAGTTATCGATGACGAGGATCATGATCGGAAGATGTTACGGCTGGGTGGCCGTGGCGAGTTCGACGGCACGGATGACCCCCATCGCCTTGTTGACGGTCTCCTCGAATTCGGAAGCCGGGTCGGAGTCGGCCACAATCCCGGCTCCCGCCTGCACATAGGCCGTTCCCTGCTTGAGAAGCACGGTCCGAAGCGCGATGCAGGAGTCGAGCTGTCCGTCGAATCCGAGGTATCCGACCGCTCCGGCATACGATCCGCGCGCCGTCGGCTCCATCGAGGCGATGATCTGCATGGCGCGTACTTTAGGCGAGCCGCTGACCGTACCCGCCGGGAAGGTGGCCCGGAGCACATCAAGGGGAGAGTGATCACCCGAGAGTCTGCCCGTGACATTGGAGACGATATGCATGACGTGGCTATAACGCTCCACGGTCATGAAATCGGTGAGCGTGACACTGCCGAATTCCGAAATCCTCCCGACATCGTTGCGGGCAAGATCGACAAGCATGAGATGTTCCGAGCGCTCCTTGGGATCGGCAAGCAACTCACCCGCGAGTTCCGCATCCGCCTCCGGCGTCGCCCCTCTCTTGCGGGTGCCAGCAATGGGGCGGATCTGGACATTTCCTTCGGTCACCTTCACATGAACCTCCGGAGAGCTTCCGACCAGGGAGATCCCTCCCGGAAGACGCAGACAGAACATGTATGGCGAGGGATTCACGAAGCGCAGGGCGCGGTAGAGATGCACCGGATCGCCCGCATACGGGATCGCAAAACGCTGGGAGAGGACGATCTGGAAGATATCGCCGGCCTTGATGAACTCCTTTGCATCAAGCACGGACTTCTCAAAGGCCCCTCGGGTGAGATTGCTCTCAACGGACAGTTGATCGGCCTTGCGTGATGCGGAAAGGGGGGGCATCGCGACGGGACGGGCAAGCTTTTCCATCAGTGCCTCAATCCTCTCCAGCGCCTCCCTGCGGGATTCCTCCACGCCAAGTTCTCCGGGAAAGGCACAGGCAACGACCTTGATACGCCGGTTTCTGTGGTCAAAGGCAACCACCGTGTCGGCGATCAGGAACATCATCTCGGGCAGACCCAGGTCATCGGTGGCTGCGGCAGGCACGGTCGGTTCGAAACGCCGGACCGCCTCGTATCCGAGATATCCG
>Ga0208496_1000417_pt1 | contig 15452 bp, 15 predicted proteins | sample CryBogmetaGMA2M_FD_184552 | JGI IMG/M metagenome (GOLD analysis project Ga0208496, IMG submission 184552) | Freshwater microbial communities from Crystal Bog, Wisconsin, USA - MA2M (SPAdes) | ecosystem: Environmental > Aquatic > Freshwater > Lake | place: Crystal Bog, Wisconsin, USA | collected... | reverse complement strand
AGCCATTGCAGATGGCCACAAAGAAGGTGGGCTAGTAGCTAAAAACATAATAACCGAAGCTGCCAAGAGCAAAATACGCTATTTAACTCTCTATGCTTTCTCCTCGGAAAATTGGCAAAGAAGCGATTTTGAAGTGAGCAATTTAATGCTATTACTGGAATTTTATCTTTCCAATAATTCACGCCTTTTGCTTGAAAATAATATAAGATTTAGAGTCATCGGAGACATCGCTAGACTGTCTCCCTCTATTCAAAAAAAAATAACTGAATATGAAATCCTCACCAAAAATTCCACTGGATTAAATTTGATAATTGCTCTTAACTATGGTAGTAAGTTAGAAATTGTTGACTCTTGCCGTAAGATATGTCTGGAAGTTATCGCAGGAACAACTAAGCTTGAAGAGCTAAACGAGCAAAAATTTGCTGAATTCTTATATACAAAAGATATTCCTGACCCCGATTTATTAATCAGAACAAGTGGAGAGCAAAGAATAAGCAATTTTTTATTGTGGCAAATTGCTTACACTGAATTATACTTTACTAACAAGTTATGGCCAGATTTCAACAAAGAAGATTTGGATGAGGCCATAAAATCCTTTAGGGAAAGAAAGAGGAAATATGGAGCTAAGTAAAAAAAATGAATTTATGACAAGGTTAATCAGCACCATGGTGCTGATACCAATAATACTTTGTTCAGTAAAATTGGGAGGAATTTACTTCAAGACGATGATAATGGTGTGTTCCATTTTAATGAGTTATGAATGGGCACAAATGACCGCCTCAGAAAAAACCATAAATTGGAAAATAATTGGTTTATTTTACATATCATTACCTTGTCTTTCCTTAATTTTCTTAATTGATCAGAAAAATGGAATTTCAACAATATTTTCAATATTTATTATAGTCTGGGCTACAGATATTGGTGGTTATATATTTGGCAAATTAATCGGAGGCTGGAAATTAGCTCCGGAAATAAGTCCTAATAAAACCTGGGCAGGATTTTTTGGTGGGATTTTTTTGGCAGTTTTGGCCGGATTATATTGTAAAGAAATGTTCTACTTTGTTATAATAGTATCAATTATTGCTCAACTCGGAGATTTATTGGAATCCTACATCAAAAGGAAACATGCCCTTAAGGATAGCGGAAATATAATCCCAGGTCATGGTGGAGTTTTAGATGCAGTTGATGGCATAGTTTTGGTAGCCCCACTTATAGCTTTATCAAAATACATTACTGGATAATTTTGGGATTCACGTGAAATATAAAACAATTGGAATTTTTGGATCAACAGGATCAATAGGAAAAAGTACAATTGAAGTTTTAAAACAAAATAAAAATTTCTTTACTGTAAAATTCCTGACCGCAAATACAAATTATCAACTTCTCGCTAAGCAAGCTATAGAGTTAAAGCCTGAAATAGTAGTTATTGGCAACGAAACCTATTATCAACCATTAAAAGAGTTACTAAAGGGTCATTCAATAAATATCATGGTTGGCAAGCAGGCCCTTGTTGACGCCGCAAAATCAGCTCCGGATATCGTTATGGCAGCAATAGTTGGTGCTTCTGGGCTTGAATCAATCATAGCTTCAATATCGAGCGGCAGTGACATTGCACTAGCTAATAAGGAATGTCTTGTTTGTGCAGGAAATTTAATTCTGGAGCTTGTAAAAAAACATAAGGTGAAGTTAATACCGGTAGATTCCGAACATAATGCAATCATGCAAGTTTTTGATTATGAAAATGAAGCAGCAGTAGAAAAGTTAATCTTGACTGCATCGGGCGGGCCATTTTTACATGCAAGTTATGAGGAACTAGAAAAAGTAACCATTCAGCAAGCACTAGCTCACCCCAATTGGAAAATGGGCAAGAAAATCTCCATAGATTCAGCGACCATGTTTAATAAGGCACTAGAAATAATTGAAGCCTTCTATTTATTTCCGGTAAGCATTGAACAAATTGAGGTAATTATACATCCTGAGTCGATTATTCATAGCATGGTTTCTTATATTAATGGATCAACTTTAGCGCAACTAAGCAATCATGAAATGATCGTGCCTATTTCAGTTGCACTATTTTGGCCACAAAAACATTCTCTAGTAACCGAAAGAATAGATTTTTGTAAATTAAACAAGCTTAGCTTTTTACCTCCAGATGAAAAAAAATTTCCATCACTTCGTATTGTAAAGGAAGTAATGCAAAACAGACCTCAGAATGCTATCATACTTAATGCTGCCAATGAAGTGGCAGTGGAGATGTTTTTACAAGAAAGAATAAGGTTTGTTGAAATATCTCATATTGTAGAGAAAATGCTTGAAATAATCTCTGTGGAAAAAATTTCTGATTTTTCTGACGTGATTGAATATGATAGCTTAGCAAGAATAAAGACTGCCGAATATATTAAGGAAAAATTTTAGAGGAACCAATTATGGAAGTATTGCTAGATACTATTTTCAATATTGTTTCATTTATAGGAATTATAAGTGTAATAGTTTTTATTCATGAATTTGGTCACTATTATGTGGCAAGAAGAGCAGGTGTAAGAATTGAAGTCTTTTCTATTGGATTTGGCAAAGAAATTTTCAGCTGGCTAGATAGTAATAATACAAAATGGAAAATTGGCATTTTACCCCTTGGTGGCTACGTGAAAATGTTTGGCGATAAGAACGAAGCAAGCGTTCCAGATTTTAAGAAAATGAAAGAATTGTCACCGGAAGATACGAAAATATCGTTCCACACCAAAAACCTAAAATGGAAAATGGCAATCGTAAGCGCAGGGCCAATAGCAAATTATCTATTAGCCATAGTAATAATGACATTTCTTTTTAGTTTTTATGGCATGTCAAAGGCTGACTCTATAATAAGCAATGTAGAACTTGGCAGCGTTGCTGATAAGATAGGATTAAAATCAGGTGATAAAATCATCGCTATCAATGACAAAAGCATCGATCAGTTCTCAGACATTCAGAGAGCCTTAGCTCTAAATAACGGCGAATCGATGAGCATTAAAATCGCTCGGGGGGAAGATCAATATAGCTTTGATTTTACTCCCGATTTGGTAGAAAGAGAGGATATTTTTGGCAATAAGATAAAAACTCATAAGCTTGGCATTATGTCCGGTGAATTTAAAACAGAAAAACTAGCTATTCACAGAGCTGTATTAGCTTCTATTGAAGAATCATATAGCATGTCAGTAACTACTTTCTCTTCGCTAGTACAAATGATCCTTCACAAAAGAGGTACGGAAGAATTGGGTGGACCTATTAAAATAGCTAAATATTCGGGACAATCAGTGAAGAAGGGAATCCATGTAGTTCTATGGCTTATTGCCGTACTTTCAATTAATCTAGGTTTCATTAACTTACTTCCTATTCCAATGCTGGACGGGGGACATTTATTTTATTATGTAGTCGAAGCAATCAAAGGAAGTCCTGTATCCGAAAAAATTCAACAAATAGGTTTTCAAATTGGTTTAATCCTGCTAATAATGTTGTTCGTATTTACTACGTTCAACGATATTAAGAATACAGGTCTATTTTAGGTATAACATGAAGATAAATATTTTCGCTATTTCATTACTTTTTATTTCAATTACTCTAGCAGCCAAAGCTGATGCCGCAAGCTCTATAAAAATAATTGGTAATCATCGAATTGAAGAAAGTACCATTAAGTCTCTTTTGGTTTTCAGTGCTGGTGGTGGTAATTATAGCGAAGAGAATATCGACACATCCCTCAAAAATTTATACGCCAGCAATCTTTTCTCTGAAGTAACCATTGAAAAGCAAGGAAATATCTTAGTAGTCACAGTAAAAGAAAACCCAAAAATTAATAAGGTCATTTTCGAGGGCAATAAACGCATAAAAGATGAAGATCTTCGTAAAGAAGTCTCTCTGACAGAACGTTCAGTCTATACAAAATCCAAATTACAAAGTGATATAAATAGAATTATCGAGGTATATAGTCAGCAAGGTAGATATTCAGTAACGGTTACTCCTAAATTAATCGAATTATCGCAGAATAGAATTGATTTAATTTTTGAAATTAAAGAGGGTCCTAAAAGCGTAATAAGTAAGATTATTTTCGAAGGCAATAAACAGTTCAGTGATTCTAAACTCAAGTCTATTATCCAGAGTTCCGAGAGCCAATGGTATAGTTTCTTCTCAAGTAATGATAAATATAATTCATATAGAATTGAGTATGATAAGGAATTATTATCGCGTTACTATAAGTCTAAAGGATATGCAACATTTCAAGTTGTATCTGCAATCGCTGACCTAAACGAAGCAAAAGATAAGTTTTTTATCACCTTTACTCTTGAAGAGGGTGAAAAATATAAATTTGGCGAAACCAAAATCACCTCAAGCATAAAGAAGATTAGTGAAAATCAGCTTCATTCTATTTTGAAAATTAAGAAAGGCACTACCTACAACCTACTTGAAGTTGAGAAATCTGTAGAGGCTATTACTCGTTTTCTGAATGACCAAGGCTATGCTTTTGTCTCTGTCGAGCCTGTACCTTCTATCAACCAAGAAACAAAATTTGTAGATATTAATATTGAAATTAACGAAGGCAGGAAAGCTTATTTAAGGCAAATTAATATTAAAGGAAACCTAAGAACGGCTGACAAAGTTATAAGAAGAGAGTTCAAAATTGAAGAGGGAGACCCTTTCAATGCATCTAAAATTTTCCAATCTGAACGCAAGATAAATGATTTAGACTATTTTGAAAAAGTTGAAGTAAATCACCATTCTACATCAGAGCCCGATAAATTTGATATTGATGTAGAAGTAACTGAAAAATCTACTGCTTCAGTTAATTTTGCCGGAGGTTATAATACCAGTGAAGGGCCTATCGGTATGATTATATTGACTGAACGTAATCTCTTCGGAAATGGACAAGAATTGAGTGCAAAGGTATCAAAAGCAAGAAAAAAACTGAATTTCGACATAAGTTTTACTGAACCCTATTTCAGAGATCTACCTCTTGCTGTTGGTTTTGATTTGCAGAACTCTTCATCAGGAAGAGATAATAAATATACGACTCGATCTTTTGGAGTAAAATCAAAAGGGGCAGCTGTTAGAGCAGAATATGAAATTATTGACAATTTATATCATCAGGGCAGGTATTCCCTAACATCTACTCACATACATGATGTAGCTAAAGAGGTAAAACTGATCAAAAATGGTAAAACCTTAAATTCAGCAGTGGGGCAAAGATTTGCCTATGATACTCGGGATGCAAAATTTAATCCCAATTCTGGTATTTATAGCTTTGTTGACCAACAATATTCAGGTGTTGGCGGAAATGTAAAATTTTTACGACATGAAATTGGTTCATCTTACTTCGTACCTGTCTATGGAGAAGAGGTTATTTTAGAACTCTCTGGGTCAGTTGGAGACATTCGTACACAAGGAAAAAGAAAAATTTCAGTCAATGATAAATTTTCTTTAGGTAACGATCAAATGCGCGGATTTGAAGATTACGGTATCGGACCTAGAGAAAAAATATGTGATCCAGATACTAAGGTATGTTCGGATAATAATTATACAGGTAATGCGCTTGGAGGAAATATGTTCTATATGGCTTCAGCTGAATTTAGGGTACCAATCACCATACAGAAAGATCTAGGAATTTATGGTACAGTTTTTGCAGATATTGGCGAGGTATTTAAAACTGATTTCGATGGAACCGAAAAATCTTCTTACTTCCATGAACGCGGCATGAGAAGCTCTGCAGGTGTTGGCATAGGATTCAACACTCCTATGGGACCAATAAAATTGGGATATGCAATTCCAATAAAAAAGAAGAAATTTGATAGAACACAAAGATTCTTTATTACATTTACAGCAACCAAGTTTTAGGAAAATATTATGAAACACAAATTATTTCTCAACATCTTAGTCATACTAACCATTGTAACTTCCAAAGCTTGCTTTGCTGAGGATGCTAAGAATAGCTTTGTAGCAGTAGTTGATGTTGAAAAAGTTGTTTTGGAGTCTCTAGCAGGAAAAGATTTAACTAAAAAATTAGAAGCCAGGGTAGAGAAATTCCAAAAAAAATTCTCAGAGAAGGAATCATCCCTTCAAAAAGAGCGAGATACTATAGAAAAAAAACAATCAGTCTTGGCTAAGGATGTACTTGATAAAATGGTTAAAGATTTTCAAACTAAGGCTCTCGATGTACAAAAATCTGCCCAAAATGAACGTATGGAAATTGAAAAGGCTAAATCCTCAGCACTAGAAGAAATAGATGCAGTGGCAAAAGAAATAACACGCGACATAGCAATTGAGCGTGGTATAAAAGTAGTATCTCCTATGTCTACTCTGCTCTATTTTGATCCAAAGACTGATATAACTGATGAAATTATGACTAAGCTTGATAAAAAAATAACCAAAATAAATTTTGAAGTCAAAGGCGGTTAGTTTTAATTAAATTTTTTATATGGAACAGGAAAAATCCATATTATCTATTCAATCCCATGTATCCTATGGATATGTGGGAAATAAAGCAGCTGTTTTCCCTTTGCAAACACTTGGCTATGATGTGTGGCAAGTTAATACCGTACAATTTTCAAACCATACTGGCTACGGAAAATTCGCCGGCGATGTTTTTTCAAAGGATCATATAAAGTCTGTTATTCAGGGAGTCATAGATATCTCTCCTCCTTCAGATTGTGGGGCAATTTTATCAGGCTATAACGGAAGTAAGGAAATAGCAGAGATTATAGCAGAGACAGTTGTAACCCTTAGATCAAAGAATGAGGGTCTTATTTATTTATGTGACCCAGTCATGGGAGATATAGGTAGAGGTATATTTGTTAAGCCAGAAATTGTCGATTTTTTAAAAAATAATCTTAAGGCAGATATAATTACCCCAAATCACTTTGAAGCTGAGTTATTAACCAATTTAACTATCAAAAATCTTTCTGATGCGCAGCAAGCTGCTAATAATCTTCATGCAAGAGGGATAAAAATAGTTGTAATAACTAGCTTGCGGGCTGAAGAGTTAGATAAGAATAAAATTCATATTTTTGTATCAGATAATAAGAGAGCAATCACAGCTTCTTCTCATTTATATGAATTTGATACACCTAAAAACGGAACGGGAGATTTGTTTTCTGCTTTATTTCTTGGGTTCTATCTGCAAAAATTTGATAGCTTTTTTGCCTTAAAACATAGTATTTATATTATGGATAAAGTAATGAAGGCAACGTTTGCTTCGCGTTCAAGAGAAATTAGACTAATCGGTATAGACTACAGAGAATACCAAGAAAACGACTCAATATCATGCCACGAAATTTAGTAAGGAAATATTTTAAATGACAATTATCACAAGATTTGCCCCCTCACCAACTGGATATTTGCACATAGGTTCGGCGAGAACAGCAATTTTCAATTATCTATTTGCACGTCGCCATAATGGTAAGTTTTTGCTTAGGGTAGAAGATACCGATAGGGAGCGCTCAACTGACTTGGCAACTCAAGCAATTTTCTCAGGCCTAAAATGGCTTGGACTTGAATGGGATGATAAGGAAGTTTATCAATTTGCAAATTCGGATCGCCATGCAGAAATTGCAAAGCAATTATTGAATACTGGAAAAGCCTATAAATGTTATCTGACAAAAGAAGAACTAGAGGTACTTAGAGAAGAATCAAGAAAAACTGGTAAGACAATCACTAGTCCTTGGAGAGACAGAGATAGTCAAAATATAACTAACAAGGAATTTGTTATAAGAATCAAAGCTCCTAAAGAGGGTAATACCATAATTCACGATCTTGTTCAGGGTGACGTAGTTACCAAAAATGAGATTTTGGATGATCTAGTGTTACTTCGTTCGGATGGTACTCCAACATACAACCTAGCTGTGGTAGTTGATGATCATGATATGAATATTACTCATATCATAAGAGGAGATGATCACCTAAACAATGCCGCCAAGCAAGCAATGATTTATGAAGCTCTTAATTGGGAAATTCCTAAATTTGCCCATATTCCGCTGATTCATGGAGAAGATGGTTCTAAGCTCTCCAAGAGACATGGGGCCTTGGGTGTAGATGCCTATAGAGATCTGGGATATCTTCCAGAGGCAATTAATAACTACTTACTCAGACTTGGTTGGAGCCATGGCAATGACGAGATCATTTCTAGGGATGAAGCTATTTCTTGGTTTAACTTGGAATCTATTGGAAAATCTCCGGCAAGAATGGATTTCAAAAAACTTGGAAATGTTAATTCGCATTATATTAAGAATACCGATAATCAAAGACTATTTGACCTAATTAGTGAGCAAGACTCTCTCAAAGATTCTAAAGCTGAGATTCTCAAGGGAATGGATTTGATAAAAGAACGGGCCAAAACAATTGTTGAATTAGCTACAATGGCAAATATATTTGTGATAAATTCTAAGCTTGATATAAAACCAGAATTTCTAATACAAATCAAAGATGAGCAACCAACCTATAATGAGTTTTACAAGATTCTCAAAAATTTTGAGAACTGGCACAAAGATGATTTAATGAATTTATATAAGGAATATGCCGAAGCAAACAATATTAAACTAGGAAAATTGGTGATGCCATTTAGAATAGCTTTAACCGCAAGCGATGCTTCACCAAGTATTTTTGATATTATGGAAATAATTGGTAAGGAAGAATCTTTAATACGAATGGGGAAATTTTATGAAGCTTAAATTTACCAAAGAAGACTTCCAAATACCGAATATTACCCATGGGTTTTTAACCAAGAATATTGGTGGTACTCATAAATATTTCCAGAGAAACCCTGGAGAGAAAAATGAATCTTTGGAGAATATAGCAAAGAATCATAATATAGCTCTCAGCGCAATTGGTATGAAAGCTACAAGATTGAATATTCCGTTCCAGATTCATAGTGATATAGTCATCACATTAGATGCCGACCTTTCATCATCTCTTGGGACTCCACCTGAGGCCGATAGCTTTATCACTAACAAGCCAAATGTTGTTCTGGGTGTCGTTACCGCTGACTGCGTTCCTATATTATTTGCAGATAGTGAAAATAGAGTTATAGGTGCAGCTCACGCGGGATGGAAAGGAGCAAGAAATGGCATTATTGAAAATACTTATAATGCGATGATTAAGCTTGGTGCTAAAAATATTTCTGCCTGTATTGGACCTTGTATTCACCAAGAGAGTTATGAAGTGAGCTCAGAGTTTTATGAAAATTTTATGGGTGAAACTTCGGCAAATAAGAAATTTTTTGCAGCTAGCAATAGAACGGACCATTACCAATTTAACTTACCTGGCTACGCTTCGGAAAAACTAAGTAATTCGGGCATTAAGAAAATTTATAATTTGAATAAAAATACTTACATAGACAATGGAAATTTTTTTAGTTTCCGCAGATTTACTCATGATAATACTCAAGATTATGGATCATTAGTCTCGTTAATTGCGATAAAAGCGTAACCGAATAGACAGTCAGAAGAATTCGGTATATGATGCTTGAAAATTTATAGAGGAGATTCCCCATGACAAATTACATAAGCGCACAAAATAATAACAAATTAGCTGCAGAAAGACCTGAAGGATTTGATATTAGTACCGTTGTTTTAACTTATACCGTCACTGGAGGTGACATTCATGAAGCAGTAACGACCATGTTCGACTATGGAACAAGTACTCATTACACTATTGACCAAAATGGCTACCAAGTACAACATCATAGCGAGAGTCAAAAAGCCTTCTATGCTGGTGCTAGTCACTTTCATGGAAAATATGGAGTAAATGACTATGGCATTGGCATAATGCTGGTTAATGATGCTAAAAGCCCATTTACTGATGAACAAATAGTAAAATTGATTGATACCATCAAAGATATAGAAGTAAGGTATGAAAAATCAATAGAAATCGTTGGCCTAGGCGAAGTAAACAAAAAGCACATAGCTCCTGGAGTATTTTTTCCATGGAATAAACTTGCAGAAGCAGAAATTGGAAAATCAATTTCCCTACCTGAAAATATTGATACAACTTGCAAAATAAATTTAGGCGATAGTGGAGAGCATGTTACCGAATTTCAACAAAAATTGCAAAGTTATGGCTATCAAGTTGATATAACTGGCACTTATGACGAAACTACGGCAAAATTTGTTAAGAATTTTTCTAACAGATACTTACCTAAAAGCGATTTCGATCCTTTGGATAACTTTGCTGAGCAGCACGTAGTTTGCGTTAGTGATGCTACTGAATATGTTATTAGCCAGCTAATATTATCAGGTGAAGAAAATAATTTAGTAACACCAGACTTATAATCTATAACTAAATAGTCTATGATGGGGCCGAGGTTGTAAGTTTTTTTATAATACTCCAGGCCCCATTCAAGTTTGCATCGTCTATGGCCGGCATAACTCGGAAGTTAGAGATTAATGATTATGAAGTTTTTAAGTCCTAAGAACACACTGTTTTTAATCAACAAAGCTAAAATCTGGCTGTTTATTTTGATGTGCGCTTCATTTCTATATGGCACTTATTTAGCCATATTTGCTTCCCCTCCTGACTATCAGCAAGGAGAAACTGTTAGGATTATGTATGTTCATGTCCCTGCTGCTTGGATGAGCCTTATTATTTACTCAATTATGGCCTTATCTAGCGCAGGTTTTGTAATTTGGGTCTCTCCAATTGCCAATGAAATCGCAAAATGTTCTTCCTATATTGGCGCTACCTTTGCTTTTATAGCACTTGTGACAGGATCACTCTGGGGTAAACCAATGTGGGGCACATGGTGGGTATGGGATGCAAGACTCACTTCCATGGCAATTCTATTTTTCTTCTATGTTGGTTATATTTTGCTGATAAATTCTGTTACAGATAATTCCTCAAAAGCCCCAGCATTTTTAGCAATTCTCGGATTCATTAATGTTCCTATTGTAAAGTTTTCGGTAGATATTTGGAATTCTCTCCACCAACCGGCAAGCATAATTAAATTGAAAGGTCCAAGCATTCATAGCTCAATGCTAAAACCACTTCTAGTTATGATTCTAGCCAGCTTTATTTATTATTTTTGGATCTTGGCCATTAAACTAAAAACCTCCATTATCGAGCATAAATGTGAGAGAATTCAGAATAGATTGATTAATAAGGGATAATCACATAATATCTCGCCATACTGCTCGTGTTTCAAGAAGCCGGGCAGGGTGAACAACAAAGTTGCTCACAAGCGGTGAAGACGAGGAGCGTATATTTAATAAGTGACCTAAGCCTTAATCCCGAAGTATGACGAACCCGGAAATTGAACCACGAGCAGTATATGAAAATATATAATTTCTATAGAAAACAAGACCAGAATTATGACCTCGAAAATGCTATTATCGTCGAGGATAAATTTTCGTGGAGAGCCGCTATTTTCAATATTTTCTGGTTTCTTTACCATAAAATGTGGTTTGCCAGTTTTATATCATTCGTGATCTCAATTATCATCGCCCTACTATCTAGGAAAACGATAGTAGATCAAACCACTTATCTCTGCTTAAATGGTTTTTACATGTTAGTAATTGGAGCTTTTGCAACAAATTGGTATGAAATTTACCTGGAATCTAAATCATTTATCTTAGACGATGTTATTTGCGCTAAGAATGAGGAAAAAGCTCGTTTTAAGTATCTATCAAGAAATGTTACTTAGGAGAATCAAATGTACGATAAAACTAATATTTTTGCCAAAATTATTAGAGGCGAAATTCCAGCAAAAAAAGTCTATGAAGATGATAACGTATTGGCTTTTCATGATATCTCGCCTGCCTGCCCTGTTCACATATTAGTTATTCCTAAGGGTGAATATGAATCTTTTGATGATTTTGCAGCACAGGCTTCAGCTGATGACATCGCGTATTTTTTCAAGACAGTCCAACAAATAGCCAATCAGCAAAATTTGCAGCATGAAGGTTATCGAATATTATCCAATCATGGCAGCAATGCTGGACAAACTGTGCCACATTTCCATCTTCATATTCTGGCAGGAAAAAAAATAGCAGGACTAGTTCCGACAGAATAGCTTCAGTCTTATTACCAACTAGCAAAAAATGCCTGAGGACCGGAATGTGGTGAATCACTTCCTGGAATATTATTTTGCAAAAATGTATAATCTATTACTGCATCCAATGGAGAAAGCACCTCATTGATTGGTTCAACATACGCAGCTTCTGCTTCAAATATCTCTTCTGCCAATGTAGCTTGATTATCAGAAGGCGTAACAAAGTGGACATTCGCTATATTGCCTATAACTACCCTTTGGTGGTCTAGGACTCCCTGAGGTGAGAACAACATTACGACATGCTCGCCTTGATGCTCCCCCCTTTGATGAATTTGAGGAATACCCTCAACGTTGAACATGCGGACCTCAATTTCAATATTAAGGGCATTTGCTAGGGCGCTAAGCATTAATTCATCTGCCCAAGGGTTTCGCTTTCCGTCATAGTGCCTTAGCTGCTCATTAAAAAAAACTTGTAATTGTATGTCTGAACTGATGTTAAAGCTATTGTTAACAGAAAATCCTATTTGATTTAATAGAGGCTGGTATATATCTTGATTTTCAAGTATGTGATTAATAGCTAAATGTTGTAATTCTTCAGCGGAGTAGCTATTTCTCTCCCTGAGTTGCGATAAAACAGCATGGTAGAAGCAAAATCCATCATCTGCAACGTCACTATATCCCTGAGGTATAATTATATTTTTAGAGTTGCTGTGATTAGGCAAGTTATAATTAATGTCTATATCCTGGGCATATAGATTATCTACATGCTCCTCCCCGAGATTGCTATGCATTAATCTCAGTTGATTAATAATTGTCATTATAAGTTCAAAATTTTCAGAAGAAATTTTAGATTTCGACAAATTATATTGCTGCGTTAATATATCTGCCAGTTCTATTATTCCAATGTCTCTTTCTTGCAACAGCATAAAAATTGATTCCATTTGACCCTTACCAGCATAAGCATTCAGCAGATTGGCAAAACTCGCATTTAAGCTTTGAGCGGACACATTTGGATTACTCTTTTTAAGTTTGTAGGCCTGTTCAAAGTCAGAAATTTCATCATTATTTTTAATATTATTGTAGCTTGCGCGCAACGCTAATTCTATAACCCCTTTGTTATTTAATGCTTGCGCTTCTCTCGATTTATCTCCCACCTTTACTGCAATATCCATGGCTTGCTTATTCATTTGTATTGCTATAAGGAATTTTTTCTGGTCTAAATAAAGCATTCCCAGATTTAGATAGATTGAGGATAATTCTGCCTGATCTTCTGGAAAAATCAATTTTCTTATTTGAAGAGCGTCATTTAGAAAAAAGGTGGCACTCTCCAGGTCATGTAACCTTATATTCATTATACCTAGATTAACCATAATATCTGCAATGCACCTTGGATTACCTTCAGGCAAATTACAAATTTCCTCTATTGACAAGGAGCTATGTGGCATTAACCTATTTAATGCTGCTTGGTACCAATAAATTGACTGCTCAAAATCATTTTGATCAGTAGCTTGTTTAGCAAAGTTAATTAATTGATCGATTGTGTATTCATTTAATAGGTGATTATGTTTTTTCATCGCTGACCTGAAGTGAAAATTATTTTTGGTATTTTATAAAAGAAAGTTAAGACTCTAAGATTTTGATATTATCTTGTGAATTTGATTTTTATTATCAATTAAAACTTAAGTCAACAGAATTTCTTGATAAAAGTCATGGATATAATGCGATGACTAGAAATGAGGGCTATTAGGAAGAAGTTACAGCGGATCCAGTTCAACGCTTGGTAAATATATCAAAGAGCTGGATCCCGGATAATAAGTGTCGCTTCGCTCCATTTGTTTCGCTGGATCCCACGAAGTTTCGCTTGCGCTCCACTCCTCTGGATGACGACCCAGGTTGCTTCAGCCTACAACATTCCGGACAGCAGCGACTAATTTCCGGGATGCCACCGCTGAACAGATACTAAAAAATAAATCATTTTCGTTTCTTCTTAAGCTCAGCTATTTCCTTACCTAAAGCAATTTGTTCATTCCTAGCTTTTTCTGCCATTAATTTTACAATTTCAAATTCTTCTCTACTAACAAAATTAGATTTTGCCAGAAACGAATCAATTTTTTTATTTATCAAACTCTCAACTTCTTTTTTTAAATCAAGAATCATGCCAGCAAAACTGCCTGAAACTCTGGAGAAATCATCGAAAAGATTATTTAATTTCATATATAGACCTTTATTTTAAACATGTTAGTAGTTATCTTAGAAGCAAGGACCTGTTGGTACCATTAACTGATATTAACCGAAAATGGATTTAGATGGCTATAAATTTTCCAAATATTGACCCAATAATTTTACATATTTATGGTCCTTTTTCCATTACCTGGTACTCCATGGCTTACATAGCAGGAATTATCCTCGGCTGGGCATATTTCAAAAAAATAAATAACAACTATTCACTAAATATTGATAATAAATTTATTGATGATTTAATAACCTATACCATTCTTGGAATAATTATTGGCGGAAGACTCGGATATGTTATATTCTACGATTTCTCTCACTATTTGCACCACCCGCTAGAAATTTTAGCAACCTGGAATGGCGGCATGTCGTTTCATGGTGGTTTATGGGGCCTAGTTATTGGCATATTAATTGCCTCGCACATGGCAAAGCAAAAGTTTCTGACAGTAATGGATCTAGTGTCGTGCGTTGCCCCAATTGGTATATTTTTTGGAAGAATTGCTAATTTTATTAGAGGAGAACTCTATGGCAAAGTGACTTCCGAGCCCTGGGGAATGGTCTTTCCTTTTGCAGGAGCACTACCTAGACATCCAAGCCAATTATATGAAGCCATGCTCGAAGGAGTAGCAATTTTTGTTATTCAGTATTTATTACTTTCACGCACAAAAATTCTAAGGAATTATGGTTTATTATGCGCCTCGTTTCTTATTCAATATAGTATATATCGTTGCTTCATTGAGCTTTTTAGGGAGCCAGATAGAAATATCGGCTATATCTCTGGACTTACTATGGGGCAAATTTTGTCATTTCCCATGATTGTCATCGCCTTAATATTAATTCTTCGTAGTTATAATCAAGATAATGGCCATGGAACCAAAATATAACTTAAATAATTTAAGGCAGCTAATCAAAGAATATGGTCATGTCTCGATTTCCACTTTTATGGAAAACGTCATAGCTCACTACTACCGAAATGCACATTCTATAGGAACAGATGGTGACTTTATTACTGCCCCTGAGATTAGCCAGATCTTTGGAGAAATGATTGGGATATGGTGCGTCATTAATTGGCAAAATTTAGGTTCGCCTTCGAAAATATCACTAATAGAACTGGGTCCCGGACGCGGTACTTTAATGAATGATATTTTGCGTGCAACAAAACATGTTAAAGGATTTCACGATGCTTTAGAGATTGTTTTGATTGAAACAAGCCCAAAAT
>Ga0208496_1000415_pt1 | contig 15472 bp, 20 predicted proteins | sample CryBogmetaGMA2M_FD_184552 | JGI IMG/M metagenome (GOLD analysis project Ga0208496, IMG submission 184552) | Freshwater microbial communities from Crystal Bog, Wisconsin, USA - MA2M (SPAdes) | ecosystem: Environmental > Aquatic > Freshwater > Lake | place: Crystal Bog, Wisconsin, USA | collected... | reverse complement strand
ACTCAATGTAATTGAGCAGGTTGTTAACGTATGCGAAACAACCATTGTGCAAGATGCATGGGCACGCGGCCAAGACTTGACTATTCATGGGTGGGCATACCGGCTAGAAACTGGCCTGGTAAATGACTTAGGAATGTCGAGCAGCTCCGTCGAAGAAATGAGTGAGCGTTACTCTAAATCTATTCAGCGTTACGAATAAGAGCAAATTAATTTGCTCAAATCCTTTTCCAACCAAGCGTGCGTAGTCCTGCTGAGGCTGCTCGCGCTTTTACCTTACCGACTTTTAGTGTCGATTGGATATGGCCTTGGCTATATTGCAGCATATCTTCCGGGCGACAGAAATCGGGTTGTAAAAACCAATCTGCATTTGTGTTTTCCTAAATTAAATCCAGCAGAAATTGATAGCCTCAGCAAGCAGCATTGGCGTTTGCTCGGTCGCAGCTTGGTAGAAAAAAGTATTATCTGGTGCGGTAGCTCAAAACAATTAAGCAAAATGATTGAGGTCAAATCAGCCGTTGATCTCGCTAGCAAAAAGCCACGCATCTTAGTAAACATGCATTTCACAGGCATAGAGGGAAGCATTATCTTAAGCGCCTTATCCAAAGAAAAGCACTGGCCCCGCACCTCTGGTTTCTTTCAAAAAATGAAGAATCCTTTCTTTAATAAAAAAATTGTTGACTGGCGCAATCGTTTTGGTGGAAATTCGATAGAGCGGCAGGGCAATGTCAAGGCAATCATCCGCGAAATTCGTAATGGTGACTTCATCATCATTGCGCCAGATATTGATCTAGGAATTAAAGACTCTGAGTTTGTCCCGTTTTTTGGAATCGAGACCAATACCATTACAACCATCTCACGCCTTGCCACAATTACGGGTGCGGATGTTTGCCTAATGACCACTACCTTAAAGGCAGATGAGTCGGGCTATCTATGCGAAATCAGAGAACCCCTAAAGGACTTTCCTGGGTCTGATCCCAAGTCGGATACTGCTCGACTCAATCGCTACTTTGAAGAGCAAATTCGACTTAGGCCAGCGGAATACTACTGGGTTCATAAGCGATTTAAAAATCGCCCCATTAATGAGATAAATCCCTACAAGCCTTTAATCTAAAGGGCTTTTGTCCTATCATTGAGGGATGACCGAACGTATTGGGCTATTTGCCGATCTCCATAGCAATCTAGAAGCTTTTGATGCCTGCATGGATCGCGCCGAAGAACTTGGGGTTACCCGCATGGTTTTCTTGGGGGACCTCGTTGGATACAACGCCGACCCAGTTGCACTCATTGAGCGGATTGCCACGCTAGTAAAAAATAAAAAAGCAATTGCAGTTCTTGGCAATCACGACGAAGCTATTTTTAAAGATAGTGGCAAGCAAATGAACTCAAGCGCTAATGCTGCGATTGAATGGACCAAATCACAACTAAATAATGAGCATGTAGATTTTCTTAAAAGCCTCCCCCTGATCATTAAAGAAGAAAAAATATGTTTTGTTCATGCATCTGCACATAATCCAGCAGACTGGAACTACATTACAGACAGTATGAGCGCTTGGCGTTGCGTACAAAATTCAGAAAAAAACTATACCTTTGTAGGCCACGCCCATGAACAAGCGCTTTTCTATCAGAGCGCAGTAGGCAAATTAATTCGCTTTACGCCACATCCGGGCGAGGAGATTCCGGTGCTTCAGCATCGTCAATGGGTGGGTGTAGTTGGCTCTCTTGGTCAGCCCAGAGATGGTAATCCAGAGGCATGCTTTGCAGTATTTGAACCAGAGTCTGAAATGCTTACCTTCCACCGAGCAGCCTACGACTACTTTACTGCTGCTGATAAGGTGCGTCGTGCCGGTTTGCCAGAAGATTTAGCGAATCGCCTTATCACCGGCAAATAAATCCATGCCAATGAATACTGATATTGAAGCTGTAGACGATATATTTCAAGAAGGAAAAGTGGTTGATGGCTTCGTCATAGGAAAGGAAGTTCATCGGGGTGGAATGGCAAGCCTATTTTCTGCCACCAAAGAAGGTATCAATATACCGATTCTTCTCAAGGTCCCTCGTGTTGGCAGAGATCAACCTGTTGAAAGTTTAATTGGCTTTGAAACTGAGCTCACCATCTTGCGCTCCCTCAAAAGCCCGTATGTTCCGAAATACCTAGGGTCCGGCAATATGGCCACTCGGCCTTATATTGCAATGGAACAAGTTGAGGGGCGCCCTCTTGAGGACTACATCAAGGAGGGTAAGGTTTTCACAATCGATGAAGTAGTGCGCATTGGTGCAGATTTGGCCCAAGCAGTTCAATCGCTTCATTCTCAAGATGCAATTCATCTAGATCTCAAGCCTGAGAATATTTTGATTGATGAAAAAGGTAAGTTGACGCTCATCGATTTTGGCTTGTCCCATCATGCACGCTACCCTGATTTGTTGGCAGAAGAAATGCGCAAGGGAATAGGCTCCGCCCCCTACATTTCACCAGAGCAAGTCGCAGGCATTCGTTCAGATTCTCGAAGCGATATTTTTTCTATCGGCGTCATCATGTACGAGCTGCTAACTGGCGAACTACCATTTGGCAACCCTCAAACCATTAGTGGCCTGCGCAAGCGAATGTGGGCTGAACCATTTCCCCCGCGCGCCTTGCGTCGCGAGATTCCTCGCTGGCTACAAGAGCTTGTATTGAGATGCTTAGAGCCTCGTGCTGCCGATCGCTATCAAAGCGCTACACGCCTTAGGCAATTGTTGCGAGATCCTGAAGGAGTCACGCTTACTGAGCGCGCCGACCGAGTTGAGCCCCCTAGTTTCTGGGAAAACCTTAAGGGAATGTTTAAGGCTGCTGGTTATGAGCCCTCACCAAGTCCGCGTCCAAGCATGGGGAACTTTGATGCCCCCTTAATCATCGCTGCGATTGATACACGCCAATCCGATGAAGACTTGCGTGAACGTATGCAAATCACAGCCAAGAACTTATTACAGGCTTATCCAGAAAGTCGCTTGGTGTGTTTGAGCACTATTAGCAGCACACCAACCTTTGAGGGCAATCAAGAAAATGAAACTGCCAGCGGTATTGTCCGTGGTCATTTAGTGCAACTCATGGATTGGGCTAAGCCCCTCAAACTACCACCTGAAAGAATTTCTTATCACGTGCTAGAGGCGATCGATCCTGCTTCTCGTATTGTGGAGTTTGCAAAAGATAATGATGCATCACTCATTCTGATTGGTGCATCACACAAGCTACCCAATAAGGTAACGCCATGGAGAACCTCGATGACTAAGATTGTCGAAGAGGCTCCTTGTAGCGTTCACATTGTCAGAACCTAGGCCTATTCCAATCACAATCCTCCCGAAAACAATTGACGGATAATAGAGGCATGGAAGAAAAAGTACGCGTCTCAAAATTACTCTCTGAGCTTGGACTATGCTCACGTCGTGAAGCTGACTCTTATATTGAACAGGGCTTGGTAACCGTAGATGGTGAAGTGGTTAACGAGCTGGGTACGCGCGCGTTCCGTTATCAAAAAATTGAACTGCAATCGGGCGCCAAAGCACAGCAAGCCTCCCGCATCACCGTAATTCTGAATAAGCCTGTTGGCTACATATCTCACTATGACGATGAACAAGAATATCAACCAGCTGCTTCACTCATCACCCCAGAAAACCACTTTGCTAGTCCATTAGATAAAGGTAGAAATCCGCGCTTTAACACTAAGGGATTAGCGCCAGCAGGAAGACTAGACATCGACTCTACAGGCATGCTGGTCTTGACCCAAGATGGACGTATTGCAAAACTATTGATTGGTGAAAATAGTCCGATTGAAAAAGAATACTTAGTACGCGTCGAAGGTCTACTTTCTTTTGAAGATTTAGATCGCTTACGACATGGTCTATCGCTTGATGGGGTAGAGCTAAAACCCGCACAAGTGAGCTGGCAAAACGAAGACCAGCTCCGCTTTGTGTTGCGCGAAGGACGAAAGCGTCAAATTCGAAGAATGTGTGAAATGGTAGGGCTTAAAGTTTTGGGCCTTAAACGTGTCAGGATGGGTCGCATCTCATTAGGCCCGCTACCTCCTGGCCAATGGCGCTATGTAAGGCCCGAAGAGCAATTCTGAGCGCTTCACACGCTTATAATTAGGATCAAACCTAGATTAATAAGCGCAGAATTACCATCGACACCAACACCTCCAGCACGCCAGGCGCAGAAGTACTTAGACGCCGCAGCTTTGCCATCATCTCTCACCCAGATGCGGGCAAAACAACACTTACAGAAAAACTTTTGCTTTACGCGGGAGCCATTCAAATTGCAGGTAGCGTTAAAGCTCGCAAAGCAAGTCGTCATGCAACATCTGACTGGATGGAGATTGAAAAGCAGCGCGGAATATCTGTAGCAAGTTCTGTGATGCAAATGGAGTACCGCGACTGCATCATCAATTTGTTAGACACACCTGGACACCAGGATTTCTCGGAAGATACCTATCGTGTTTTAACTGCGGTTGATTCTGCGCTCATGGTGATTGATGCGGCTAACGGCGTTGAATCGCAAACTCTGAGACTACTTGAGGTATGCCGCGCGCGAAATACGCCTATTGTTACCTTCATTAATAAGATGGACCGAGAGGTAAAGCCTCCAATGGAGTTAATGGATGAGATCGAAACAGCCTTAGGCATTGAGGTTGTTCCGTTTACTTGGCCAGTAGGCATGGGCAAGTCTTTTGCAGGTGTGATTGATATCGCTAATTCCCGTATGCGCATGTTTAAAGCGGGTGAAGACCGCGTTACAGAAGACTCTCATGCAGTTGTGGATATCAACGACCCAGCCCTCAAAGAGCGCCTGGGTACAGACCTAGACAATGCTTTGGCGGAAGTAGGGCTCATTAAAGAGGCCATGCCTGCCTTTGATCTCGAGGCTTTCTTAGCCGGACGCCAATCGCCGGTTTTCTTTGGCTCCGCCATCAATAACTTTGGCGTTCGTGAAATTCTGAACACACTCGTTGAGCTTGCGCCCTCTCCAGGCTCACGCAAAGCATTACAGCGCGAAGTGAGTCCAGCTGAAAATAAATTCTCAGCCGTGGTGTTTAAAATTCAAGCAAATATGGATCCCGCCCATCGTGACCGCGTTGCATTTTTACGCATTTGTTCTGGTCACTTTCAGCGTGGCATGAAATTAAAAATTTGTCGCAACGGCAAAGAGGTGCGCACGAATAACGCACTTTCTTTCTTATCGCAACGACGCGATATTTTAGATGAAGCATTTCCTGGTGACATTATTGGCTTACCTAATCATGGCTTACTCCGCCTAGGAGATACATTGACCGAAGGTGAGCAACTGCAATTTACTGGCTTGCCATTTTTTGCCCCTGAAATTTTCCGTATGGTGGAATCTGCTGACCCACTGCGCTCAAAACAACTTCGCACCGGTCTAATGCAGTTGGGCGAAGAGGGTGCTATTCAGGTCTTCAGACCCATGGCAGGTGGCACCATGTTGCTTGGTGCATTTGGCCAACTCCAATTTGAAGTTGTTAGTCATCGCTTGCAAACAGAATATGGCGCAGAGGTTCGATTATTGCCAGCACGCTATAGCCTAGCCCGTTGGGTAAGCTCAGAAGATCCCGTTGCACTCAAGAAATTTACCCAAGAGAATATTCATCGCATGGCAGAAGATGTCGTGGGTGCATCGGTATTTTTAGCATCCCATAAATCAGAGCTTGATGTTGCCCAACAGCGCTGGGAATCAATTCAATTCCATGCCCTAAGGGAGCACGCTGGTCTGATTTACCAATCTGATCTAGCGGGCTAATATAAGCCAAACGTTTTAATTGGCCTTGGCTTTGCAATCAAATACAGCAACTAGCTGAGTATCACTACTTCTAAAGGCTGCGACTTTCCCATATTGCGCGCAATATGCCATGGCTTTCTGCGTCAACTGATCAATCGATTCACCGCTACTATTGAGGAATGTGACGTGATTAGCATCAGATGCATCTGTATAGACCGCAGCACACGAGGCTAAAGTCAAAATACCAACGATCAAAAATAATTTTTGGAGATATGCATTCATTTGTAGATCCATTATGACTTTTCAAGACCAAGCATTTTTATTAGCTTGAACGTTATCTTGCCCGCTATAGGCTTATATATCAGTATGCAAACAATCGCTACAGGATAGGCTAGCAACCAAACCTCAAGCCAAACTGCAAAGAAATACTCTATAAAACCAACACGCAACAGTGTAGTTGCAAAGGTAATGCTTGCGGACATTAAGAAACCCATAACAAGGGCAAAAATCAGGCTAGGTAAATTCATCATGGCTACATCATAGCGTCTAGGGTAGTTAACTGTTATTCTGACTTGTGATCACTATTGTGCGCCCTAGATAGGGGAATCTCTTTAGCAAGCTGTCGAGATTCATCATTCCATAACTCTAGGAAAATTCATGGCTGTAGGCCAAAATCAAAGAACCAGAAAAAATGACTCCATGCTCACCAAAACAGGAAAAGCGCGTTTAGGGCCCCTTAATTCTGCTCAACTTACTAAATTATTAGAAGCGAGCACCAAACCAAAAGAAAAAGGCAAAATTCTGCGAGCCCTCAGCAAACACAAAGTTGTTGTCGCATAATTAAAAAGCCCCGTCTATCGGGGCTTTTTAATTTCTGCACTTGAGAAAAATGACAATTCTCATAAATTACGCCCTTTCATCATTACCCTTTTTCTGAGCTTTAATTGGCTGTATTGGCGAGCCTTGTCATGCGAGTTGTAATATGTTGAAACTCCCATGAAATTACAAGCTCATATTCAAGCTATTTATCTTGCGCGCTCCGCTGGCGAGCTAATGGACTCTATCGACTATGTGCAGGTGAATGCTGGCTTAGGCATTGAAGGCGACCGGTATGCACTAGGCACAGGGGAATATTCAAGTGTTGTACCAAAAAAAATTCGTCACATCAGCCTCATTTCTTTGGCGGGTATTGAGATTGCCAATCAATGGTTGAAGGCCGGCAATGAGCCTCTCTTTGATCCTGCAGATACACGTCGCAATATCTTGCTTGCAGCTATTACGCCTGATTCTCTCAATGCTTTAGTGGGTCAACAATTTCAGCTGGGGAGCCTTCAGATGTTGGGCACAGAGCTTTGCACGCCTTGCGAAAGACCAGCCCAACTTCTAAATAGGCCCAGCTTTATGGAGGCATTTGAAGGTCGTGGCGGCATTCGCGCGCAAGTTCTGAATTCTGGCGTGCTTGCTATCGGTGACACGCTATCCTTAGTCGATGGGAAATAAGATGATTCAGTACCGTGATAATGCCGCCCTTACTGCTGAACAAGCTATCGGCTTATACAAGCGCTCGACCTTAGGCGAACGACGCCCCATACATAATGCTCAAACATTTGAGGCCATGCTCAAGAATGCTAACTTGATAATTACTGCTTGGGATGAAGAAAAACTGGTTGGCATTTCTCGCTCATTGACTGACTTTGCGTATGTTGCCTATCTCGCAGATCTTGCCGTCGATCAAGAGTATCAACGCTGCGGCATTGGCAAACAACTCATTGAAGAAACCAAGTCTCGTCTTGGGCCTGAGTGCATGATCGTCCTTTTAGCTGCACCAAAGGCAAATGACTATTACAAACACATAGGCTTTGAACATAATCCACGCGCCTGGACTCACAAACAATAACCCACTTTATATAGTTACCCGATGACAACAACCCGCTTTTGTTTAGTTCGCCATGGCGAAACCGATTGGAATGTCGAGCGTCGACTCCAAGGGCACACAGATATTGATCTGAATATGCGCGGCGTAGCGCAAGCAGAGCAAATGGCGCGAGCACTCCAGAAAATCAATCTTCAATTTGATGTTTTGTATACCAGTGATCTTCAACGGGCCGCTAAAACTGCAAAAGAAATTGAGCGTCTATTTGAAAAATCTGCCATCGCAAACTCAGAACTAAGGGAGCGCCATCTTGGCGCGCTTCAAGGGCTAACCATCCAAGACGCACCAAGAATTGAGCCAGACCTCTGGCAATCCCACTTAAAAAGAAGTCTAGATGAAGAATTGCGGGGGGGCGAAAGCATTAATCAATTTTCTCGGCGTATTGGAGAGGCTCTAGATCGCATCCTAAAGCAACATATAGGAAAAACTATTCTTATCGTTAGTCATGGAGGCGCGCTAGACATGATGTATCGGCTTGCAAGCAAGCAGCCCCTAGACAGCGAAAAGGTTGTTGTAGTTCCCAATGCGTCCCTAAACTGGATTAGTCATGACGGGAAAAGCTGGAAGGTTGATAGCTGGGCAGACACCAGCCACCTAGAAAGTCTAGCTCTCGATAATTTAGATCTCTAAAGGCTCGGATCAGCGACCTTTAGAGACCACATCGTGCTATTTGGCAGGGTGTAACTTGCTCTGACCTGAAACACAAAAATCCACAATTACATCGGCAAAACCCAAGTAGCGAGAATTGCTTTTTCTAAAACTTTCAATTTCTGCAGCAATGGGAGATATGGCGCTCTTAAAACTAGCATCTTCATATCCAGGGTGATATGGAGCCTCTTCAACAAATTTATTAGTCATTACATAGCCTTATTCAGTAAATGCCCAGAAATGGCAACATTGATGGGCAATAAAAATTAGATAACCGCAACAATATGCAGTGCAATTATCAAAACTACACTACTGGATTATTTACAATGGATTTGCATAACGACTCTCCTAACGCAGCCCATCGCTAACATAGCAAAGCCATGTTGATGGATGCCGCTCCCCCTGTCCTTGATACCTGAGAGATTCACACTAAGTCCAACTTAATGCTTGCTCCTTCGGTGCGCCATAAACATGGCGACTCTCCAGACGGCTATTTAGGATCAGCAGTACCTTCCGGATGGATACCTGAGCGTTCATGGGAGTTTGCGCCTTCGGTGGAGGGATACCCCTCACTCTCCTGCTTAATTCAATTATATCCCGAGGATTAAGAAATAAACCTAGGACTTTCACGAAGCGAGCGCCAAAACTATCTCAATTAACTTTAACGTACAGCATCCTCACTTAAAAATGTAGAGAAACATTATTAACAGATCACGACTTCATTAATTTCCCCTACCTGCCTTGACATGCCAGAGGCATTTGCCAGTTAGGCAGCTCTAAGTTGTAATTGCAATTCGTTCCAACGGGAGATGTACTACTAGCAGCACATGCGCCCAAAAATGAAGTTATTAAAACAACAATAAGCACTTTTAATTTTTGCTTCACCTTAAATATCCTCTATTTTTTATCGATGTTCTGACAAGTGTATGTTAATTTGATTTCTTGCCGAGTCTGAGTTTTGAAGTGTGTCTTTAATTTTTTGAAGCAATTAAATCAGCGTAGGCAATACATTGCCAGCGCTCAGCTTCTTTCTTCCAAATACTTAAGCGCGGGGAATACTGAGGAGACAACTGAACACCATCGCGATACTCTATGGCGGCAATCCAAAAGCTAATAATGAGATTATCTTGGGCCTGAGTGACCTTGAAGTCTCTAAAGGCTACCTCACCTAAATCCATCTGCCTCATGAGTGCCATAGCGCTAGCACGATCACATGAGCCACTGCTGGTGACAAATTGACAGGCTGGATCAAGCATTGCTTCAAGCGCTTCCCAATTTTTCTCCTGGATCAACCGAACCGTTAAGCGCTCTAGTGCCTCGGCTTCGACTTCAATACTATTGGTGCTCATTGGCTCTTTCATGGAAACCTTTCTGTCCGATTACAGCATCATACGCGGATCAAAGCTTGATGAATAAATACAGAGCCAAACCAATCAAAGAAAATTTAGCTGCCTTGTACATGAATAGGTTGGCTTTTTTAAAAGCCCGGCGCTTCTGGTCAAAAACCCAATGAAAATGGGTCAAGCGATTTATCCAACCAGTCTGATCGCTCTCAGAATTTGGAGAGCTTGCCGCGGTCATTATTACGCGGCCAAACCAGCGATTAAAAGATTCTGCCCAGCCCCACATAAGCGGTCGCTCAATATCAACAAACAAAATGATTCGATTTTGCTCTGTCTTGTTATGAGCTTCATGCACATATGTTTCGTCAAATACAAAACCTTGGCCATCGCGCCAGCCTTTTCGAATCCCATCAACGCTGATATAGCATCTATCATCGTTCGGAGTAATGATGCCGAGATGATAGCGTAGCGAACCCGCAAAAGGATCGCGATGAGGGTTTAGTTGGCTGCCAGGAGGCAACTCTGCGAACATCGCCGCCTTTACCCTTGGTATCTGATTGAGCAAAGAAATTGTCTTGGGACAAAGCTCAAGTGCGGAAGGATGACTAGCGTCATACCACTTAAGATAGAAACGTTTCCAACCGTATTTAAAAAAAGAATTGAATCCAATGTCGTTGTGCGAATCTGAAGCCTTGATGTGACTCGAGCTTGCCAACCGCAGCGCCTCTTCTCGAATTTCCTGCCAGTTTTTTTCCAACAACTTTAGCTCAGGCAATGAGCCATCCGGCAAATATGGAGCCGTACTTAAACGAGAAGTCAGAATCATGAAAGCATTTACAGGAGCAAGGAGTATCGAATGATCCAATAACTGTCGTCCAAGTGGTAGACGTACAGCTCCACGGAAATGGGTATAGAAAATTGCAGCTAGCCAAGTAACCAGCAATATCCACTTCATTTACTAAAACCCTCCACTCCAAATAATGATGCAGCAAATCAACGCATCAAATAATTTTAAGGCAATCGGCAAAAAATTATTAAGGCCGTAAGCGCCTATTAATTCTGAGGGGTCTTATGGACGAATTTTTATGCCAATAGTCTGTAGAGTGCCCACCCTAAATTCAAGAAAACTAAAGCAATCAAAGTGCTAAATGTGAATTTCATACCCAGCACACGCTTACTAAAATCAGGCGGTGGCGTACGAATGCCTTTAGCATGAATTAAACGCCCAACAATTAGCATGACCCCAAAAAGGGCAACTAAGAACCAAGGCGCCCCATTTAGCTCTAAGCAAGCAATCAAAATAATGCCAAATGGAACATACTCGGCAAAATTTCCTTGCGCGCGAATCGCTCTCTCCAAATCATCATGACCGCCACTGCCAAGTCCAACCTGATTTTTTCTTCTCAGAGCTATCACAGAAAAAGAAAGTTGTATAAAGATGATGGTCAAAATAGAAGCAATGATTGCGGTAATTAGTAACATTCTTTTTCCTAAATTACACTGAGTATGCGGCTTAATGAATTGCCCTCATAGTTAGGCTTCTCGCCAATCTCCTCGAAGGGGTGGCCAAGACGATTAACCCAAAACACATCGAAGCCATACCACTTCGCAGCCAAGGCATCCCAAGCATTACTCGATACAAACAATATCTCTTCTTTCTTAACGGGAAAGGCTGCCAGCAAAAGTCCATAGGCTTTAGGATCCGTTTTAAATAAACGCACATCCTCAATAGTTACCACCTTATCTAAATAGGGCCTTAAACCATTGCTATCTACCACGGTGGCAAGCATTTCCCTGCTTCCATTTGAAAGTATGGCCGTAGCGATGCCTCTCTCTTTAATTGACTTCAGGACAGTCAAGCTATCTTCGAAACCAGTAAGCTTGGCATACTGCTCCATCAATTGTTTCTCATTTTGTTCGCTTAGGTTTAAGTTCATGCGTTTGCAAACATAACGCAATGAACGTATGGTTATCTCCCAAAATGGTAGGTAGTATTTACTGCCATTAGGATTGGGATCGCTCATGGTTACCAATCGGGTGTATTCGATTTGACGATCGCGCCACATCAATGCAAGTGCCTGACCATGCCCCGGGAATAACTTTTCTGCAAGTTGCCCCATGGAATACACATCAAACAATGTTCCATATGCATCAAAGGCAATTAATTTATACATACTGTTCTGCTTTTTCAATGAATTGATATCGCCGTTTAAAACAGCAAAGTTTGTTACAGCCTGCTTAGTACATCACCTCTACCGCTCCAGTATCCAGGTGATATAGGCCGCCTACTACCAGTAATTTTTTATCTTCGACCAACCTTCTCAAGAGGGGGGTTGAGTCTTTCAGCATCGCCATATTTATTTTTATATTTTCCAGTGTGGTGGCAGCCAATAAGTCGCCGCCACTCTTCTGGCCAGCCTTTACTGCACCCTGCAAACTGGATGTAATGGTTTGAATATGTCCAGGAAAATCAACACTGTCTTTTTCGGCCTTAATTGCAGCCTTAATGGCGCCGCAGTCTGTATGGCCGAGCACCACAATTAATGGGGCATTTAAAACGGCCGCACCATATTCGATACTCGCCAATATATCGGGTGAAACATAATTCCCTGCCAAACGATTTACAAATAAATCACCACGACTCTCGTCAAAACATAACTCTGGACTTACTCTTGAATCGGCGCAAGACAGAATTGAGGCATAAGGATTTTGCCCCCTCGTTAATGCTGCCCTCGTATAACTAAAATTACGCGCATCAATCTTTCCTGCGACATATCTTTTATTGCCATCCAGCAAGCGCTTAAGGGCCGCCTGAGGGGTCATCACATTTGATGGAATTGGGGGAGACTTACTTGCCGCCAACAATACTTTGTCATTGCAAGCGGATAATAATGCGGCAGCGCCGATCATTTTAAAAATATCACGGCGGGAGTTTGTTCTCACATTGAGCCCCTAATTATGTTGTTGAGTCATTCCTGATATTACTCATAAATAAAAACCACCCGAGGGTGGTTTGGGTATTTCTAGCTTCCCAGATCTGGGAATTAAAGGCCACAACAGCCATCAATAACTAAAAATTTAAAGCCGAAACAAACAGGTATAAGACTGTAATAGTAGAAAAAATGGCAATAAAGACGGCTGCCAATTTCAGATATATTTTTGCCGATTTATTTTTGACTTCAACTGCTTTGCTGTAGCTCATTTTTCACCCCCAAGTCTGCAAGACCTCTAATCTCGTTAATGTTATTCAGATACAACCTTTTGTTGTCCTCAATCTAGATTACATCAATCTAAATAAATAGTCTTCTAATCTTGAAAATAAGGCCTCTAGAAGGTGGTTTTGGTGTTTCTTAGCGATACAGAGTGGAATCGGCCAGGGCTTAGGATGCAGAACCCTAGTGACCCTTTAAATAATCAATTACCCAAACTGGATCGCTATCGCTTGGGAATATAGGGTAGTGAACTGCCTCGATAATGCCATTGTTCGCAATTAAGGTAACTCGCTTTAGTAGGGTCATTCCAGCGGCTATGAAGGTCGGCATATTCAACGCCTTTTGAAATTGATAGCTCACATCACTCACAACTGGAAATGGGAGGTGAAGTCTATCTGCCATCTCTTTTTGATATTCCGTAGTTTGAACACTTAAGCCTAAAACCTCTGCACCTAATGATTGAAGCTCTTGATAGTGATCCCTAAATGAACAACTCTGTGGCGTGCAACCTCTTGCCCCAGGAATTTGATCCCACCCATCTGGAAGTGCCACATTGGGCTGACCCGTCATTGGATAACAGTAGATAACCAATTTACCTTTGATATCACCAAGATTAATAGTCTTGCCGTTGGTTGCCATTAAAGAAACATTGGGCAGACTCATTCCCTTCAAATGGTTAGTTGAACCATCATCTTGGGGAATAGGTAGGTCTGTAGGGAGCTGGTTTAGGTTTGTCATCGATTAATTCTATACAAAACAAAAGCCCCCAACTAAAGCGAGGACAAAAAACAGGTCGCCCGAAGGTAGTTGTGATGTTTTTTGGTGGATGGACGACATCAACAGGGGCCGAGGATGCCTGGATCTACTTTCTAGACTTATATTTTTGTATAGCCTCTTTCAAATCTGAATACTCCTCACAACCAAAACGACAGGCTTTATCCAACCTGGCTAATAACGCCTCGGCAGCTGGTAAGTCATTCTTGGTTAACTGAAGCATTCCGTAATACTCTAGAGCGCCGCGATGATTGGGGTCGATTTTCAATGCAGCCTGATAGTACTTTTCCGCCCCAGCCAAATCGGGTGGCTGTTTTTTGCGAAGGCTGTAACCCAGTAAATTATTCCAGTCTGCTGAATTTGTTTCATTGGCAGACTTTAATTGCTGGATTGCCTGATCATATTTTTCTGCCTTAATACTTGCCCTGGCATCAGTTAACCAAACTGGGTCTGACTTTTTGGGTGCAGAATCGTCTGCATGCGATAGGCCAATCATGCAAAAGAAGAATAAAACCAACGGGAGTATTTTTTTCATTTGAGCACCAAGGATTATTAATAAGTTCTTTATATCCTGATTTACTAATTCATGCTTGCGCATAAGCCAAATAAAAAATCACCCAAAGGTGGTTTTGGTTATTCTTATTGGCCCAGAGCGGAGTCCAACCAGCAACAGAGAGGCCTTTAATTCCCATCATTTCCGAATTTGGTATTGAGCTCTGACAAGCCCATAATCAAAATTTTTGGCATTAAGTGCTTGGCTATTTAAGTAGCGCATATTAAATTAGATATTTTGTTAGCTCATCTCTGTCAATAAACTCCTCTGTTAGAGTATTTTCTAGAACTAAATTATTGAGCGCGATCAAATCATCCTGAAAAAAACTCCTCAAAAAGTTCCATCTGGCATCCTTAAAGTTGGGCATATCTTCATCAATAGAAAACTTCTTAGAAGAAAATTCTTGTTCTATTTGAGGGGTTGGTTTACTAGATCCAAAAATACGCGATACCAAGCTTGCTCTTAAGGATTCAGAAGCGCTCAGTTTATTGACCGAAACAAGAGTGATATCTTCATTTGTAAACTTAGTTAATATATTTTTCAACGGAAATGTATAGAAGCTACTTTCCAAAATTGATAAAAAGGGTCCATGCCCAATTTTTGAGAAAAAAGATATTTCATACTTGATGCGCTCCTCAAAACTTTGCATTAAGAGATTTTCGACCTCAGATTGAAAATATTTTTCTACGTATTGATTTAATTTTGTTGGGTAATGGGCCTTAGTTATGAACTTCAAATACCCCAACAGGTCATCGGCTTGATAATATTTCGATGATTCTGATTGGGTTGGAAACCCATCCAATAAAAGACCGGCAGCCTCTTGGTGCTTTACGGCTATCTTCTTAAACTTGTAAGAAGACCACGTTCTTTCAAATTGATTCCTGAAACAAATAATTATCTTAGTGTTGCTTTCAGGCATTTTTGCAATAGCTGAGCTATTCAGAGAGTACCAAACACTAGCGTCCAACAAGGGGGGGCCAATTCTTATATACGAATTTAGATTTTGTCCCTCAGAGGCATAAATATATGGCTCTTTTATATTTGGAACCAAATAGTCTGCAAAATTATTTTTTACCAGCCAATCAGCTAAAGTGGTCGTGCCACATTTCTCCATGCCTGCAATAAAAATATTCACCAACCATCTCCCGAGTGTTCAACCCTCAGCCTCTAAACATAAAATAGACTGCACCCAATAAGCAAAGGCCAGCCCAAATGTAATCAGTCTTGAATGGTTCGCCCATATAG
>Ga0208496_1000413_pt1 | contig 15491 bp, 19 predicted proteins | sample CryBogmetaGMA2M_FD_184552 | JGI IMG/M metagenome (GOLD analysis project Ga0208496, IMG submission 184552) | Freshwater microbial communities from Crystal Bog, Wisconsin, USA - MA2M (SPAdes) | ecosystem: Environmental > Aquatic > Freshwater > Lake | place: Crystal Bog, Wisconsin, USA | collected... | reverse complement strand
GTCAACGCCACCGAGAGCTTCATGACACCAGGGCCGGGTTTCGTCACAACCTCGAATTTCTTCGCCAATTGCACGTTGAGTTGCTCCGAGAAATAGTTCACCAGCGATTGTTGGTCGGCAGCGGAGACTTTGGTGGCGTCACCGCCCCAGAACGTCACCGGGTCGATGATAATCTTATTGTATTGAGTCCATTGTGCGGCTGGATTGATATAACGCATGCCAGCGGTCTTGTCGTCGTCCTTCCCCATGGGGGTCAATTTGGCGCAGTCAGACCCTAAGAAACTGCAATTGATATCGGTTTGTTTCACCGCCACTTTCTGCGTGGTCGAACAGCCCGTTATTAGCACGGCGCAGAACCCCAGCAATGGCAGTGAAAACCAAGCGGGGAAATATGGGGATTTGTTTAGTGTCTTCTCGTTCATAGGCATCTCCTTAAGGGTTGGTGAAGTCAATATTACAGCGTTTTCATGTTTAAAAAGTTATTAAAATAATGCCATATAAAATAACATGTCCCGGATTACTACGACACTTCTGCTTTTCGTTGCGCCGTTGCGTGAGACCTTCTTTTGCCTTTCTCGCAATACGGCATATCATTCATTAAAATTCTGATGTTTATGAAATCAAAACTGGGGCTGTTGATCAGGTAGCGTCTCTTCGTCTTCATCCAAGACAGAATTTGTGTTGCCCTGCAACAGCAGACATCGGGCGCACTTAGAACCTGCGCCCGATCATGGCTCTCTTCAGAACGTCTCAAACTTGTTCAAGTCGATGCCGGGCAATTCTTGCAGCACGTTGATCATAAAGTTCCGGTCACACCCGTCGGCCAGCATGGGCAGGCCAACGAGCAGCGCGAGTTGTTCGGGGTCATGGACAACCCGGTGGTGAACTAGGGACGCACCGACATAGGCATGCCAATAGGGGACATCTTTCTTCCCGACCGTGGCAAAATGCCAAAGCACGTCAAGCACGACGGGATGGTGTACGCGCGGCCCCCGGCGCCCACCATGGATCAAATCGCCAACATTCTTCGGATCGGGATTCCCCTTTAAAATATCCGTATAGCGCACCAATGCCCTCGCAAGGCTATGCACGTCGGTCGTAGTATAGACCTCGACACCGTCGGGAAAAGAGGGCATTAATGGGAGGATACCCTCATGGTAATATAAAACGACATCAGCATTTGCATTCATCTGACCACATTCTCCTGGAAAAAAGAAAGTTTATGTACATACTGGCGCAAGCCATGGATGCGACCCTGGCGGGGGTTATAAGGGGCATGCCTGCCTCCATCCCGCCTGTCATCTTGTCCACTAATGTTACGCCTGTTTTTGCCTATGATCTAGCTGGATGTGCCACCATATACAATGCATTGTTTTTAATGGATTTTCATTAGTCAATAAAATTTTAACGGATTTTTATAAATTTTCTATTTCCATTTTATGATTTTTGTTATAAAAATGTCGTTGTGGAAGAGGTACGGGCAGGCGGTTCATAGTCTAAATCGTGCAACCAAAGGCTGTCTCAAAGATTTTAATCGCCAGACCTATTCCCTATTGAAGCCCCGGCTACAGACTTGGGGTGGGCAGTTCAAGGCCGTTCGTGGTGAGTCCTGAGCTTGTCGAAGAATCGAACCATGAACGTCTTAACCGTCCACCCTTCGACTGCTCGACAGGTTCGCAGTTCAGGGCGGACTGTTAAGCTTTGCGCCTGTCCGCCTTAAGCTGATAGCCGAAACCCCCGCACACGCGGGAACTAGTCAAACCGTTTTTGGGGAGGATGTGTTATGTCTAATTCTGAAATGTCTATCGGTAGCCAAAACATGTTTGGCTTACAATTTGACAAAGGGGATTCCTATGGGATGGGGGTGATTGGGGAAGATGTCCAAAAATTGGAACAATTTGTGGCGACGGGCCTAGGCAGCCGGGGCGGACCCAATAAAGTGTCCAACAAGTATAAAAGAAACCCGATGTCGTATCTGTTGCGTAATGCCATCGCGCTGGAAGACTTTATAGCGGTGGGCCTGCGTAGTCGGCACGGTCCCAACAAGGTGACCAACAAGCTGAAAAAAGGCCTGAGTTTATTTTTGTATAATTAAAAAAGGGCGCCGCAGGGACGCGGCTATGTTTGGAAATCCGGTAGGCACTTCAAGGCCGATCCGCATCAGACGTCCCCGACAATTCCCCGACAATAATGTTCCCTGCTAATACGCAAAACCAAGGCCATAATTAGTGGCCTTTGCCGAAAACCAGCGATTCCGGGTGGCGTTCAAGGTAATCAGTCAGGTTCTTGACGGACCGAGCGGCATTCCTCAAGGCTACCAGGGTTTCATTCAACGCAGAGTCAGGACCCACAGCGCCTTCCACCGTCACAATGGCAGACTGGGCTTTTTGCAAAGTCGCATTCGCGGTATCCAGTGCTGTGGTCGCAGCGGCCATGGACTTTTCGGCACCGGCCAGAACCGGCCTCACATCACGGTGGACATCGTTGACCATGGAACGCGAATCTTGCACCAAGGCATTGGCACTGGTGACGGTCGCTTTGCTTTCCCTCAGAATAGGCTCAAGATTCTGGTTCAACGTAGCCATCGTCTTTTCCATTCCCTCCAAGGTCTTGGTCAGGGCTGCGTTGGACCTCTGCATTTCCTTCGACCCTAGCAGATTGCGGATTTCGCGCAGGGTTTCGCTAAAATCTGCGACAATCTTATCTAGCGGCACGTCTCGCAACTTCTCCATCATGCCCTCGGCGGTAGTGCGAAGCTCATCGACGGTCGTGGGTATGCAGGGCAATTCAACGAGACCTTGATAGTCCAGATGAGTATACTGGGCGGGCTTGTCAGGGTACATTCCAAAATCGACATACAGCAATCCGGTCAACAGGCTTTGCATCTCTAGGCGGGCGCGGAAACCCTCTTTCACCATTTTGTCAGCGTTGGCTTTTCGCCGTTTGGGGTCATTACTAATCTCCTCGGGCCTTCCCTCCATCCCTACAAAGCTTTTGCGGTCAATTTCGACGACGACGGGTTTATACACCCTGGCCGTATTTGAATCAAGCTCAAGCTTGACTTCCGTCACCATGCCGATCTTGACACCCTGCATTTTCACCGGTGCGCCGACCTCCAGGCCATTGAGCGAAGAATCAAAAAAAATCACGTAGCGAATTTTGTCCGAGTTGAAAATTTGGCCACCCCCGAACATGAGCAGTCCGACTACCAAAAGCACCAAAGCGCCAACGGTAAAACCGCCAATAGCCATGGGATTGACAGGCTTACTCATAGACTGTAAGCGCCACTAACGGAAGATTATTTGACATTTCGCTCGCCTCGGGTCAGAAACTGAATGATTTTAGGATCGGCGGATTCCGCCAATAGCGTTTTTGGGGGTCCAGTGGCAAGCATGGTTTTCGTCTCGGGGTCAAGAAACACCGAATTGTTGCCTATGGCGAAGATGCTGGCCAATTCGTGGGTAACCACCACAATGGTCGTGCCCAAGGTATCGCGCAAGTTGATGATAAGATCATCCAGCAGCCTGGCGCTAACCGGGTCCAGCCCCGCCGACGGTTCGTCGAAAAATAGAATCTCAGGGTCCATGGCCATTGCACGGGCCAATCCGGCGCGCTTCTGCATGCCACCCGAAATCTCGGCAGGGTAATAATCCTCGAAACCGGCAAGCCCGACCAAAGACAGCTTGTAGGACACGATGCCTTGGATTTCGGCCCGCCCCATGCCGGTAAACTCGGCCAGCGGCAAAGCGATGTTTTCAGACAGCGTCAATGAACTGAACAAAGCACCGCTTTGATACAACACGCCGATGCGCCGCATGATGAGCACACGTTCATCCGCATCTGTCTTCCAGAAATTTTGCGCCTCGTAGAATACATCCCCCTTGGCGGGAGGCTGCAAACCGATTAGGGTTTTTAGCAGTGTGCTTTTACCACAACCCGAACCGCCCATGATAATGAACACGTCCCCCCGGTCGATGGTGAAATTGAGATTCTGCTGAATCAGGAAATCCCCATAGGCCATGGTCAAATCCTTTACCGTGATGTGCGGGTTCGCCACTGGACTGCCTAAATCCCGAGCCGGCTGCAAATCAAGGTGATCAAAGAATCAGCCACGACGATATAGACGATGCTATTAACCACAGCCGCCGTCGCCGCGTCGCCCACGGCCGAGGCACTACGCCCGCACTGCATACCCCTCCTGCAACCCGCCACGGCGATCAACATCGCAAACACGAGGCTCTTACCAATGCCGATGCCAAAATCGTGCAGATGGACCGCCCGTCGGGTCTCGTTGTAATATTGAATCAAAGACACGTCGAAGACACTGACGGTCACCAAAGCCCCTCCTATGATACCCATCAAGTCGGCATACAAGGCCAGCAAGGGCATCATCAGAACCAGTGCCAAAATGCGCGGCAACACGAGAAATTCAACAGGCGAAATGCCCATGGTCTTGAGCGCGTCGATTTCGCTATTGACGTTCATCGTGCCTAGTTGCGCAGCATAGGCGGCGCCGGTGCGCCCGGACATGATGACAGCCGTCATCAAAGCCCCCATCTCTCGCACTGTCCCCAGCCCTACAAGATCGGCAATGTAAATCTGCGCGCCAAACATAGACAACTGAACCGCGCCGACGAAAGCCAAAATCAGACCCACCAATAGGCTTATCAAGGTAACGATGCCGAGCGCCGAAGGCCCGGCATCTTGTATGCACAACACCAAGTCAACGGGACGGAACCGTGCCTTGCCGCGCAGGAAAGCCACTACCGCCAAAATGGCTTCACCGATGAAATAAACCAAGCCCTTGGCATCCTTCAAACCGTGCAACACGGTCTTGCCAACTTCCGCCAGCATCGACGCCCCTCGCTCCGACCGTCTGGCTCCGCCACGCTCGGGAACCGCACGCGCCAGAGTAAGCAAGCCTTGCACCCCTTCCGGCAACCCGGACACATCCACTGGGATGCCTTTCTGTTGACACCAATCGACTATTTGGACAAGATAAGCAGGCAAGCGGCTGTCCCACTCCGTTAGGTCGTGAGTTTGCAACAAGACACGGCATAGCCGTTGCCCGGAACCCAGCTCGGCAATCACCGTCCCGACCGGTTTTGCCACCGCCGCCCCTTGGACCCAGACTCCGGTGAATTGGAGAGTGGCGGTGTCCTCACCCGCAGCCTTGTAGACAATGCCAACCTCACCCGTATTATGATGTCTTGGGTTTGAATTCATCTGCAACGGTTGGAACATTCGTTTGAACTTAGATGCCTGTACATAGTGTCTTTAAGATGGCCTTTGCGTTACATTTAACAAGAAAGGCGGCTGAAAAGCCACCCCTATCAATGTTAGCAACGTTAAGCTTTAATTATTTTGATACCTATGTCAAAAAATAACCCCGCAGACTCACAGCCGCCCCCCGATCCGGTCAATACCCTAGTCCCCTTTAAGGATAGTGGGCAAACGCCTGACCTCAATCTGCCACCGGAAATATTTAGCACTGAACAGCTTGACCTATTCCAGACATTCCTCTGCAATGTAGGAGAAAAAGACAAGCTTTCCAATGCGATAGACTTATGGGACAGCGTACCTAGATATTCGATCTCGCAACTGGAAATGAACAAACGCCGTACAATGGATGGTTTTTTGGGACTCCTCGAAATTAGGTTCAAGTACCGTGGCTTGAACTTTCGGGCGGTGATCCAACCGGCAAGGATACGGGAAAGCGACGGTCAAGTTCTCGACTATTATCCAAGCGCAAACGAAGAATTGGTTGAAGACATCCTGCGAAAAATAGCGGCAGAGCGGCTACAAGGTTTCCATGACACTGCAAACGCCAAGGTCGGCGTGTATTTTTCGCTTTACCAAATTCAGACCGAATTGAAAAAGCGGGGGCATACCCGGTCCATTGCAGAAATAAAGCGCTCTCTTGAAATTATGGCAAAGTCATCCATAGAAATCAAATCATTGGATGGAAAAGGAAACGAAGGGACAAGGGTGTCAAACTATCTCCCCGACATGGTTTCGGTGTCCCGTGCGGATTTAATGGCCGACCCCTACAGCCAATGGATGGTTGAATTCCATCCGCTAGTCACAAAAAGCATCATTGAAGCCACCTACCGCCAGTTCGACTTGGATAAACTAATGAGCATGAGCACCCAGCTTGGACGCTGGGTGCACCGTCAGCTCGTCATAAAATATACATTTGCCTCGCTGATGACACCGTTTGAAATTAGGTATTCGACCATCAAACGGGATAGTTTCATGATCAATTATGGCAGGGAAAGGGCCGGCATCGCCGCACTGGACCAGGTCATGAGCGAACTTAAGGAGAAAAACATCATCATGGATTTCCAACGCCAGGTAATCAGCGGTGCGCGCAGGAAAATCTTGGATGTCATCTACACGCTAACCCCCTCCTTGGAATTCATCAAGGAAGCCAAGGCTGCAAACAAGAGGAAAGCCATGGTGCAGGAGAAGCTTGCAATAGCCGACAATAAAACCAGCCGAGAATCTGCGGGCGGAAAGCCCTAGGCGATTGCCAAACCGTATTTGAAAAAACCTGCACTCAGTCCTGAGCCTGCCGAAGGTTTGAATGGATGCCGGGGAGATTGGAGGAATAGGTGGCATGTCGAACCCTAAACCCTGTTAAAGAAACGCTAGTGAAGCCATCGACCCGTGGGCTAACGTAGAGTGCGATTGAGTGACGCGGGAGTGCAAGGCTTGCCTTGCGAGGGCAACGACAGGCAAGGCAAGCCTTGCACTCCCGACGTAATTTCAAGTACCGCATCTAACGTATGCAAACAAGACGGATGCCCCGAATGCATCCGGCGTATGGACAGTAACTTGTCGAAGCGTAAGTAACTGATTAAGCGTGAGTAGTGAAGTAACCCCGTGACCCGTGCTTCACTACCATCCTGTAGGAATAGGTGGCGAATCAACGCAAGCAGCATCAATCAAGCCACCTTATAGGAATAGGTGGCGATTCAAGAGAATCTGGCAACACAAGGAGCCTTATAGGAATAGGTGGCGAGTTAGCAAAGCGTAAAACCCTTCGCTGTCATATGGAGGAATAGGTGGCGTTTTGGCATGGCGAAAAAATAAGGCCACAGCATGGAGGAATAGGTGGCATATCAAGGTTTAATCATTTATAATCAATACTATAGAATTATAAACTCGGCATCATACAGCAACCGTGCGGGTCGCCCCAAGCCATGTGGCATCGATCCATACCCTAGAGGAATAGCTGGCGATTAGCTAAAGGAATAGGTGGCGGTGGGCATTTTATCCACAGGACAAGCGATTTTTTCCTCCAAAACAGATCAAAAACCAGTCCCTACCCTAGAGGAATGGGTGGCATATCGCCGATTTTTATGGAGGAATAGGTGGCGGTTAGCCTGATTTACTAGAGGAATAGGTGGCATGTGGGCTTGAAGCCCCGAAAAATGTCTGCCACCCTATAGGAACAGGTGGCGGCTTCATTTTTCAAGTAATTGTAAAATAATATAATTTTTTGAATTTTTGGCCTCTTATTCTTTTATCCTTTTAAATCTATCCTTCTTTAATCTTAAATGAGCGACCTATTCATCTGCTATTCGAGGACTGACATCGCTATTGCCAAACAACTCACAGCGTGTTTTGAGGCAGAGGGTTGGACCGTCTATTTAGATGTGCAAACCCAAGTCGGGAGACGCTGGCATCAAGTCATCGAACGCGAACTTCATGACGCCAAGGCGGTGGTTGCATTATGGTCGGCACGGTCTAGGGACAGCGATTTTGTATTAGAAGAAGCCGACTATGGCAGACGTCACCATATCCTGTTCCCCGCTTTTATCGAACCGGTGGAGTTTCCTTATGGCTTTAGCCGGATTCAAACGGCTGATATGATTGGCTGGAAAGGGGAGCCAAACCACCCCGGTTTAATGCAATTGTTGGATGCGCTGAGGGGACATTTAGGGGTAGGGCGGCAACCCTTTGCAGACAAAGGCGCGATCGATGAAAGTCGGCATGGGGATGCCGACCTACGACCTGACAATGTTGGCACACCAAGCATTATCCAAACACCCCCGGCAAACGTATTCATCCCCGGTCAAACCTTTCGCGACCCATTAAAGATAGGCGGCGAAGGTCCGCTGATGATGGTGATCCCGCCGGGTCGGTTTCTGATGGGTTCGCCACCCGATGAGCGGGAGCGGTATGGTGATGAAGACCCGCGACATGAAGTCATCATCAAAACACCGTTTGCGTTGGGGGTCTGCGCGGTGACGTTTGCCGACTACGACCTCTTTTGCCAAAACACTAAACGGGAATTGCCCGATGATAAAGGCTGGGGCCGGGATAATCGCCCAGTGATTCATGTATCTTGGCGCGACGCACAAGCCTATTGCGAATGGTTAAGCCAGCAAACCGACCATGGCTATCGCTTGCCCAGTGAAGCAGAATGGGAATATGCCTGTAGGGCCGGGACGCAAACGCCATTTAGCTTCGGCGACGACATCACCCCGGAACAGGTCAACTACAACGGGAATTATCCCTATGCCGGGGGCAGAAACGGCCTGTATCGGGAAAAAACAGTTCCTGTCCAGTCCCTGCCGCCAAATGCGTGGGGGTTGTACGAAATGCACGGCAATGTTTGGGAATGGGTGCAGGATGCATGGCACGGCAATTACCACGGCGCACCGACGGATGGCAGTGCTTGGGAATCCACCGAGGCTGGCGCGGGCCGTGTGCTTCGCGGCGGGTCCTGGAACGACGGCGCGAGGGGCTGCCGTTCTGCGTACCGGTACGACGGCGACCACGACGTCCGCTACGACGACGCTGGCTTTCGTTGCGCCCGAGTTCAGGTCGTGAGCTAAGGCCAGCGGCGAGCATCCGCCCGGAGAGCCAAGCGGAGCGCCGGCGATCAAGGGCGGAGGCGATGCCGCTGGCCGGGATTTTCAGGCTGGTTCCCAAGCATCCGTAAGGTTTGGCTTTTTTTTATCGTTCCCACGCTCCCGCGTCACTGCCATTAAGTTAAGCAGTGATTGGGAATCGGTGTTGCCGACGGCGGTGATAAGCCAGCACTTTCATGGGCGCTCGGAAGCAGGAGCTTCTAACCCAAGGGTTCCCAAGCTGAGCTTGGGAACCAGCATAACCCGGAGCTTACGCTCGTTCCCAAGCTCAGCTTGGGAATGCGGTACGCGAAGCTCTGCTTCCCAACCAAGAAGCCGGAGCCGAAGGACGGCAACCCTTAACCACTTGGGTTTCTGCAACCGTGCGTAACATCAGATCTTAACTTAATGGCAGTGACGGGGGAACGTGGGAACGATAAATGTAGGCTCACGCCACCGCCTTCTCGCCGACATTCCCCATCCACCCCGCTGCTGCAAGCAACTCTTCCACGCCAATATCCAAAATTTCCAAGCCCATTTTTGCGCAGTATTTCTTTTCCTTATTGGTTGGCGATTTGTTCAATACCCAGCCTTTGGGTTCAGCCGCGCTGTAAATAATATCCGACATCACCATGCGCTCGGAATCACGGTTTAACGGCAGGCCGATCAGCAGGTACTGTTTGCCTTTGCGATATTCCTTGAGGAAAGACGGAATCGCGAAGCCCCCCATCAATTCGCTGATGTAATCGACATAATCGGCATCGGAAGCGATGAACTTCGGCGAAGGCAGTGGGCTACCCATCGGCTTGAATAGGATGGGCAGGGTCGGATCGGCCTCTTCCTGTTTGATTTCAGTGTATTGGCTGCCGTCGTAATGGTGAACCACAAAGCGGTAATCCGTCCCGGCAATGCGCGCCAAACCACGGATTAAAATATGCGGCTGACCGGCATAGGTTTCCTGCAACTGCGTATCACGATTAATGTCGATGGCATAGTGGGGCTTCCAACTGGCCAGCCAATCATGTAAAGCGGCACGAGTCCAACGGGTTTGCCCATAGGTTTTTTCCAAGAAACGCTCGACAAAGCTACGTCCGCGTTTGAGTTCCAGATTCATCGCGGCACGAGGGAATTCGTACATGAGTTTGGGGGCCATCGGCTTGCCGCCATTCATGGCAATAATCAGGCTGTCACTGTCAGCGGGCATAGGTGTGCCCGTCTCTATTTGGGTGACATCGGCCAGGACACCTGGGCCTAAGTAAGGGACAATCCGGTTTTCATACAAACCGGTCAATATATCGTCGATTTTAGTCATGCAAGAATCTCCTAATTTATAGCGTCTAACGGGTGGCATTTGAAATCATGCCTGGAGTGCAAGGCTTGCCTTGCAAGGAGTGTGTACAGGCAAGGCAAGCCTTGCACTCCTGCATCGGAGCTTAATTCTCCGGTCCAAAACAACGCGGGTAATCGACGCACACTTCGCAAGAAGGCGCACGGCAGACATAGATGCCTTCGGCATCGCACAATTGTTTATACAGAAATTTCTTCCATTTCATATCGCCGGTGTTGGATGCTGCGACCTGCGGGAAGTTATAGGCAATAAGCTCGCTTAAATCCTGCCGTGACCATAACCCCAAGTCTTGCCATAAATGGTCATCGCCTAGGCAGCCTACTACCAACAAAGAGGTGACCCAGCCGGTTTCCGCCCTTTCTGGATAAGCAGAACGGGTTTGCAAGTAACGGATCAAATCGTCCCGTTCCAACATACGGCTGAAATCAACCTGACGGCGCGAGGGGGCAATGGCAGGAATTTCCAAGGAATGAAAAAACTCCTGTTGAAGTCCATGGAAATCCGCTGCCTCCAACCCCAAGCGGTCAGGCAATGCCCCTAGGCCAACGCTCCAACTTGCCAGCATCCGGCACAACCATTCTGCATTCGGCGAAAGCCTAGCCAAATGGCAGCTAAAATAACGGTAATGCTTTTCGCGTTCAGGAAGGGCAAACTTGGGGATGGCGTTCATGGCGTTTTAATACTCGACCAGAATGTCTTCATCGCGGACGATGAACTGACAAGCCAAGCGCCAAGTGGCAGGCATGTCGGTGACGGCGATTTCGTCGATTTCTTTTTGGGTTATCTTGCCTAATGATTTGAGCACGGCAATTTCTTTGGCGGTCAAGTGACCGCTCATTCGAGGTTTGTTGTCCACACTACTGATCTTGACCAAGCAAGTGCCGCACTCTCCGTCTTTACAATTGAACGGGATCTGAACCTTGTTTTCCAAGGCCAATTTGAGCAAGGTTTGGGTGTGGCTGCCCGCTACCGCGTAAACGGTTTTGTCTTTGTATGCGGGACTACTGAAAGTGACTAATGCCATGATGGTTTCCTCTAAACTGTTTGAACGCTTACAACAAGGGTAGGTGAAGGCAGATTAAGCCGGCCGGACCTTAAGTTCCCCGCCCAGTACTTGGGCTTGGCAGGCCAAACGGTTATGCTTGCCGGCGAAGTTGTCGCGCAGTATTTTGTCCTCCAGCACGGAAGCCTCGCTGAGGTTATTCCAGCCTACATCGACCTTCATCATGCAGGTTCCACAGTCGCCTTCGCGGCATCCATACGTGATGCCGGAACCGACCTTCTCGGAAATTTCGATGACACGGGTGCCGGCTGGCACCGTGACGGTGACGTTAATGTCTTCAAATGTAATGGTGGCCTTAGCCATGGTTATCTCCTAGGTTAGTACTGGTGTTATGAGTAAGTTGTTTTCAATAAGTCGGACATGTCGATGACGCGGGCTGGCCGACATCCAACCAATTCCTCCGCCAAATCCTGGCCGAACTTGCGGCATGCTTCTATTTCCTCAAGGGTGGGAATGAGTTTCACCCTTAATCCTTGCACCGGAACGCGCAACTTCAAACCGCGCAAACGGTCCTCGATCATTCTCACCGCTTCGCCACTCCAGCCGTAAGAACCAAAGGCCGCACCAATTTTGCCCTTGATGTTGATGACGGTCAGCGAGGACAGCAAATCCCAAATGGGCTTTACCGCGTCGCCATTGATGGTGGGCGATCCTAAAACGAAGCCGTCTGCTTCTTCCAATAGGTCGGCAAAGGTTTCGGTCTCCCCTCCTTCCAAGTCGTAAAGGGAGGCGCGCACACCCTCCACCCTTTGGGCGGCAGCGTAGATGGCCTCTGCCATGCGGGCGGTGTTGCCATAGGAACTGATGTAAAAAATCAGCAAAGTCTTTTCATTAGGCGAGACTTCACTCTTCAAACGCGGGGTGGACAGTTCCCGATAGCGCCCCACATAGGCGCGGGGACGGTCGCGCAGGATAGGCCCGTGGGCGGGGGCGATGCACTGCAATTCCAATGGCTCGATCAATTCAAGTGCCTGCGTCACATAATCCTTGAAGGGCCGCATAATATGGGCGTAGTAATACTCGAATGAAAACCTGAAGTCCCCAACTTTGTCGTTGAAAAGCCTGGGATCGCAGAAATGGCAACCAAATACATCGCCGGAAAAAAGCAGTTTCTCTTCCTTCAAATAAGTGCATTGAGTGTCCGGCCAATGTAGATAGGGCGTATGCAGAAATTCCAGTGTACGGTCGCCCAAGTCAATGGTATATCCGGTATTGACCGGGGTGAATTCCATGCTTTCCCGTTTTAACAAGGCCTTCAACATCATCTGAGCTTTGAAAGAAATATAGAGCCTGGCATTGGGGCAGCGCTCCATCAACTCTGGCAAAGCACCGGTATGGTCAGGTTCCAGATGATTGAGGACGATGGCCTTGATCTCAGCGTAGCCGGCGACTTTTTCCAAACGGGCGAAAAAATCGTCGGCGAATTGCCCTTTGACCGTGTCCACCACCGCCACTCCGGTGCTGCCGCGCACCACATAGGCGTTATAACTGGTGCCATTGGCGGTCTTCAAAATAATGTCAAAGTTGCGCAACGTCGGGTCCAATGCGCCAATCCAGTGTACCCTAGGGGATATGGGCACGGGTTCCCCGGCGATGACGGCAGATTCGACGTTGTCCACTTTCATGAACGTGGTTCGTCAAAAGTTTTCGGACAGGTTTCCAATTCTGTCTGCGTGGCACCCTTCGTGTCCAAGCCAATCCATGCTTGGATCAGAACGGGATCAAAGCCCACCTCGCAACGTTCGCCCACTTGTATCAGTGGGCGGCGAATCAAGGCCGGGTCGGCCGCCAATAAGCGCAAAGCTTGTGCTTCGGTCAAATTTTCTGGTGTCACCAAGCCCATTTTCATTGCCTTGGCACTCGGATTGAACCATTCCGTTATCGGGGTATCCCCGAAGAAACGTTTGAGCCGTCCAGCATCCCAAGGCTCAGCCATCAGATTATGTTCGATGACCTCATGCCCTGCGTCACGCAACAAGTTTTTTTGCCGGGTGTTGTTGATGCAGCCAGGTTTTTCATAAAACTCAATGGTGACCATGGCTAATGTGCCCTCAGTTCCGCCATTGCTTGCTCCATCTTTTCCGGGGGGATGCCGGTCAAGGAGCCGGGCGGGTTGATGGATTCCCCTAGCGCGTTGAGGATTGCCCCTTCGATTGGACAAATACTGGCACACTGTGGATCGGCGAAAGCCCCCTCGCATTCAGTGCATTTTTTAGCATCAATCAGGAAATGAGGCTTGGCCTCATAGATTGCCTCGCTCGGACACACAGGCAAACAGGCCCAGCAATTGACGCAGGATTCGATGATTTTCAAAGCCACGGCACTAATTCTCCCGTTTACTCGTCCAAAAGGAATTTTCAAGGATGTTAAAGCACTCGCCGTGCCAGTTATAACATTATGACTTTTAATGCAATTTGTACTTCAAGGCTGTAGTAAGCACAACAAAGGCTGAAGGCTGGATTGTTAGAAAGCTTACAATGGGGTCAAGGCAGTTGACAGCGGATCGACCCAAGCCCATTATTAACACTTCACTGATCTGAAACCCTAGAGGAGCAAGACTATGGCATATAAACTCGGAGGCCATTTACCCGATCCCAACGACGAAAAGTCCCTGCAAAGCTATTGGAACTTCGGAACGCAACTTCGCCCACATTTAACCCCTGGGTCTGGGGATGCCGATCTGCGGCCGTTTTCCTCGCCCCGGCATGACCAGGGGCAGACGGGTACCTGTGTCGCGCAAGCCACCATAAAAGCACTGGAAAACTTGGAACGGCAACATTTTTGCCAAGCACGGGGAGTCGCCCCCGCGCAACTTGGTGCGTCCGGCCAAAAGAACCTATCCGTCTTGGCCCTGTACTATCTGTGCCGCGAACAGATGAATCCCAGCCAAGTCAAGAATGACTCCGGCACCCGCCCTTCGATTGCCTGTGATTGCCTGCGCCGCTTTGGGGTATGCACGGACGACAAGTGGCCCTACGATCTCAGCAAGCTTTATCAAAAGCCCAGCGTCATGGCCATGAGAGATGCCTACATCCATAAAGTCAGTGCCTACTACCGCATCACGGAGACCGGCCAAGACCGTGTGCAAAGTGTCATAGACGCACTGAGGGCAAACCATCCTGTCATTTTTGGCACAACCATCGGCGAAGACTGGCAGGATTACAAAGCGGGACAGGTGTTGCAACTGCCCAGCAAGCCCGAAGGTGGGCATTCGACTCATCTGATTGGATGGGACAACAGCCGAGGGGTCTTTATTGGGGAAAATTCCTGGGGAATGGATTGGGGAGACAAGGGGTTTTATTTGTTGGCACCAGAAGTCGTTGCCAATGACATCAGTATGGATTTTTGGGTCATCACCGGAACTTGGGAGACCGTACACGCATGAACATCAGGCATTTTTCCATTATTGGCTTTGTGTTGTTGTTAAGTTTGCTTAGTGGCTGTGCAGGTTCGGGGGGCAAATCCGGCCAGAGCGGCATAGAACAGTCTTGCAATAGTTTTTGCCAACATGCGCAAGCGTTGCAATGCCCCGAAGGTACGCCGCTGCCCGATGGGACATCCTGCGCGAAATTTTGCATCGACACCGAAAATGCTGGGCACGACTTGAATACCGCTTGCAGGATTAAGGCGAAAGACTGCGCGGAATTGGCGAATTGCCCCTAACTGTAAATGTTACGCAGACGGGTAGGCCGTACCCGGATTGCGCCGCAGGGGCGACCGGCCAGTCGCCACTGCGGCGCAATCCGGGCTACCACACTGAGATTCAACGGCATGGTGTAACGATAGGGATATATTGGTGGGCCGTCAGCGGGGGTCGGGCGTAGGCTCGGTCGACATCGTTGCGAGGGTCTATTGGGGCGTTTGCGGCGGCGGCAGGTTGGCTGGCGGTGGCGGATGCCATTCGCTGCGGTTTTGGTATATAAACTCTTGCGGCACCGGAACCTTATGCCCTTGGACATACATGCATTGGATATAGTCGATGTCATAACGATGTTGGGCCTCATCCTTGGAATCGGGTGTCTTTGGCAAGGCCAGAATTTGATCGCGGGCGGTATTCCTGCAAGTCGCATCGTCAGCGTGGAAACGGGCAAAATCCTTGCCTCCGCCCGGCAATACCAAAACGCTGGGTCCATTCGGCAAGGTAGAGCACGAGCTTAAACCGATGGCCAGCGCCGAACCAACCGCCATGTCCCCCGCCGCCCCCGAAAAAACCGCCACG
>Ga0208496_1000412_pt1 | contig 15505 bp, 9 predicted proteins | sample CryBogmetaGMA2M_FD_184552 | JGI IMG/M metagenome (GOLD analysis project Ga0208496, IMG submission 184552) | Freshwater microbial communities from Crystal Bog, Wisconsin, USA - MA2M (SPAdes) | ecosystem: Environmental > Aquatic > Freshwater > Lake | place: Crystal Bog, Wisconsin, USA | collected... | reverse complement strand
GTGGTAATCGGGTAATAGAGCTGCTTTTTGAGCTCAACAAGGCCAATCATTCCACGCTTGTTCTGGTCACCCATGATCCAGCCTTGGCCAGTCGGTGCCAGCGCCAATTGCACCTCAAGGGCGGCCGCTTAATGTAGGCAAAACCTTATAATCTAGGGATGTCTTTTTACCAATCTTTACCTGGCGCCAATGCGCTTTCTTCCTTCCGCCAACAGCGCCTTTTAGCCTCCTTAGCAGCTCAAGGCGTAGAGCTAGATGTCATTGAGGCGCAATATCTTCACTTCATTTGGTCTGATACAGCATTAAGTACGAAAGACCAGGATGTTCTTGCCAGTCTTTTAACTTACGGTCAACCATTTACCAGTTCTGGCTTAAAGCATGGTGCTGTAGTGATTCCACGTTTTGGGACAGTTTCTCCATGGGCTAGCAAAGCCACTGATATTGCCCGGCAATGCGGATTAAATGTATTACGCATTGAGCGTGGCATACAGTTCGCATGGAAAGCTAAAAAGTCTCTTAGCGAAGCTCAAGAGCAAATCGTATTGGTAGCGATTCACGATCGCATGACCGAAGCCGTTATTCATTCGGTTGATGAGGCCGATGCCCTATATCAAACCCTTGAGGATAGACCTTTAAATCGAATTGAGGTGTTAGAGCAAGGCAAAGCAGCACTAGATAAGGCAAATCAAGAACTAGGCCTGGCACTTTCTGATGATGAAGTTGATTATTTAACTGAAAACTTCATACGACTCAAGCGCAATCCAAGCGATGTAGAGCTGATTATGTTTGCGCAAGCTAATAGCGAACATTGTCGCCATAAGATTTTTAATTCGAGCTGGACGATTGATGGTGATGATCAAGAGCGTTCATTATTTGCCATGATTCGCAATACCCATCAGTTGCATCCAGAGGGAACTATCGTTGCTTATTCTGATAATTCTGCTGTGATGGCTGGCTGCGAATCAGAAACTTGGGTGCCACAAGGCGATGATCACCGTTATGAAAAAGATACACGGTTAGTGCACACCTTAATGAAGGTAGAAACGCACAACCATCCAACTGCGATTGCCCCTTTTCCAGGAGCCTCTACTGGAGCTGGCGGTGAGATTCGTGATGAGGGTGCCACTGGTATTGGTGGTCGCCCTAAAGCAGGCTTAACTGGGTTTTCGGTCTCTAATCTCAATATCCCCGGAACAGAGCTTCCCTGGGAGAGCGAACAGTATGGGAAACCTGAACGGATCGCGACACCTTTACAGATCATGATTGATGGTCCATTGGGTGGTGCTGCTTTTAATAATGAATTTGGTCGTCCGATTTTGGGCGGTTACTTCCGCGTTTTTGAACAAACCCTAGATGGCGCACGCCGTGGTTATCACAAGCCCATCATGATTGCAGGTGGTATCGGTAGTATTGATGCTATTCATACAGCAAAGAAAGCAATTCAGGCGGGGCACTTACTGATTCAACTTGGTGGTCCGGGTATGCGAATTGGTATGGGTGGCGCCACAGGTAGTTCAGTTGCAACTGGAACCAATACAGCGGATTTAGATTTTGATTCTGTACAACGCGGCAACCCAGAAATGGAGCGTCGTGCGCAAGAGGTTATTAATGCCTGTCGTGCTATGGGTCAAAAGAACCCAATCGTCTCGATTCATGATGTTGGTGCTGGTGGCTTATCGAATGCCTTTCCTGAATTAGCTGATGGTGCAGGCTTAGGTGCAAAATTTAAATTACAGAGCGTACCCCTTGAAGAGAGTGGTATGAGCCCTGCAGAGATTTGGTGTAACGAATCACAAGAACGCTATGTATTAGCAATCGAAGCAAAAGATTTGGCACTGTTTAAATCCTTGTGTGAGCGAGAGCGTTGCCCTTTTGCGGTAGTCGGCGAGGCTACAGCTGAGCGTCAATTACAGCTGAGCGATTCAAAACAGAGTCCCATTGCTGATGCTGCTATGCCAATCGATATGCCAATGGAAGTTTTACTTGGAAAACCTCCCCGAATGCATCGTGATGTTCAACGAGTGTCCCAAGAATTTGATGAGCTTAATGTTACTGATACTGATCTTGCTCAGTCAATTGCTTGGGTGTTACAACAACCGACGGTTGCTAGCAAATCATTTTTAATCACCATTGGGGATAGAACTGTTGGCGGCCTAAATGCCCGCGATCAATTTGTTGGCCCATGGCAAGTGCCAGTAGCAGACTGCGCGGTTACTTTGATGGATTACAAAGGCTATCGCGGTGAAGCAATGAGTATGGGAGAAAGAACCCCCGTGGCGGTAATTGATGCTCCTGCAGCGGCTCGAATGGCTGTTGGTGAGGCAATTACTAATCTATTAGCTGCGGACATCCATTCTTTGGGAGACATTAAGTTATCGGCAAACTGGATGGCTGCTTGCGGTTCTCCAGGAGAAGATGCAAAGCTGTATGACTCAGTTAAAGCAGTCGGCATGGACTTATGTCCTGCTTTAGGAATTTCGATCCCCGTTGGCAAAGATTCTTTATCGATGGCAACAGCTTGGCAAGACAAAGAGCAGGATAAAAGGGTTCTTGCACCTGTTTCATTAATTATTTCAGCATTTGCATCTGTAGCAGATGTACGTAAAACACTGACTCCCCAGTTAAAACTGAAAGCGCAAGATGGGTTGGCATTAGATACTGAGTTAATCCTGATTGATCTTGGTCGCGGCAAGAGCCGAATGGCTGGCAGTATTTTGGCCCAAGTATTGAATCAGTCTGGAAAAGACGCACCTAATTTAGATCATCCAGAAGATCTCAAAAATCTAGCTGCAGCAATCATCGAGCTACGCAAAGAAAACAAACTCTTGGCCTATCACGACCGCTCTGATGGCGGCTTATTGGCTTGTGTGGCTGAGATGGCATTTGCTGCTCATTGTGGCGTTTCCATCAACGTTGACATGATCGCGACTGATGCTACTCAAGAGCCAGACTATGGCGATGCGAAGAACTGGGCACAGCAGGTTTCTGGTCGCCGTCATGAACAAACAATGCGTGCCTTATTTAATGAAGAGCTTGGTGCAGTCATTCAGGTTCGTAGGGCAGATCGAGATGGTGTGTTTGCTGTACTTCGCAAGCTTAATCTGAGCGCGTTTAGTCACGTGATTGGAAAGCCAAATACCAATGGCCGTATTGAGATCTGGCGTGATGCTAAAAATATCTTTGCTGAGCCTCGCGAAATCTTACAAAAGATATGGAGCAATACCAGCTATCAAATCGCGCGCTTACGTGACAATCCCGCTTGTGCTGACAGTGAATTTGCTCTCTTGGATAATCTCTCTGATGCCGGTATGTCGCCAAAACTGACTTTTGATTCTGCCGAAGACATTACTGCGCCATTGATTCAAAAAAATATACGTCCTAAAGTAGCGATTCTGCGTGAGCAGGGCGTCAACTCTCATGTGGAAATGGCCTATGCCATGAACTGGGCTGGCTTTGACAGCTATGACGTCCATATGTCTGACCTATTAAGTGGCAGAGCCAAGCTTGACGACTTCAAGGGTTTGATCGCTTGCGGCGGATTTAGTTATGGTGACGTCCTTGGCGCTGGCGAGGGTTGGGCAAAGACGATTCTTTTTAATCAACAGCTTCGAGATCAATTCTCAGCATTCTTTAATCGTCAAGATAGTTTTGCTTTAGGCGTTTGTAATGGCTGCCAGATGATGAGTAATCTGTCGGAAATTATTCCTGGTGCACAGGCTTGGCCAAAATTTACACGTAATGAATCAGAACAGTACGAAGCCCGTTTAGTGATGGCAGAAGTACTTGCTTCACCTTCGATCTTTACGCAAGGTATGGAAGGCAGTCAATTACCAATTGCAATAGCGCATGGTGAGGGTTTTGCCAATTTCAGCCAACAGGGTAATTTGGAGCAATTGAAAAAACAAGGCTTGAGTGCATTACGCTTTGTTAACCACGAGGGCAACCCAACTGAAACCTATCCAATGAATCCCAATGGCTCCCCAGGCGGCTTAACTGGAGTCACCACACCGGATGGTCGCTTTACGGTCATGATGCCTCATCCAGAACGGGTATTTCGTGCTGTGCAGATGAGCTGGTGCCCACCTGAGTGGTTGGATACCCCTGATGGCGCTAGCCCCTGGTTACGTTTATTCCGTAACGCACGTTGCTGGGTAAAGTAGTCAGATGCATCTAAGCCATCTATGTTGATGGAGCCGGTTACCTTCTCTGAAAGCGGGGGGATACGCTACCTACATTTTGGTACCGATCTAATTCAGGGGGCTATGCGTATACGTGACCCTAATGAAATTTACCTCGAGTACAACCAGCAAATGATGGCCTGGCTACTTTTTTTAGAAACGAAGCCTGGTATGCGAGTTGCTCAATTAGGGCTTGGTACCGGTGCTTTAAGTAAGTTTACATATCTGCATTGTCCAGCCGTGAAATCTACTGTTGTAGAACTCAATCCTGCTGTGATTGTGTCTGCAAGAACCATGTTTTCAATGCCGGACGATGATCGAAGGCTGGAAACGCTTCAGACTGATGCCAAGAAGTTTGTAAAGAGTTTCAAATTCAAAAATACTTTCGATGCAGTCCAGGTTGATTTATACGATGCGATTTGTGATGGTCCATCAGCAAGCTCTTTGGAGTTTTATAAGGGTTGCTTCAACATCCTTAAAGAACCTGGTGTTCTGACGGTGAATTTATTTTCACGTCATAAGAGCTTTAATATCAACCTCAAGAATATCTGCGAAGCCTTTAATAATCGGGTATTGTTATTTCCAGAATCGCATGATTGCAACGTGGTCGCCATCGCCTTTAAAGGCCCAAAACTAATGGCAGAGTGGAAAGAGGTTGCGGCTCGCGCAAAACTCATCAAAGAAAAAACAGATCTACCAACTAATAAATGGGTCTCTGGTATCTGTCGTGAAAATGCTCGTCAGGAATTGAAGTTATCAATATGAGATAGCTGTACAAGAAAAAAGGGCGATCAACCGATCGCCCTTTTTTCTTTTTAGACAGTCACTGTATCTGCAACGTCACTAAATGATTTGATTTTATCGAAGTTCATATAACGATAGACTTCAGCAGACTTCGCATTGAGCGACTCTACTTGATCAAGGTATTCCTTAGGAGTCGGTAGGCGACCTAAGAGAGCTGCTACAGAGGCCAGCTCTGCAGAAGCTAAGTAGACACGAGTATCAATACCTAGGCGGTTTGGGAAATTACGAGTAGATGTTGATACCGCGGTAGAGCCCTTACGCATTTGCGCCTGATTACCCATGCACAGCGAACACCCTGGCGTTTCCATACGGGCGCCTGTACGACCCAATATGCCGTAGTAACCCTCTTCAGTGAGAACCATTTGATCCATCTTGGTTGGCGGAGCAATCCATAAACGAGTAGGTATATCAGTCTTGCCTTCCAAAACCTTGCCAGCAGCACGGAAGTGGCCAATGTTCGTCATGCAAGAGCCGATAAAGACTTCGTCGATCTTTTCACCAGCAACCTCAGAGAGGAACTTCACATCATCTGGATCGTTAGGGCAGGCTAGGATAGGCTCTTTGATCTCATTCATATCGATCTCAATGATTTCTTTATAGTCAGCATTGGCATCGGCTTTGAGTAACTCAGGTTTAGCAATCCAAGCTTCCATGGCTTTGATGCGGCGACCTAAAGTACGCTTGTCATCGTAACCGTTGGCAATCATCCATTTCATCAATGTGATATTGGATTGCATATATTCAATGATCGGTTCTTTATTAAGCTGAACAGCGCAACCACCAGCAGAGCGCTCAGCTGAAGCATCGGATAATTCAAATGCTTGCTCAACTTTGAGATCAGGTAAACCTTCGATTTCTAAAATACGGCCAGAGAAAATATTTTTCTTGCCTTGCTTCTCTACTGTCAACAAACCTTTTTTGATGGCATACAAGGGAATAGCGTTCACCAGGTCACGCAAAGTAATGCCAGGCTGCATCTTGCCTTTAAAGCGTATAAGTACAGACTCAGGCATATCTAGAGGCATCACGCCGGTAGCTGCTGCAAAAGCAACCAAGCCAGAGCCAGCAGGAAATGAGATGCCAATTGGGAAGCGAGTATGACTGTCGCCACCTGTGCCACAGGTATCGGGTAATAACAGGCGGTTTAACCAGCTGTGGATCACACCATCACCAGGACGTAATGCCACGCCACCACGGTTGGTCATAAATGCTGGTAACTCATGGTGCGTACGAATATCCACTGGTTTTGGATATGCAGAGGTATGACAGAAAGATTGCATGACCAAGTCAGCAGAAAATCCTAAGCAAGCCAAATCTTTTAACTCATCACGAGTCATAGGGCCAGTTGTATCTTGAGATCCAACAGTCGTCATATGTGGTTCACAGTAGGTGCCAGGACGTACGCCTTGACCCTCAGGCAAGCCACAGGCGCGACCAACCATCTTCTGCGCCAAGCTAAAGCCTTTCTTATTATCGGGAGGGCTTACTGGGACGCGGAATTCGGTAGAAGCCGGTAAACCAAGAGCTGCGCGCGCTTTGGCGGTTAAGCCACGGCCAACGATCAAAGGGATCCGACCACCAGCACGAACTTCATCAAAAATCACTGGGGACTTCAAAGCAAAAGAAGTGATCTCTTTGCCATCTTTGAACGCCTTGCCTTCGTATGGGCGTAATTCAATCACATCGCCCATATTCATTTGGCTAACATCGAGTTCAATTGGTAATGCGCCAGCATCTTCCATTGTATTAAAGAAGATTGGAGCAATCTTGCTGCCTAAACAAACGCCGCCGAAGCGCTTGTTTGGCACAAATGGAATATCTGCTCCTGTCCACCACAATACTGAGTTAGTGGCTGACTTACGTGAAGAACCTGTACCAACAACGTCGCCAACATAAGCAATTTGATTGCCTTTTTTCTGCAGCTCTGCAATTTGCTTCATCGGACCGCGCACACCAGTTTCATCAGGATCAATTCCTGGACGTGGATTTTTTAACATGACTGTTGCGTGCAAAGGAATGTCTGGACGACTCCATGCATCAGGCGCTGGAGACAAATCATCGGTATTCGTTTCGCCGGTAACTTTGAAGACTGTGAGCTTTAAGCTTTCAGGAACGGCAGGGCGGCTAGTAAACCACTCGGCATCTGCCCAACTCTGCAATACAGATTTGGCATTCGCATTACCTTTTTCAGCCAGCTCTTGCACATCATGAAAGTAATCAAACATCAATAAGGTTTTTTTCAGGGCAGTTGCTGCTGCTGCGCCGCATTCAGGATCACTCAAGAGTTCAACTAGGGGTTTGATGTTGTAACCACCCAGCATGGTTCCTAATAGTTCCGTCGCTTTCACCCGAGAAATCAAGGGCGATTTTTCTGCTCCTTTTGCAACTGCATCTAAAAACTCCGCCTTCACTTTTGCAGCCTCATCAACGCCAGCAGGCACACGATTTGTAATTAAATCAACAAGCTCGGCTTCTTTACCTGCTGGTGGATTTTTTAACAATTTGACCAGTTCAGCAGTCTGATCCTTGCTTAATGGGAGGGCGGGTATACCTAGGGCTGCACGTTCGGCAGCAATGGTGTTATAGGCTTCTAACATTGTGTTTCCTATGAGGTAAATGTGAACTATTCAAAGGCTAAAGGGGAATTCTCTCCCGAATATGACCATTATAGTTACTTCTTTAAGTCTTATATAAGAGTTTAAAGCCGATGGATCTTGCCAAATTAGGGCTATTTAGGTGAAAACTAGTATTTAAACCAAGCTTTTTAGCAAAATCAGATGGTTTGCTCGTCCTTGAGCGCCCAAACAAGCGCTACTACCCATCCAATCAGCGACCATCCTAGAAAAAGGTTTAGAGCAAAAATAGCGCCGGTATTAGCCCTTTTGCGGTTAAAAGCGATGGCAAATGGCAAGAAGTAGAAAAGAGATAGGACAGTTATCAAAATAGCAAAAAGAAGACGCATACGATTTATTTCTCCCTAATCCAAGTTTGTGTCCTGCCCAATAATGGAATGCCGATGAAAGCCCGTAAATCAAGCTTATTTCCCTGGTCCATCAGGAAAATAGTGGCTCGATAGATTTCGCCATTATCTGGATCTAATATTTCGCCTCCAGAGTATGAATCAGCATTTCTTTTCAAACCAGTCAGTATTTCCATGCCAATTACAGGCCTGCCTTTTCGGGCATCAGTACACTTTTCACACGTTGCTAGGGCGCTAGGGTCTAATAATTTAGTCACCACGCCATAAAAAAGGCTGTTTTTCTCTGATATTAAGACAATGGCTGCAGGCTGGTTGGTCTCATCATCGAAGGTCCTCCATGATCCTGCAATAGGGTCATTGGATTGGGATTTGAGATGGCCAACGCAAAATAAGAGAATGATCGCTATAAATAAGTGGCTAAGAAGTCTATTTTTCATAAATTTAGGCAATATTACCCCTTTTGAGTTTCCGTAATCCCCAGCCTCTGTCGTTATAATTACTTTTTCCAACAGAGCTAAAGCGATGACCAAATACGTTTTTGTCACTGGTGGTGTGGTTTCTTCCTTGGGGAAAGGAATCGCAGCTGCCTCGCTTGCCGCGATTCTTGAATCCCGCGGCCTGAAAGTCACCCTCCTAAAATTAGATCCTTACATTAACGTTGACCCGGGCACTATGAGCCCACTTCAGCACGGTGAAGTTTTTGTCACGGAAGATGGCGCTGAAACAGATCTAGATTTGGGACACTATGAGCGCTTCGTATCAGCGAAGATGCGCAAAAGCAATAACTTCACTACTGGCCAGATTTATGAATCTGTCATTAGCAAGGAACGTCGCGGTGAATATTTAGGTAAGACTGTGCAAGTCATTCCGCATATCACTAATGAAATTCAGGCATTTGTAGAACGCGGCGCAAAAGCAAGTCATGATGGCAAAGCCGATATCGCTATTTGCGAGATTGGCGGCACCGTTGGCGATATTGAATCGCTGCCATTCCTAGAGGCCGCAAGGCAGATGAGCCTGCGCCTACCAGTACATAGTTGCGCTTTTGTTCACTTGACTCTAGTGCCTTATATCCACAGTGCCGGTGAACTGAAGACTAAGCCGACCCAGCACTCTGTACAAAAGTTACGCGAGATCGGCATCATGCCAACGGTATTGCTATGCCGCGCTGATAGACCGATTCCGGAAGATGAGCGCGCTAAGATTTCTCTTTTCTCGAATGTGCGTGAAGAGGCAGTGATTTCGGTTTGGGATGTTGATACGATTTATAAGATCCCAGAAATGCTTCATGCACAAGGCATGGATGATTTGATTTGCCGAGAATTAGAAATTAATGCTAAACCTGCAGATCTTTCTGTATGGGCTAACTTGGTTTATGAGATGGCTAACCCGCAGCATGAGGTCACCATCGGGATGGTTGGCAAATACGTTGAGTTGACTGAATCCTATAAATCATTGATTGAAGCTCTGCGCCATGCAGGCATTCATGCCCATACCAAGGTCAACATCAATTACATCGACTCAGAAGTGATTGAAAAAGATGGTATCGATTGCTTGAAAAAATTAGACGCGATTTTAGTACCTGGTGGCTTTGGCAAACGTGGTACTGAAGGCAAGATTGCTGCAATTCGTTATGCTCGCGAAAATCATGTCCCTTACTTAGGAATCTGTTTGGGCATGCAGTTAGCGGTAATTGAGTTTGCACGTCATGTTGCAAATATCGCCAATGCCAACAGTACTGAATTTGATCCACAAGCTGAAAATCCTGTGGTTGCTCTCATTACAGAGTGGATGGATCGAGAAGGGCGTATAGAGCAGCGGAGCAATGACTCTGATCTAGGTGGCACCATGCGCTTAGGCTCACAACGCTGCCCGGTCAAAACTGGAACACTGGCACATCGCATTTATGGCGCAGAAGTGAACGAACGCCATCGCCATCGCTATGAAGTCAATAATATTTATGTTCCAAAACTTGAAAAATCTGGATTAATTATTTCTGCTAGAACCCCAAATGAGTCCTTGCCTGAGATGATGGAATTACCAGAGTCAATGCACCCTTGGTTTTTTGGAGTGCAGTTTCATCCGGAGTTCACCTCCACACCTCGAGATGGCCATCCTTTGTTCTCAGCATTTATTGGCGCAGCATTGATACATCACAATGCTGAGTTAAAACAAGTTGCTTAAGAGGAAGTTATGAGCTCATTTCAGCTATGCGGTTTTAATGTCGGTCTAGACCAGCGCTTCTTCTTAATCGCCGGCACATGTGTAATTGAATCTGAGCAATCAGCAATTGATGTTGCTGGCCAATTAAAAGAAATTACGAGCGCCTTAAAGATTCCATTTATCTACAAATCTTCATTTGATAAAGCAAATCGCTCCTCTGGAAATGCATTCCGTGGTTTAGGAATGGAGAAGGGCCTAGAGATTTTGGCTAAAGTTAAAAAACAGGTCGGGGTAGCAATTCTGACTGATGTGCACGATATTAGTGAGATCGAAGCAGTTTCTAAAGTAGTAGATGTGATTCAAACGCCAGCTTTTTTATGTAGACAAACCGATTTCATTAGGGCATGTGCCCAAAGTGGCAAGCCAGTGAATTTTAAAAAAGGGCAGTTTCTTTCCCCTCATGAGATGCTCAATGTTATTGAGAAGGCCAGGGCAGCGGCTAAAGAAGTCAATCTTCCGGATCAATTTATGGTTTGTGAGCGTGGGGCTTCATTTGGCTATAACAACCTAGTTTCCGATATGCGTAGCCTAGCAATCTTGCGTGAAGCTAATGCGCCAGTAGTTTTTGATGCGACCCATTCAGTTCAGCTACCTGGCGGCCAAGGCACGTCCAGCGGTGGTCAGCGAGAGTTTGTACCGGTGTTGGCTCGCGCAGCTGTTGCTGTGGGTATCAGCGGCCTTTTCATGGAAACGCATCCAGACCCATCTAAGGCTTTATCTGATGGCCCTAATGCAGTTCCCTTGCATCGCATGAAAGAGTTATTGGAGTCGCTTGTAGCAATTGATACGGTTGTGAAATCAGGCGGCCCATTTTTAGAAAATAGCTTTTAATAATTTTTAGAAATTTATTAAGTCCCATTATGTATTGATTTAAGGAGAAGGTGCATGAGCGCCATTGTTGACATCATCGGTAGAGAAATTTTAGATTCACGCGGTAACCCAACGGTAGAGTGTGATGTATTGCTCGAGTCAGGCGTTATGGGTCGTGCAGCAGTACCTTCAGGCGCGTCTACAGGCTCACGTGAGGCAATTGAGCTACGTGATGGCGATAAGGCTCGCTATTTGGGTAAGGGCGTTCTCAATGCAGTTCAGAATATCAATGTTGAGATTGCAGAAACGATTCTTGGTTTAGATGCCACTGAGCAGGCTTTTTTAGATCGCACCTTAATCGAATTGGATGGCACCCATAACAAAGCTCGCTTAGGTGCTAATGCGACCTTGGCTGTTTCTATGGCCGTTGCCAGAGCGGCTGCCGAAGAAGCAGGCCTGCCTTTATACCGCTATTTTGGTGGTTCAGGGGGTATGCAGTTACCTGTGCCTATGATGAATATCGTGAATGGCGGTGCACATGCTAACAATAGTTTAGATATCCAAGAATTTATGGTGATGCCAGTTGGCGCGGAAAATTTCCGTGATGCCTTACGTTGTGGTGCTGAAATCTTCCATGAGCTGAAAAAAATTCTTGGAGCGCAAGGTATGCCTACAACGGTTGGTGATGAAGGTGGCTTTGCACCAAACTTCAAAAGCAATCAAGAGTGTTTGCAAACCATTATGAAAGCAATTGAGGGCGCGGGTTATCAGGCTGGCGAAGATGTCTTGTTAGCCCTAGACTGCGCAGCAAGCGAGTTCTATAAAGACGGTAAATATCACCTTTCAGGTGAGGGCTTGCAGCTCACCTCGAACGAGTTCTCTGATTACCTTGGCAACTTAGCCGATCAGTTCCCAATCGTATCGATTGAGGATGGTATGCATGAGAGTGATTGGGATGGTTGGGCTGATATCACCAAGAAGCTGGGTAAGAAGATTCAATTGGTTGGCGATGATTTATTTGTTACCAACACTCGTATTCTGAAAGAAGGCATTGAGAAGGGTGTTGCCAACTCTATCTTGATTAAGATTAATCAGATCGGTACCTTGACAGAAACTTTTGCTGCTATCGAGATGGCAAAGCGTGCGAACTATACCGCAGTGATTTCTCATCGCTCAGGTGAAACTGAAGATAGCACCATTGCTGATATTGCTGTGGGTACCAATGCTGGCCAAATTAAGACCGGCTCCTTGTCACGCTCTGATCGTATCGCTAAATACAATCAGTTATTACGTATTGAAGAAGATTTAGGTGATGTTGCTACCTATCCAGGTAAATCCGTTTTCTACAACTTAAAACGCTGAACCTAAAAAGATCTATTTGTTATGCGGATAGTCATCTACTCCATGCTGTTATTGCTAATCGCAATTCAGTACCCACTTTGGCTGGGAAAGGGTGGGTGGCTTAAGGTTTACGAAATGGAAAAACAAGTCGAACTGCAAGAAGCTAAAAATAGCCTTTTGGCACTTCGCAACGCCAAGTTAGCTGGCGATGTTAAAGACTTAAAAGATGGTACCCGCGCTATTGAAGAGCGCGCCAGAGCAGAGCATGGCTTAATCAAGGAAGGTGAATTTTTCGTGCAGATCTTGCCGGTAGATAAAGCTTTTGCACCTACGGGTGATGGCCTCAAATCAGCAACAAGTAAACAATAAATCTTAGTGACCGCTAGATGGCGGTCTTGTAGCATCGCTGAGCAAATCTGTTTTAAAAACTTGCAAACAGTCGATGGCATCAAATCGATAAGGCTTGGCGCAAAACTCACAGATTGTCTCGACTGCACCTTGTTCTTCCAATATTCCTTGAACCTCTTGTTCACCAAGCATGCGTAATATATCCGCTACCTTATTGCGTGAACAGCGGCATGAAAACCGAATCTGACGCGGCGGAAAACTGCGTACACCATTCTGCGTAGACTCTTCTAGAAATAGACGTCTTAAGATGGTCTCTGGTTCAAGCGTAAGGAGCTCTTCATTCGTAATGGTTTCGCCTAAGGTCTGAATACGAGTCCATCCTTCGGCCGCATTTTGTGGATCAAGGTGAGAATGACCCCCTGAATCAGGCATGCGTTGCAATAAGAGGCCGCCGATATGGGTGTCATTAGACGTTAGCCATATGCGAGTTTGTAATTGCTCGGACTTTTGCATATACAAGCCAATCGCTTCTGCAGCACTAGCCACTGGTCTAATGACACTACCATGTTGCTCCTGGAGGGCAACAATTCCTTGATAGGGCGCCTGACCGGGCTCACGGTCTGAAGGATCTAAGGTAATCACTAGCCTGCCAGAATTACTAGCATCTAATAGCTCGCCAAGGCTTGCATTAGGCGCAATGTCTGATGAATCCACAGAGAGCTTGACGGTGGCCCGCATGGATAAATCTGACTTACATTCCACTACAAGAAGCGCAATTGGGCCTTTGCTTTGGGCTTGAATAATCAAGGTGCCATCAAACTTTAGGCTAGCGCATAAAAGGGTGGCTGCGCCAACAAAATCGCCCAAGATGCGGCGAACCGCAGGTGGATCGTCGCGGCGCTCTAAAATAGCTTGCCAAGCAGTGCTGATAGAGACAATTTCTCCGCGCACCGGGGCTCCATCACAGACAAATACCAATAGTTCATTCATAGAGCAAAGTATCCATGTTTTTGAATTTTGCCGCCAATTAGTCTGACCTGAGATAATCTAAGCTATGCATATTCGTACCCGTTTCGCACCAAGCCCCACAGGCTTCATCCATCTTGGCAACTTACGCAGTGCTCTCTACCCTTGGGCTTTTGCACGCCACAATCAAGGTGACTTCATTTTACGCATTGAAGATACCGACCTAGAGCGCTCTACCCAAGAAGCGGTTGATGTGATCATCGAAGGCATGGCTTGGCTAGGACTTGATTTAGATGAAGGTCCAATCTATCAAATGCAGCGCATTGATCGCTATCGTGAAGTAATTAAGCAAATGGTTGATACTGGGCTTGCATATCCTTGCTATATGAGCGAAGAAGAATTGAATAAGCTTCGTGATCAACAAATGGCTAATAAAGAAAAGCCACGCTATAACGGCTTGTGGAGGCCAGAATCTGGCAAAACTTTGCCAACCATCCCAGACGGTGTAGAGCCGGTAATTCGCTTTAAAAATCCACTTAGTGGATCGGTGATTTGGGAAGATGCTGTTAAAGGAAAAATTGAAATCAGCAATGACGAACTGGATGATCTCGTAATTGCACGCCCGGACGGTACGCCAACTTATAACTTTTGCGTAGTTGTAGACGATTTAGATATGAAAATTACCCATGTTATTCGAGGCGATGATCACGTCAATAATACCCCCCGTCAAATTAATATCATGAGGGCTTTAGGCGGGAATCCGCCTGTTTATGCACATCTTCCTACGGTCCTTAATGACTCAGGTGAGAAGATGAGTAAGCGCAATGGCGCTATGAGTGTGCGTGACTACCAAAAAGCAGGCTATCTGCCTGAGGCGATCTTGAACTACTTGGCGCGCCTAGGTTGGTCACATGGCGATGCCGAGATATTTACAAAAGAGCAATTTGTAGATTGGTTCGATTTAGAAAGTCTGGGTCGCTCACCAGCCCAACATAATCCAGAAAAGCTACTTTGGCTCAATCATCAATATATTCAGAACGCAGATCCTATTAAATTGGCGGAGATGACTAAACCCTTTGCCCACCAACTCGGTATTGATACTGAGAATGGTCCAGACTTTACTCAAGTAGTAAGCCTATTAAAAGATCGTGCCAATACTTTGCAAGAGATTGCAGAGAGTGCTAAGTTATTTTATTTACCAGCGCCCGATCACAGTGCAGAAAAACTCGCTGCTAATATTCCAACATCGATTATTCCCGCATTAAAAGATTTGATTGAGGCACTTCGAAATTCCAAAGCAACTAAAGAAGCTTATGGTGCCGCATTTAAACAAGTATTAGCAAAGCATGAACTCAAAATGCCTGCGCTAGCAATGCCTGTTCGTTATGCATTATTTGCTAATACTCAGACCCCAGCTATCGATTCTGTCTTGGTGGTATTGGGCCTGGATGAAGCACTCAAAAGGCTCTCCAAGGTAGTCCAGTAGGCAATTTGCGCACTTGCACAAAAATAGGCTAAAATCTTGGATTGTTTTGAGTGTCTTGCAGGTTTATTGTGGGATTTCGGGGGTATAGCTCAGCTGGGAGAGCGCTTGCATGGCATGCAAGAGGTCAGCGGTTCGATCCCGCTTATCTCCACCAGACATTCAAGATTGAAGCAATTGAAGTAGTCCAGGTCCCCATCGTCTAGAGGCCTAGGACATCACCCTTTCACGGTGAGTACGGGGGTTCGAATCCCCCTGGGGACGCCAGATAATCTGGTGGCAGTAAAATGTAGTGTGATGTTTTTCTCGATGTATTTTGGAGCGGTAGTTCAGTTGGTTAGAATATCGGCCTGTCACGCCGAGGGTCGCGGG
>Ga0208496_1000411_pt1 | contig 15515 bp, 10 predicted proteins | sample CryBogmetaGMA2M_FD_184552 | JGI IMG/M metagenome (GOLD analysis project Ga0208496, IMG submission 184552) | Freshwater microbial communities from Crystal Bog, Wisconsin, USA - MA2M (SPAdes) | ecosystem: Environmental > Aquatic > Freshwater > Lake | place: Crystal Bog, Wisconsin, USA | collected... | reverse complement strand
TCTCGGCCCCTCCCCCGGTGAGGGCATTTAACCCGGCCTCGCAAAGGATTTCCAGAGTCTCCCGGAGCGGCTTCTTGAAGACGCGGTCGGAGAGATGGCGGATCTCGATGGCCGTGAAGGCCTTCAGATGAATGCCGGGAGCCGCCTCCCGCATCGCCTTCAGAAGATCAAGATACCATGAGGCCGGCAGGGTCGGGTGAAGCCCACCCACCATGTGGATCTCGGTGGCGCCGCCCTCCCAAGCCTCCTTGGTCTTCGCCGCGACCTCGGGAATCGCCATCTCGAAGGCATGGTCATCCCGCTTCTTGGCACTGAAGGCGCAGAACTGGCAGTTCAGGATGCAGATGTTGGAGTAGTTGATGTAGCGGTTGAAGACATAGGTCGCCACGTTCCCGTTCTTCCGCTCACGGACGATGTTGGCCAGATAGCCGAGCCCGTTCAGGTCACGGGAGGCATAGAGGGAGAGCCCCTCCTCCCCGCTCAGGCGCTCACTCGCCTCGACCTTTGCCAGGATCGGCAGGAGGGCTGGGTCGAGCAGGCGCTTGTTCATCTCCTCAACCTACTAGAATGCCACGACTCCCGCCAGAATCGAATCAGGAAGCGTTTAATATGGAACTCAGGAAGACAGGAAGAGTTCAGGAGAGACGGCAAGGCAATCAATTCCACATGATCTTCCCGCTCCATCAGTTGCGAGAAAACTGCTTTCAAGAGATAGTAGGCGCTTATGTCCTTCGACCTGAGATCCGACTACAAGCCTCAGGGTGATCAGGCCCAGGCGATCGAGAAGCTGACCCGCTCGATCCGGATGGGCAACCGTCACCAGACCCTTCTTGGAGTCACCGGTTCAGGGAAGACCTTCACCGCGGCGAACATCATCCAGAACCTCGATCGGCCGACGCTGATCATGTCTCATAACAAGACGCTGGCGGCCCAGCTCTACTCGGAGTTCAAGCAGTTCTTCCCGAACAACGCCGTCGAGTACTTCGTCAGCTACTTCGACTACTACCAGCCCGAGGCCTACATCCCGCGCTCGGACACCTACATCGAGAAAGACAGCTCCATCAACGAGGAAATCGAGCGCCTGCGCCTCTCCACCACGAGCTCCCTGCTGACCCGCCGCGATGTCATCGTGATCTCGAGCGTCTCCTGCATCTACGGCCTCGCCTCGCCGGAGGATTTCCAACAGATGGTTCTCACGCTGAAACGGGGCGAACGGATCACCCGCGAGGAGGTGCTCAAGCGGATCGTGGAGATGCTCTACGAGCGGAATGAGATCGAGTTCTCCCGTGGCAAGTTCCGCGTGCGGGGCGACGTGCTCGAGATCTTTCCCGCCCAGAACGACGAGGAAGCGGTGCGGGTCGAGTTTTTCGGCGATGAGATCGATCGGATGGCACTCTTCGATCCCCTGACCGGCAAATCGCGCGGCGACCTCACCCACCTGACACTCTTCCCGGCCAAGCAGTTCGTCACCCCGAAGGAGAAGATGCAGGTCGCCATGCGGAGTATCCGTGACGAGATGGTCGAGAGGGTCGCCTTCTTCGAGGACAATGGGAAATACCTCGAGGCCCAGCGGCTCAAGATGCGCACCGAGTACGATCTCGAGATGATGCAGGAGATGGGCTACTGCAACGGCATTGAAAACTACTCGCGCCACCTCACCGGTCGCGAGGCGGGATCGCGTCCCTACACGCTCATGGACTTCCTTCCCGAGGACACCCTCCTCATGGTCGATGAGTCCCACGCCACCCTCCCCCAGGTCGGTGGAATGTATGCCGGCGACCGCGCCCGCAAGATGACGCTCGTGGAGTATGGCTTCCGACTGCCGAGCGCCCTCGACAACAGGCCGCTGAACTTCTCCGAGTTCATCCAGATGACGGGTCAGGGGCTCTACATCAGCGCCACCCCCGCGGAGATGGAGATCCGTAACAGCTGGGCTGGAAACACAGGATTCAAGGTTCCGGGGGAATTCGACTCCGAAATCCCGCTCTCGACCATCAGGGCCAACGCCGCAAACGAGGAACTCGACACCTCCACTCCGGGATCGCCCCTGATCGTCGAGCAGATCATCAGGCCAACCGGACTACTCGATCCCCGCATCATGGTTCGCCCGCTGAAGGGACAGATCGACGAGACGATCGAACTCTGCCGCCGCAGGGTCGAGATCGGGGAGCGCGTCCTGATCACCACACTCACCAAGCGTACCGCCGAGGATCTCACCGATTATCTGAAGGACATCGGCCTGAAAGTCCGCTACCTCCACAGCGACATCGACACTATCGAGCGCGTGGAGATTCTCCGATCCCTGCGCGCCGGAGAGTTCGACATTCTGGTCGGGATCAACCTCCTCCGTGAGGGGCTCGACCTTCCCGAGGTCAGCCTTGTCTGCGTGCTGGATGCCGACAAGGAGGGCTTCCTCCGGAGCCGTACCTCACTGATCCAGACGGCAGGACGCGCCGCCCGCCATGTGAACGGAGAGGTCGCTCTCTTCGCCGACAAGATCACCGGAAGCATCCGTGACCTCCTTGAGGTCACCGAGGATCGCCGCCGCCGCCAGATGGAGCATAACCGGATCCACGGCATCACCCCCCATAGCGTGAAACGCCCCGTGCAGGAGAGCCTTCGGGTCATCCTTGAAGGGGAGGATGGGGATTCAGCCCGTGTGCAGGAGCATCCGCTCGATGTCGCCGCCCTGATCAGGGAGCTGGAAACCGAGATGAAGGAGGCCTCCAAGAAGCTGGAATACGAACGGGCCGCCCTCCTCCGCGACCAGATCATGGAACTCAAGGGGGGCGGCGCCGTCACCTCCTCAATGACCAACCGCCCCAAGGCAAAGGAAAAACCCACGAAGGCGAAACGGGGCTGGAAGCGTTAACCTTTTACCTTCAACTTTTCACTTTCCACTTTTTCCATGGCCACCCGCAAAGCCCCAGCCGCCGAAAAGCTCCCCCGCCTTCACTTCGTGACGGGAAGCGATGAGGCCGATGTGCGCATCGTGGCAAAGGATCTCGCCGCCCGCCTGAGTCCACCCGACTCCGGGGAGTTCGGAATGGAGGTCTTTGAACTTCCGGCCGATACGGTCGACTGCGCACTGGAGATGATCTCCAGCACGATCGGCGCGATCCAGACACTCCCTTTCTTTGGAGGGAAGCTGGTCTGGATGAAGGGAGTGACCTTTCTCAAAGACACCGTGCAGGGGCGTTCGGAAACGGTCCAGGAAGCCCTTGAGAAGTTCCTCTCGGTCCTTCAACAGGGACTTCCCGAAGGGGTGACCCTCCTGATCAGCGCTCCCGAACCAGACAAGCGCAGGAGCTTCTATAAGACGCTCTGTGAACTCGCCCAGACCACCATCAAGGACAAACCTTCCATCGGTGGTTTTGACGGCCTTTCCGAGGATGATCTCATCGATTGGGTGATCGATCGTTGCAAAGAGCGCGGCCTCCGGATCGAGGATCGCGCGGCCTCCGTCCTGGCCGCCCGGATTGGAGCCAACAGCGGACAACTCCACGCGGAGATTCTGAAGCTTACCACCTCGGCCGGCGAGGGTGCCGTGATCACCGAGGAAGTTGTCCGGGACCTCGTTCCGATGACACGAGTGAGCGGCATCTTCGACCTGAGCGACGCGATCAACCGCAGGAACCTCCCCCTCTGCCTCGACACCCTCGCCCAGCTTCGCCGTCAGGGAGAGAACGCCGTTGGCATCCTTCTCGCCGCGATTGTTCCCACGGTGCGCAATCTTCTGATCGCGAAGGATCTCATGGAGAGGCACGGGATGAAACCCCCCGCCCAACCCCAGTTCTTCTCCTCCGATCTCAAGAAACTCCGTTCCGAGGAAACGGCTCACCTCCCCCGCAAGAAGGACGGAACACTCAATGCCTACGGCATCGGCCTTGCGGCCGTGAACGCGGCCCGCTTCCAGCGCGACCACCTCGTTTCCGCTTTCTTGGCCTGCCGCAACACCAATCAGAAACTGCTTAGCGGCCACGGCTCGGAGGAGACGCTTCTGACCCAGTTGATCGTCCGGATCGTGTCCAAGAATCCAAGCAATCCGATTAGTGGACAGAAACCCGTTACAGCCCGATAACTTCCCTATGAGCAACCACACCTACAAAAAAATCGAACTCGTCGGATCGTCCACCAAGAGCATTGAGGATGCGGTGCAGAACGCCGTCGCCCAAGCGGCGACCACAGAAAAGAACCTCCGCTGGCTTGAGGTCGTCGAGACCCGCGCCCACCTCGAGGAGGGCAAGGTCGCTCACTGGCAGGTCACCGTGAAGATCGGTGCCACGATCGGATAGGCCCCTCCGTGGACTCGTACCTCTGGACCCGGCGTCTCCGGGAACTCTACGACAAGGCAGTCGATCTTTACCGGAATGGCATCCGTGAGCTTGGAAGCTACTTCAACGCGGAGGAGACGGCTTGGCTGACCTCGATCGGCCTGCGTCCCATCAATCTCTATGACTGGGCGGAGGATATGGTCTCCGCCGGGGAGCCGGACTGGAATAGCGTCCTGCTGATTGCCGCGGCCCGTAGGGATTACTTTCTGGTTCACCAGAAGGGAGTCACGCAAAAGAGCATCACCGAGTCCTCGGAACTTCCCCCGAAAGATGCCGAACTGGAAGGGATCACGTGGCTGCCGAGGATCATTGCCAAGGCGACCTGCTTCCTGCGGGGTGGCCTCTGCCACGACATCATGTATGGCTGCGGGGGAGATCGCCGCTTCCTCAAGGAGCACGACATCCACCCCGCCGACTTCCTCCGTGCCGTCTGGGCTTCGGGCGGCGATCAGGCCAAGGTGCTGGCCTACGTGAAGCAATCGGGAAAGTAGGAGACTGCAGAGAAATAATTTGGAACTCAGGAAATCAGGAACAGAAAGAACGAGTAAGTATTGTCCGTCAGAAATGACCGAACATGAAATACCGATCGCTCTGTTTTAGTCATTCAAGGGCTGCTTTCTCTGCCCCCCTTCCTGATTTCCTGAGTTCTATATTAAAAATCTCCCTCAGCTTTTGCTGACCACTCTCCCCTCATCCGCGTCGATGTAGTCGAACATCGTCTGGATCTCGTCCCGGTTCTCAAAACCGCTCTCTTTTTTCCGACGGATCAGGATCTCATTCGCCTCGTCGCGCCATCCGCGCTTGGTCATGAATCCGTTCCAGATCTCGATCTGCTCTGCGGTCGGCTCCGTGCCGCGCTTCACGGCCCAAGCCCAGAGCGCCTCATCATCGAGACCCTCCTGCACCTTGGCCGCCAACTCCCCGTAGGGAACACCGAGAAACTTGCAGCAGCGGTCATCAAAACCCTTCCCGAGATTCGGAATGCAATCCTCGGCCAACTCACCGGCGGCATGAAGACGGATCTTCTCAACCATGCGGGGAAAGTAAACAAGGCCGTGGATCGTGTCGTGGGGAGTGCGGGGTGTTTTCATGGGGTGCGTGGAGTGGATTACTTAGGAATCTTTCGGAGTGATGAATCCGGAGATCAGGAAGAGCCCCGCGGCAATGCAGATACAGGAGTCGGCGACATTGAAGGCCGGCCAGTGATAGCTGCCGAACTGAAAGTCGAGGAAGTCGGTGACATGCCCCAATCTGATTCGGTCAGTGACATTTCCGATGATCCCTGCAAGCAGAAGAACCCAACCACTCCTCATCAGCGCTCCGGCAAAGTGCCGGCGCAGAACCACCAACGTGATGAAGACCGCCGTGGAAAGGAGGATGAAGAAGAGATTGTTGTCATGGAGCATGCTGAAGGCCGCCCCGGTATTGTGAAGATGGGTCAGGTTGAAGAATCCCGGCAGGACCGGCATCACCTCCTGATGCGGAATCGACTTCACCACCATCGCCTTGCTCCCCTGATCAAGGAGCACCAGCAGAAGGATGGCGATGCCGGCGGCGATCAGGTTCATGCCGAGGGAGAAGACTCCACCGCGTCGGAGCATCGTCCACAGAGGCTCGGATGCTCCGCATGGGAACCGACCTCGTCGCGGTGACGCCAGCAGCGCTCGCACTTGGCGGCCTCCGTCTTGCCAACGGCCACCCCCTTGGCTCCCTTGGCGATGGAGAGGTTGCTGAGGATCAGGAACTCCTCGATCTCGGCAAGTCCGGCACCCTCGGCGGCGGCAAGAACCACCGGGTCATCCGTGGTGACGGCCACGGTGGCCTCCAGCGGTTTGGCAATGACGCCGTCGCGCTGAGCCTTTTCCAAGGCCTGGGAAACCTCCCCGCGCAGTGCCTGAAGAGCCTCGAAGCGGGTCAAAATCTCCTGATCGGGAGCCTTCTCCTCCGGGAAGAGTTCCAGATGAACGGACTTTCCGGGACGGAAGTAACCCCAGGCCTCCTCGGCGGTGAAGGCAAGGATCGGGGCAAGGAGACGAACGAGATCCTCAAAGACCCTGGCCATGACGGCCTGCGTGGCGCGGCGGCGGGGTGCGTTTTCAGAATCGCAGTAGAGACGATCCTTGGTCACATCGACATAGATGCTGCTCAGTTCCACCGCACAGAACTGGGTGATCGCCTGATAGGCCTTCTGGAATGCGAGTTCCTCATAGGCCTTGCGGCAGGTATTCACGGTCTCCTGCAGGCGGGCGAGGATCCATCGGTCGATCGCCGTGGGTTCAACCGCGGACGCCGAGGCATCGTAGTCGGCCAGGTTCGCGAGCAGGATGCGGAGGGTGTTGCGGATCCTGCGGTAGGAATCGGTGAGTCGGGCAAAGATCTCCTCGGAGAAGGGAACATCATCGGTGAACTGCACGCTGCTGGCCCAGAGACGGACGATGTCGGCTCCGTAAGCCTTCACGAAGTGATCGGCCTCTGTCGGCTTCTGGTAGCCGCCTGCACCTTGATTCGACTTGGAAATCTTCTGGCGGGTATCGACATCGACCACAAAGCCGTGGGTCAGGACGGTCCTGTAGGGAGCCTTTTCGTTCAGCGCCACCGAGGTCATCAGCGACGACTGGAACCATCCGCGATGCTGGTCGGTCGCCTCGAGGTAGAGATCGGCCGGGAACTGTAGTTCGGGACGGCCGCGCAAGACCGCCTCGTGGCTCACGCCGCTGTCGATCCAGACATCGAGCGTGTCGTTGCGACGGACAGATCCTGCGGGAGCACCGGTCAGTCGGCACCACTCCGCATCATCGACGGAGAACCAGGCATTCGATCCCTTCTCGGCCACCACCTCGGAGACCTTGGCAATGACGGCGGGGTCAAGGATCGGTTCCCCTTCCGGGGTGTAAAAGACAGGGAGCGGCACACCCCAGGTGCGCTGGCGGGAGATGCACCAGTCGGGACGGGACTCGACCGTTCCACGGATGCGGTTTCTACCCCAATGCGGGATCCAGTTGGTGGCATCGATTTCCTTGAGCGCTGTCTCACGCAGGGCATCGATGCGGATGAAGAACTGCTCCACGGCACGGAAAAGAATCGGGGTCTTTGAGCGCCAGCAGTGGGGATAGCTGTGCTGGTAATCCTGCCTGCCGAGCAGGGCACCCTTCTCGGTCAGGATGCGGATCACCTCCTCGTTCCCCTCGAAGACATTCTTCCCGACAAGCGATGGCACGCCGCATTCCTCGGTGAACTTGCCGTAATCATCGACAGGCGAGAGAAGCTCCAGGCCGACCTTGCGACCAAGCTGGTAGTCGTCGTCACCATGACCGGGGGCGATGTGGACGCAACCGCTGCCGGTCTCAAGCGTCACGAACTCGGCCGTGTGCACCGTGGCACTGCGGCCAAGGAAGGGATGATGTGCCTGGAGCCCCTGAAAGGCTGCACCCTTGCGGGCTTCCCCATGCTGCGTGAGCTCCAATCCGGTCGATTCCTTGAACTTGTCAGCCAAGCCGGCCGCAACGATCAGACGCTCGCTTCCGTTCTCCAGCACGACGTAGTCGAAGTCCGCATGGAGGGCGATCGCGAGATTGGCGGGGAGCGTCCACGGGGTGGTGGTCCAGATCACGACGCTCAGCGGCATGTCCGCGGGGAGGCCCACGCGATCCGCTTCGGCGGCATCCACCGCAAACTTCACGAAGATCGCGGGGGAGGTCTTCTCCTGATACTCGACCTCGGCCTCGGCCAATGCGGTTTGGGCTCCGGTGCTCCAGAGGACCGGCTTCTTGCTCCGGTAGACAAGACCCTTCTCCACCATGCGTCCGAAGGATCGGATGATCGCCGCCTCGTACGAGGGGTCGAGTGTCAGGTAGGGATGCTCCCAGTCGCCGAAGACCCCGAGCCGGCGGAACTGCCCGCGCTGGATGTCGATGAACTTGCGGGCGTATTCCTCGGACTTCTGGCGGACCTGCAGCGGGGTGAGTCCCGCGGCGGACTTCACCACGCGGAACTCGATCGGCAGACCATGGCAGTCCCACCCCGGAATGAAGGGGGACTGGAATCCGGCCATCGTCTTCGATTTGACGACGAGATCCTTGAGCACCTTGTTGAGAGCGGTCCCCATGTGGACATCGCCGTTCGCAAAGGGAGGTCCGTCGTGCAGGATGAACTTCGGAGCTCCCTCGCGGGCTTTCTGGATCGCGGCGTAGAGCCCCTCCTTCTCCCACTTGGCCAGCAACTCCGGCTCACGCTGGGCCAGACCGGCCTTCATCGGGAAGTCGGTCTTGGGAAGGCGGACGGTATCCTTGTAGCGGGACATGGTGGGGACAGGAGGGGTTTAGACTGAAGACTGTTAGACTGTTAGGAACTGACGGCAATCAGCCTACTCGGAAAGGATGGGTGATTTGAGATGCGGGGCAAGGCGCGCGAGTGAAGCTGTAGTGGACCTACTGCGAACGAGCAGCAACACCGCCCCGCGCTCAAAGCGACGAGCCTTATTCAAAGGTTTCGTCGAGCCAGGTAAGGAGCTGCGAGATCGTCTCCACGGTCTCATCACCCATGTTCGAGATGCGGAAGGTCTCGCCTTTGATCTTTCCGTAGCCTCCGTCGATGATGCAGGAGTGCTTGGCCTTGAGACGGCCGATCCAGGCGGCGATGTCGGCACCCTTGTTGTTCTTCACGCAGGTGAGGCCGACCGAACGGTAACCCTCGGGGGCGAAGAACTCCCAACCGCGGGCCTTCACCCAGTCGGCGACGAGCTTGTTGGTGGCCGCGTGGCGGGCGTAGCGGTTCTCGAGTCCCTCGGCGGCGATGTCCTCGAGCTTCGACTGGAGCGCGTAGATGTGGGAGATGACCGGGGTGCTGGGGGTCATGTCCCCCTCGTGGTTCTTCTGGAACTCGATGAAGTCGAAGTAGTATCCGCGTCCCTTGATCTCGGCGGCGCGCTTCATCGCCTTCTCGGAGACCGAGAAGAGGGCCATGCCGGGAGGGAGGGCGAGTGCTTTCTGGCTGCCGGTGAGCATGACGTCGATGCCGAGCTCGTCCATCGGAACGGGCAGGACGGAGAAGGAGGAGACGGTGTCGACGATGAGCAGGACCTCGGGGAACTGCTTGAGGACATCGGTGAGTTCCTTGATCGGGTTCATGCACCCGGTGGAGGTCTCGTTGTGGATGAGTGTCACCACGTCGATGTCACCCTTGGAGAGACGCTCCTTGAGGAGCTCGGGGGTGATCGGGTTGCCCCACTCGACCTGAAGCTTCTCGGCTTCGTAGCCGCAGCGCTTGGCGACGTCGTTCCACTTGTCGGAGAAGGCGCCGGTCATGCAGTTGAGGACCTTCCCCTTCACGAGGTTGCGGAGGGCACCTTCCATCACGCCCCACGCGGAGGAGGTGGAGATGTAGACGGGTCGGGTCGTCTTGAAGAGCTGTTGGAGTCCCGGCTGAACCGAGGCGTAGAGCTTTTTGAAATCATTGCCGCGATGGCCGATCATCGGCTTGCGGAATGCCTGGAAAGTTTTTTCGGAAACCTCAACGGGTCCCGGGCTGAAGAGTTTGATGTGTGCGCTCATGAAGCGCACGATTTTGCCCGAAACAATCAGTTTTCCCAGAGAAAGTTTTCCAATTTCAGCTTGGAAAGCCTTGCCTTGGCCTCGTCGGCCCTCGGACCCCCTTCCGCAGCGATCTGTCCGTAGAGGGTCACGGCATCCGCCCACTGCTTCCGGGACTCAAGGAGACGGGCGGCTTCAAAGGCGGCCTTGTCATGCCAGAGCTGCTCCGGCTCGGTCGCCCTGGGGTTCTTGAAGGCCTCGTAATAGGCGGCGAGCGCGGCATCCCCCTCGCCGAGTTTCTCAAGGACGATGGCGCTCTTGCAGAGGGCCTGATTGCGCCAACGAATCGACACGGAGGGATCGGCGGCCAGCGTCTTCCAGGCCGTCACGGCCCCGCGGTCCTTGGCGGGATCCTTGGCCGCCAACTCATGGAGGGTATCCCCACGGGCCATCATGGCGGCGGCACGTAGCTCGGTGTCAGGCCCGCTATCCCCGGTCGTGGAGAGGATCTTGTCGTAGATTGCAAGGGCCTCGAGCGGGAGGTTCTGGGAATTCTTGATCGCCCCCTGCTGGAGCCTCGCCTGCCAGATCAGCTGATCCTTGCCGCCGCTGGAAGCGACCCTCTCCAGCAGCATGAGGGAGTCGTCGATCGAGGCCGGATCCATGGCACGCGCCGCGGACTGGGCCGCAAGAAAGAGAGCTCGGCGACCAAGATCGGTGCCGGGATCGGTGGCGGCGAGTTGCTCAAACTCAATCCGGGCACCCTGAACGTCGCCGGAGGTGAGGAGGGATTCCGCAAGCTTGAGCCGCACCTCGGGAACGAAGCGTGAGTCGGGATGAGCCGCGATGAACGCCCGGGCGGCGGCGATCACCGAGGCGCTGTCCGCCTTCCTGCCGGTGTCCTTGAGAAAGACGGCGAGATACTCCTCGCGCTCCGGTTCCCCGGAGTTTTCCCTCACCGCCTTCGCCAGATCGCGGTCGGCGGCATCTCCCCTCCCCGACTTCATGTTCAGCTCCGCCGCCACCAGACGGGCGCGGGATTTCATCGCGGGGTCAGCCGAGGCATCGGCCACCTTCCCGAGCAACTCGACTGCGGAGGGATCCCCCTTTCTGACGAGATCGAGAGCCATCTGGAAACGCATCTCATCGGAGGGGGCCCCTGCTTGCTTGCCTGCGATCTCCTTGGCCGCGGCGGAAGCATTAAGCGAACCCCTGCCGGTCGATGCGACCAGCACCGCGTTGTTGAAGAGGGAGTCGGAGGCGAGTGAAGGATCCAGCGCGGAAGCGGCCTGAAAATCCCGTCCAGCCTCCTCGTTCTTGCCCGCGGAGGCCTCGGCAAGACCCCTCACGTAGGCAAGCTTCGCACGGATCCGTGCCGGTGCGGAGGGAAGGTCGGCGGCCGTGGTGGCGGCACGCTCCTTCTCCTTCGGGTCGCCCTGGAGTTGGGAGGTGGCGAGGAGCAATCTGGCCTGATCGGCAAGCGGATCGTCGGGGTAGGCCGCGATGAAGGATTCCAAACGGGACTCGCCACCCTTCCTGTCACCGGAGCTCAGCTTCCTTTTGGCCAAGGAGAAGGCGGCGTACTTCGCCCGCACCGGTTTGGTGGAGTCACCGGCCCACTTCGCGAGCATAGCGGACTCGGGCATCGGTGAGGAATCCTGCAGACGATCCAAGAGCAGGAATGATTCGGCAAGGAGAGGGACATTATCGACCCCGTCGAGCGACTTCTCGAGGGAGGCCACGGCCTGGGCGTTCTTTGAAGAGGCCGAGAGACAGAGAGCCGTGCCGAGAGCCGAAGCCGAGGAGATCCAAGGCGTGGCAGGTGGGACGTTCGAGAAGAGCTTCTTCGCCTCCGGATATTTTCCGGCACGCCATGCGGCCAGCGCCTTGAGATAGGCGGCGAGCGCCTTCCCCTCCTCGCCCGTCATCGGGGCGGTCTCGATCAGCTTGAGGCACTCCTCGGTGCGGCCAAGCGCCAGGAGATCCGCTCCCCGCTCCAACTGCACCTCATCGGCCAGGGCCGAACCCTCGGGGATCTCGGCAAGGACACGCAACGCACCTTCGGGATCACCGCTACCGCGAAGCGAGCGGGCATAGGAAAGAGTGAGCCGATCCTTCGGAATCCCGGGGATCTCGACTCCCGATTGGTTCAGCTTGGTCAGGAGTTCCTTCGCCGAGGCATGCTCACCCGTTCCCGCGAGCGCCACCGACTTCCAGTAGGCGAGAGCCGGATCCTTCGAGGTGTCGAAGCCGGCGCTGACAGCCAGCGCCTCGTCGAAGCGCCCCCCAGAGACCAACAGGATCACAAGCTGGCGGGTCAGCGCCAACCTGCGTGCAGGATCCTGCTCCTGCTGGATCTGCGTGCGGAGAACCGCGGCCGAGACCTGCGGGAGATTTTCAGCGGTGGCCTTGCCGGCGAGATCGGCCGGTGCATTACTCTCCTGCGCTCCGGCAGATCGGGTCAGCAGGGTTAGCGCCGCAAGACACGCCGCAGCCAGGATCCGGTATGGCTTTGCGGATGCTCCGCCACCTCGTCGGGCGTGCCGCAGACAACGATCGTGCCGCCTTCCTCTCCACCCTCCGGGCCCATGTCGATGATCCAGTCCGCGCATTTGATAACTTCGAGATTGTGTTCGATAACGATGAGGGTATTTCCGCCGTCGCGCAACCTCAGGAGCACTTCGAGCAGTTTCTGAATGTCGGCAAAATGAAGCCCCGTCGTCGGTTCGTCCAGCAGGTAGAGAGTCCGGCCTGTCGCTTTCCTCGACAACTCGGCGGCTAACTTGAGCCTCTGGGCCTCCCCTCCGGAGAGGGTCGTGGCCGATTGGCCGAGCTTCAGATAGCCGAGACCGACCTCCTGAAGCACCTCCAGTTTCCCGTGAATCGCGGGGATCGACCGGAAAAATCCGGCCGCCTCGTCGATCGAGAGTTCCAGCACATCGGCGATATTCTTCCCCTTGTAGGAGATCTCGAGGGTCTCGCGGTTGAACCGGCGCCCCCGGCAGAGCTCACACTCCACGAAGACATCGGCCAGAAAGTGCATCTCGATCCGAATCACCCCATCCCCCTCGCACTGCTCACAGCGCCCCCCCTTCACGTTGCAGGAGAAGCGTGCCGGGGCGTATCCGCGGACCTTCGCCGCAGGGAGGCCGCTGAAGAGGTCGCGGATCGGCCCGAAGACGCCGGAATAGGTCGCCGGATTGGAGCGGGGTGTCCGCCCGATCGGACTCTGGTCGATCACCACCACCTTGTCGAAGGCCTCCGCTCCAAGAATGCGACCATGGGCACCGGGGACTTCCTTTGCCCCGTGGAACTGGCGGGCAAGCGAGCGGTGCAGGATGTCGTTCACCAGCGTCGACTTACCGCTCCCCGAGACGCCGGTCACCGCCGTGAAGAGACCCACGGGAAAGCCGGCCGTGAGATCCTTGAGATTGTTCTCCGAGGCACCCGTGACCGTGAGCCATCCCGGGCCGGGGGCGGCCTTCACGGGAGGACGCTGACGGAGTCTCGGCACGGAGATCTTTGCGGAGCCGGAGAGGAACTGGCCTGTCAGGGATTTCGGATTTGCCAGAATCTCGGCGGGGGTTCCTGTCGCCACGATCTCTCCTCCCCTCGGTCCAGCACCCGGTCCCATGTCGTAGATGCGGTCGGCGGCGAGGATCGTCTCCTCGTCATGTTCGACGACGATGACGGAGTTTCCAAGGTCGCGCAGTCCCCGGAGTGTGGCGAGCAGGCGGTCATTATCCCGCTGGTGCAGTCCGATACTCGGCTCATCGAGCACATAGAGCACCCCGGCGAGTCCCGAGCCGATCTGCGTGGCAAGACGGATCCGCTGGGCCTCCCCTCCGGAGAGCGTCCCGCTCTCGCGGTTAAGCGTGAGATAACCAAGGCCGACCTCGACAAGGAAAGCCAGTCTTCCTGCGATCTCGTTAAGAAGATCCTCCACCACCTTGCGCTCCGTCGCCGAGAGCTGGAGCCCGCTTAACACCTCATGCGCCCGGGAGGCGGGGAGTGCGCAGAGTTCCTCGATATTCCATTCCTTGCCCTCCGGACCCGTGAGGGTGACTCCGAGGATCTCGGGACGCAGACGCGCACCGCCGCATGTCGAGCAGGCCTTGCGGGCGAAATAGGCTTTCAGGCGGTTCTTCTTCAACTCACTCGCTGAGGTCTCCATCTGCCTCTCCACCATCGGGACAAGGCCCTCAAAAGCCTTGATCTTCGCCCCCTTTCCTTTGCCTGCATTCAAGGACTCTCCGCCGGTTCCGTAAAAGAGCTTCTGCTTGAACTCCTCGGGCAGATCACGGAACGCCACATCCGGAGCGGCGCCCGTCGCCTCGCAGACAGCCTCCAGGACGAGCTTGTAGTACTGACCCATCCGCTTGTCTGGTGTGCGCCAAGGGCGGATGGCCCCCTTGGCCAAGGTCATCTCGGGATCCACCAGCAGGTCGGGATCGCAGAACGGCTCGGTGCCGATTCCCTGACAGACGGGACAGGCCCCGAGGTGGCTGTTGAAGGAAAAATGGCGCGGGGTGAGACGCGGCATCGTGAAGCCGGTGGCCGGATTGCAGAAGTCGGTGGAGAAGGGCCTCTCCTCCCAAGATTCTGAGGCCGCTCCCGGAGCCTGATGAAGCACGGTGATCAGATTGCCCCCCCAACGGAGAGAGGTCTCCAGCGAATCCAGTAGCCTAGTGCGAATTCCCTCACCGTTTCCCTCGGGCTTCAAGACCAGACGATCCACGACTGCCTCGATCGTATGCTTCTTTGTTTTGAGAAGCTTGATCGGTTCGGGACGCCCCAGATCGATGATCTCGCCATCGATCCGAAGACGGACAAATCCCTCGCGGCGCGCCCGATCGATCACATCACGGAATTCACCCGCTTCATTTCTGACGAGTGGAGCCAGCAGCATCAGGCGCGTTCCCTCGGGCCATACCAGGATCTCCCCCGCGATTTGCTGGGGAGACTGGCGACGGACGGCAGCACCGGTCTCCGGATCATGGGGAACCCCGACCGAGGCGTAGAGGACACGGAGGTAATCGTAGATCTCCGTCGTCGTGGCGATCGTGGAGCGTGGATTCGGCGGGGCAATCCTCTGCTCGATGGCGATCGCCGGGGAGAGCCCCTCGATGTGGTCGACCTCCGGCTTCTGCATCCGGTCGAGGAACTGCCGCGCATACGCCGAGAGGCTCTCGACATAGCGGCGCTGTCCCTCAGCAAAGAGCGTGTCGAAGGCGAGCGACGACTTGCCCGACCCGCTCGGGCCGGTAATGACGACGAGCTTGTTGCGAGGAATCTCGACGTCGAGGTTGCGCAGGTTGTGCTGCCGCGCCCCTTTTATCCGGATTAACTGCTGATCGCTCACGGGATCCGCAAGATAATAAATGTGGAACTCAGGAAATCAGGAACGGATTTACGAGATAGAATATGAGCTGGCAATACATCAGGTGAGCAAAACAGACCTTTACTCAAACCCAAATCCCAACTTCTACAAATCAGCCTCTTGTTCATGAGTTCCTGAGTTCCAAATTAAAAAATCAGTCTTTCTGAAGACGTTTCCTCGGCGCATCGCCGAAGCGCTCATGGGCCTCACGGAGGATCGTAGTGAGATGGGGGATCCCGGCCTTCTCACCGATTTCCCGGATCGCGGACTCGT
>Ga0208496_1000408_pt1 | contig 15553 bp, 12 predicted proteins | sample CryBogmetaGMA2M_FD_184552 | JGI IMG/M metagenome (GOLD analysis project Ga0208496, IMG submission 184552) | Freshwater microbial communities from Crystal Bog, Wisconsin, USA - MA2M (SPAdes) | ecosystem: Environmental > Aquatic > Freshwater > Lake | place: Crystal Bog, Wisconsin, USA | collected... | reverse complement strand
AAACGTTTTGGACGGGATTACAAATCCCGTCCGGCTGCGCTATAGCCCCAAGGGCGGAACCATGGACGGGTTCCGCCGAATGTTGCCGGTCGGTCGCCACAGCATTCGGCGGATCACATCCCTGTATCCGCCGAAGCGCGGCGGGGTTTGTAACCCCGCCGCTAACGTTTTGTGCGAAATCACCGCATCCGATATTCCACAAAACGTTTTGGACGGGATTACAAATCCCGTCCGGCTGCGTTTGATGCGTTGCTATCCGCGATTGCACTTCGCTCCATCAAGCACCAGGGCATCAAGGCGGTTTTCTACGTCGGCGGACAACCTGATTGCTAGCATGGTTGGTTCCTGCTTTAAATTGATATACAGATATAGCATATCTTAGCGCATCTGCGAGCCTTCGCCATCATCATTTCAGGGCCAAGGGGCGGAACCTAAGGACGGGTTCCGCCGAATGTTATGGGTCGGTCGCCAGCATTCGGCGGATCACATCCCTGTATCCGCCCTACAGTGCTGTAATCACAACACACCCAACGCCTCGCGCAGGGTTTTCACCGGCATGATATTCAGCCCTTCAATGCCGCCTTTGGGGGCGTTCTTGTGAGGCACGACGGCATGTTTGAATCCATGCTTGGCTGCCTCGCGCAGTCGTTCCTCGCCGTTTTGGACCGGCCTGACTTCACCGCTTAAGCCCAATTCGCCGAAGGCGATCCAGTCTCGGGGGATGGGGCGGTCGCGGTAACTGGAAACGACCGCCATCACCACCGCCAGATCGCCAGCAGTTTCCGTCAAGCGTAACCCGCCTGCCAGATTGATGAACACGTCTTGGTTTAGGATGCCCACGCCGCCATGGCGGTGCAATACGGCCAGCAGCATGGCAAGCCGGTTGCCTTCCATGCCCACCGCCACGCGGCGCGGTAAGGGCAAGGGGGATTCATCGACCAATGCCTGCACTTCAACCAGCAGGGGCCGGCTACCCTCGCGCATGGCCATCACCACGGTGCCGGGCATGTCCTCCTCATAACGGGACAAGAATATCGCGGAAGGGTTTTTGACTTCCTTCAATCCGGTTTCAGTCATCGCAAACACGCCCAATTCGTTGACCGCGCCGAAACGGTTTTTGAAGGCGCGGATCACCCGGTAACGGTTGCCGGGGTCGCCCTCGAAGTACAGCACCGTATCGACCATATGTTCCAATACACGCGGACCCGCCAACGTACCTTCCTTGGTGACATGTCCGACCAAAAAGACGATTGTTCCGCTCTGTTTTGCGAAGCGCACCCACTGCGCCGCGCATTCGCGGACTTGAGCGACGGAACCGGGCGCGGATTGCAACAGTTCGCTGTAAACGGTCTGTATGGAATCGACGACGAGAAGGGCAGGGGGCTGGTCACGGACGATGGACAGCATACGCTCCAACGAGGTTTCTGCCAGTATTTTTACTCCGGTGCAGTGCAGGTGGAGGCGTTTGGCGCGTAGGCTGACTTGCTGGATGGATTCTTCGCCAGTGATATACAAAGCATTGACCGGCCCCCCAACCGCCGCTAGGGTTTGCAGCAACAGGGTGGATTTGCCTATGCCCGGATCGCCGCCGATCAGTATCGCCGAACCCGTGACCAAGCCGCCGCCCAGAACCCGGTCCAATTCATCCAGACCGCTAGTCGACCGGGCGATTTCCTCCGAATCAACGGTCGATAGATCCACCGGCTTGGCTTGACCCAATCCGTCGCCGGCATAACCGGAGAAACGCGAAGAGACTGGGTTGCGTTCTTCGACGCTTTCCACCAGCGTATTCCACAAGCCACAGCCGCCGCACTGGCCTCCCCATTTGCTTTGGGCATTGCCGCATTCGGTGCAACGGTAGAGAATTTTTTTGTCTTTGGGGTTGGCCATGGATAATGCGTTTGTGTAGGGCGGATACAGGGATGTGATCCGCCGAATGCTGGCGGCCGGCCCATGACATTCGGCGGAACCCGGTTTTAGGTTCCGCCCTTGGACCTTGAAATTACGCTGGGAGTGCAAGGCTTGCCTTGCTTGTACACCCCATAGCAAGGCAAGCCTTGCACTCCCGCATCACTTTTAATTGCACCCGTGCCGTAATTGATTTTGGGGGTTACTGACTTGCTGGGTTTTTGGCATCCGCAACACCTGCTACTAGTAACGCCACTCTTAGTCTGCGGAAGTCATCCGGTGCAAGGCTGTCCTTGGGAATTAGCGTCGAATAGCGTTTATTTTCAGTCTGCAAATGCAATAACACAAACCAAGGGTTGGCTATCGAACTACCCAATATTTTTGCTTCAATATCGCCGCCCGAAGACAGGCGCAACATCCATGAGCCATCCGGTTTAAGCTGTAACCCGGCGATCTCAGGACCATTGGCGCGTTCCTTGATGACATGCCACAGGCTTAATGCAACACTAGCGGAAAGCAGCAGTTTAAGCCATAACTCCAATAGGTTAGCCCACGCGGCGACAAAGGCAAGTGCATGGGCTGTCAGCAGAAAGACCGCCAGCGCCTGGGAAGGCTTAGGTGCCAGATAAGGACAGAGCGCGGATTTTTCCGGCAAGTTCGTTTAGCTTTGGATTGTCGGCCTGCCCGTATCCTAACAGTAGCCGGATGAGTTGGTCGTCAGGCCAGTCCAACAATTCTAGGAAAGACTGCTGCTCCGTTTCGGGGGAACGGTCAAATTCCACACGCAGCCAAGTTTGCATCATCAGGTCGAGTTCCTTGGTCCCGCGCCGACAGCGCCATTCCAAGCAGGAACGGTTAGTCATTTTCTCCCCCTCCCCCGGCCCCTCTCCCGCAAGGGGAAGAGGGGAGCAATAGAATTATTTCTGCCTTTCAATCAAGAGTTTCTTGATTTCTGCAATGGCCTTGGCTGGGTTAAGACCCTTAGGGCAGGTGTCCGTGCAGTTCATGATGGTGTGGCAGCGGTACAGTTTGAAGGGGTCTTCCAGTTCGTCGAGTCGCTCCCCGGTGGTCTCGTCGCGGCTATCGGCGATCCAGCGGTAAGCCTGCAAAAGCACGGCAGGGCCCAAATAGCGGTCGCCATTCCACCAATAACTCGGGCAGGAAGTCGAACAACTGGCGCAAAGAATACATTCGACTAATCCGTCCAACTTACTTCGCTCTTCTTTGCTTTGCAGTCGCTCACGATCGGCAGGGGCAGGGGTCTGCGTGACAATCCACGGTTTGATAGACGCGTATTGGGCGTAGAAGTGGGTCATGTCCGGTACCAAGTCTTTGACGACCTGTAAATGCGGTAGCGGATAAATGCGGATGACATCGCTGCAATCCTCCATCGGCTTGGTGCAAGCCAAGGTGTTATGCCCGTCGATGTTCATTGAGCAAGAACCGCAAACCCCTTCCCGGCAGGAACGGCGAAAGGCCAAGGTCGGGTCAATCTCGTTTTTAATCAGTAGCAGTGCGTCCAACACCATTGGCGCACAACGGTCCAAGTCGATTTCAAACACATCAACCCGAGGATTTTCACCGCTTTCAGGGTCATAGCGATAAACCTCAACGCGCTTGATGCGTTTTGCGCCTTGCTGAGCAGGCCAAGTCTTGCCGGGTTGTATTTTGGAATTTTTGGGGAGGGTGAAAGTAGCCATTAATAAACCCTAGGTTTGGGGGCAATGGTTTGGACTTCGTCGGTCAATGTGTATAAATGCACTGGGCGGTAGTCGATGCTTACTTGGTGGTCATTATCCAACCAAACCAAAGTGTGCTTAAGCCAGTTCTCGTCATCGCGGTTCGGGAAGTCTTCGCGGGCGTGTCCACCCCGGCTTTCCTGGCGGTTCAGGGCCGATGAAATGGTTACCATGGCCTGGCCTAGTAGGTTTTGCAGTTCGATGGTTTCCACCAAATCGGTATTCCAGATCAACGAGCGGTCCGATACGCGCACATCGGCGAACTGATTGAAAACTTCCTTCAATTTCCCCACACCTTCTTGAAGCACTTCACCGGTACGGAATACGCTAGCGTGGTTTTGCATCGTTTTTTGCATGGCCAGCCTGACATCGGCGGTGTTATGCGAGCCGTTGGCGTAGCGCAGCTTGTCAAAACGTTCCATTGATTCGTCGCATGCGGTTTTAGTCAAAGGTTTATGGGGTTGCCTAGGTTTGATCAATTCTGCGCAACGGATGGCGGCGGCACGTCCGAACACCACTAAATCCAGCAAAGAGTTCGAGCCTAAGCGGTTGGCCCCATGCACGGATACGCAGGCGGCCTCACCACACGCCATCAAACCCGGCACCACAGTTTCCGGGTTGCCATCCTTCAGTGTAAGCACCTCGGCCTTATAATTAGTCGGGATGCCACCCATGTTGTAGTGTACGGTGGGCAATATAGGTAGCGGCTCCTTGGTCACATCCACGCCGGCAAAAATCTTGGCCAACTCGGATATGCCGGGAAGTCGCTCATGGATGACTTCGGGGGGCAAGTGTTCCATGTGCAAATAGGCTTGGTCTTTGCCCGGACCCACACCGCGTCCGGCACGGATTTCCATGGTGATTGCCCGGCTGACTACATCACGGGAAGCCAAGTCTTTAGCATGGGGGGCGTAACGTTCCATAAAGCGTTCGCCTTCGGAATTGGTCAAGTACCCGCCTTCGCCCCGCACACCTTCGGTGATTAAACAGCCTGCGCCATAAATGCCAGTGGGGTGAAACTGCACAAATTCCATGTCTTGCAATGGCAGCCCTGCACGCAACGCCATCGCGTTGCCGTCACCCGTGCAGGTATGGGCTGATGTGCAAGAAAAATAACACCGGCCATAACCACCAGTGGCAAGCAGTGTGGCGTGGGCGCGGAATAAATGTAGCGTTCCATCTTCCAGCCGCCATGCCAGCACTCCCAAGCATTCCCCGTCTTCCATGATGAGATCAAGCGCAACATATTCTATGAAAAATTCGGCACTATGCTTAAGTGATTGTTGATAAAGGGTGTGCAAGATTGCATGACCAGTTTGGTCGGCCGCTGCGCAGGTGCGTTGCGCGGTTCCTTCGCCAAAATGTGTGGTCATGCCACCGAAGGGCCGCTGATAAATCTTGCCGTCCGGCATGCGGGAAAACGGCACACCGTAATGTTCAAGCTCGATAACCGAGGGAATCGCCTCACGGCACATATATTCGATGGCATCTTGATCGCCTAGCCAGTCCGAACCCTTTACGGTGTCATACATATGCCAGCGCCAGTCATCTTCGCCCATATTGCCTAAGGCCGCACTGATGCCACCTTGCGCAGCCACGGTGTGGCTTCGGGTCGGAAAGACCTTGGTCACGCAGGCTGTTTTTAAACCGCGTTGAGCAAGCCCTAAGGTAGCCCGTAAACCGGCACCGCCGGCACCTACGACCACCGCGTCGTAAGTGTGGTTGATAATTTTGTATGATTTAGCCATGTCCGCCTAAGAAAACGATGTGCAACACCGAAAAAACGGTACTGAGCGTTAAAAAGGCACTCACCAACCTGATGCCGAGTGTCCCCAAAAGTTTCATCCAATCATTATGGACATAATCTTCAATGACGACTTGCAGACCTAGCATGGCGTGGTAAAGTGAAAGCAGGATGAAGGAAAGCAGCAAAACGGTGTTCCATGGGAGGCTTATCCAGCGTATCACTTGCTCATAAGTGACATTCGGCAAGATGGACAAGTAAGCTGCCAACCATAGTGATAGAGGCAAAAGAGCAATGGCGGAAACCCTCTGCATCCACCAATCATGCGATCCTTGGCGCGCTGAACCTAGGCCGCGGACCCTCGCCAATGGAGTTTGATAATTCATCGGATTAATCCCTGCACTTATATGGAGACCAGCAAAATAAGCATTAAAACCAGCAGCAAAGAGGCTGCTATTTCATAGGCGGCAAAACGGTTTAGCGTTTCTCGTTCAAAGCCATGGCCGGTGTCCCAGATCAAGTGCCTAAACCCATGGCACAAATGGAACAACAGGGAGTAAATCCACCCCCATAAAAACAACCGACCAGCCAACGATTGTAAACAAGAATGCACCAAGCCAAACGATTCGGAACCCTGCGCTATTGCAAGCAAAAATACGACCAACAAGATCATCCCCAAGCTGAGGAATACGCCAGTGGCACGATGGGTGATTGATACCCAAGCAGTCAGGGGCAGGCGATAAACCTGCAAATGCGGAGAAAGGGGACGCTCTTTCATTGGACACATGAATTAAGTTAAGTGATTTGGCTAAGATGCCCAGAGGCAGTCAAAAGCCAGCCATTTGCTTATTTGGCAATTTTCCCTTGTTTTATACGCCGACTTGACCTTCACCTCAAGCATTTCTGCGAAAAGGACTGTTTCATTGCTTTGCGGGGAGTGGCAGCCATTCCCGTTTAGCAGAATTTGGATGGTACGCACAGCATACCCTGGCTTGGTAGGCATGGTTGAATACACAAAACGTAAGCGACGGGGTTGCAAACCCCGTCGCGCTTAGTTGCAAACCCCGTCGCGCTTCGAAGTTGTTTTTGGCCAAATCCTAGGCTAAAAAAATCCATGATAAAATGGTAGAAAAATAACATGTGATGTTGGAAGTATGAAAAGCACCTTATCCAAAGCTATGTTAAATATTACCAGGGCGGCATATCACCTGTTGCCGTTTGCGCCCAATCGCAGAATGGCAATCCAGAGTCTATTTTATAGGAACCTTCCCTTCTTGTTTTCCGGTACGCAATCTTTTCAGATATGGAAGTCAAGGCAAGCTGTTTTAGGTTCACAGGCAAATGCGAAAGAGATTGGGCTTTTTTTGCAGCAAACTGAATGTTTCGACAACGCTATGCAAGCATTGCGTCTGCCTAACGCAGTGAACCCTGCGGTCTCAATCATTATTCCGGTTTATGGACAAATTGACTACACGTTGAACTGCCTTCAATCACTAGTAAAACTAACCTCAAACATTAGTTTTGAGGTGATTGTTGTGGATGACTGTTCCCTTGACGACACACGGGATAAATTAGCAAATATCGAAGGTATCCATTACATTGCCAACGAGGCTAATCTTGGGTTTATACGCTCTTGCAATAAGGCTTCTAAACTGGCAAGAGGCGAGTTTTTAGTTTTTTTGAATAATGACACTGAAGTCTTGCCAGGGTGGCTTGATTCGTTAATTGGAACTTTCTCGAATTTCCAGGATGTCGGCCTAGTCGGCTCTAAATTGCTTTACCCTGATGGTCGATTGCAGGAGGCCGGAGGCATCATTTGGAATGATGGGACCGGCTTGAATGTCGGTCGTTTTGAAGCGCCTGAAAAACCTGAATTCAACTACGTCCGTGATGTGGATTATTGTTCTGGAGCTTCAATCGCCATCAGGCGGGAACTGTTCGAGTTTGTCGGCGGTTTTGACAGTCGCTATATACCTGCTTACTACGAAGATACTGATCTTGCGTTTGCGGTAAGGAGTGCTGGCTATCGGGTGCTTTATCAACCCTTTTCACAATTAATCCATTATGAAGGGATGACATCGGGAACGGATATTGATTCTGGCATTAAATCCTACCAGGCACTTAATCAACTGAAATTCAAGGAAAAATGGGCTGACAAGCTGGCTGGGTATGGCAAGCCCGGAGAATCGGTTTTTCTCCACCGTGATAGGGGTGTGCGCGGACGAATCTTAATTGTAGATGAGGCTACACCCACTCCAGACCAAGATTCCGGGTCGCTAGATGCCTTTCTGGTCCAAAAAACATTGATTGAACTCGGCTATAAAGTCACGTTCTCACCCGATAATTTGCTTATCCACAAAGGTTATACTCAACAATTGCAAAAAATCGGTGTTGAATGTCTATACGAGCCTTATGTCACCACCTTAAAAAGTTATCTAAAAAGCCATGGTAAAGACTTTGATTTCGTCATATTAAACCGCGCCCAAGCTGCCTTTGGTAACTTCAAAAACATCAAGCAATACTGTCCAAAAGCCAAAATCATCTTCAATACGGTTGACCTTCAGCACCTTCGTCACGAACGTGAAGCGGCACTGACAGGGTCGACGGAAACGGCCAAGCAGGCAAGGCGAATGAGGGAGATTGAATTTGAATTGATGCGTAAAAGCGATATGACTATTGTCATCAGTGAGGCTGAATCCGCGCTACTGCACCAACAGGAGGCTAGTCTTCGATTGACAGTCATGCCCTATATGAGAGAAATTCCAGGATGTAGACATGTTTTTTCCGAGCGGAAAGACATAGTCTTTATTGGCGGATACGATCATTCACCCAATATTGATGCGGTCGAGTATTTTGTCAAAGACATTTGGCCTCTAGTCCATGCAGTGTTGCCTGAAGTCCGTTTTTTGATGATAGGCAGTAAGATGCCGGAACAAATTAAGGCACTGGAGCGTCATGAGGGAGTTTTTGCAATTGGCTATGTCGAAGACTTGGCGCACTATTTTGACTATTGCAAAATATCTGTCGTACCCCTGAGATTTGGCGCGGGAATCAAGGGCAAGATCGGTACGAGTGCAAGCTTTGGCGTACCGTCCGTCGCCACTACAATTGCCGTTGAGGGCATGGGATTTGTCGATGGTGAGCATATCTTAGTGTCCGATGACCCGGCTGAATTTGCAGGGCTTGTGGTAAGGCTTTACCAAGACGAAGCATTGTGGACTAGGCTAAGTCAAGCCTGTTTGGCTAAGGTCAATGAGCAATATTCACTTGCTGCCGGCAAAGATCGGCTTGATAAATTGTTGAAGACGGTTGGTGAATGAATTTAGACAGCTTCCATCCCGCCGTTTCGGTTTGGTTCAACGAGACTTTCCAAACCCCCACCGATTGTCAGGCCCGGGCCTGGGCGGCGATCAAGGGTGGCAAACATACTTTAATCAGCGCACCTACCGGCTCAGGAAAAACCCTTGCTGCGTTTTTGGCGGCAATTGATGAACTCGTGAGGTTGGGAACTGAAAATCGTTTGGACGTGACAACTCAAGTTCTTTATATTTCCCCGCTCAAAGCCCTCAGCAACGATATCCAGAAAAATCTCCAGCAGCCATTGGAAGGTATCAACCGCAAGCTCTTCGAGCTTGGTTACACCGAGGTGGCAATTCGTTCCATGGTGCGCACCGGGGACACGCCGGCCTTGGTCCGTGCGGCCATGCTGAAGCAACCCCCGCACATTTTGGTAACTACGCCGGAGTCGTGCTACATTCTATTGACTAGCGAGGGTGGGCGGCGCATGTTGAGTTCTGTGCGTACCGTCATCGTCGATGAAATCCACGCCATTGTCGGCGGCAAACGCGGCTCGCATCTGTCTCTGTCGCTGGAGCGTTTGCAGCGTTTGGTTGGTGGGCGTTTGAACCGTATCGGGCTTTCCGCCACGCAAAAGCCCATTGAAGAAGTGGCGAGGTTTTTGGCGGGGGAGGCTGCCGATTGCCACATCGTCGATGCGGGGCATATCAGGCGGCTCGACCTGGCTATTGAATTGCCTGACTCGCCCTTGGAAGCGGTTCTATCCAATGAAGCGGCAAAGTCTGTCTACGACCGCATGGCGGAATTGATAGCGGAACATCGCACTACGCTCATTTTCGTCAACACCCGGCGTATGGCGGAACGCTTGGCTCGTGCCCTGAGCGAGCGCATCGGCGAAGAGAATGTCACCTCCCACCACGGTAGCTTGGCCCGCGAACAACGCCTTTCCGCCGAATGTCGTTTGAAAGAGGGAAAACTTAAAGCATTGGTGGCGACGGCATCGCTGGAATTGGGCATCGATATTGGCGATGTAGACTTGGTTTGCCAATTCGGCACAACCGGTTCCATCGGTACATTTCTGCAACGGGTGGGCAGGTCTGGGCATTTCCTCGGGGGTATGCCCAAAGGCCGACTGTTTCCCACTAGCCGCGATGACTTGATCGAATGTTTGGCTTTGTTGGATGCAATTCGCCGACGCGAATTGGATGTGTTATGCATCCCTCACAAGCCGCTTGACGTGCTGGCCCAGCAGATCGTTGCCATGGTCGTCTGCGAGGATTGGTGCGAAGACGAGTTGTATAATGCGGTGATCCGGGCTTGGCCCTACCGCAATCTGGAGCGCCTTGAGTTTGACAACGTGGTGAAAATGCTGGCCGAGGGCTTTAGTACCCGGCGCGGACAGCGTGGGGCCTATCTGCACCGCGACGGTGTCAATCGAAAGCTGAGGGCCAGGAAAGGCGCAAGATTGACTGCCATCACCTGTGGCGGGGCGATTCCCGACAATGCCGATTATCGGGTGATCTTGGAACCGTCTGGTGAATTTATTGGCACAGTGGATGAGGATTTTGCCATCGAAAGCATGTCCGGTGACATTTTTCAACTCGGCAATGCCAGTTGGCGGGTGCTGAAGCTAGAGGCAGGCACATTGCGCGTGGAAGATGCCAAGGGCCAGCCGCCCAGCATCCCGTTTTGGTTTGGCGAGGCACCGGGGCGAACCCATGAATTGTCTTTGGCGGTTTCGCGGTTGCGTGAGGAAATTGCCGGACACTTGCTGGAACAAGCCGGGGGGCGGCTTGCCTCGGCTGCCATTGAGGCTACCACGCACTGGCTACGGAAGAGGCTATCCATATCCCAACTAGCGGCAGAACAAGCTGTGGCTTACATTGCGGCAGCCCAAGCCACGCTAGGGGTGATGCCCTGTTTCGACACTGTGGTGTTTGAGCGTTTCTTTGACGAATCCGGCGGGATGCAATTTATCATCCATTCGCCCCTAGGCAGCCGGCTGAACCGCGCTTGGGGTTTGGCCCTGCGCAAGCGGTTTTGCCGGGGATTCAATTTCGAATTACAGGCGGCGGCGACCGAGAATGCGGTCATACTTTCGTTGAGCACATCCCATAGCTTTCCGTTGGAGGATGTAGCTAGGTTTCTGAGTTCCAAAACGGTGCGCGATTTGCTTATCCAAGCCCTGCTTGCCGCACCCATGTTTAACATCCGTTGGCGCTGGAATGCCGTGTGTTCTTTGGCGTTGCGCCGTTTTCAGAGCGGAAAAAAAACTCAGCCGCATTTGCTTAGAATGCAGGCAGAGGACTTGGTCGCTTGTGTGTTCCCTGACCAACTGGCCTGTTTGGAAAATATTGTCGGTGATCGGGAGATTCCCGACCATCCCTTGGTTTTCCAGGCCATTGAAGATTGCCTGAACGAGGCCATGGATATAGACCGCCTAATTGAACGGATTAAAGGCATTGAGACGGGTAGTATCAATGTGGTGTGCCGGGATCTGGTGGAACCTTCCCCCTTTGCAGCGGAGATTGTCAACAGCCGGGCCTACACCTTTCTCGACGGTGCGCCGCTAGAAGAACGCCGCACCCGCGCTGTCGCCAGTCGGCGATTTCTTGATCCCGCAACAGCTTCCGACTTAGGGCGGTTGGACGCGGTTGCTATCGCCCGCGTCCGGGAAGAAGCTTGGCCTGAGGCCGAAGACATGGAGGAATTGCATGATGCCTTGAATGTAACGGGCTATATCCATCACCCCGAAGAAACGGGGTCCGTCGTCGGCGCTTGGCAGGGGTTTTTCAGCCAGCTTGCGAGTTTAGGCCGGGCCACGGCCCTTAAATTTCATCAGGGTGAGTTGTGGATAGCCGCCGAACGTTGGCCCCAATTTCGCGTCCTCTACCCCCAACTATTGCCAGATCCAGAATTGACACTACCCCAAGAATTGGAAAGCCACTGCTGGGAACCGGAAACCGCGCTGGTGGAAATCCTAAGAGCTAGGCTTGGTGCTTTGGGACCGGTTGAAGCCCGGCAAATAGCCAAGCAAATGGACCTTTCCGCGCCGCAAATCGAACAGGCACTATTGCAACTGGAAGCCGAGGGCTTTGTGCTGCGTGGTCAGTTTACAAACCCTTCTTATCCAATAATCAAAATTGACTCGGTTTCCAAAACCGAGTCGGTCTTCGACGGTGCTTTAGTTGGCGATCAGGGGCAGGGTAAGGTGGAATGGTGCGAACGCCGATTGTTGGCCCGCATCCATCACTACACCATAAACCGGCTGCGCCAAGAAATCGAACCCGTCACTAGTGCCGACTTTTTACGCTTTCTGTTCAAATGGCAACGGGTCCGCCCGGATGTGCGTGGCGAAGGCCCGGATGCCTTGGCTGCCGTGCTGGAACAACTGGAAGGCTTTGAATCCGCCGCATCGGCATGGGAGAGCGATCTGCTGCCCTCGCGCATTCATAGTTACGACCCCGCATGGCTGGATGCCCTTTGCCAGTCTGGCAGATATGTCTGGGTTCGGTTTGCCCCGACCCAGTCCGCCATGACGCCGGTGAAATCCACTCCCATCGCCTTGCTGCAACGTCGTCGTGTCGGTATTTGGCGCGCTCTGAACAAGGCAGGCGGCGCAATGGTCGAAATCAGCGGAGGTGCCCAGCGGGTTTATGACTCGCTAAAAGACAATGGGGCCTCATTTTTTGAGGAGTTGGCAGATAATTCCGGTTTGTTGAAGACCCAAGTTGAAAACGCATTGGCCGAACTGGTCGCTAAAGGTTTGGTCAACTGCGATAGTTTTAAAGGGTTGCGGGCGCTGTTAGTCCCTGAAGACAAGAAACGCCGCTACCGTGGCATCAACCCTTTTGGTATTGAAGACGCAGGAAGATGGTCGCTATTGAACCCCCCAAGTGTGCAGGGGCAGGGTAATAACCGTGAAAACGAGTCCCAGGGTACGGCCAATTCATTGGGCAGTGAGTCCATTGGGCACGTTGCCGGGGTTCTCCTCCGCCGCTATGGTGTGGTCTTCCGCGCCTTGTTGGCTAGGGAAAGTGCCGCACCGCCCTGGCATGATCTGCTCAAGGCCTATCGAAAACTCGAAGCGCGTGGCGAAATACGCGGTGGGCGCTTTGTTGCCGGTCATTATGGCGAGCAATTTGCCTTGCCGGAAGCGGTGGAAGGCTTGCGGCTAATGCGCAAACAACCGGATGATGGGGAAATTTGTGCCATCAGTGCTGCCGATCCACTGAACTTGGTCGGTATTATTACGCCGGGTTCCAAGCTACCTGCGTTGCCGGGCAATCGATTGTTATACCGGGCCGGTGTGCCACTGGCGATTATGTCTGGCAAGGAAATGCGCTGGTTGGCAGACCCCGCTGAGGAAGACGAATGGGATATCAAAAACCGATTGATTCGTCGGCTAATGCCAGTGAAAACCAACGTTAGTCAAGAGTCAACTCAGCTTTAAATATTCCCCTTTGCCTCCAATTCCTTAAGAAGCCTGAAAAAATACTCCCTTTTAGACTGGATGATGGCTTAAATCTTGATGCATCCCATGATTTTTCCTCAATCGAACCATCTGTTTTGAATAGTACGCAACGACGCAAAGGCGCAACGAAGAGCGATTTACGTTGCGCCTTTGCGTCGTTGCGTGAAACCTCTTCCCCTATTTGGGTAGTAGGATGCCCATGTTCCCTAATGGTTTCGCCAAAATGAGAGTTGCCGGAGGGTTGCCATGAAAGTACGGATAACATCCCAGGGAGGGATGTTATCCGTGGGTTGCCGTATGGCAATTCATCGTCAGGGGTATTGATACGCATCGACATGAATGTTGGGCTAGGGGCGATTGGTTGCGGTATACTAGCCAATGTGGGCAAAACTTGGAAACGGATTCTGATGGATACAATCCAAGGCATAGGTGCAAACGGCGAGAAATAATATGGCAACCATCACATTTGACACGCTCAAATTTATTCGTAAGCTTGAAGCTGCGGGGTTCGACACAAAACAGGCGGAAGCAGTTGCGGAGGCTTTCCGTGAAGCGTCAGGGGAAGCGGAGTTGGCGACGCGGCAAGGCTTGAGAGAATTGAATCTCCACTTGGAGGCCAAGATCAACGACATCAAATTCGACTTGGTAAAATGGATAGCGGGGATGCTACTGGCCCAAGCCGGTTTGGTGGCTGCGCTAGTGAAGCTGCTGTAAGTATTATCGTAGCCCGGATGGAGCCGTTTGCGGCGCAATCCGGGGGAATGTGGACACAACCCGAATTACGATATGCCCTTGGATTTCGCTTAGGACAGGCTTCTTCCGGGTTAGGGACTAACACAGTTGCGCAACATCAGTTATTACAATGAAAAAAGCCGTCATCCTTCTTTCCGGTGGGCTAGATTCCGCCACCCTCCTTGCCCTAGCCAAACAGCAAGGCTTTATTTGCCATGCGCTTAGCTTCAATTATGGACAGCGCCACGGGGCTGAATTGAATGCCGCCCGCCATATCGCCGAACATGCGCGTGTGGTCGAACACAAGGTGGTGCATATCGGGCTGGATGCCTTTGGCGGGTCGGCTTTAACTGATACGAAGCTGACCGTGCCTTCCCAGCCGTCCACTGGCATTCCAATTACCTACGTGCCGGCGCGCAATACCGTGTTTCTCGCTTTTGCGTTAGGCTGGGCGGAGGTTCTGGGTGCTTGGGACATTTTCATCGGTGTCAATGCGGTGGACTACTCAGGCTACCCCGACTGCCGCCCCGAATTCATTGCCGCGTTTGAAAGGCTGGCACGGCTTGCCACCAAGGCCGGCGTTGAAGGTCAAAGTTTCAAAATCCACACACCATTAATTGACATGGGTAAGGGGGAGATTATCCGCGTTGGGCTGGATTTGGGAGTGGATTACGCCCATACCGTTTCCTGCTATTCCGCCGACGATGCCGGCAGAGCCTGCGGGGTCTGCGATTCTTGCCGTTTGCGCAAGGCGGGCTTTGAGGCGGCCGGTGTGACCGACCCGACCCGGTATCAATCAACTTAAACACTACTTAGAGATGTCAGACCGACTCGGTTTTTAAAACCGAGTCGGTCTTGAATGGACAGCAAAGCCCGACATCCTTTAAAATTCCGCTCATTATAATTATGGACTCCAACGGCGGAACTTCAATGTTCGTCCCGTTTTCCACGTTAAGGTGACATACAATGAAAACCCCCGCAATCCTAGCCCTCGAAGATGGTACGATCTTTCGGGGAACATCCATTGGCGCAGCGGGTTCCTCCGTCGGCGAAGTGGTGTTTAATACCTCCATCACTGGCTACCAGGAAATCATCAGCGACCCTTCCTATGCCCGGCAAATTGTCACCCTGACTTATCCGCACATTGGTAATGTAGGCGTGAACGGCGAGGATGTGGAATCCACCGGCATTTTCGCATCAGGCCTGGTGGTACGCGATGTGCCGTCTAGGATTAGCAACTGGAGGGCTGAAAAAAGCCTGACGGAATATCTGACCGAGCATAAAGTCGTGGGCATTGCCGATATGGATACTCGCAAGCTGACCCGCATCCTGCGCGACAAGGGTGCACAACGCGGTTGTATTGTCGCGGGTGAAGCGATTGACGAGGCTGGTGCTATAGACCAGGCTAAGGGCTTCCCAGGATTGCAAGGCATGGACCTAGCCAAAGAAGTATCGGCACCCGCCCCCTATTCGTGGACGCAGACCCAATGGAAGCTAGAAACGGGTTATGGCGAGCAGGTTTCCCCCCGGCTACATGTGGTCGCCTACGATTTTGGCATCAAGCGCAATATCTTGCGGCTATTGGCGGAACGCGGTTGCCGCATTACCGTCGTGCCGGCGCAAACTCCTGCCGGGGTTGTATTGGCCCAAAAACCGGAC
>Ga0208496_1000405_pt1 | contig 15594 bp, 14 predicted proteins | sample CryBogmetaGMA2M_FD_184552 | JGI IMG/M metagenome (GOLD analysis project Ga0208496, IMG submission 184552) | Freshwater microbial communities from Crystal Bog, Wisconsin, USA - MA2M (SPAdes) | ecosystem: Environmental > Aquatic > Freshwater > Lake | place: Crystal Bog, Wisconsin, USA | collected... | reverse complement strand
AGTATCTGCTCTTCTGGAATCTGAATCTCTTCACCCACAAAATTGGCGAAGACCGGCAGTTCACGACTACCTCGATCTGCTAAGACCATTAAATCCACTTGTGCTGGCCTACCAAAATCAAATAACTCGTTGAGTGCTGCTCTCACTGTCCTGCCAGTAAACAATACGTCGTCAATCAAGATCACGTGGGCACCATTGACATCAAAAGGCAAATCTGTAGACATTGTGCTTGCAGTTCGTAAGGCTGTCATACCCTTCTCGGCATAATCATCTCGATGAAAGGCCACATTAATCACACCGTAATGAGGCAAGCCTAAATCGTGAGCTAAACGCTGAGCAATCCAAGCGCCTCCCATGGCTAGACCAACAAGCTCAAAGGAGCCGGACTGAAGCCTTTGGTGCAAGTTATCTAATAGCTTAATGTATAAGGATTCAGCATTCATTTTTTAGTTCCGGTGCCTATTCATTTCAATTCCTAATCGATTGTCTTTATCGCAAGCTCTGCAAAATATTGCTCCAAAATGAGTGCCGCAGAATGTGCATCTAGATTGTCGTGCATATCGGCATCGCCCTCTAAAACCACCGAACTGTAGCGCTCATCCACCCAATCAACAGGCAAATTGAAGCGTCCATGGAGCTGATTGCCAAAACGCTTTGATTTAGCAGTCATCTCATGCTCAGCACCATCGGGATGAGTTGGAAGGCCAACCACCAGTTGATTGGGCTGCCATTCAGTGAAGAGTCGTTCAATTTCTTTAAAAAGGGTGTCGGTATTCCCTGCAGCAATTATCTTTAGTGCTTGCCCTGCCCTCGTAACTGAATTACCAATCGCTACGCCTACTCGACGAGTTCCGTAATCAAATGCCATCACCGTCACTGGCTTAGGCATGCCCTGCCTCACCTGATAAATGAGATAAGTCAAAGCCTAAATGGCTCATAGCGCGTTGATAACGTTGACTAGATGGGGTATCAAAAATGATGTCTGCCATCTGCTGACGCGAGAGGGGTACGTTCATCCAACCATTTAAGATGATCTCTTCCTCTAGTTGTCCAGCACTCCAGCCCGCATATCCCAAAGTCATTAAAAACTTTTTGGGCCCAGTTCCTGAAGCGACGGCCTCAAGAACGTCTTTTGAGGTAGTCATTGTTAATCCACCGGGTATTACCAAGGAAGAACTATAAGCAGTATTCGGTTCAGGCTCATGCAGAACAAAGCCGCGCTCAACTTGAACCGGGCCTCCAAAATAGACTGGCTGTTCTAGTAATGGGGCAATTTCTAACTTGAGTTCAATTTTGTCAAAGAGAGTTGCCAAGTCAACTTCTGTTGGTCTATTCACGACCAAGCCCATTGCACCTCTTTCGGTGTGCTCAAATAGATATATCACTGAACCCGCGAAATTGGGGTCTACCATTCCGGGCATTGCAATGAGAAATTGATTAGCCAGGTGATCGGCTGAAAAAGAAATTGAAGACTCTGGCACAGACCCTAGGTCTGAAGCAGGGGGCGCTTTATTAGCCGATGTCATATTGACTTATTTTACAGAATATCTAGATTTTTCCGGTAATCCAGTAGGCAAATAGTCCAATTACCTCATGAAGTAAGATATTCCAGTTTTGGGCCCCATCCTCCAAATCAAACGATGCCCACCGGAGGCTATTGGCAGTTTGGTAATCCACTGGCAGAGGCAAAACCTTGATCCCCTGCTTTTGACATATTGACAGTGAGCGATACATATGGCTAGCTGACGTAATCAACAACCAAGGTTTTGAGGCACCCGAATCATTTTTAATCCCAAACTCAGCCATCATCGGCTTCATATAGAGAAAATTCTCATAAGTATTCCGAGATTGACCCTCGTAATGTGCCATTGCCTCATTCAAGCCCTGTTCTTGAATGAGTTGCTTAAAAGCATCCGCCTCAGAAATCCCTTTTGGCAAAACATGGCCAGAATATCCGCTAAAGATAAAAGGTAGATTTGGATATTTGCGTATCAGTTCAAATGCTTTAGTCACTCGCTCGGCAGCCTGGTAGATGGATACCTCACCTCGATCTACCGCAATCTCACCGCCTTCAATAGCCCCTCCCAAAATAATGATCCCACCGATGTCGCCTTCGGATAACTTTGTCAATTCAGTTTTAGTAGTGACATTCTCTAATGTCCTCAAAAATACCTCTGAACTTGGTAACCAGCCAATGATGAGTAAATCTAGCAGGGCCAGAATTAAAAAGCGCTTAACTAGATGCAACTTCCGAAGCGCTAGAAAAAGTAAGGCCAAGCTAACAAATACCAAAACCCAATTGAGCGGCTCGATACAGAATTGCACTACTTTCGAGAGAACAAAAAAGATCGTATCCATAATTACCTTGGATCTTAAACCCTCCTATGGGCAGAATCCCTAAATTAGCCCTAATATAGGGGCTATGCAAAAAGCGCTAGTTTGGCTCCGCCGCGACCTTCGCCTCTACGACAATGCCGCCCTACATTACGCCCTGAAAGAAGCTGGGCAAGTTTGGCTCGCCTTTATTTTTGATATCGAGATTCTGAAGCCCTTACTCAAGGGCGAGTTAGACGCCAATGGACTCAAACACGACCGACGGGTTGATTTTATTTGGCAAGGTTTACAACAGATTGACGATGAGCTACGTTCTTTAGGTGGCGGCCTGATTGTTCGTTTTGGCAAACCGACTGAATGTATTCCTGAGATAGCCAAAGAGCTTGGGGTTGATGCTGTATTTACCAATCATGACTATGAGCCATCTGCCATCGAACGGGATGCTACTGTCAATACTGCATTAGGAAAACTTGGCATTGAGTTAAACACTTTCAAAGATCAAGTCATCTTTGAGAAGAAAGAAATTCTGACCAATTCCAATACAGTATTTTCTATCTTTACTCCCTATAAAAATAATTGGTTAAAGACACTGCAAGAAAAAGATTTGGCTGCCTATGAATGTGATCCTAAGCCTGGGCAATTTGCAGCCATTCCAAAAAAATTAGATCTTAAAATTCCCTCGCTTGAGTCTATGGGCTTTTGTGCCACAGGCATTGAAACCTACTTACCTCCGGGTTCTGCGGGCGGACAAGCCTTTCTTGAAGACTTCCTCCCCCGAATTGACCAATACCAAATTGGCAGAGACTTTCCCGCTATCAAAGGGGTGAGTTACCTATCAACCCATTTACGCTTTGGCATGCTTTCAATCCGGGGTTTGGTACGTGAAGCGCATCGTCGAATGCTCGCAGGCAGTATGGGCGCCACAATTTGGTTGAGCGAACTGATTTGGCGTGATTTTTATTTCATGATTTTGGCTAACCACCCACGCCTAGCAAAAGGTGCTTCGTTCAAACCAGACTATGACAACATTGCCTGGGAAAGTGGTGCCAATGCCAAGAAGCTTTTTGATGCTTGGTGTGAAGGGAAAACCGGCTACCCCCTGATTGACGCAGCAATGCGTCAACTCAATCAAAGTGGCTATATGCATAATCGCTTACGCATGGTAGTGGCCAGCTTCCTCACTAAAGATCTAGGTATTGATTGGCGTTGGGGAGAAGCCTATTTTGCTGAACACCTCAATGATTTTGAACTCTCCTCCAATAATGGTGGTTGGCAGTGGGCTTCATCATCTGGGTGCGACGCCCAACCCTACTTCCGCATCTTCAACCCGATTACCCAATCTGAAAAATTTGATCCCGAAGGTAAATTTATTCGCCGCTACCTTCCTCAACTTGAAAAACTCTCTAAGAAATCAATCCACGCCCCTTGGAAAGCCGGTCATATTGAGCTGGAGGCCGCTGGAATTGTTTTAGGCAGAGACTACCCCCTGCCAGTAGTGGATCACGATGAAGCCCGTAAGAAAACTTTAGTTCGCTACAGCGTAGTCAAAAAAATTACCGAGCCCGCCATCCAGAGCTGAAACGCTTTAAGATATGCCATGAGCAAGATCTATGCAGTAGGTGACATCCAGGGATGCGCGCCATCACTCAAAACCCTCGTTAAAAAATTACCTAAGAAATCTAAATTGATTTTTTTAGGGGATTTAGTCAATCGTGGCCCCGACTCTTTGGGAGCCTTAAGGCAACTCAGATCCTTGCAAGAGTCTGGTCGTGCTGAATGTATCTTGGGTAATCATGATCTTCATCTATTGGCTATCGATGCTGGTTTACGCAAAACCAAGGGTTTAGATACGGTTGAAAGCATCTTAAAAGCACCCGACCGTGCTGAGCTGATTCACTGGATTCGCAATCGACCGATGGCATTGAGTAATGGCAACGTACTTACGGTGCATGCGGGTGTACTTCCCCAGTGGGACCTCCAGCAAACCATTGAGTGCGCTCAAGAAGTTGAAAAAGCGTTACGGGGAAAATCCTACAAACAGTTTTTGGCAAACATGTATGGTAATACCCCCAATAAATGGAGCAACTCATTAAAAGGCGATGAGCGCTTGCGTGTCATCACCAATGCATTAACAAGAATGCGCTTTTGTACATCAGGCGGCACTATGGAATTTGAAAGCAAGGAAGGTCTTGAAAACGGTCCAAAGGGTTACATGCCTTGGTTCGCAGTACCCAAAAGAAAGACGGCTGACACCCTAATTTATTTCGGTCACTGGTCTACTCTGGGCCTTCTGCGACGTCACAATGTCATTGGTCTAGATACTGGATGTGTTTGGGGCGGAAAACTCACCGCGATGGAAATCGCTGCTACCAATAAAGACGCTAAAGGCCTAGAAATTATCCAAGTTGATGGCTATGACCACCCCCTCAGAATGTAATCTTCTCTTTAGAGTTTTCTAAATGATTTTTCAGCAGCAAGAATGATGCCATCAAGCACTTCATTGTCATGCGCAATTGAGGTAAAGCCCGCCTCATAAGCCGAGGGTGCTAGATAAACACCTTCATCCAGCATTAAATGAAAGAATTTCTTAAATGCTTCAATATCAGACTTAGTGACAGCCTCATAAGACGATGGAATCTCGTTTGCAAAGTAGAAGCCAAACATGCCACCAACGCTATCTACTGAAAAAGGCACCTTGGCCTTATCTGCAGCAAGCTTTAAGCCAGCCATTAACTTTTGGGTTTGACCGGATAGGCACTCAAAAAAGCCTTCACGAGAAATAATCTCAAGAGTCTTGAGTCCTGCCGCCACAGCCACCGGGTTTCCAGACAAAGTACCTGCTTGATAGACATTTCCCAAAGGGGCTAGCTTAGACATGATTTCTTTTTTACCGCCAAAGGCGGCCATTGGCATACCGCCGCCCATGACTTTGCCTAAGCATGTTAAATCTGGAGTAATTCCTTGTAGAGATTGCGCACCACCCAATGCAACCCTAAAACCCGTCATTACTTCATCATAAATTAGTACACTGCCGTGTTTCGCAGTCAGATTACGAATAGCAGCTAAAAACTCTTTGGATGGCTTAATCAAATTCATATTGCCAGCAATCGGCTCTATGATGACTGCTGCAACCTCATCGCCCTGCTTTTGAAATACTTCTTCAATTGCAGCCACATCGTTGTATGGCAATACTAAGGTGTGCTTCACCAAGTCTTGTGGAACACCACCGGATGATGGTGCATTTTGAGTGGAGTCCGCAAAGGTGAGTAAGCCGGATCCTGCTTTAACCAAAAGACTATCAGCATGCCCGTGGTAACAACCTTCGAACTTAATGATTAAATCGCGATTGGTATAACCACGCGCCAAACGCAATGCACTCATAGTGGCTTCTGTACCGCTAGATACCATACGCACTTGCTCAACACTAGGCATTAACTCGCAAATACGCTCAGCAAGCTCTATCTCTCCTTCGGTTGGTGCCCCATAGCTAAAGCTAGTTTCCGCTGCCTTCTGCACCGCCGCCACCACTTCAGGGTGTGCATGACCCACAATCATTGGGCCCCAAGACATAATTAAATCGATATAACGCTTATTTTCAGCATCCCAGAAATAAGGGCCTTTAGCTTTAGTAATAAAACGGGGTGTACCACCAACTTGACGAAAAGCCCTTACCGGAGAATTAACCCCACCCGGAATGGTCTTTTGCGCCCGTTCAAATAAAACCGCGTTTTGATCTACTTTCGCCACCGTGATTTCCTAATTAAATCGCCATCATTTCAAAATCTTCTTTACGAGCACCACATTCTGGACAGGTCCAATTCATTGGCACATCATTCCATAGTGTTCCTGGCGCAATTCCTTCATCAGGCAAACCAGCGGCTTCGTCATAAACCCAGCCGCAAATCAGGCACATATAGGTCTTCAATTCCATTTACTTAATCTCCGTAACTTAACTTCATTTTAAAGCGCTCAATCCTCTTCAGAAACTTTTATGGGTGGACGCTTTGCATGCATTTCAAATTTGAATAAACGGCACTCCAGAGGGCCATTAAATAGAGGGGTACGTTTAGATTCCTTTATGCGTAGCTGCCCCGGCAAGGCCATATCTGCCGTTAATACAAAGATATTCCATCCACCATAAGTATCTTTGAGATGTTGGCCAAATTGACGCAAAAATTCTACAAACTTGGGATCCTGCTCTTCTTGAGCCTGTAATTTCTTCAAAGATTCACGGCTAGAGCGCTTTGCACTTTGACGACCTGTTTCAAGATTCAGCTCAAAACGATTTTCTGGCTCAGGGCTATAGTCTTCATCCTGAGAATCCTTTGAGTCCCGATCTTGCCCGCGCCCACCTTTGATGACCAAACGTTCCCCATAAGGTGGATTGAGTAACATCACCCCTTCGTGAGTATTTCCAGGGGGCTTACTTGCCAAGGCATCCACTTGACGAACGATCGGTTGATCAGGCAACTGCGCTCTTTGCCAATTTCCCCTATACATCGATACTAATTTTTCATTAATATCTCCGCCGCTAACTCTTAAGGAGTCGGCATTAGGATACTGTTGACGCTTTTCTAACATTTGCGCAAGAGCGGCTTCCTTTAAATTACTCCAGCGCTTTTGCTCTGCAGCTTCATTGAAGGGTTTTAGTCTCTGAAAACCAAATCCATGGGCAGAAGTAATTAATGGGCGATAAGCTAATCTGCTGGGCTTAGCATCATCACCGTACATGCCTGCCCGAATCGCTCCCGGCGGAATGGCAAGCGCCATTTGGGCAGCTTCGATCAAGAATGTCCCACTACCGCACATTGGGTCAAATAAGGTCTGACCTGGCTTCCAGCCAGTGATTGACAAAATACCAGCAGCTAAATTTTCTTTTAAAGGGGCATCGCCCTTTTCATCACGCCAGCCCCGCTTAAATAGTGCCTCACCAGAAGTATCCAAATAAATTGTTATCTGCGTTGCAGTCAAATGAGCCTGCACACGCACATCCGGAAAAGCAGTATCGATACTTGGTCGATCACCAGTCACATCGCGCAAGCGATCAACAATGGCATCCTTAATCTTAAGAGTCGCAAAATTTAAACTCTTTAATGGAGAACGATGCGCAGTGACATCAACCCGTAAAGTTTGTTTAGAGGTAAACCAATCTTCCCAGGCAAGACCGCTTGCTAGCTTGTATAAATCTTCTTCTTGCCTATAAGGTGCTTGAGCCATTTGCAACAGAACACGACTAGCAATGCGGGAATGTAAATTTAATGCCATCCCCCCTGAAATAGGAGCGGCCAGACCAATACCACCAGTCGGACTCGTCGGCGTTGGATCAATTACCCAAGCTCCAAGCGCCTTAGAGTCAGGACGCTGAGCAATCTCTGCTAGCTCCAGTGCAAGCGGTACTTCTAAACCGCCTGGGCAAACAACAAAAAATCTCATGGGGCTAACAGTCTAAAAAGGGGAATAAGGGAGTAAAGAAATAAGAGGGTCGTGCTTAGGGCTTAAAAATAACTAAAGCAACAATGATTACTAAAAGGATCACAGGAACTTCATTGAACCAACGGTACCAAACACCCGATTTAGTATTTACGCCCGCACGAAACTTCTTTAGCAAGCTCCAGCAGGCATGGTGGTAGCCAATAACTAAAATGACAAAACCTAATTTGGCGTGCATCCAAACATTACCAGCTCCAATACCAAAGTAAAGCCAGAGTATTAAACCAAGCAACACGGCAGGTACAGCCAAAATGGTCATGAAGCGAAAGAGTCGATCAGCCATTCCCAGGAGGCGAGAGTTTGCCTCAGGATTTTTTTCATCAGCTAAGTTCACAAAAATACGCGGTAGATAAAATAAACCGGCAAACCAGGAAGTGATCAGCACAATATGAAATGTTTTAATCCAGAGATAAGAATTAGCCATGATCTAAACGCTCTCGCTTTGCTCTGTATTCATTTTTAACTACGAATCTCGCCATGACCCATGACGATATATTTGAGAGAAGTGAGGCCATCTAGCCCAACAGGGCCACGGGCATGTAACTTGTCATTGGAGATACCAATCTCTGCACCCAAGCCATACTCAAAACCATCAGCAAAACGAGTGCTTGTATTTACCATCACACTTGCACTATCCACTTCTCGCAAGAAGCGATCTGCTTGAGCCTGATTATTAGTAATAATGGCATCCGTATGCTTACTACCGTAGCGCTCAATATGATTCATAGCCTCATCCATATCAGCAACTGTTTTGATTGAAAGAATGGGAGCCAAATATTCTGTGTACCAATCTTCCTCAGTCGCATCCACTAAGTCTTTAAATCCAGCAGCCTCAAGCGTTTGGCGCGTCAGACCATCCACCCGTAATTCCACACCTTTATCTTGGTAAATTTTGCAAAGGCTTGGCAATACGGTTGAGGCAATCTGTTTATTCACCAAAAGCGTCTCCATTGCATTGCAGGGCGCATAGCGCTGCGTTTTAGCGTTATCGCAAACCTTGATCGCCATAGCAGCATCTGCATCGGCATCAATATAGGTATGACATATTCCATCTAGATGTTTAATCATAGGAACGCGTGCTTCAGCCATCAAGCGTGCAATGAGACTCTTGCCACCACGAGGTACGATCACATCGATGTATTGGGTCATGGTGATCATTTCACCAACGGCGCTCCGATCCGTTGTGGTGACTACCTGCACGGCATCCTCTGGAAGATTAGCCGCAGCCAAACCCTCTTGAATGATTTGAGCCAACAAAGTATTGGAGTCAATGGCTTCTGAGCCACCCCGCAAAATCACCGCATTGCCAGATTTGAGACAAAGTGCTGCGGCGTCAATCGTGACATTAGGACGAGACTCGTAAATGATGCCGATCACACCAAGTGGAACGCGCATCTGACCGATTTCGATTCCCGAACTTTGTTTTTTAAAGGAAGAAATTTTTCCAATAGGGTCTTCAAGAGAAACAATTTGCTCCAGACCTAAAGCCATTGTTTCAATGGTCTTTGGGGTCATAGTTAAACGATCTACAAAAGCGGCATCTTGACCATTCGCTTTTGCACGTTCCACATCAATGTGATTAACCGCCTGAATTTCAGTCGCTTTTTGACGAACTACTTTTGCAATCTCGAGTAATGCTTGATTCTTCTGCTCGCTGGATGCGCGCGCCATAGCACGCGATGCACTACGTGCCCGCATGCCAATATCTTGCATCATGTCTTGAATCATCGTACCCATATCTTTAACCTTCTAAAACGCTAACTTGTTTCCTGCTTATCGCAATAAATTTCCTACTAAGCGCAAACCATCCCAGGGATCAGCTGGAAGCTCAGCGGCATAGAGCCCCTTAGACTGACGATCTAATCCCGCTGCCAGCTGCATCGCTCTACGCAATTTCAAAGGCTGCACCCGTCTAATTGCCGCTGGGTATAGGCGCTCTTTATTACCCCAGATTCGATTGGCCCGCATGAGTTGCTGAACCGACTCGCCAGCATCACTTGCGGCCTTCAATTTAGATAGTAGCCGAAGCTCCTCGGTTACGCTCCACAGAATTAAAACTAATGGCTCACCTTCACCCTTGAGGCCATCTAACATACGATTTAGTCTTGGCAAGTCGCCTGCAAGCATCGCCTCAGTCAATTCAAACACGTTATAACGGGCTACTTTCAAGATAGAGGAGCGAATTTGCTCTTCAGTTAACTTTCCAGTGGGATATAACAAGCCTAATTTCAAAATTTCTTGATGAGCAGCGATCAAATTCCCTTCCACCTGATCCGCTATGAATTCCAGAGCGCGTTGACCTTCGGGTCCAGACTCGATTTCTTGATTTTGCTTCTTCAGACGCCCAGCAATCCATTGGGGTAAATGACTTCGATCTAAGGTATCCACCTGAATAGCCATTCCCGCTTCATCAAGGGCATTAAACCATGCAGAGGTCTTGGTCTTTCCATCTAATCTTGGCAGCACTATACAAACCACTGTGTCGGGCCCATCTACGCCAGCTTGTTGAGAGGCCATTTGTGCGGCAAATTGTTTTAATGCGTCTGCTCCATCACGACCAGGTCTACCCGTCGGAATACGCAACTCAACCCAACGCTTATCCCCAAATAAAGACATGGTTTGGCCTGCATTCATGAGGGAGCCCCAATCAAACCCTCGCTCTTGAACCATGACTTCCCGATCCGTAAAGTTCAATTTCTTTGCAGCTGAGCGCAACTGATCCATCGCTTCCATCATCAATAAGGGCTCATCTCCACAGAAGATGTAGAGGGGGAGCATCGCCCCTCCGGTACCCAATGATTTGAGGTGTGCATGTAAGGTATCCACTTTAACCATGCTAGTCTCGGCCTATATCTAGAAAGACTTAGCTTGTGGGTTTTTTGCAGCACCTGAAATGCGACGCAAAATCTGCACTGCTAAATCCTTACGCATCAGCGATATAAATTGCTGCTGCTGGACATCGGTTGCTAGAACTGTGGTGTTAGAGAAGTCCATATCGCGGTTTATATAGATTTCACTTTCAGGGATAATTTCTGCACCTGCGGTATCGTACGCCCTAAAAATTACACGTATCGTTACGCGATAAGCAGAAATCTGACCATTAGAGCTATAAGCCAAAATTTCTCGCCCATTAATTTCATTAATGATGTCCAAGATCAAATCCGCATCTTTAGGATTGATAGCAACCTTGACATCCGTACCAGTCAAGATTGCAGCCTGAAGATCAGCGCGCAAGGGCGGGGATGGATTACCAGTAATGGCAATAGCCTTAAAAGGCAAATCAACCATTCCACGAACACGCCATCCGCATGCAATCAATCCACTCAAGGGCGCAGATGCCAATAACCCAAGCAATGTGCGACGAAGGGAATTTACGCTCATGTATTTAGTCTCTTTTAGATTAGGCAACGATATTCACTAAGCGGCCCGGTACCACAATGACTTTCTTGGGAGCGCTACCATTGAGAGCCTTGGTTGCCGGTTCGCTTTGCAAAGCTAAGGCCTCAATCTGTTCTTTTACCGCATCTGCTGGAACTCGAATATCTCCGCGTAATTTGCCATTAATCTGCAGCATCAAAGTGATTTCCGTTTGAATCAGCGCAGATTCATCAACAACAGGCCAAGGGGCATCTAGCATCAAGCCAAATGTCTTTTCAAAACCCATCTGCTTCCAAAGTACATGGGTTAAATGCGGAACCACTGGATACAGTATGCGCAACAAAATACCTAAGCACTCACGTAGAACTGGGGCACTAATATTCGGGTTCTGATCTAACTTAATAGGCTCGAGCACATTGAGCATCTTCATAGCAGCGGAAACTACGGTGTTGTATTGACGACGCTGGTAGTCAAAGTTAGCCTGCTTCAAAATACTATGCACTTCACGACGCAAGTCTTTCTCCGCCGCATGCAAATTACTAGGAACGGCGTCTTGTGCATCACGGATTGCATCGGCTTGACTGCTGGAATACACCCATATTCTTCGCAAGAAACGGGAAGCGCCATCAACACCGGCACCAGACCATTCCAACTGCTGTTCAGGTGGTGCCGCAAACATGACAAACAGACGGGCAGTATCGGCGCCATATTGATCAATCAAAGCTTGTGGATCAACACCATTATTCTTGCTCTTAGCCATCTTCTCTACACCACCAACAACTACTGGGGTGTTAGATAAATCACCTTTTAACTTAGCGCCTTTTGGGCGGCCTTTTTCATCAAGCTCGAGCTCAATATCCAATGGATTAAGCCAAGTTTTTTTACCGGAGGCATCTTCAGAGTAGTAGGTTTCATTCAGAACCATGCCCTGAGTCAGTAAATTCTGAAATGGCTCATCAAAGTGAATCAAATTCAGGTCGCGCATGACCTTAGTCCAAAAGCGTGCATAGAGTAAGTGCAAGATGGCATGTTCAATACCGCCAATGTATTGATCCATTGGCATCCAATATTCGTTACGCTCATCGACCATGGTTTTAGCATTAGGCCCGGTATAACGCATGAAATACCAAGATGAGTCAACGAATGTATCCATCGTATCTGTCTCACGACGGGCCGGCTTGCCGCACTTTGGACACTGCACATTCAAGAAATCCGTCCGCTTATTTAAAGGATTACCGCTACCATCTGGCACACAGTCTTCTGGCAACACCACTGGTAAATCCGATTCGGGCACAGGTACAGCACCACAGCCTGGATGAATATCATCGCCGCAATGAATAATCGGAATCGGGGTACCCCAATAGCGTTGCCGAGAAATTCCCCAGTCACGTAAACGATAAGTGGTTTTCATTTCACCAATACCCAATTTCTCGAGCTCTTTGGCAACGGCACTAACGGCCTCTTCATGAGATAGGCCATCAAACTGACCGCTATTAAAACAAACTACTCCTTCTTTTTGTGCGTACCAATCTTCCCAGCGAGTGGCATTAAAGATCGGCGACTCACTCTTAAGCGCAATGACTTGCTTGATTGGTAATTCGTATTTGAGCGCAAACGCAAAATCACGCTCATCATGTGCGGGAACGCCCATCACAGCGCCATCGCCATAGGACATCAAGACATAATTACCAACCCATACGGGAACTGGCTCATTGGTTAATGGATGCCTTACATACAAACCCGTAAACATACCTTCTTTTTCTTGGGTTGCTAAGTCTGCTTCTATCACGCTACCGGTTTTACATTTCTCAATGAAAGCCGCAAGCGCTGGATTATTTTCTGCAGCTTTTGTTGCTAATGGATGCTCTGCGGCAACTGCGCAGAAAGTGACGCCCATGATGGTGTCTGCACGGGTTGTAAATACGTATAAAAGGCCGTCTTGAATAAAATTGCCATGCGCGTCAGCAATCTCATGTTTGAAAGCAAAACGTACGCCACGGCTCTTGCCGATCCAGTTCTGCTGCATCGTTTTAACGCGCTCGGGCCATCCTAAACCATCTAAGCCAGAGAGCAGTTGCTCCGCATAAGCTGTGATGTTGAAGTAATACCCAGGAATTTCCCGTTTTTCAACCAAAGCGCCAGAACGCCAACCACGGCCATCAATGACCTGCTCATTTGCCAGAACTGTTTGGTCAATTGGATCCCAATTCACTACTTGAGTTTTGCGATACGCAATTCCCTTTTCTAACATCTTTAAGAAAAGCCATTGGTTCCAGCGATAGTAATCAGGACTGCAGGTGGCTACTTCACGCGACCAATCGATTGCCAAACCCATCGCAGCCATTTGCTTTTTCATGTAAGCAATGTTGTCGTAGGTCCATTTTGCTGGAGGAACTTTATTCTGAATCGCTGCATTTTCAGCGGGCATCCCGAAAGCATCCCAGCCCATCGGCATTAATACGTTATACCCCTGCATGCGGAGTTGACGAGCCATCACATCGTTAATCGTGTAATTACGTACATGCCCCATATGTAACTTACCTGATGGGTATGGCAACATCGAGCATGCGTAATATTTTGGTTTTGGTTTGCCGGTAACATCCACGGCATTTTCAGCTACTTGATAGACTTGCGCACTTTCCCAATCAGCTTGTGCTGCCGCTTCAATAGTGCGGTAGTCGTAATCCTTACTCATTTAAGACAACTCTTTTCTTTTATTTTTATTGATTGGAAGATTGGCGTATTACTGCTTATTTGCGCAAACCCAAAACATCTTGCATGTCATATAAACCAGAATTTTGGCTTTGTAAAAAACGTGCAGCGCGCAATGCGCCTTGCGCATAAGACTGTCGGCTAGAGGATTTGTGGCTAATTTCAATTCGCTCACCATCACCGGCAAACAAAACAGTGTGATCGCCAACGATGTCGCCCCCTCGAACCGTTGCAAAACCAATAGACCCCTCTTTGCGCTCGCCGGTATAACCTTCACGTGTATATACCGCAAGATCATCTAACTTTTCACCTAATGCATCAGCAATGACTTCACCCATCTTCAGGGCGGTACCTGAAGGTGCATCCACTTTGTGACGATGATGTGCTTCAATAATTTCAATGTCGTAACCTTGATTAAGCATCTTGGCAGCGATCTCCAGTAACTTCAATGTGGCATTCACGCCCACACTCATATTAGGAGCAAAAACAATTGCCAATTTTTTTGATGCCGTCTTCAGGCTAACCATTTGCTCGGCACTTAAACCAGTTGTACCAATAATCATTTTGGTAGCAGTTTTCTCAGCAACAGCCAAATGTGCCAGCGTGCCTTCGGGTCTAGTGAAATCAATCAAGAACTCTGCATTTGCGAGCACTTGAGCAACATCGGCAGAAATTAATACCCCTGTTTTTTTGCCCAAAAACGCACCAGCATCTTCACCAAGCTGCGGGCAGGAAGCATGTTCGAGCGCACCAACCAATTGGGCATCCGCGGTATTGAGTACAGTCTCAATCAGCATCTTACCCATCCGACCCGTTGCTCCAGCAATTGCAATCTTCATCATTTGTTCGTCACTTTTTATCAAAGGTATCTAAAGTCATTCACTTTAGGATCAATACAAAATAGTTTTACTGTTTCGTTTCTGTAGCTGCAGGAATATTCATAGCACCAGGACCCAAGGTCTCAGGCTGCGCAGCAGGATCTTTTTTCGAAACGCTAAAAAAGTCCCAGAATGAACTGCTCGTTGAAGCGGGAACAGCGGGCACAGTTGCACCGGCAGGCAAATTATCCGTGCGACTTGGAATCAACACTTCTGGCTGCTGTAATGGTGGTGTTACAGGTGGCTTATTTGAACCAGTGATCACATCCCAAAATGAGCGCTTAGTTTTGGCATAGTTATCGATCTCAGCCACCAATTCAATTTCAGTTGGCAATGCATCGCCCTCAAACTTAATCACTTTATCGCCATTAAAAAATACTGTGACATGACGCTCTTTGCCAATAGTTTGTCCAGCGCGCTTAAATTCAAAAACATAATCCCAGCGATTGGCGTGGAAATAACTGGCTAATAAAGGAGTACCTAAAATTTGACGTACCTGTTCACGAGTCTGCCCTACTTGTAATTTGGCATATTGCTCGCTTGAAATGAAGTTTCCTTGAACAGTATCAGGAACATAGGGCCTAAAAATTTTATTCATCCAAGCACGCTGGGTTTCGTCTACTGCAGAAGTGCATCCGCCTAAGCCGAGCAGACCAAGCAAGATGACCACCAAAAACCCGACACGAGCTGTGGAACCCCCCCCAGAAACAGGGTTCAAAAAACGACTAAAAAGTTCAAGGCAATTTTGCATGGCTGGCCGTATCATTAAGACATTGATTTTAGCTCCCAAAGCCATGAATAC